>Ga0308161_1000404_pt1 | contig 71253 bp, 74 predicted proteins | sample PhyFR2_FD_201034 | JGI IMG/M metagenome (GOLD analysis project Ga0308161, IMG submission 201034) | Phyllosphere microbial communities from UC Gill Tract Community Farm, Albany, California, United States - DLSLF.R2 | ecosystem: Host-associated > Plants > Phyllosphere > Unclassified | place: USA...
TGATGGCGAAAATGGGCGTGCGTAACCTGTCCGGCTTCAACGCCAAGGTCAAGGAAGCCCAGGATGCCGGCGAGCCGTTGAGCGATCCGCTGTACAAGCGCGAAAGCATTCACGACGAAGCGCCGCTGCTGCAGAAACTGCCGACCATCGTTGTAGTGGTGGACGAATTCGCCGACATGATGATGATCGTCGGCAAGAAGGTTGAAGAACTGATCGCCCGTATTGCGCAAAAAGCGCGTGCGGCGGGGATTCACTTGATTCTTGCGACCCAGCGCCCGTCGGTGGACGTGATCACCGGTCTGATCAAGGCCAACATCCCGACCCGTATGGCGTTCCAGGTATCGAGCAAGATCGACTCGCGGACCATCATCGACCAGGGTGGCGCCGAGCAACTGCTCGGTCACGGTGACATGCTCTACATGCCGCCGGGCACCAGTCTGCCGATCCGCGTCCACGGCGCATTCGTCTCCGACGATGAGGTTCACCGTGTGGTCGAAGCGTGGAAGCTGCGCGGCGCGCCGGAATACAACGACGACATTCTCAACGGTGTCGAAGAGGCGGGCAGCGGCTTTGAAGGCGGCAGCGGTGGTGGCGACGGTGATGATCCGGAAGCCGACGCGCTGTATGACGAAGCGGTGCAGTTCGTCCTCGAAAGCCGTCGCGCATCGATTTCCGCTGTGCAGCGCAAGCTGAAGATCGGCTACAACCGCGCCGCGCGGATGATCGAGGCGATGGAAATGGCCGGCGTCGTTACCTCAATGAACACCAACGGTTCGCGTGAAGTCCTGGCCCCGGGCCCGGTACGCGACTGAAACGCAACGACGCGGGTGGCGCAATGACGCACCACCCGCTCTCCCACGATTATTCAAGAGGACTCTCATGCGCCTTATCCGCATGCTGTTGCCAGTACTGGCGCTGACCACACTCACGGCCCACGCCGATGAAAAGGACGTGGCGCGTCTGACCCAATTGCTCGAAACATCGAAAACCCTGTCGGCGAACTTTTCGCAGTTGACCCTCGACGGCACCGGCACCCAGTTGCAGGAAACCACCGGCAACATGACCCTGCAGCGTCCGGGCCTGTTCTACTGGCACACCAACCCGCCGGCCGAGCAGACCATGGTTTCCGATGGCAAGAAAGTCACCTTGTGGGACCCGGACCTGGAACAGGCAACCATCAAGAAGCTCGACGAGCGTCTGACCCAGACGCCAGCGCTGTTGCTGTCCGGTGATGTCTCGAAGATCAGCCAGAGCTTCGATATCAGCGCGAAAGAGGCGGGCGGCGTGATCGACTTCACTCTCAAGCCGAAAACCAAGGACACCCTGTTCGACAACCTGCGCCTGTCGTTCCGCAACGGCCTGCTCAATGACATGCAACTGATTGACAGCGTCGGCCAGCGCACCAATATCCTGTTTACCGGGGTCAAGGCCAACGAAGCGGTGCCAGCGTCGAAATTCAAATTCGACATTCCCAAGGGTGCCGACGTTATCCAGGAATAAACACCGGCCCTTTGTGTCAGGGCCTTTATGGTGAGGGCCTGCTATTGAGGGGCTATTGTGGCGAGAGGATTTGACCCCGTCCGGCTGCGCAGCAGACGTCGCTTTTGGGGCCGCTTCGCAGCCCAACGGGGATATATCCCCTCACCACAGGTTCTTCAGCAGATTTCAGAAAATCAGAGGTTTCAACGCTACGTGATGGATCTGTTTCGCAGTGCACCGATTGCTCAACCCTTGGCCGCGCGTCTGCGTGCAGCCAATCTGGATGAGTACGTCGGTCAGGAACACGTGCTCGCTCGCGGCAAGCCTCTGCGTGAGGCGCTGGAGCAGGGCGCGCTGCATTCGATGATCTTCTGGGGGCCGCCGGGCGTGGGCAAGACCACCCTGGCGCGCTTGCTCGCAGAAGTCTCGGATGCGCACTTCGAAACGGTCTCGGCGGTGCTCGCCGGAGTCAAGGAAATCCGCCAGGCCGTTGAAATCGCCAAACAGCAGGCCGGACAGTACGGCAAGCGCACGATCCTGTTTGTCGATGAAGTGCACCGCTTCAACAAGTCGCAGCAGGACGCGTTTCTGCCCTACGTTGAAGACGGCACGCTGATCTTCATCGGCGCCACCACCGAAAACCCTTCGTTCGAACTCAACAACGCCCTGTTGTCGCGGGCCCGCGTCTACGTGCTGAAAAGCCTCGACGAGGCGGCGCTGCGCAAACTGGTGCACCGCGCACTCACCGAAGAGCGAGGGCTAGGCAAGCGCAACCTGACCCTAAGCGATGAAGGTTTTCAGATGCTGCTGTCCGCCGCTGATGGTGATGGCCGGCGTCTGCTCAATCTGTTGGAAAACGCCTCTGATCTGGCCGAAGACAACAGCGAAATCGGCATCGAGCTGCTGCAAAGTTTGCTCGGTGATACGCGCCGGCGGTTCGACAAGGGCGGTGAAGCGTTCTACGACCAGATCTCGGCGCTGCACAAATCCGTGCGCGGCTCCAACCCTGACGGCGCGCTGTACTGGTTTGCGCGGATGATCGACGGCGGCTGCGATCCGCTTTATCTGGCCCGGCGCGTGGTGCGCATGGCCAGCGAAGACATCGGCAACGCCGACCCGCGTGCGCTGAGCCTGTGCCTGGCGGCATGGGAAGTGCAGGAGCGTCTCGGCAGCCCCGAGGGCGAATTGGCAGTCGCCCAGGCCATTACTTATCTGGCCTGCGCACCGAAAAGCAATGCGGTGTACATGGGCTTCAAAACCGCGCTGCGCGCAGCGGCTGAGAACGGCTCGCTGGAAGTCCCGCTGCACCTGCGCAATGCACCGACCAAGCTGATGAAGCAATTGGGTTATGGCGACGAATACCGCTACGCCCACGACGAGCCGGACGCCTATGCCGCCGGCGAAGACTATTTTCCGGAAGAACTCGAGCCGATTCCGTTCTATCAGCCAGTGCCCCGTGGCCTGGAGTTGAAGATCGGCGAAAAGCTCAATCACCTCGCTCAACTCGATCGTCTGAGCCCTCGGCAGCGGAGAAGATAGTGGTTCCATTGATCCTTGCAGTGTCGGTCGGCGGTGTTGCCGGCACCTTGTTGCGCTTCGCCACCGGTAATTGGGTCAGCGCCAATTGGCCGCGGCACTTCTATACCGCGACGCTGGCCGTTAATATCGTGGGCTGCCTGCTGATTGGCGTGTTGTACGGCCTGTTTCTGATACGCCCGGAGGTGCCGATCGAGGTACGCGCCGGGTTGATGGTCGGCTTCCTCGGGGGGCTGACGACTTTTTCATCCTTTTCACTGGATACGGTGCGCCTGCTGGAAAGCGGGCAAGTGTTGCTGGCCCTGGGCTACGCCGCACTCAGCGTATTCGGCGGGCTGCTCGCAACGTGGGCCGGCCTGTCCCTGACCAAACTTTGATAACGAGAAACCGACATGCTCGATTCCAAACTGTTACGTAGCAACCTTCAGGACGTAGCGGACGCAAGACCGTCCAGACCCGCACTGAAGCACTGCAGGCTGAGCGTAACGCGCGTTCCAAATCCATCGGGCAGGCCAAGCAGCGTGGCGAAGACATCGCGCCGCTGATGGCGGACGTCGAGCGCATGGCGGGCGAGCTGAGCGCTGGCAAGGTCGAGCTGGATGCGATCCAGACCGAACTCGATTCGATCCTGCTCGGTATCCCGAACCTGCCGCACGAGTCGGTTCCGGTCGGCAAGGACGAAGACGACAACGTCGAAGTGCGCCGCTGGGGCACGCCGACTCAGTTCGATTTCGAAGTCAAAGACCACGTTGCCCTCGGCGAAAAGTTCGGCTGGCTGGACTTTGAAACCGCCGCCAAGCTGTCTGGCGCGCGCTTTGCGCTGTTGCGTGGCCCGATCGCGCGGCTGCATCGCGCACTGGCGCAGTTCATGATCAACCTGCATGTCACCGAACATGGCTACGAAGAGGCTTACACGCCGTATCTGGTTCAGGCTCCGGCGCTGCAAGGTACCGGCCAGCTGCCGAAGTTCGAAGAAGATCTGTTCAAGATCGCCCGTGAAGGCGAAGCCGATCTGTACCTGATTCCAACCGCCGAAGTGTCGCTGACGAACATCGTTGCCGGCGAAATCGTCGATTCGAAGTTGTTGCCGATCAAGTTTGTCGCCCACACCCCGTGCTTTCGCAGCGAAGCCGGCGCGTCGGGACGCGACACGCGTGGCATGATCCGCCAGCACCAGTTCGACAAAGTCGAAATGGTCCAGATCGTCGAGCCGTCGCAATCGATGGAAGCACTGGAAGGCCTGACCGCCAACGCCGAAAAGGTTCTGCAACTGCTCGGCCTGCCTTACCGCACCCTGGCGCTGTGCACCGGCGACATGGGCTTCAGCGCGGTCAAGACCTACGACCTCGAAGTGTGGATTCCGAGCCAGGACAAGTACCGCGAAATTTCCTCGTGCTCCAACTGCGGTGACTTCCAGTCGCGTCGCATGCAGGCGCGTTTCCGTAACCCGGAAACCGGCAAACCTGAGCTGGTGCACACCTTGAACGGTTCCGGGCTGGCGGTCGGTCGTACTCTGGTTGCGGTACTGGAAAACTACCAGCAGGCCGACGGTTCGATCCGCGTACCGGACGTGCTCAAGCCGTACATGGGTGGCCTTGAGGTCATCGGCTAAATGAAATATCTGCCGCTGTTTCACAACCTGCGCGGCAGTCGTGTGTTGGTTGTCGGTGGGGGGGAAATTGCCTTGCGCAAATCCCGCCTGCTGGCCGATGCCGGTGCGCTGCTGCGGGTGGTCGCACCTGAAATCGAAACGCAACTGGCTGAACTGGTCGCTACCAGCGGCGGTGAATGCCTGTTGCGCGGTTACGCCGAAACGGATCTGGACGGTTGCGGGCTGATCATTGCCGCTACCGACGACGAAACGCTCAACGCGCAAGTCTCCACCGACGCCCACCGCCGTTGCGTGCCGGTCAACGTGGTCGATGCGCCGGCCTTGTGCAGCGTGATCTTCCCGGCGATCGTCGATCGCTCGCCGCTAATCATTGCCGTCTCCAGCGGCGGTGATGCGCCGGTACTGGCGCGCCTGATCCGCGCGAAAATCGAAACCTGGATTCCTTCCACTTACGGTCAGTTGGCAGGGTTGGCTGCGCGTTTCCGCAATCAGGTGAAAAACCTGTTTCCTGATGTTCAGCAGCGGCGCGGCTTCTGGGAAGATGTTTTCCAGGGCCCGATTGCCGATCGTCAACTGGCCGGGCAGGGCGCTGAAGCCGAGCGCCTGTTGCAGGCCAAGGTCGATGGCGAGCCCATGGTCACCACTGGCGAGGTTTATCTGGTCGGTGCCGGCCCGGGTGATCCGGATCTGTTGACCTTCCGCGCGCTGCGTCTGATGCAGCAAGCCGATGTGGTGCTCTATGACCGTCTGGTGGCGCCGGCGATTCTCGAGTTGTGCCGTCGCGATGCCGAGCGGGTGTATGTCGGCAAGCGTCGCTCCGAACACGCCGTTCCGCAGGATCAGATCAATCAGCAACTGGTCGATCTGGCGAAGGCCGGCAAGCGCGTGGTGCGGTTGAAGGGTGGCGATCCGTTTATCTTCGGCCGCGGTGGCGAAGAGATCGAAGAGCTCGCGGCCCACGGTATTCCATTCCAGGTGGTCCCGGGCATTACGGCGGCCAGCGGTTGCGCCGCTTATGCGGGGATTCCGCTGACTCATCGAGATCATGCGCAGTCCGTGCGGTTTGTCACTGGCCACTTGAAGGATGGTTCCACCGATCTGCCATGGGCCGATCTTGTCGCCCCGGCGCAGACGCTGGTGTTCTACATGGGCCTGGTGGGTTTGCCGATCATCTGTGAGCAGTTGATCAAGCATGGTCGCGCGGCGGATACCCCGGCGGCGTTGATCCAGCAGGGCACCACGGTCAATCAGCGGGTTTTCACCGGCACACTGGCGGATCTGCCGCGAATGGTGGCGGAGCATGAAGTGCATGCGCCGACCCTGGTGATCGTTGGCGAAGTGGTGCAGCTGCGCGAGAAACTGGCGTGGTTTGAAGGGGCGCAGGCGCAGGTCTAAACACCGCGTCGTTCCCTTCGCGAGCAGGCTCGCTCCCACATTGGATCTGTGTCATGCACAAATCCCGTGTGGGAGCGAGCCTGCTCGCGAACGGGGTCTCGAAAACACCGAGCTAATCAACCCCGGCGCCAAACCCCTTTCCCGATCAACCGCTCGCGATCATGCGCTACGCTGAAATCCTGCTGCGGCCCCTTCGGCACCACGCCGGTCGGGTTGATGGTCTTGTGGCTGCCATAGTAGTGATGCTTGATGTGCTGGAAATCCACGGTTTCGGCAATTCCCGACCACTGATACATCTCGCGCAGCCAGTTCGACAGGTTCGGGTAATCGGCAATCCGCCTAAGGTTGCACTTGAAGTGCCCGTGATACACCGCGTCGAAACGAATCATCGTGGTAAACAGGCGCACGTCGGCCTCAGTCAGGTATTCCCCGCTCAGGTAGCGATTGGCACCCAGCAGTTGCTCCAGATGATCCAGTTCGGCGAATACTTCATCGAATGCCTGTTCGTAGGCCTGCTGCGAAGTGGCGAATCCGGCGCGGTAGACACCGTTGTTAACCGCCGGGTAGATCCGCTCGTTCAGCGCATCGATTTCGTTGCGTAGCGGCGCCGGATAAAAGTCCAGATCGTTACCAGTGATCCCGTCGAAGGCGCTGTTGAACATGCGGATGATTTCCGCCGATTCATTGCTGACAATGCGCTTGAGTTTCTTGTCCCACAACACTGGCACCGTCACGCGACCGGTGTAGTCAGGCGTATCAGCTGTATACCGCTGGTGCATGAAGTCGAAGCCATCGAGTTTGTCGCCGGTCGAGCCTAGCGCTTTGTCGAAAGTCCAGCCGTTTTCCAGCATCAGCCAACTGACCACCGACACGTCAATCTGACCTTCCAGCCCTTTGAGTTTGCGCAGAATCAGCGTGCGATGCGCCCAAGGGCAGGCAAGGGAAACGTAGAGGTGATAGCGTCCGGCTTCGGCGGCGAAACCGCCTTCACCGCTGGGGCCTGGCTGACCATCGGCGGTCACCCAGTTGCGGCGTTGCGCTTGTTCGCGCTGGAACGCGCCGTCCTTGCTGCTTTCGTACCACTTGTCCTGCCAGTGGCCATCGACGAGTAAACCCATGATCAAGACTCCCAAAAACAATATTCGTTGGAGTCGAGTCTATTCCGATGAGTTCGAACAAAAAGCGCAAAGATCGGGCGCTAATGATCGGTTAGATCGATGTGTTGCGCGCCGCCCAATACTGCTCGGCGGTAGCGAAGGCCTGTTCGCGATTCTGACCGAGACCGCGCAGGGCGAGGGCCATGGTCGCAATCAAAGCCATTTGCGGGTAACTGTCGACCACATCGCCACGCCACACGGCTTTCAAGTGCTCGATGTCCAGCGAGGCGGGTTTGACGTGGCGCTGCGCTGACAGCTGCGGCCATTCTTCGTCCCAGCTCTGACCGCCGCTGGTGCCATAAAGGTGGCTGGTGGCGTCGGGGTTGATCTCGATTTCACCGCCATCGCCCTTGACCACAATTGCCGTGTCGCCGAGCAAGCCGCTGGCATCGCGATGTACCGCCTGGTAACCCGGGTGAAAAATGCTTTGCAGGCCGCAGCGTGCGCCCAACGGATTGAGAATCCGCGCCAGCGAGTGGATCGGCGACCGCAGGCCCAAGGTATTGCGCAGGTCGATCATCTTTTGCAACTGCGGCGCCCAGTCCACCAGCGGCATAAACGCCAGACCGCCGTTGTCCAGTGCCGCGCCGACCTGCTGCCAATTGCGGCACAGGGGAATGTTCAGTTCGCCCAGCAGTTGTTCGCTGTACAGACGCCCGGCCGTGTGTGCGCCGCCGCCATGCATGAAGATGCGCACGCCGTTTTGCGCCAGGCACTTGGCCGCCAGCAGATACCACGGCAGGTGGCGTTTTTTGCCGGCGTAGGTCGGCCAGTCCAAGTCGACATTCAATGCGGGCGCGTGCAAGCGTGCGCGCAGGGCTTCGGTGAAACCGGCCATTTCTTCGGCACTTTCTTCCTTGTGCCGCAGCAACATCAGGAAGGCACCCAGTTGCGTATCTTCGACCTTGTCATCGAGCACCATGCCCATGGCCTCGCGGGCTTCTTCGCGCGTCAGGTCGCGGGCGCCGCGCTTGCCCTTGCCGAGAATGCGCACGAATTGCGCGAACGGATGCTCGGCAGGCGTTTCGAGGGTCAAAGCTGGAAAATCGTTCATAGGCAATTCGTCGGTTTGGGCAGGCCCGCCAGTTTCGCGGCGAGTTTGGCAGGGGTGCCTTTGAACAGTCGGTTCAGGTGCAGGCTGTTGCCTTTGTCCGCGCCGAGTTTCAACGCGGTGTACTTGATCAGCGGCCGCGTGGCCGGCGATAGCTGAAATTCGGCGTAGAAGCTACGCAGAAGCTCTAGGACTTCCCAGTGTTCGGGCGTCAACTCGATGTCTTCGGCGGCGGCGAGGGCGCTGGCGACTTCAGCCGACCAGTCGCTGAGGTCAACGAGAAAGCCGTCCTTGTCCAGTTCGATGGCGCGGGCGCCGACGGTCATTGAATTCATAGCCAGCTGTTGACCTTGGCGTGATGGATCGACAGTTCGACGAAGGCCGGGTAGTCAATGGCCTCGGCCCAGTCTGGAACCTCGATCGCACGCGCCTGTGCGTCCTCAACCAATACAAAAAGTTTGATTGGTCGCTCTTGCAGAGCAGAGAACGGCGCAGTGTTCGGTTGCAGCGCATACACCGCATCGCCGGACAACAACACGGCGTCGGCGCTGCCGAGCAGGCGCAGACAACTGCTCAGACGATCGTCGCCGAACGGGGAATGAGACAACACATGCAAAGTCGACATCAGAGGGTGATCACCTGATCGTAGCGGTCAATAAGGGCGGTGATTTGATCAGCGGCGAGTGGCTGCGCTTCGTCCAGCGACAGGTTGCCAAGACCGCGAGCATTGGCGCTTTCGGCGCAATAGAACAGCTCTTCGACACCAAACATCGGCAGCGCCTGCAGATTGGCGCTGAGGTCTTTCTGCTGCACGGCCTTGGCGTTCTGCCCGGCGGTCAATTGCAGCACGCCGTCATCGAGAAACAGCAAACCGATCGGTAGATCGAAGGCGCCACCGGCGAGCACGATATCCAGCGCTTCCCGCGCACCGGGGCCGGACCACGGCGATTGTCGGCTGATGATCAACAGCGATTTGGCCATGTTCAAGCGCCTCCGAAACAGATGAGCCGATCAGCGTCCTGCACTGCGTCGTGCAATTGACCCAGGCCGGACAATTCCCACGGCGCGCTGAGCGAAATCGCTTCACGCTGGTAACGCTTGGCTTCTTCTTCGTTCAACACACCACGGCGCAGAGCGGCGGCGATGCAGACCACGCCGTCAAGTTGCTTTTCGTTGATAAAGGCGCGCCATTGCTTGGGCAAGTCCAGTTCATCCTGCGGCGTCACCACCGCATCGGAGGCGTTGAACACGCCGTCCTGATAGAAGAACAGCCGAACAATCTCATGGCCGCCGGCCAGCGCGGCCTGGGCAAACAGCAAGGCACGGCGCGAGGAGGGCGCATGGGCGGCGGAAAACAGCGCGATGGCGAACTTCATGATGGACTCGATCAGCGAAACTGCGGCCATGATAAAGCTTTATTGCGACAGCCGCGAAACCCGAGTTTTACGCAGATACCTTTGTAGGAGCTGCCGAAGGCTGCGATCTTTTGATTTTGAAAAGCAAAATCAAAAGATCGCAGCCTTCGGCAGCTCCTACATCGATTACGGGGTGATGCCGTAAAGATCGCAATACTCGATCCAGCCCATCCCCGCCATTTCCGCCACTTCCCGATGCACTTCCAGCCGTTGCGCCTGATATTCCTCGGGCGAAGCAGCGGTCAGCTGCAACGTCAGCTCCCAGGCGAACAACCTCTGTCTCTCCGCTTCCTCCTCAAACGCCTCATGCAAGCGTTCTTCGCGATACTGCGCCTGGGTTTCGCCCTTGGCCTGAGCCAGCAGCGGGTTGAGATGGTCGAGGGTTTCACGTAGTTCGGGTCGCGCATCGAGAAACAGTTTCAAAGCCTGTTCATGTCGCTGGTCGCTAGGCGCCATGTAATTTCCTTGTATGACTGATGACCATAGGGTGCCGCACCTGCTTGCGCATGTCGCGCATAAAAACAGTAAAGCAGAACGATTTGCCGCGTCGCAGTGCTACAGTCCGCTTTTTTCTCGATGAGCAAATGCAATGCGAATGCTGATGGTAGTGCTGGCGGCGGCCCTGTTGGCCGGCTGCGCCGGTTCGGTGATGAACGATGCTCGCAGCAAGAGCCCGGACAAGGTCCTGACCTCGGACAAGCCGGAGAAAGACGTCGCCCGGTGCGTGCAATTCGCCTGGCAGGACGAAGCCGTGTTCGGCGTCGACGCGGCGGCCTATCTGGAACCGCGCGAGTCCGGCGGCACTACGGTTTATACGCGTTCGGCAGAGTCGTTTGTCGATGTGATCACCGAAGCGTCAGGTACGACCTTGAACTATTACGCGCAGAAGAGTGATTTTGTCGCGATGCGGCGGATGGCGGCGATGGCGACCTGCCTGTGATTATGGGGTGAAGCGGTTGACGCTTTCGCGAGCAGGCTCGCTCCCACAAGTTGTAATGCATTGCACTGTGGGAGCGAGCCTGCTCGCGAATACGGCATGACTCAATCGATCAGGCGCTTCTGAAAGTAGTGCCGCTTGTGCCCCGGTGGGTAGTCAACGATTTCCCCAAACTGGCTGAACCCCAGCTTCCTGTAGAACTCCGGCGCCTGAAAATCGAACGTGTCGAGCCAGACGCCGTAGCAATTCTTTTCCCTGGCCAAGGCTTCCGCCTGAGCCATCAATTTCGAGCCGATACCCTGTCCGCGACCCTGTTCCGGCACGGACAGCAGCTCGATGAACATCCAGCGAAAAATCATTCGCCCGTACAAACCGCCCAGTATTTCGCCATTTTCGTATTTGACCATCAAGGCGAACGGCTCGGATTTCGAACCGCCGGTTTGAGCATCGTTGTATTCGATCAGCGGCTGCAGAATGGCCTGACGCTGTTCCTCGGTAGGGCTCTGCGTCAACTCGATACGCAAATTCATGCGTGACTTCCTTGTGTAATTGAACGCCCAGCCTAACCCGTCCGGGCAAACGCCTCCAAGCCCTTCGATCGAACAAGCGGAACCGTCAAACCAGCGTTGCGGTCTAGGCTTTTATCGCGTCTTTCCCTGAGCGCGATTGATGAGGAAATCCCGTGAATATTTTTGAAGCCCTGCGCGAAAGCCACGAGCGCCAGCGCACTTACGCCAAGGCTTTGATCGCGACCAGCGGCGACAGCCCTGAGCGGGTCGAGGCCTACAAGCAGCTCAAAGCAGAACTGCAAGCGCATGAAACCGCTGAAGAGCGGCATTTCTACATTCCGTTGATGGAAATCGATGAAGGCGTGGACCTGAGCCGCCACGCCATCGCCGAACACCACGAAATGGACGAGATGATGGAAGAGCTCGACGAGACCGAAATGTCCAGTCCGGCCTGGCTGGCCACGGCCAAAAAGCTTTCCGACAAGGTTCATCACCACCTCGAGGAAGAAGAGCACAAATTCTTCCAGATGGCCGGCAAGCTGCTCGACGATAAACAGAAAACCCAACTCGCCGGGCAGTACGAAAAGGAGTATCAGGCGCAACTGTCTGAATGACCAAAGGCGACTCGGCGTGTAGGTGTTCAGCTACACGTTGAGTGCGATGCGTCGTCGAGTACTGGTTATGCATACAGTGTTTCCGGGCTTTTTACGTCTTGCACACTGGGACTGTGACAAAAGCGCCGATGGACAAAAAATTCACCTCCGTTAGCTTGAAGGCCTCTCCTCGGGAAGGAGAGTTCTCAAATCAACGGAGTGAGCAAGATGAATCAGGCAATCCCACAAACCCAACTCAAACACGGTCGTGTCATCTCGCCAGCGAGTCGCGGCGCGGTCGCCATCGACCTCGGCTTGCTAGGCGCCTGGCAAGTCAATGAAATGGAAGGTGGCAAGAACTTTCCGGCCCTGGGCGCCGGACCGTTTCCGCAACCCTTCGAGACCGACTCGGACAGCGTCGCGCCGCCGGCCGATGGCTACATTCTCAGCGGCGGCAAGACCGATGCCCGCGATTGCGTCAATTACACCGACGACGAGATGAGCAAGAAGCTCGGCCGTTCATTCAACTGGCCGCTGCTGAATGTCGATCCGGGGCAGATTCTCGAGGTCAGCTGGGCGTACACCGCGCCGCACACCACCCGAGGTTATCGCTGGCTGATCACCAAAGACGGCTGGGATCCCCAGCAACGCATCAGCCGTGCGCAGCTGGAAACCCAGCCGTTCTTCGAAGACTTCTACCCGCAAGTGCCGTATTACAGCCATGCCGGAGAATTGAAGGCCAAGGTCGATCATCAAGTGAAGCTGCCTGCGAACAAGCAGGGTCATCACGTCATTGTGCTGATGTGGATCGTCGCCAATACCGGCAACGCCTTCTACCAGGCCTTCGACGTCGACTTTCAGTAACCGCGCAGGCTGAACGAGCCCGGTAGCGCTGCCGGGCTTTTTTTGTCGGCGCAATTGATCGACCATGGCAGTCCCCCCATGAAGACAGGATCAGACGCGATGTCCAACACAGCCGAACGGGTCAACATCGTCGACACTCAGGTGTTGTCCCACGACTGGTATCTGCTGAAGAAAATCACTTTCGACTACCACCGCAACAACGGCGAATGGCAGCGCCAGACCCGCGAGGTATACGACCGGGGCAACGGCGCGGCGATTCTGCTGTTCAACCGCGAAAAGCGCACGGTGGTGCTGACCCGCCAGTTTCGTTTGCCGGTGTTCGTCAACGGCCACGATGGCTTGTTGATCGAGGTGGCCGCCGGGTTGCTGGAAGGTGCCGCGCCCGAGCAGCGCATTCGTGACGAAGCCGAGGAGGAAACCGGTTATCGCGTGCACGACGTGAAAAAAGTATTCGAGGCGTACATGAGTCCCGGTTCGGTGACGGAGAAACTGCACTTCTTTATCGCTGAATACGACGCGGCGTCCAAAGTCAGCGACGGTGGTGGCCTGGAAGAGGAAACCGAAGAACTGGAAGTGCTCGAGTGGGGCTTCGATGAGGCATTGGCAGCATTTAAACGCGGCGAGATCTGCGATGCCAAGACCATCATGCTGTTGCAGTACGCAGCGATGAATAACCTCTTCGCTTGATTCGGGCAGGAGCTGCCAAAGACTGCGATGGCTCAGCATACTGGCTGAACGGGGAGGCGCAATACCCAAAGCCGGCCATACTGCTTGTTGCTCCTGAAGCGTTGCCCTGCGTTTTGCGCAGTCCCCAAAAACAAAAAGAGATCGACTCATGAAGTACGAACCTTTGGCCAGATCGCTCATTGCGACCTCTCTGGCGCTCAGCTGTCTCATGGCTCACGCGGCATCAGTGGCTCCGGTGGCGGCGGAAAACGGCATGGTGGTCACCGCGCAACATCTGGCGACCCATGTCGGCGTCGACGTTTTGAAAAACGGCGGCAATGCCGTGGATGCGGCAGTGGCGGTGGGCTATGCGCTGGCGGTGGTCTATCCGGCTGCGGGCAACCTTGGCGGCGGCGGGTTCATGACTATTCAACTGGCGGACGGGCGCAAGACCTTTCTCGATTTCCGCGAAAAAGCGCCGCTGGCAGCGACCGCTAACATGTATCTGGACAAGGACGGTAACGTCATTCCGGAACTGAGCACGCGCGGGCACCTGGCGGTCGGCGTACCGGGTACGGTGTCCGGCATGGAGCTGGCGCTGAGCAAATACGGCACCAAACAGCGCAAGGAGATGATTGCCCCGGCGATCAAACTGGCCGAAGACGGTTTCGAATTGCAGCAGGGCGATGTCGAGCTGCTCGAATACGCGACGGATGTGTTCAAGAAGGACATGCGCGATTCCGGCTCGATCTTCCTCAGCAACGGCGAGCCGATGCAGGTCGGGCAGAAACTGGTGCAAAAGGATCTGGCGAAAACCCTGCGGACAATCTCCGACAAGGGCGCCGACGGCTTCTACAAAGGTTGGGTCGCCGATGCCATTGTCACTTCCAGCCAGGCCAACAAAGGCATCATCAGCCAGGCCGACCTGGACAAATACAAGACTCGCGAACTGGCCCCGGTTGAGTGCGATTATCGCGGCTATCACGTGGTCTCGGCGCCACCGCCGAGCTCCGGCGGGGTGGTGATCTGCCAGATCATGAATATCCTCGAAGGCTATCCGATGAAGGACTTGGGCTTCCATTCCGCTCAGGGCATGCACTACCAGATCGAAGCGATGCGCCACGCGTACGTTGATCGCAACAGCTACCTCGGCGATCCGGATTTCGTGAAGAATCCGATCGAGCATCTGCTGGACAAGAATTACGCGACCAAACTGCGCAACGCCATCCAGCCGCAGAAGGCCGGCGTGTCGGCTGAGCTCAAGCCCGGTGTAGCGCCCCACGAAGGCAGCAACACCACGCACTATTCGATTGTCGACAAGTGGGGCAATGCCGTTTCGGTGACGTACACGCTCAACGACTGGTTCGGCGCGGGCGTCATGGCCAGCAAGACCGGGGTAATCCTCAACGACGAGATGGACGACTTCACCTCCAAGGTCGGCGTGCCGAACATGTACGGGCTGGTCCAGGGGGAGACCAATGCCATCGCACCGGGCAAGGCGCCGCTGTCGTCGATGAGTCCGACCATCGTCACCAAGGATGGCAAAGTGGTGATGGTGGTCGGCACGCCGGGTGGTAGCCGGATCATCACCGCGACCTTGCTGACCATGCTCAACGTCATCGATTACGGCATGGGCTTGCAGGAAGCGGTCGACGCGCCGCGCTTCCATCAGCAGTGGATGCCGGAGGAAACCAACCTCGAAGACTTCGCCGCCAGCCCGGATACGAAAAAAATCCTGGAAAGCTGGGGCCACAAGTTTGCCGGCCCGCAGGATGCCAACCACATCGCCGCGATTCTGGTCGGCGCGCCGTCACTGGACGGCAAACCGGTTGGCAAGAATCGCTTCTACGGCGCCAACGATCCACGGCGCAATACCGGCTTGTCTTTGGGTTACTGAGCGGAGTAAAAAGGGGCGGGCGCAGGTCCGCCCTATTCTCAAGGACTGATCAAGGAAGGCTCGACATGACCACCGCATTACTGATCATCGACGTCCAGCAGGCGCTGTGTGCTGGTGAATATCAGTGCTTTGAAATCGACCGCGTGATCGCCACGATCAATGATCTCAGCCAACGCGCCCGTACGGCTGGCGTTCCGGTGGTTTTGATTCAGCACGAAGAAAAGGACGGCTCATTTGTTCGCGGTGCTGAGGGTTGGCAACTGGCGAAAAACCTTCTGACTTCTACGAAAGACCTGCGCGTAGACAAAACCACCGGGGACTCTTTCTACCAGACCGATCTCGGCAAGCTGCTGCCCAGCGAGGACTTCGAACGCCTGATCATCTGCGGCCTGCAAACCGATTACTGCGTCAACGCCACGGTGCGCAGCGCGCATTCACTGGGCTACGACATCGTCGTCGCGCGAGATGCGCATTCAACGGTCGATAACGGCAACATGAGCGCCGAGGACATCATTGCCGAACACAACAAGGACTTCGCCGCCCTGACCAGTTCCGTGGCACGAATCGACGTCAAACCGGCAGCCCAAATCACCATCTGAACCCACATAAAACCCCTGTGGGAGCGAGCCTGCTCGCGAAAGCGCTGTGACAGCCAAGATCAAACCGACTGATATACCGCCTTCGCGAGCAGGTTCGCTCCCACAGGGGTGAGCAGGCTCTACGACAGCGGCGATTTACGGCAGCAGCACTGGCATAATCCCCGCCGCCCGAAGAATGGAATCTCTCGATGTTCGCTATCTACCTGCGTCACGCCGTGGCGCTGACATCTCTAGTCCTCGCCTGCACCGCCCATGCCAGCAGTTTCGATTGCACCGACGCCACCAGCAAAACCGAAAAAGCCATCTGCACTGATCCCTACCTCTCAACCCTTGACGACAAGCTCGCCGAGCAATGGCGGACCACGCTGGGCAAAGTTGCCGATCCCAAAATGCTGAAAACCGACCAGCGTCAGTGGCTGAAAAACCGCAACGCCTGCGGTGCCCTGAGCGCGTGTCTTCGGCGCGAATACCTGATGCGCCTCACTGAGCTCGAACACGCGGTTCAGCCCTTCAGTTGGGATGCCACCTGGCAACTGATTCCGCGCGGCACCTCGACCTCGGCGACCCTTGTCACCCAACGTCGTAATGCCACGCATATCGCCATCGATATCTCGGCAGGCGAGGGCGCCAATTCCGGAGACTTGACTGGCGTTGCCATACTCAAGGATGGAACAGCCGTGTACGCCGAGGACGCCTGCAAACTCGCCTTCACGCCCATCAATGGCGTACTGAACGTCACGCAAACCGGTGCGGACTCCGACTGCGGCGGAGGCATGGGCGTGTATTACGCCGGTCGGTATGTCGCCTCCGAACAACCGCTGAAGCTGGATTACGATCTGCTCAGCCTGGGTCTGGCTCGCACACCCGCAGAAGATCAGGCACTGCGTTCGCTGCTCAAGACCGACTACCAAAAACTGGTAGAGACCTCCGGTTCCTTGCAGGTCGGCGAAAACTCAAAAGATGTGCCCGATGCTCAGGTTGTAGAAATGTGGATGCGCGGTCTCGGCGGCATCGGGATCCTGATGAGCGCGGCCGATGCGCAGGTCTGGCTGATCTTCAAAAGCTACGATGACCAGGGCCACGAACATCTGCGGTACTACACCAACGTGGCGAAGTGGAACAAGCGGCTGCCCGATGTGCTGCAGGGCTGGTATGACCGCATGCACGAAAGTCAGTCGTCTCTTGTTCTGGAAATGATGCCCTGAGCCACAACTCCATCCGCCTCACGCAATAACCGCTCGATCTGCGCCAACTCCCACGTGCTGAGCAGACTCACCGGGTCCGTGCCATAACGCTGCCACGTGTCCAGCGTCGCTTCATCCCCGGCGCAGTTGCGCGCGTATTCACAATGATGCAAGTGTCCCTCGGCGAAGTCCAACCGCAGATGCCAGCCCTCGATATCAACGGCAATCAGCCCGGTCTCGGACATTACCTGGCAGACTTCGAACCCAAGCACGCCCAGCGCAGCTTCGCGCAGGCGCTGACACACATCACGGGCGGACAAAAACGCTGACATGCTGCGACTCGATTCGATGGACAAGCCTGCAAGGATAAGGCCCGCGCCACCCCATGTCAGCGTTTCACTGGCCCGAGGCGGAACAATTCCGTAACATTCGCCTCCCTCTTTTTTCGCGAAAACAGCAGCCGTGCCCAGCGGCCGCACAGTCAGGTAAGCCATGAAACCGATTCGTCTGCGCGCCGATGTCCTCGCCGGACTCACCACCTCGTTCGCCCTGTTGCCCGAATGCATTGCTTTTGCGCTGGTCGCGCATCTCAATCCGCTGATGGGCCTGTACGGCGCGTTCATCATTTGCACGCTGACGGCGTTGTTTGGCGGTCGACCGGGCATGGTTTCCGGTGCGGCGGGTTCGATGGCGGTGGTGATCGTCGCGCTGGTGGTGCAACACGGCGTGCAATATCTGCTGGCAACGGTGCTGCTCGGCGGTCTGATCATGATGGCGTTCGGGCTGTTGCGCTTGGGCAAACTGGTGCGCATGGTGCCGCATCCGGTGATGCTCGGTTTCGTCAACGGCCTGGCGATCATCATTGCGCTGGCGCAACTGGAGCACTTCAAAAGCGGCGAGCACTGGCTCAGCGGTACGCCGCTGTATCTGATGACCGGGCTAGTGCTACTGACCATGGCCATCGTTTACATCCTGCCGCGCCTGACCAAAGCGGTACCGCCGGCCCTGGTGGCGATCCTTGGTGTCGGCCTGCTGGTCTACCTGTTCGGGCTGCCGACCCGCACCCTCGGCGACATGGCGCACATTGCCGGCGGTCTGCCGACCTTCGCTTTGCCGGACATCCCATGGAATTTCGAAACCCTGCGCATCATCGCCCCGTACGCGATCCTGATGGCGATGGTCGGCCTGCTGGAAACCCTGCTGACGCTGAACCTGACCGACGAGATCACCGAAACCCGTGGCTATCCGGATCGCGAGTGCGTAGCGCTCGGCGCGGCGAACATGGTGTCCGGGGCGTTCGGTGGCATGGGCGGTTGCGCGATGATCGGGCAGACCGTGATCAATCTCAGCTCCGGCGGGCGCGGACGCTTGTCCGGCGTGGTTGCCGGTGTGCTGATTCTGTTGTTCATTCTGTTTCTGTCACCGCTGATCGAGCGTATTCCGCTCGCCGCACTGGTGGGGGTGATGTTCGTGGTGTCGCAGCAGACCTTCGCCTGGGCGTCGTTGCGGGTGATAAACAAGGTGCCGCTGCACGATGTGCTGGTGATCATCGCGGTGACCACCATCACCGTGTTCACCGATCTGGCCACGGCCGTGCTATGCGGGATCGTCATCGCCGCGCTCAACTTCGCCTGGCAGCAGGCCCGCGAACTGTATGCCGATGAACATCTTGAAGCCGATGGCAGCAAGCTCTATCGCCTGCACGGCACGCTGTTCTTTGCCTCGACCACGCCGTTTCTCAACCAGTTCGATCCGGCCAACGACCCGGCCAAAGTCACTCTCGATTGTCGGCACCTGAGCTTTGTCGATTACTCGGCGATCGCCGCATTGAAAACCCTGCGTGAACGCTACGCCAAGGCTGGCAAGCATCTACAAGTGTTTCATCTGTCGGAACGCTGCAAGAAATTACTCAAGCGCGCCGGCGTCGAGCACGACTGACGCCGCTGGTTTTGCGTCCTTGAGCCAGGTCTTGCCGAGAATCCGCGAGACTTGTTCGGCGGAGTAGGGCTTGGCGAGAAATTCAAAACCTTCGTACCCGCTGCGCGCCAGTTCTTCGCTGTAGCCGGAGGTCAGAATCACCGGCAGATCGGGGCGGCGCTGGCGCAGTTCCTTGGCCAACGCGACACCGGTGATGCCCGGCATGACTACGTCGGAAAACACCGCATCGAACGCGCTGGCATCGCTACCGGCCAACTGCAGGGCTTCTTCAGCGTTGGTCGCCCATGCGGTTTCATAGCCCAGATCCTGGAGGATCTGGTTGGCGAAACGGCCGACGTCGAGATTGTCTTCTACCACCAGCACCCGGCGTTTTTCGCAGGCCGGCTGCACCTCGCCATCGTCCTCTGCCTCGTCCACTTCTGCCTCGATCGCCGGCACTTGCGGCAAATACAAGGTGAACTCGGTGCCTTGGCCAAGGACGCTGGAAACATCGACGTTGCCGCCCGATTGCTTGGCGAAGCCGAACACCTGCGACAGCCCCAGCCCCGTGCCTTTGCCGACAGCCTTGGTGGTAAAGAACGGCTCGAAGATGTGTTCGAGGGTGTGTGCGTCGATGCCGGCACCGGTGTCGGCCAGGGCAATCGACACGAAATGGCTGCTGGACCCAGCGTGGCCGCGAATCGGCGGCAGCGCTTTATGGCACTCCAGGCGCAATTTCAGCTCACCCTGACCATTCATGGCGTCGCGAGCGTTCAGGGCGATGTTGATCAATGCAGTTTCGAACTGACTGAGATCGACGCGGATGTAGCAGGGGTGATCCGGGCGCTCGACGCACACGTGAATCTGCGCGCCGGTGACCGATTCGAGCATCTCGCCGATGTTGGCCAAACGTTCGCCGGCATCGACCACCTGCGGATTGAGCGGTTGGCGGCGGGCGAAAGCGAGCAACTGGCTGGTCAGCTTGGAGGCGCGCTCGACGGTGTCGGACACCGCGCGCATGTAGCGCTGGCGGCGTTCTTCCGGCAGGTTGGGCTGGCGCAGAAAATCCACCGACGAGCGAATGATCGTCAGCAAATTGTTGAAGTCATGGGCGACGCCGCCGGTCAATTGGCCGATGGCTTCGAGCTTCTGCGACTGGCGCAGCGCCGACTCGGCCTGGGCCAGACGCAGGCTGCGCTCTTCGACCCGTTGCTCCAGCGTGGCATTGAGTTCGGCCAGTGCAAGCAGGCCCTCGCGTACATTTGCATCGGCGCGCACCCGTTCGATGTGCGCCCAGCAACGTTCGGTGACTTCGCTGAGCAGCGCCTGTTCGAAGCTCGACCAGACACGCGGCACTTTGTCGTGAATGGCCATTAACGCGGTAAGACGGCCTTGCTTGATCAGCGGCACGCAAATGGTGGCGGTGATGCCTATGCCCTGAAAGGTCGCTGATTCTTCCGGCGGCAATTCGCTGCGGTTGTCGTGGATCACCAAAGGTTGGCCCGCGCGCAGAAGGCGTACTGCTTTCTCGCCGAAATCGCGCAAACGGTAGTGGCCGACGATGCTCGGCGAACCCGGCGCTGCATAGTCGCCGCGAATGGTGAAGCCATCCTCGTCGGCATCCATGTCGGCGTAGGCGCAGTTGGACAATTGCAACTGCTCGACCATCAGCCGCGTGCTTGCCGCCAGGATTGCTTGCGCATCCGTGGCATTGGTCACCGCTTCGCCGATGGCATCGAGGACGGCCAGGCGTCGGTTGAGATAAACAGTCTGGGTGGTCTCGGTGACGGTGTCGATCATGCCGACGACATTGCCGTGGGAGTCGCGAATCGGGCTGTAGCAAAAAGTGAAGAACGCCTGCTCCGGGCCTTTGCCGCGTTCGATCTGCAGAGCGAAGTTTTCGATGTAAGTGGCTTGGCCGGCGTATGCGGCCTCCGCAATCGGGCTGATCTCGTGCCAGGCTTCCTTCCAGATGTCGCTGAAAGGGCGTCCCAACGCGTGCGGCTTGTCGCCGAGAATCGGTACGAAGGCGTCGTTATAGAGTGTGATGAGTTGCGGGCCCCAGACGATCGCCTGAGGGAAATGCGAGGCGAGACTGAGCGAGACAGTGGTCTTGAGTACATCGGGCCAGTTTTCCAACGGGCCGAGGGGCGTATTTGCCCAGTCGTGACGGCGGATCTGCCCGGCCATCTCGCCGTTGTCTTGCAACCAGTCTGTCATGGGGTTCGTGTCTTTCCGGGCATTTGTCTGAGAACAAAGACCTGCGCGCAGGGTGTTTGGTTTCAGCGCACCAGACACTGTTTGCGCTGCGAATTATTCTGACCTACATCATGGCAGCAAAAAACAGCGGTGGCGAAAAGAGCGTCTTTTCGCCAGCGGATTTTTCTTCAGTTCGTGAGCGACTGCTCAGGCCTCGACGGCGGGGAAATCAATGTCGGTCAGCGCCGTGTTGTTCAGGTAGTTGGTCAATGTCTGCACGGCCACCAGGGCAATCACTTCGATAATCTTGCGGTCATCGATACCGGCGGCGCGGGCAGCGGCCAACTGTTCATCGCTCAAGTGGCCACGGGTTTCGGTCAGTTGGCGGGCGAGGGCGGCGTAGGCATTCAGTTCGCCGTGACGTGCCGCGATGATGTCCTCCGCCGACAGCCCGGCCTTGCCGGCAAACACGGTATGTGCGGACAGGCAATAGTCGCAACCGTTGACCTGCGAAGTGGCGAGGTAGATGGCTTCTTTTTCCTGGGCGCTGAGCGAAGTCTTGCCGAGGATCGCCGAAGCTTGCAGGTAAGTGTCGAATGCAACCGGCGCTTGGGCGAGGGTGGTGAAGACGTTGGGCAGGAAGCCGATTTTTTTCTTCACGCCTTCCAGTGCAGGACGGGTGGCATCGGTGGCGGTGTCGAGGCTGATTGCAGGGATGCGGCTCATGGTGATTCTCCGAAATTCCGCAGCGAAGTGCAGCGGCGATTGAGAGATCTTAGGGGCTGCCAATGGCGCTTTGGCGGCAAATCGTCGAGGATATGCGGCAGATCGTCCAGATATGCCTTCGGGAGTCAGCCATGGATCGCCTTTCCACATTACTCAGTCATTTCGGTGTGAACGCCGGCACCTTCCATAGCGGCGCGTTTTGCGGCGTGAGCGTTCACCAAGGCGAACCGGTCGGCCATGTGCATGTTCTGCAAGCCGGGGCGTTGCTGCTCAAACCGGGCAACGAGCGGGAAATTCGCCTGGAAGAACCGTCGCTGATTTTCTTTCCCCGGCCTTTCACTCACCGGATGTTTGCCGACGAGGCCATGGCCAGCCAGGTGGTGTGCGCCTCGCTGAGCTTCGACGGTGGCTCAGGCAATGCCCTGGCCGCCGCGTTACCGGACTATCTGGTATTGAAACTCACCGATATCCCGGAATTGCGCAGCACCCTTGACTGGCTGTTCAACGAAGCTTTTGAAGGGCATTGCGGGCGCGTGGCGGTGATGGATCGCCTGTTTGAATTGCTGGTGATTCTGCTGCTGCGCCATCTCATCGGCAGTCGTGATCAGCAACCGGGCATGATGGCCGGGCTGGCGGATCCGCGCGTGTCTCGCGCCTTGAACCTGATCCACGAGCAGCCGCACAAGCCTTGGAGTGTCGCTGATCTCGCTGCAGCGGCGAACCAGTCCCGCGCCGGTTTTGCCGAGCAGTTCCGCCGCGTGGTCGGGCAGACGCCGGCCGATTACCTGCTGAGCTGGCGCGTCAGTCTTGCGCAGAAACGCCTGCGCGAAGGCCGCCCGATTGCATTGATTGCCGAGGAGGTTGGATACGAAAGTCCGTCGGCGCTGGCCCGGGCGTTTCGGCGCAAGACCGGGCTCAGTCCTCGGCAATGGAAAGCCGAACACTGAACATTACCTGGCGAATTTCTTCGCTCCGGCCACGCAAAGAATCACCCCCAGCGTGACGCCGAGCATGCCGACACTGACCTGCTCATGCAGCAACGTCGCCGCCAGTGCCAGACCAAAAAACGGCTGCAGCAACTGCAACTGCCCGACGGCTGCGATTCCACCTTGTGCCAGACCGCGATACCAGAACACGAAGCCGATCAGCATGCTGAACAGCGACACGTAGCCCAGGCACATCCACGCAGGCAAGCTGATGTCGGCGAACGAGGCGGGCGCCAGCCACAGGCTCAGCACTGTCATCAGCGGTAACGACAACACCAGCGCCCAGCAGATCACCTGCCAGCCGCCGAGGCTGCGCGACAGTTTCGCGCCTTCGGCGTAACCGAGGCCGCAAGCCAGGATCGCCGCGAGCATCAGCAGATCCCCGGTGGGCGAGGCACTCAAGCCTTGGGACAGGGCAAAGCCCACCACCAGCGCACTGCCCAGGATCGAGAAGATCCAGAACACCGGCCGTGGCCGCTCACCGCCACGCAACACGGCAAATATCGCCGTGGCCAGCGGCAGCAATCCTACAAACACAATCGAATGCGCTGACGTTACGTGCTGCAATGCCAACGCAGTCAGCAGCGGAAAACCCAACACCACGCCCAGCGCCACGATCAACAGCGACAGCCACTGATGGCGCGACGGTCGCTGTTGCTTGAACAACAGCAGAAGTCCGACCGCCAGTGCGCCGGCGATCGCTGCTCGCACCACGGTCAGAAACACCGGATCGAATTCCAGCACCGCCAAACGTGTGGCCGGCAGCGAACCGCTGAAGATCAGCACGCTGATCAAGCCGTTGATCCAGCCACTGGTTCTTTCCAGCGAGGGGTTGTTTGCAGTCGATGTTGTGTCCATGTCGGTGGCACTCAAGAAGTGGCTTGTGTCGCTGCGATCCTAGGGCCGAGAATCAGCACAATCAAAAAATTGTCATGGATACAGCCGACATGCCGCGTTCCCGTTACAAGACCCTGGTTGACCGCTATGCGGCAGACATTCGTGGCGGACGATTGGCGCCGGGCACGCGACTGCCAACGCATCGGCAGCTGGCGAGCCAGGAAGGACTGGCACTGGTTACCGCTTCACGGGTTTATGCCGAGCTTGAAGCGATGGGCCTGGTCAGTGGTGAAGCCGGGCGCGGCACGTTTGTCCGGGAAACGTCGCTGGCGCCGGGGCAGGGCATTGATCAGAAAGATGTCGCGGTCGGCATGATCGACCTGAATTTCAACTATCCCTCCTTGCCAGGTCAGGCTGAACTGTTGCGCACGGCGTTGCGCCAACTGGCGTTGTCCGGTGATCTGGAAGCGCTGTTGCGTTATCAACCCCACGCCGGGCGTGCCCACGAACGCGCCTCGGTGGCGCGACATTTGTCGACACGCGGCGTGGCGGTTGAAGCCGACCAAGTGCTGATCGTCAACGGCGCTCAGCAAGGTTTGGCGGTGACGCTGATGGCTCTGCTCAAACCCGGCGATGTGATTGCCGCCGATGCGCTGACCTATTCGGGATTCAAGGTGCTGGCCGACGCGCTGCATCTGGAAGTGCTGGCGATCCCGATGACGGAACACGGCCCGGATTTGCCGGCACTGGACAGACTCTGTCGCCAGCGTGCGGTGCGCGCCGTATACAGCATGCCGACGCTGCACAATCCGCTGGGCTGGGTCATGCCACTGGAACAGCGCGAGCAATTGGTGGCGATTGCCCGGCGGCACGATCTGACAATCATTGAAGACGCTGCCTACGCGTTTCTGGTCGAAAACCCGCCATGTCCGTTGATTGAACTGGCACCGGAACGGACGTTTTACGTATCGGGCCTGTCGAAAAACATCGCCACCGGATTGCGGGTCGGCTTCATTGCCGCGCCGCTGCCTCAAGTGCCCGCACTGGAGCGAGTCATTCGCGCGACGACGTGGAACACGCCCGGGGTGATGACCGCCATCGCGTGCGGCTGGCTCGACGATGGCACCGTCACCGTGCTTGAGGCGCAGAAACGTCGTGATGCTACGGCGCGACAGGCCTTGGCCGCCGAGGTACTCAAAGGGCTGCGCTACATTGCTCATCCGGCTTCGTATTTTTTGTGGCTGCCGTTGCCGGAAGACGTGCGTGCCGATCAGATCGTGGTGGAGTTGATGCAGCAGCAGATTTCGGTCACCAGCGCCGAGCCGTTTTCGCTGTCGACCAACACGCCCCATGCGATTCGTCTGGCGCTGGGCTCGGTGGACATGCTGGTGTTGCGTCAGGCGTTGATCACCGTCAGAACGATCATCGGCGCTTATCTGTAAACTGCGCCCACGCCATGCAAAGCGAGGTTTGGACTGTTCAATGAAATTCACCACGACACTGTTTCTCGCCTTGATCTTCAGCGCCAGTGCACAGGCTGAGGGCGATCCTGAGGCCGGGGCGAAAATCTTTCCGCGTCTGTGCGGCGGTTGCCATCAGGTTGGCGAGTCGGCTCGTTCGGGGTTTGGTCCGCAGCTCAACGGCATCATTGGCCGGGCTGCGGGGACTTCGGCCAATTATGTTTATTCCGATGCGATGAAAAACTCGGGGATTACCTGGGATCGGGCGACGTTGAAGGCTTATCTCGAGGATCCGAAAGGTGTGGTGCCGGGGACGCGGATGATTTTCTGGGGGCTGAGTGATGAGGAGAAGCTGGAGAATCTGTTGGCTTATCTGCAGAAATTCAGCGCTGAATAATTACGGGAACACGCTGTTCCAAGGCGTTTTTGTAGTTTTGACGGGGTACATATCCATTGCTGCGGTAACGGCTGCTTAGGGTTTCGCCCTTACGGCGAGTCACCTTTTTTTGCTTTTCTGTGGGAGCGAGCCTGCTGGCGAAAGCGGTTCTCCAGCCGGCCCATATTTCCGCTTTTACCCCATCCCTGTGGGAGCTGGCTTGCCAGCGATGGGGTCGGTGAGCCGGCCTGTCTCTGGTTGATATACGCCGGTGTCAGTGGGCATGGAACGCGACCTGATTGCGCCCCGCAGCCTTCGCCTGATACAGCTGCTGATCGGCACGTTTGATCAGCGTCGTATGGTTGTTGTCCGCCGGATCTGCCAGGCCGAGGCCAATACTCACCGTGACGTTGCCGACGCCGGGAAACTGCGCTTCGGCCACCGCTGCGCGAATCTTTTCGGCGACGACTTCCGGGGTGTCGGGTTGCGCGACTTCCGGCAGCAGTACGGCGAACTCTTCGCCGCCGTAGCGGGCGACGAAATCGGTGCTGCGTACGCTGTTCTGGATCAAGGTCGCCAGTTGTTGCAGGACCTCGTCACCGACCGCGTGGCCGTGGCTGTCATTGATGCGTTTGAAGTGGTCGGCATCGATCAGCAGCAGGGCAAACGGGCGTCCGGTGCGTCGGGACAGCAGCGAATATTCAGTGATTTTTTCGTCAAAACGGCGGCGGTTGTAAACGCCGGTCAGGCCGTCGTGAGTGGCCAGGCTCAGCAGCTCGGCGTTGGCCTCGGTGAGTGCGGCGGTGCGTTGCGCCACGGTGGCTTCCAGCGAGGCGTTGGCTTCTTGCAGTTCGCGCTCCTTGCCGAGCAGTGACTGCGTCATTGCGTCGATGGACTGGCCGAGCTGGGCGATTTCCAGCACCGGATGCTGGAGCTGAAACTGCGCGCCGGCCTGGTTGTTTTGCACTTGTTTGGCCGAGCGTGCCAGTTGTTCGATCGGCCGGCTCAGGTACAGCGCCAAGTAATAAGCCACCAGACCGAAAACGATGGCGGCGAAAACGCCGAGGATCAGCAATTCGTATTGCAGCATCCGCGCCGGTTGCAGCGCAGTCTCCAATGGCTGGCGAATGGCGATCGACCATGATAGCGCCGTGCCCGATGGCGTCGGCACGGTGACCATGCTGGTCAGGTAACCGTTGGCCGCTGTCCAGCCCGGCAATACCGAATCGCCGATCGCCAGTTGTTGGCCCATCAGCGCTTCGGGGTAGAGCACCTTGCCATCGTGGTCGACGATCAGCGCCTGAATATCCGGCGCCGAGTTCTTGTGGGAAAACGCCGCCGACTCGACGATGCGCGTCACCCAACTCCAGTGCGCATGTGCGCCCAGTACGCCAATCACCTGCCCTTCGGCATTGTGGATTGGCGCGGCGAAATCGATGAAGCGCAGCGGCTCGCCATTGGGCAGGCCCGGCAACAACTTGGCCAGCAACACTGCTTCGTGGGGATCGCCGGTATATTGCCGGCGCAGGCCGATCTGGAACCACGGGCGTTTTTGTACTGATTGACCGACCAGCAGATCATTGACCGCCTGGCGCACGTTGCCCTCGGCGTCGGTGACGCCCATCCACGCATATTCGGCGCGCGCCTGGGTGCGCAACTGCATCGACTTGAGGATGGCTGGATTGTCCAGATCGCCACGCTCCAGATGCGGCGCGCGACTGAGCAGATAGACCTCCAGTTGCCGCTCGCGCAGTTGCTCACCCAATAACGTCGCCGCCGAGCGCGCCGTGTTCAGCAACGCGTTGCCGCTGGCCTGTTTCATTTGTTCGGTGGCGATGTGACCGACATAAAAGCCGACGCTCAATAACGTCAGCAGGGACAAACCGCCGAACCACAGGGTGAGATGGCTACGCAGACTGGCTTTGAACATGGAGGCGGGTGTCTGTCTTTATTGAAGTGGCGCCATGGTATGCGACATCGCCGACGGCGGGCCAGCGAACGGGTTCAAGTAAATACAAAGAAGATTGATGCCAATGAGCCATCATTTTGTTTAAAATGCGCGCCGCCCGAGAGACGGATCCCGGGCGTTTCCCCATGGAGTTTTACTGTGAAATACCTCAGCAAAGTAGTCGCCGCCGCACTGTTCGGTGTGGTTCTGGCAGGTTGCACCGGCGCCCCGATGAAAACCGCCCATTACGACAGCAACCAATACACCGTGGTTGGCCACAGCGAAGCATCGGCCACCGGCCTGCTGCTGTTTGGCATCATCCCGATCCGCCAGAACAGCCGATTTGTGCGCGCGCAAAACGCGGCCATCCAAGCCAAGGGCGGCGATGCAATGATCAACACGCAGGTTCAGGAAAACTGGTTCTGGGCCTGGGTTCTGACCGGCTACACCACCACCATCTCCGGTGACGTGGTCAAGCTGAAAACCGCGCAATAAGCGACGGCTGAATGCAAAAAAGCCCGGCTGATCAGGCCGGGCTTTTTCATGGGTGTTGCGGTCATGCAGTAGATTCATGCAACGCGGCGCTCGATCAGACGATCAGAGCCACCTTCAGCGACGCGGCGTTCGATCAGACGATCAGAGCCACCTTCAGCGACGCGGCGTTCGATCAGACGATCCGAACCACCTTCGGCAACACGGCGTTCGAGCAGACGATCCGAACCGCCTTCGGCAACGCGGCGTTCGATCAGACGATCCGAACCACCTTCGGCAACGCGGCGTTCGAGCAGACGATCCGAACCACCTTCGGCAACACGGCGTTCGATCAGACGATCCGAACCACCTTCAGCCAGACGGCTTTCGATCAGCTTGTCCGAGCCGCCTTCAGCGACCAGGGTGTGAGCAGGCGTTACTGCAAAAGCGTTAACTGCGAAAACCGAGAAAGCGATGCCGAGAAGGGTTTGGCGTTTCATGATCGTGTGCTCCAGAAAGTTGTTTGTTTGTCTGGAGCCGATGTTACGCCGCGCAGTTTTTATGAGAACTTCATTGACGTGATGGTGAACATCGACGCCGATGATGTTTGCCAGGAGCGTTGATTCAGAGCGCTTTCGCCCGGATGCACAACTCGCCGCTGGCACGAATCAGCGCCAGGTCGTGCAGCAAATCGGCGGCCAGACCGTTGCGGACATCGGCCAGCCATGCCGGGCAATTCGGATCCTGGCGATAGGGCGCGAAGGCGGCGTACTGCTGCAACAAGCGCTTTTGCAGTTCATCCAGGCGCGGGCGGATCTGTTTGCCCAGATCCGGACGCGGTGTGTCCGGTGCAGCACCTGCCGCTTGCCATTGCGCGAGCAGACCGTATTGCACCAGTTTGTTCGCTTCCATCTGTGCGGCGATCAGTTGCGCGACGTCGTCCGGATCGAGTTTGTGTTCGGTGGCCAGAGTTCGGGCATTGGCGATGACCTGCGCCTCGCGCGGGCTGTCCTGAACAGGCTTGCCGCTGTCCCATTTGGTCAACGCAACCAGATCACCGATGCTCAGGCGTTCATTCAAAGTGGCCAGTAGCGGTTTCAATGAAGCAGGCGTCGCTGCGGGTGCGGCTGCCTGCGCGTAGGCGGCCGACAGAGCGAGGAGGGAGCCAAGCAGAAAATTTGCAACGTTACGCATGAACCGAGCCTCAATAGTACGTGTCGACAGAGTCGCTGATTTACCACAGCCGCAACACTGACACAAAGCGATGCACGGCATTTACACAAATGCAAAACAGACAATCAACACCGTCTGGAAATGTTGATTGCACGCTGCACGCAACTCACCGAAGCTATCGTCAATCAGGCCTGCCGCCGTCGAGATGGACCTCCATTCAATGCATAGCGCCACCTTCGCCAAACCGCTCTGGCAAACCTATCTGCTGTTTCTCGCGCCGATGGTGCTGTCGAACTTCCTGCAATCGATGTCCGGGACGGTCAACAGCATCTACATCGGTCAGATGCTCGGCACCCAAGCGCTTGCGGCCGTATCCGGCATGTTTCCTGTCGTGTTTTTTTTCATCGCCCTGGTCATCGGCCTCGGCGCTGGCGCAGGCGTGTTGATCGGCCAGGCGTGGGGCGCGCGCGAGACGCACATGGTCAAGGCGATTGCCGGAGCGACTTTGCTGCTGGGTGTGTTGATCGGTCTGGTCGCGGCAGTGCTGGGCACGGTGTTTGCGCGCCAGGCACTGACGGGGTTGGGCACGCCGGCGGATGTACTCGATGACGCGGTGGACTATGCCCGCGTCATGTTGTGGATCCTGCCGTCGTTGCTGGTATTCGTCCTGTTTACCCAGTTGCTGCGCGGTGTCAGCGATACGCTGTCGCCACTGCTCGCGCTGATCGTCTCCACCGCCGTGGGGCTGGCGCTGACGCCAGCGTTGATTCGCGGCTGGCTGGGTTTGCCGCCATTGGGCATTCAGAGCGCGGCGTATGCCGGGCTGGCGGGGAATCTGTCGGCAATGGCGTGGCTGGCTTGGCGGCTGATTCGCAAGGGCCATCCGCTGGCGCCGGATCGAGAGTTCTTCGCCGCGCTGCGACTGGATCGGGTCATTCTCGGCAAGGTCCTGCGCATCGGCCTGCCCACCGGGGTACAGATGATCGTCCTGTCGTTATCGGAGCTGGTGATCCTGGCACTGGTCAATCAGCACGGCTCGCAAGCGACGGCGGCGTATGGCGCAGTAACGCAGATCGTCAACTATGTGCAGTTTCCGGCGCTGTCGATTGCGATCACCGCGTCGATCCTCGGTGCCCAGGCGATCGGCGCCGGGCATCTGCAACGCATCGGTCCGATCCTGCGCACCGGGCTGTTGATCAATGTGTGCCTGACCGGTGGCCTGATTGTGCTGGGTTATCTGTTATCGCACTGGTTGCTGGGCCTGTTCCTCACCGAGGACTCGACCCGGGCGATGGCCGAGCACCTGCTGCATATCATGCTCTGGAGCCTGTTGGTATTCGGTTTCCAGGCCATCATCGGCGGGATCATGCGCGCCAGCGGCACGGTACTGGTGCCGGTGGTCATCTCGATTGTTTGTGTGGTCGGCGTGCAGTTGCCGGCGGCTTACTGGCTCGACGGGCAGTTCGGTTTGCAGGGTGTGTGGATGGCGTTTCCGGTTGCCTATCTGGGAATGCTGATTTTGCAGACCCTGTATTACAAATTGGTGTGGAAGCATCAGAAGATAGAGCGGTTGATATAGGCGCTGGCATAACAACGGGTTGTTTGCTTAAGTCAACCAAGGCCCTCGACGACGCACGCCGCCAGGAGAATGTCATGACGTTGCGATTGCTGCTGGTTGCCGCGTTTACATCGTGCGTCATGGTCGGTGCGCAGGCGGCTGAATATAACCGGGTCAACACCAGCGCCAGCCAGATCAGCTTCACCTATCAGCAGATGGGCTCGCGAATGTACGGCACCTTCGGCAAGTTCGAGGCGACGCTGGACTTCGATACCGACGACCTCGGCAAAGCCCAGACCACGCTGCATATCGATCTCGCCAGCATCGATGCCGGCAGTGAAGACGCCAATACCGAACTGGTGAAACCGGCGTGGTTCGACACCGGGAAATTCCCGCTCGCGGTGTTCAAGTCCAGCCGTTTTACTCAAGTGGACGAGCATCGTTATCAAGTCGCCGGTCAGCTCACGCTCAAGGGCATCACTCGCGAGGTCGAGGTGCCGGTGGAGTTGAAACCGGGCAACGCCATCGGCATCTTCGACGGTGAGCTGGTGCTCAATCGAGAGGAGTTCGGCCTCGGCGCTGGGGAGTGGGCTGACAGCGTGGTGTCGAGGGACATCAACATCAAATTCAGGGTGGTGGCGCCACAACAGTGACGGTTCAATAGATCCGGCCACGGTATGATGTCGCGGTTCGTCGACGGCTCTGATCATCGGCAACGTTTTTTATCGCCGGAGTTTGCCCATGCCACGCATCACCCACTACACCTCCCCATGCCCGGAAAACGTCAATAGCCAGATCCTGCAAATGGTCGTCGACTACCTGACCGACATCAGTGCGGTCGGCCTCGGCCCGAGCAATCTGCTGTACAACGTTTATCAGTACGCGGTGGGTTATGAGGTACATCTCTACCTCGAGGCGTTGAATGGCCAGAAGGGCACCGAGGTGGAATTGCTGGTGGCCACTAACGATGAAAACCCGGAGCAAGTCATCGGATTCCTCATCTGTCTGCCGGTGCAGGGCGATTGGGAAGCGTGCAGCGTCGCGTACATGGCGGTGCGTGAAGGCCATCGGCGCCAAGGTGTGGCGCGGGCGATGCTCACGGACATGGTCGGGCGCTATCCGCATGCGGAACTGGCCTGCAGCATTGGCAAGGTGCCGTATTTCGAGGCACTGGGTTTTGAAGTGATCGGCCAGCGCGAAACCCAGGTGCTGATGAGCACGCGGCATTACCGCAGCAACGGCCTGCGCGGGTTCATCGACACCACGCCGATCTATCGCTCGCTGGAAGTGCAGCAGATTCACACCTATCTGCTGCAGAAGAACGGCAAGCGCGCAATGCTCGATGCGGAAAAACAACGCGACCGCCATCTGGACCAGACCAGCCGCCACGTAGAAGAATTTGTCCGTCAGCGCCTGACCCTGCACTGATCGTCGGCCAATCAAAAGCCCTTGCTGCGCATCCCGCGGCAAGGGCTTTTTTGTACCTGCTTCTCAACCGAGCTTGACGTTCATGGTGATACGCGCGGTGAAGACTTTTTTACCCTCGCAATCGTGAATGTCGACGTTGACTACCTTGTCGCCATCACTTTGCCAATCCACACCTTTAGCGCTGGCCACAGCGGTGACGTCGGTTTTCGCCTTGGCCAGATATTCCACGGTCATGCCTTTGGGAATCCAGCGCGCGCCGGCCGGGATCGACACGTCGGTCATCATTCCGCCGGCCAGTTCTGCCGCGTTGCACATGGCGATCGCGTGCACCGTGCCGAGGTGGTTGGTGATTTCCTTGCGAAACGGCACTTGCACGGTGGCGGCATTCGGGCGCAACTCGGAAATCAGCGGATTGATGCTGCTGAAGTACGGGGCGAACTGGCAGGCCATTTTGCTGAATGCATCCGGGCCGACGCTGTTGAACATGCTGAGAGATTGACTCATGGGAAGCCTCGCTGGGTAGTTTGCAGAATGATGTTCCGTTACAGAATAATATTCTGCAACGGAACGGTATTCTGTTCGCGGCAAATCTGTCAACCTAGGCGCGATTTGTTCCCGGGCACTTGATGCCTTTTTGAACCTCCGTTTTTGGACCCGAGCAGCATGGACACCGCCGATCTACTGGAACGCAGCTACCCCGGCCGCCGCGCCGAACTCAAACGCGATATCTTTCGCAAGGCCCTGAGCCTGTTCAATGAACAGGGGATCGAAGCCACCACCATCGAAATGATCCGTGCCGAGTGCGACACCAGCGTCGGCGCGATCTACCACCATTTCGGCAACAAGGAAGGGCTGGTCGCGGCGCTGTTTTTCACCGCGCTGGAGGATCAGGCGCGTTTGCGTGATGCGTATCTGGACGCGGCCAATACCACTGAAGAAGGCGTGCAGGCGCTGGTCTTCAGCTATGTCGACTGGGTCGAGCAACAGCCGCAGTGGGCGCGTTTCCAGTACCACGCGCGGTTCGCCGTGACCAAAGGCCCGTTCAAGGAAGACCTGGCCGAGCGCAACAAGACGCGCAATCTGCGTCTGCGCCAATGGCTCGCGGAATCGGGGCGTGCCGCCGAGCTGCAGGATTTGCCTGCCGAGCTGCTGCCATCGCTGATCATTGGCCAAGCGGACAGCTACTGCCGAGCCTGGCTGGCAGGGCGAGTGAAAGGCAGCCCGAGCGCCTATCGCGAAGTGCTCGCGCAAGCGGCGTGGCGTTCGATACGCGCCGAAGGTCTCGCCGAGAACTGAAATACGCAGACAAAAAAAGAGCCTCAAAGCTCTTTGATGGGGAGGAAGTAGAGCCCGTGAGGCTCAAGAGGCGTGTGAAGCAAAGCGTGGGCTTGATTGGGGTTCAGAACACCCACGCCTACGCAGCGCCGGATCAATCCAGTCACCGCGTAGCTTCATCCTAGGAGCGTGCAATGGACGACTCAAGTACCGCCAGTCGTCCTTGCACAATGCCGGCTCATGCCGGGCGCGATCCCGGCCAACCGGATTTTTTCAGCGCCGCCAGAAGCGTCTGCCCATCCAGGCCCGGCACCGAATGGCCGTTGCCCTCGCTGCTGTCGCTGGCGAGCAGGGCATTGATGATCGCTTCTTCCACGGCTTCGGTCGCGGCCAGAAACAGCTCGCTGATGTGGTCGTTGTTGACCATGCGCAAACCGTCGCAGGTGGCTGCGCGTTTAGCCTCGTAAGCCGCAGGCGGGACGTGATCATTGCCGGTGGCGAAGGCAATGAAGATGTCGCCGCTGTGGTCTTCGTTACCGCCGCCGGTACGCGCCAGGCCCAGGCTGGCACGCTGTGCCAGACGCGTGCATTGATGGGGCAGCAGCGGCGCATCAGTCGCCAGGCAGACGACGATCGAGCCCATGCCCGGGTGCGGCAGCGCTGCCCGCAGGAACGGTGAATCCTTCTGTTCCATATAGCGCCCGACCGGGTAACCATCGACGCGTAATTCACTGCGAATGCCGTGGTTGGCCTGCACGATCGCGCCAACGGTCCAGCCTCCCTGGGCAGCACTCAAACGGCGCGATGCGGTGCCGATGCCACCTTTGAATTCGTGGCAGATCATGCCGCTGCCACCACCCACCGCACCCTCGACTACCGGCCCGTCCACGGCGCCGTTCAGTGCCTCGGCGACGTGCTCGGGTTTGACGTGAAAGCCGTTGATGTCATTGAGCAGTCCATCGAAGGTTTCCAGCACCACCGGCATATTCCAGTAAAGCCGCCCGTCATCCGGCTGCTGCTCTCGGTCCAGCACAATCAGCGCATCACGCACCACACCGAGGCTGTGGGTGTTGGTGAAGGCAATCGGACTGGTCAGCAGACCGGCCTCGCGAATCCATTCCAGGCCGGTCGCGTCACCGTTGCCATTGAGTACATGCACGCCGGCAAAGCACGGTTGCTGGCCGGTCGAGCCGGGGCGCGGCTCGATCAGCGTGACGCCGGTGCAGATGTCACGGCCGCTGCTGCTGCGACCACGTACATTGCTGTGACCGACGCGCACCCCCGGCACATCGGTGATGGCGTTGAGCGGGCCGGGTTGCATCTGGCCAATCAGGATATCGAGATCACGGGCACGCGGATTCATAAGATTCAGTCTCTTCATTCAAAGGTCGGGCGGCTTACCGCTCGGATGAGGCAGGCAGATTTCTTGCGCGGGCTACTGGCCGTTCTTGACCTTGCTCCACACCCGCGTACGCACGCGTTCGGCGGCTTTGGGCAAGGGTTCGAGGGTGTAGAGGGTGGCCATGGCGGCAGGGGACGGGTAGACCGCCGGGTTGTCGCGAGTGGCTGCTGCCACCAGCGTTGTCGCGCCGCGATTGCCATTCGGGTACGACAGGTGATCACTGACCGGCGCGATCACTTCCGGTCGCGGCAGGTAATCGATAAACGCCAGGCCTTGGGCGCGATTGGGGGCGTCTTTGAGCAGCACCAGAGTGTCGAACCACACCGGCGCGCCTTCCTTGGGCAGGCTGTAGGCGATCTTTACGCCGTTATTGGCCTGCTCGGCATTGGTCTTGGCTTCGAGCATCGCCCCGGACCAGCCAACCGCCACGCAGATATTGCCGTTGGACAGATCGCTGATGAACTTCGAAGAGTTGAAGTAGGCGATGTGCGGGCGCAGCTTGAGCAGCAATGCTTCGGCTTTTTTGTAGTCCTCGGGATCGGTGATCACAAGCTCAACGTCACCGGGCATGGTGAGTTGTTTGCACTGGTGCTGCGGCCGACGGTTTTTTGATCAACACAGAACTTGTGTGGGAGCGAGCCTGCCCGCGAAAGCGGTGTATCAGTCAACAAAATTGTTATCTGACACTGCGCTTTCGCGAGCAGGCTCGCTCCCACAGGTGAACTTACGCTGTGTCAGTGGCTGCGCTGGAAGACCAGGGCTTTCAGGCCGCTCTCTGGATCGATATCGGGAAACTCCGGCGGGTTGTCCAGCCGATGCTCGAAGCGCAGGCTCGGCGCTTCCTGGGTCACGCCATCAATCAGAAAGTCGGAACCGAACGACGGGTCGTTCATGCACGCCAGCACCGTGCCTTGCGCGGTGAGCAGTTCCGGCAAGCGGCGCAACACCCGTTGATAGTCCTTGGTCAGCAAAAAGCTGCCTTTCTGAAACGACGGCGGGTCGATGATCACCAGATCGTACGGGCCGCTGTTGATCACCTTGCCCCAGGACTTGAACAGGTCGTGGCCGAGAAAGCTGACCTTGCTCAGGTCGTGGCCGTTCAGGCGGTGATTGTCGCGACCTCGGCTCAGGGCCGCGCGGGACATGTCGAGGTTGACCACATGGCTGGCGCCACCCTCGATTGCCGCTACGGAAAAGCCGCAGGTGTAGGCGAACAGGTTTAACACGCGCTTGCCCGCCGCTTGTTCGCGCACCCAGTTGCGGCCGTAGCGCATGTCGAGAAACAGCCCGGTGTTCTGCTTGCGTCCCAGGTCGACGCGGTACTGCAAGCCACCCTCGACGATGGTCATTTCTTCGATTTCCTCACCGATCAGCCATTCGGCCGTGCTTTGCGGCAGATAACGGTGCTGGATCAGCAAAGTGTGCGCGCCGGACTGCTGCCACTCGGCCGAGGCGGCGAGAAGCAGCAGCGAATCCCGCAGATCTTGCAGCTGCTCAGGCGCCGGTTCCTTGAACAGCGACACCAGTACCACGCCCTGCAACCAGTCCACGGTCAACTGCTCCAGCCCCGGCCAGCAGCGTCCGCGCCCGTGAAACAACCGACGGGTTTCGCTGGGCGCCGCCGCGAGTGCGGGTAGCAAATGAGCGTGGAGGGTAGCGAGGGCTTGAGGGTTCATGGATTACGGTTCGGCCGTTCAAAGGGCCGGCATTTTAACCACAAACGAAGGTTTTCGATGGGCGCTGCGCTTCGAAAAACAACACCTTGGCGAAATCTGCTGTATCAAAAGTGAATTTCTACAAGGCGCGCTGCTCATACCTGATAAGCAGCGGATTCAAACCGCTTATCAAAAATGTAATTCGGGGGAGTGCTGTTCATGTGCCCTACACCTACGTCGAGCGCGCACCTTCCTGGCGGGTTGATTCTGGTTGTCGAGGACGATCCGTTGATTCTGGAGTTCCTTTGCGAAATTCTCCAGGAGGAAGGGTTCAAGGTCGAACCGCAAACCAGCGCCGACGCCGCCTCACTGTATCTGGAAAAACATGCAGCCGATGTTGCGCTGCTGCTGACCGACATCACCATGCCCGGCACGCTTAACGGCGCGGACCTGGCCAATCTGTTCGGCGACCGCTGGCCGGAGAAACCGGTGATGGTCATGTCCGGCTATGAAACGCCCGAGACTTCTGGGGTCAAGCATTCGGTGGCGTTCATCAAGAAGCCGTGGGCGATCGGTCAGTTGCTCGATTGTGTGGAAAGCGCGTTCAAATCCAAGGCGCCGCAGTTGCACTGACAAGTGCTACATTGCCGGGCCAGGCTGCCCGGCCAACTGTCAGAGGATTTGCTCTCTTGTCTGCTCAAGCATCGGTTTTTGATCGCGCGTTCGGCGCGTTCCTGTTCGACATGGACGGCACCGTCCTCAATTCCATCGCCGCCGCCGAGCGCATCTGGTCAGCGTGGGCGGTGCGCCATGGCGTTGATGTCGCGACGTTCCTGCCGACCATCCATGGCGCGCGTGCGATCGACACGATCACCCGGCTGAGTCTGCCGGGCGTGGATGCCGAGCAACAAGCAGCTTTCATCACCGCAGCGGAAATCAATGACGTTGAAGGCATTGTCGAGATTCCTGCGGCGGCAGCCTTTCTCAACGCGCTGCCGAAAAACCGTTGGGCGATGGTGACGTCGGCGCCTCGCGATCTGGCGTTGCGGCGGATGGCGGCTGCGGGGATTCCGGAGCCGGCGGTGATGATCACGGCGGAAGATGTAAAGGCTGGCAAGCCTGATCCTGCGGGGTATCTCTTGGCTGCAAATAAGCTGGGAGTCGAGCCGGCTGACTGTCTAATTTTTGAAGACGCCACGGTTGGCATTCAGGCTGCGGAAGCGGCGGGCGCTGCACTGATGATCATCACCACCACGCACCAGCACCCGATCGAAACGGCGCATGCGACGTTGGCCAGTTACGATGCGATCGGCGTCAGGGTCGGCGCCGATGGTCTGCTTCGTCTGACGGAAATCTGATCTGTTCCTAAATGCCCCTCACCCTAGCCCTTTCCCGGAGGGAGAGGGGACTGACCGGGGGATATTCAGGTAATACGCCGACGTGAAAGGTCTTCTCTGAATCCATAATCGCTATGGTCTTTCAGGTCGACGGCAAAGTCAGCACAACTCGTTCGGTTCCCTCTCCCCCGGGAGAGGGCTAGGGTGAGGGGCTACGGTCTGCCAGACACAGGGGATCGTCGATCAAACCACATCCCCGTCACCGGTCGGCAGCTCGACCATGCCGGCAATATCGCAACTACGCTGATCCATGCTTGTGAAATCGTCGCCAAAGTCGAGCGCGGTGGAACTCCTTGCTAATGAGGTAAACGCATGAAGATCGATCTGAGTGGAAAACTGGCCATTGTCAGCGGCAGTACCGGCGGCATCGGTCTGGGCATCAGCCAGTCGCTGGCCGAAGCCGGGGCGACGGTGGTGGTCATCGGTCGCGACACGGCCAAGGTCGAGCAGGCGCTGGCGAGCATTCGCGAAGCGGTGCCCAGCGCGCAGTTGCGGGGTCTGAGCGCCGATCTGGGCACGGCCGAGGGCGCGGAAAAGCTGTTCGCCGCCGAGCCGCGCGCGGACATTCTGGTCAACAACCTCGGCATCTTCAACGACGTCGATTTCTTCGAGACTCCCGACAGTGAGTGGACGCGCTTCTATGAAGTCAACGTGATTTCCGGCGTGCGCCTGGCGCGGCATTATGTGCCGGCGATGGTTGAGCAGGGTTGGGGCCGGGTGATCTTTCTGTCATCGGAATCCGGGGTGGCGACGCCGGCGGACATGCTCAATTACGGCGTGACCAAAAGCGCCAACCTCGCGGTGTCCCACGGCTTGGCCAAACGTCTGGCTGGCACCGGGGTCACGGTCAATGCGATCCTGCCGGGACCGACTTTCACCGATGGCCTGCAGGACATGCTCAGAGACGCGGCCGCCGAATCCGGGCGCGACCTGCGCGACGAAGCCGACGCCTTTGTGCGCAAGGCCCGTCCGACTTCGATCATCCAGCGCGTGGCGGATGTTTCGGAAGTGGCGCATCTGGTCACGTACATTGCATCACCGCTGTCCTCGGCCACCACGGGCGCGGCGTTGCGCGTCGATGGCGGTGTGGTCGACAGCCTGACGATCTGAATTTTCCAAAAGAGAGGTTTTATGCCAACAGCATCTGCAACCATCGACATCCCGGCCTCGGCCGATCAGGTCTGGCAATTGATCGGCGGCTTCAACACGCTGCCGGACTGGCTGCCGTTGATTACCAACAGTGAACTGAGCGAAGGCGGGCGCGTACGCACCCTGCAAACCGCTGACGGCGGCGTGGTCGTCGAACGTCTGCAGACCTTCGATAACGCCGCCCGAACCTACAGCTATTCGATTGAACAGGCACCGTTTCCGGCCAGCGATTATCTCGCGACGATCAAGGTTGAAGCCCAAGGGCAGGGCGCGCGGGTGACGTGGTCGGGGCGATTTAATGCGGTCGGCGTGAGCGATGAAGAGGTGGTGGCGTTGTTCAACGGCATCTACCAGGGCGGGCTTGAGGCCTTGCGGGCCAATTACCCAACCTGAGACGCAGATCGTTCCCACGCTCTGCGTGGGAATGCAGCCCGGGACGCTCTGCGTCCCATTTCGAAAGCCGGAACGCGGAGCGTCCCTTGAGGCATTCCCACGCGGAACGTGGGAACGATCGGCGCGAGACGTCAGGCCTGGCTGATCAAACTCTGCCGACAATCCAGCACCAGTTTCGCCCCGCCCAGATCGCTGCTGCCGACTTCAAGACTGAAGCCGTGCAGGCTGACAATCGCCGCGACAATCGACAGTCCCAGACCAAAACCGCTTTGCGGCTGGCCACCCTCGGTACGGTAAAACCGCTGGAACACCGCCTCACGTTCAGCCTCGGGAATCCCCGGGCCTGAATCGTGAACCTCGATCCGCGTCTGGCCACCTGCATTAACCCCACGCAACATCACCGTGCCGCCGGGCGGGGTGAATTTGATCGAGTTGCTCAGCAGGTTCGCCAACGCTTCGAACAGCAACGCGCGGTCGCCATTGAGCGGCGGCAGCGTCTCCGGCATGTTCAACTGAAAGCGCAGATCGCCTTCCTCGGCCAGCGGCAGATAGAACTCGTGCAACTCCTCCAGCAAACGCACCGGATCAAGTTCGACGAAACCTGAGCGGCGCTGGCGATCCTCCAGCTCGGAAATCCGCAACAAACCGCGAAACCGCGCCATCAGCGTGTCCGCCTCAGCCAGAACCAGATCCAGTTGCGCCGCTTCTTGCGAACCTTCACCCGCCTGTTGCTGCATCCGATACAACTGCGCGCGCAGGCGGGTCAGCGGTGTGCGCAAGTCGTGGGCGATGTTGTCGCAGACACCTTTGACCTCGTTCATCAAGCGCTCAATGCGCTCAAGCATGGCGTTGACGATGGCGGCGAGCATGTCCAGTTCATCGCGGCGATTGGACAACGGCAAGCGGTGCGTCAGGTCGCCGGCGACGATGGCCTGGGCGCTGTTCTGGATCGCGCGGATGCGCTGCAGCGGTCGACGCCGCAGCAGATGCCAACCGGCGACCCCGGGAATAATCGTCAGCGACACGCCCCAGAACAGCGCGTGCAAAATGATCCGCGTCACTGCGAACAGCGAGCCATTGTCACGCAGCAGCACCAGCCAGCGCCCGTCGCGAGTCTGGGTGGCGACAGCATCGCAGCTGTCGTTCGGCAGGGTCGGGTCATCGGAATCGGCGCACTCGGCGAGCATGTGGATCTTGCCGTCGAGCGGTAGTCCTTCGGGAATTTGCTGAAGTGCGCCGCCCAGGTAAACGCCGTCAGCGCTGAACAGACCATAGGCGTCGATACCACGAATATCGAAGGTCATGCTGGCCGCGAGCGCGTCTTCGAGTTGCTCGCCGCGAAAGTGCGAGAACAGATGCTGGCGTTGCATCAACGAATGTTTGGCGAGTTTGTCGAGGTAGCCGGATACCTCGTAGTACATGACCCCCATGAGGATCGCGCTCCACGCAACGAACAGCGAGCTGTACAGCGCCAGCAAGCGGCTGCTGGAGGAACGCCAGCCGTCAGACGGGTTCGGCAATGACATAGCCGGAGCCCCGTACCGTGCGGATCAGCGGAACGTTGCCGGCCGCGTCGATCTTTTTGCGCAGCCGGCCGATATGCACGTCGATCAGGTTGGTGCCCGGGTCGAAGTGATAACCCCAGACCTCTTCGAAAATCATCATCCGCGAGAGAATCTGGCCGCTGTTGCGCATCAGAAACTCGAGCAGTTTGTATTCGGTGGGCAACAGCGTCAGTACCTGCTCGGCGCGGCGGGCTTCGTGGCTGATCAGGTCGAGCTCGAGGTCGGCGACTTTCAGCGTGGTGGCCTGGGTGGCGACGCTGTTCTGCCGGCGCAGCAACACTTCGACCCGCGCGGCCATTTCATCGGTTGCGAACGGTTTGGTCAGGTAGTCATCGCCACCGGCTCGCAAACCGCGCACTCGCTCATCGACATCGGAGAGGGCGCTGATCATCAGAATCGGCGTCGCCACGCCCATGGTGCGCAGGGTGGTGACGATGGCCAGACCATCCAGCTCGGGCAACATGCGATCGAGGGTGATCAGGTCGTAGTTGCCGCTGACGGCGCGGTCGAGGCCTTCGCGGCCATTGTCGACCCAGTCGACATCCAGCCCGTGGCTGCTCAGTTCGGCAACGATTTCCCGCGCGGTCACGGCGTCGTCTTCGATGGTCAAGATACGAGTCATAGGCAGGCCTGCTGATCGGTTCAAACGGAATGGCAGCATTTTGCCAAGAATTTACCGTGACGCTTTAAATTAACTTTCATCTTCGTCGCGACGGTGAATCGGAACTGATCGGATTTGCCAATCAGTCATCAATGCAGAAAACCCGCAGGCTCTGACCATTTATTGCAAATTGCACGGATCAGCGAAGTTCAAACTTTCTAACCTGTTGAAAATAAACAGTTTATTTAGTTTCTGTAACTGGCACGGTCACTGCAATTCCTCACCTGACGAGTTGTAACACCATTTTTCATGCCTGGAGCAGTACAACAATGAATAGATCCCCTGATGGCTATTATCCTGCCGTGGAAGAGTCGAGCAGCGTCTCAGGCGCGTCCTGGGGCGCGATCTTCGCCGGTGCTGCGGCGGCCGCTGCGCTGTCGATGATTCTCGTGCTGCTCGGTTTCGGTCTGGGCTTTTCGGCGGTTTCACCGTGGGCCGGAGAGGGCGTGAGCGCCAAGGGCCTGGGCATTTCGACGATTGTCTGGCTGGCTGTGACGCAGATCATTGCTTCCGGCATGGGCGGCTACATTGCCGGTCGTCTGCGGGTGAAATGGGCGAACATGCACGGTGACGAAGTCTACTTCCGCGACACCGCCCACGGCTTCCTCGCCTGGTGCGTCGCCACGCTGGTCACCGCTGTGCTGGTGGTCGGTTCGGTCAGCAGCGTCGTCAGCGGCGGTGTGCAGGCTGGGGCTAACGTCGTCGGCGGTGCTGCCGGTGCCATGAGCCAGGCCGCCGGTTCTGCCGCAGCCAATACTGACAGCGATCAGTACGGCTACTTCGTCGACAGCCTGTTCCGTGACGACCGTCCGGCTGCCGTCAGCGATGACGCCGCACGCGGCACCGTGACCCGCATCTTCGCTCAGAGCCTGGCCAACGGTCAGCTCAGCGCCGAAGACCGCACCTACCTCGCACAACTGGTGTCGCAACGTACCAACCTGAGCCAGGCCGATGCTGAACGTCGTGTCGACGAAATCTACGCCAACACCCAGAAAGCCATCGCTGACGCGAAACTGAAAGCCCAGCAAGCTGCCGACACCGCCGCGAAAGTCGCTGCCTACACCTCGCTGTGGATGTTCGTCGCGCTGCTGGCCGGTGCGTTCTTTGCCAGCCTCGCAGCCACCTTCGGCGGTCGTCGTCGCGATGCGGTCGAGTACGTTGAAGTCGACACCTACACCACTACCACTCCGGTCCGTTAAAAAGGAGAGTCACCATGCGCTCATTACTGCTGTTCTTCCTCGGCGTACCGATCCCGATCATCATCCTGATCGCCCTGTTCGTACACTGATCCCTCTGAGGCAGGATGCCTCTGCCGCTTTCATCTTCGGGTGAAAGCGGCTTTTTCGCTTTCTGCGGGGCCAGTTCGTCTTCTCCAACTAACCGTTTCCATCCCGCCATTTTCACTGGCCTGGATCAATATTTCCCCTGGCGATATCGCCTACCGTAAATGATCCAGGCCTTTGCTGAGGTATGAGCTACAGTGCTTGTCGCGCACCTTGTTGCGCTGACGAAGTATCCGCGTCGACGTTGAAAACACAGCAATAAAAGCGTCGACGAGGCGTAGTGCAGCAAGGAGCTGACACAACCTCAACTGAATCTTCACGGACGAACACCGTAATGAACTGCCTAGAAAGAACCTTCGATATCCAGCCCTTGGTGCAGGCGGACATGACCGTGCACATCAACGGCCAAGCGGTCAGCGCCGCCATTGGCGAAACCGTTCTCAGCGTCATCCAGTCCCTCGGCGTGCGCCAGATCGCACGCAATGACCATGATCAGATCAGCGGCGCCTATTGCGGCATGGGCGTGTGCCAGTGCTGTCTGGTGAAAATCAACGGTCGCCACAAACGTCGCGCCTGCCAGACTGTGGTGCGCGACGGCATGCTGATTGAAACCCGAGTCAACCGCGTCGTCGCGCAGGAGGTTGTATGAGCCTGCAACCGTTGATCGTCGGCGGCGGGCCGGCGGGGATGGCGGCGGCCATCGAACTGGCGCGCCACGGCGTGCGCTGCACCTTGCTCGAAGAGGCTTCGCGCCTCGGCGGTGTGGTCTATCGCGGGCCGTTGCGCGATGGCGTGCAGCTGGATTATCTCGGGCCGCGTTATTCCGAAGCACTGGACAAACTGCACGGTGAATTTCAGCAGCAGTCAGGGCTGATCGACGTGCGCCTCAACCATCGGGTGGTCGGCGCCGAAGGCACCCGCGCAGTGGTGGTGCTCGACGGTGATGAGCAACTGCACGAGATCGCTTATCCGCAACTGCTGTTGGCCGCTGGATGTCACGAACGCAGTGTGCCGTTTCCCGGCTGGACGTTGCCGGGAGTGATTCTGCTCGGTGGTCTTCAATTGCAGATCAAGAGTGGCGTGGTCAAGCCGCGGGGGCCGGTGATCATCGCCGGCACCGGGCCGTTGCTGCCGCTTGTCGCGACCCAGTTGCATGCGTCTGGCGTGCGCGTCGCCGGCGTCTATGAGGCTTGCGCATTCGGCAAGATCGCCCGCGAGAGTCTGGCACTGCTGAACAAGCCGCAGCTGTTCCTCGACGGCTTGAGCATGCTCGCTTACCTCAAGTTGCACGGCATCCCGATGAACTACGGTTGGGGGGTGGTCGAGGCCCACGGCGAGGGCGAATTGAAAAGCGTCAGCGTCGCGCCGTATTCTTCGGCGTGGGAGGCAGATCTGTCGCGGGTCGAGCGTTTCAAAGCGCAGACGCTGGCGGTCGGTTACGGTTTTATTCCGCGCACGCAATTGAGCCAGCAGATGGGCCTTGATCACGGCTTCAGCGCCGATGGCTATCTGCGTGCCAATGCCAATGTCTGGCAGCAAAGCAGCGTGGTGCATGTGCATCTGGCCGGCGACATGGGCGGGATCCGCGGCGGCGAAGCGGCGATGCTCGCCGGCAAGATCGCCGCCACTTCGATCCTGCTGCAACGCGGTGTGCTCGACGCCGAGCTGGCCCGGGTGCGCCGCGATCGTTACGCGAGCAAGCTCAGAGCCATCGTGCGCTTTCGTGCGGCGGTGGATCGCTACACCGAGCGCGGCGTTGGTCAGATCGCTTTGCCCGCAGCCGACACGGTGATCTGCCGCTGCGAACATGCGACCCGCGCCGACATCGATCTGGCCCTGGAGCAGGGTGTGCAAGACATCGCCAGCCTGAAAATGCGCACCCGCGTGAGCATGGGCGATTGTCAGGGGCGGATGTGCGTCGGCTATTGCAGCGATCGCCTGCGCCATGCCACCGGACGTCAGGATGTCGGTTGGTTGCGCCCGCGCTTTCCAATCGATCCGGTGCCGTTTTCCGCGTTCCAGTCCCTCGGCAAGGAGGGCGCTTGCCATGAGTAAGTTCTACGACGTGGTCATTGCCGGTGGCGGCGTGATCGGCGCCTCCTGTGCCTACCAATTGTCCAAGCGCAAAGATTTGGAAGTTGCGCTGATCGACGCCAAGCGCCCCGGCAACGCGACCCGCGCTTCGGCGGGTGGTTTATGGGCGATCGGCGAATCGGTCGGCCTCGGCTGCGGGGTGATTTTCTTTCGCATGATGTCGGCCAACCGCAAGCGCGAAACCCAGGGCGCCGCAGTCGCGGTGGACGCCAGTACGCCGCATATTTTGCCAGCGTCGTTTTTCGATTTTGCCTTGCAATCCAACGCGCTGTACCCGGCGCTGCACCGCGAACTGAAAGACAACCACGGCATGGATTGCAAGTTCGAGAAGACCGGATTGAAATTCGTGATCTATGACGACGAAGACCGGCTCTACGCCGAGCACATCGTCGGCTGCATTCCGCATCTGGCCGATCAAGTGCGCTGGCTCGATCAGGCGGCGTTGCGCGCGGCTGAACCGAGTGTCAGCCATGAGGCGCGCGGGGCGCTGGAGTTTCTCTGCGACCATCAGGTCAGCCCGTTCCGCCTCGCGGATGCCTACATGGAAGGCGCGCGGCAGAACGGCGTCGACATCTTCGTCAACACCAACGTCACCGGCGTGTTGCATCACGGCACTCGCGTGACCGGCGTGCAGACGGCAGAAGCGGGCGTGTTTCACTGCAAGACGCTGATCAACGCCGCCGGTGCCTGGGCGGCGGACTTGAGCGAGTGGGCGACGGGTATCCGCATTCCGGTGAAACCGGTGAAAGGGCAGATCCTGCTGACCGAGCGCATGCCGAAAATCCTCAACGGCTGCCTGACCACCAGCGATTGCTACGTGGCGCAGAAGGATAACGGCGAAATCCTTATCGGCAGCACCACCGAAGACAAAGGCTTCGACGTCACCACCACCTACCCGGAAATCGCCGGGCTGGTGCAGGGCGCGGTGCGCTGTTTGCCGGAGCTGGCGGACGTCAACCTGAAACGCACCTGGGCGGGACTGCGTCCGGGCTCACCGGATGAGTTGCCGATCCTCGGGCCGATGCGTGGGATCGAGGGTTATCTGAATGCTTGCGGGCACTTCCGCACCGGCATTCTGACGTCGGCGATTACCGGTGTGCTGCTGGATAAACTGGTGAATGACGAACCGCTGCCGCTGGATATCACACCGTTTCTGGCGGATCGGTTTGCGGTTGCAGGCGTCGAGCCGGCGCCCGCGCTGGAACTGGCCTGATTCTCTCCCACATGATCGTTCCCACGCTCTGCGTGGGAATGCCTCAAGGGACGCTCCGCGTTCCAGCTCGGGAAGTGGAACGCGGAGCGTCCCGGGCTGTGTTACCACGCGGAGCGTGGGAACAATCAAATCAAAAGAACGCATGCATCAGGATTTGCGGGCTTCCTCTTCGAGCTGATCGGACTCGAACAATTTGGCCAGTTCCGCCCGGGCTTCCTGGGCGGTCTGCAGGACTTTGGCGGCGTCGTCGTAGACGGCGTGTTGCGCCTCCAGCACCTGTTCGTCGTGATGCTTGAAACGCTTGATCCGCGCATCGGCCTGGGCTTGGGTCAGACCGAGGCCGACCAGCGTGCGCCGGCTCATTTCCAGGCTCGAATAATAGGTCTCACGAATTGCTTCCGCGCCGACATCCACCAGGCGATGCACGTGCTGACGGTTACGCGCGCGGGCGATGATTTTCATGTGCGGATAGTGCTTGTGCACCACTTCGGCAGTCTTGATGTTGGTCTCCGGATCGTCCGTGGCGATGACGAAATACTCCGCCTCGCCAACCTTCGCCGCGTGAAGGATTTCCGGGCGCATCGGGTCGCCATAGAACACCGGCACACCGCCGAAGCTGCGCGACAGTTCGATGGTTTCCACCGAGGTGTCCAGCGCAACGAACTTGATGTTCTGCGCGCGCAGAATCCGCGCCACGATCTGGCCCATCCGGCCCATGCCGGCAATCACCACGCGTGGCGCCTCGGTATCGATCTCTCGGAATTTCTCCGGCACTTCCACCGGCTGCACTTTCGGGCTGACCAGCCGTGCGCAGATCAACAGCAGCAACGGCGTCAGCGCCATCGACAGGGTGATGGTCAGCACCAGCATGTCGTAGAGACGCGGCTCGAACAGGCCCTGATCGCGACCGATCTTGAACACCACGAAGGCAAACTCACCGCCGGCAGCGAGGACGATGCCGAGGCGGATTGCGCTGATCTTGTTCAGTCCGCCTGCCAAGCGCCCAACCACGAACAGCAGCGGCAACTTCAGACCGATCAGTAGCAGGGTCAGGCCCAACACGGTGATCGGCGCGCTCAACAACAGGCTGAGATTGGCGCCCATGCCGACGCTGATGAAAAACAGCCCGAGCAGCAGGCCCTTGAACGGTTCGATCTGCGCTTCCAGCTCGTGGCGATATTCCGAGTCCGCCAGCAGCAGACCGGCGAGAAACGCGCCCAGCGCCATCGACACGCCGACCAGATCCATCAGCCATGCTGTGCCGATCACCACAAGCAACGCGGTGGCGGTGGACACTTCCGGCAGACCGGTTTTCGCCACCACGCGAAACACCGGACGCAGCAGATACCGCCCGCCGATCACCACCACGGCAATGCCGCCGAGCACCTGCAAGCTGTGACGAATATCGTCGGCGGTGCTGGTGTGGTGATCGACACCGGCGAGCATTGGCACCAGGGCGATCAATGGAATCGCCGCGATGTCCTGGAACAGCAGAATCGCAAACGCCAGCCGCCCGTGGGGGCTGGTCAGTTCCTTGCGTTCGGCGAGGCTTTGCAGGCCGAACGCTGTGGAGGAGAGCGCCAGACCGAGGCCCAGCACAATGGCGCTGTTCAGCGGCTGGCCGAACACCGACAGTGCCAGCACGCCGATCACCGATGCGGTCAACAGCACCTGCGCCAGACCGACGCCGAACACCGATTTGCGCATCACCCACAAGCGGCGCGGCGACAGCTCCAGGCCGATGATGAACAGCAGCAACACCACGCCCAGCTCGGAGATATGCGCAACGCTTTGCGGGTTGCCGATCAGGCCGAGCACCGACGGGCCGATGATCACCCCGGCAAACAGATAACCGAGCACTGCGCCCAGTTGCAGACGTTTGGCCAAAGGCACGGTGAGCACGGCCGCGAACAGAAACACGACAGCGGCTTGCAACAGATTGCCTTCATGGGGCATTGGAACGACTCCTGACTACGGGTACGGCGGGGGGGACAAGGATAAGGGTTACGCGGTCTCCAGACCATTCGAGATCCAATGTGGGAGCGAGCCTGCTCGCGAATGCGGTGGGTCAGTCACCTATGCATTGACTAATGCCCCGCATTCGCGAGCAGGCTCGCTCCCACAAGGCCAGCTTTCATCAGGTCTGTAATAATTTGCATCAACTGGTTACATTTATAACCCCTGCGCATCAATTTCCGGAAACGCCATGGCCATCAACTTCGACCTCAACGACCTGCAAGCCTTTCGCGCGGTGGTCGAGCAGGGCAGTTTTCGCAAGGCTGCCGACACCGTGCGCCTGTCACAACCGGCGCTGAGTCGGCGCATCGAAAAGCTCGAAGACGCCCTCGGCGTGAAACTGTTCGAGCGCACCACGCGCAAGGTCAGCCTGACCCAGGCCGGGCGCGGCTTCATGCCCAGCGTCGAGCGCTTGCTGGATGATCTCGACATTGCCTTGCTCGGCATCAGCGAAGTCGCCTCGACGCGTCTGGGCCATGTCACCGTCGCCTGCGTGCCGTCGGCGGCGTACTACTTCATGCCCCGCGTGGTCGCGCGCTATCACCAGCAGTTTCCACGGATCAAGGTCAAAGTCCTCGATTCCAGCGCCCACGATGTGTTGAGTGCGGTGGTCAATGGCGAGGCGGATTTCGGTTTGAGTTTTCTCGGCACGCAGGATGCCAAAGTCGAGTTCGAACCGCTTGTGCAGGAGTGCTACGTTGTCGCCTGTCGTCGCGATCATCCGCTGGCCGGGCGCTGCAGCGTCAGTTGGGACGAGTTCTATCAACAGGATTACATCGCGCTGGACAAGACTTCGGGCAATCGCTTTCTGCTCGATCAGGCCTTGGGCGGGGTGGTGCCGCAGCGGCAGAGCATCTGCGAGACGCGGCATGTGACGACGATGATCGGTTTGGTGGAGGCGGGGCTGGGCGTGGCGGCGGTGCCGTTGATGGCGATGCCCGGGCCGGATCATCCGATCCTGACGCGGGTGCCACTGATTGAGCCGCAAGTGATGCGCAGTGTCGGCATCATCAAGCGCCGGGATCGCACGTTGACCCCGGCGGCTTTGGAACTGGAGCGGCTGGTCGTGGAAATGCGCGTCCAGCCGCCAACGATCAACGCTTGACCGAATCCAGCCCGGTGGCCTGCACGTCAGCCTGAGCGGCCGGTGCAGCGAGGTAGGCGAGCAGGGCCTTGGCTTCTTGCGGATGCTCGGCCTTGACCGGAATGCCAGCGGCAAAACGCGTCACCGACTGCACCGATTCCGGAATCTTCGCGACGAAGCTCACGCCCGGCACCGGCAGCAATTCGCTGACCTGCTGGAAGCCCAACTGATAGTCGCCAGTGGCAACCACCGAGCCGACCGGGATCCTGGCGATCATCTTGGCTTTCGGTTTCAACTGATCTTCGATGCCGAGTTTCTTGAACAGCTGCTGCTCGATGTACACGCCGCTGGCGCTGTCGGAGTAGGCCACCGACTGTGCGTCGAGCAGGGTTTTCTTCAGGCCGTCGACGCTGCTGATGTCCGGTTTCGCCGCGCCTTCACGCACCACCATGCCGATCCGCGAATCCGCCAGTTCAACGCGGGAGGCCGGGTCGACCTTGCCTTGTTTGATCAGCTCATCGAGGGCGTAACCGACCATGATCACCACGTCGGCGTGCTCGCCGCGCGCCAGACGATTGGGAATCGCTTCCGGCGCCTTGCCCATCGACGGGCCGAGGCTGGTGGTCAGGGTGTTACCGGTGGCGGCAGCGAATTTCGGCCCGAGGATCTTGTAGGCGGCGGTGAACCCACCGGAGGTCATCACGCTCAATTCTTCGGCTTGGGCCGCGACGTTGAAGGCGAGACCGGCGAGCAGGGCGGTGACAGTAAAAAGTTTTTTCATGGCGAGTTTTCCTCAGGCCGCGACAGGTTGCAGACGACCACCGGCACGGCGGTACAGATAAAGCGTGGCGCACAGCGCGCACAGGGCACCGATGCTCATCCAGTAACCTGGCGCGGCTTTGTCGCCGGTGTACTGGATCAGGAAAGTCGACATCGCCGGGGTGAAACCGCCAAAGATCGCCGTGGCCAGGCTGTAAGCCAGGGAGAAACCGGCGACGCGCACTTCAACCGGCATGATTTCGGTCAGCGCCGGAATCATCGCGCCGTTGTACAAGCCGTAAATGAAGGACAACCACAGCAGCGACAGCAGCATGTTGGTGAAGCTCGGCGCCTGCACCAGGAACGACAGCGCCGGATAAGTCGTGGCCAGTGCCAGCAAGGCCATGCCGATCAGCACCGGACGACGGCCGATACGGTCGGACAACGCGCCGCCAATCGGTAGCCAGAAGAAGTTCGACACGCCCACCAGCAGCGTTACCAGCAACGCGTCGGAAGTGCTCAGGTGCAGCACGGTTTTGCCGAAAGTTGGCGCGTACACGGTGATCAGGTAGAACGCGGTGGTGGTCAGCGCGACCATCAACATTCCGCCGAGTACCACGCCCCAGTTCTGGCCGAGGGTGCGGAACACTTCGCGCATGCTTGGACGGTGTTTGCGTGCGGCGAACTCTTCGGTTTCCGCCAGGTTGCGGCGCAGGAAGAAGATGAACGGGACGATCATGCAACCGACGAAAAACGGAATGCGCCAGCCCCAGGCTGCCACGGCTTGCGGCTCCATCCACTGGTTCAGACCGTAGCCCAGCGCGGCCGCGACGATGATCGCCACTTGCTGGCTGGCCGACTGCCAAGCGGTGAAAAACCCTTTGCGGCCCGGCGTGGCGATCTCGGACAGATACACCGAAACACCGCCCAATTCCGCACCGGCCGAGAAGCCTTGCAGCAGTCGCCCGATCAGCACCAGTGCCGGGGCGAACAGGCCAATGGTTTCGTATCCGGGCACCAGCACAATCAATATCGTGCCGCTGGCCATGATCGACAGGGTGACGATCAGACCTTTGCGCCGGCCGACATCATCGATGTACGCGCCGAGCACGATGGCGCCGAGCGGACGCATCAGGAAGCCTGCGCCGAATACTGCGAAAGTCATCATCAGGGAGGCGAACTCGCTGCTCGCCGGGAAGAACACCGCCGCGATCTGCGTGGCGTAGAAGCCGAACAGAAAGAAGTCGAACTGTTCGAGGAAGTTGCCCGAGGTCACCCGGAAGATGGCACCGGCCCGCGAGCCGTTGGTAGGGATTGAGGCTGTCATTGAAAAGTACTCCACCGCTTTTATGACGTGCGCTCCGGAGAAGCGGCGCACGGTTTTTATTGAGGTGGATGGTGGCGCAGATGTAACAATCTGTTAATTGCATTGTTGGCATGGATTGATGCGTGGGGCGGATCAATGGCTTCAGTGCTCGGCGCATTTGTGGGAGCGGGCCGGCTCGCGAAGGCTTTCCGTCAGTTGGCAACGATGGCGGATGTGCCGGCGTATTCGCGAGCAGGCTCGCTCCCACAGGGGATCGGTGGTGATCAGAGAATCAGCGTCCGCCAAGACTTGTGGGAATGGAGCTCAGGTCAAAAACTGTGGTGTAACACCAACCCTGTGGGAGCTGCGGTGCGACGATTCGAGTTGCCAGCGATGGCGGTCTGATGGACAAGGCCTCTTACGGCCACCTCCGGCACAAAAACAAGGAATGTTTCCCGCGCCGCGCAGTCGGAGTTCAGGTACTACCTATCCGAAAGAGGTTCACCGATGAACAGCAAAACCCTAATCGCCAGCCTGGCCCTTGTTGCGGGCATTGCCGGAATCACACCCATTGTTCAAGCGGCGCAAACCTCCAGCGAACCCGCCGTGCAATCGCCGACCAGCGACCGCCAGTTGAAGGTCAACGACCGCGCGCCGGAAATGTACCAGCGCAAAGACAAGGCTCTGGAGAACTGGAAAGCCAAAGGTCTGAAAGCGCCGATCGACCAGGCGCAGTGGGTGCAGATCAATGACCAGTACGTGATGGTGATGATCACCAACGGCACGATTGTCGAGATGCAGCCGGTCGAGCGATAGGCCCGGTTTTACAATTGGCCACGGATGGCTGATTGCATTCAAACGCCGTTCCGGTAAAAGAACGAACGTCTGGATGAGGAACAAGGGATTGGACAAGAAACCGCTCTACCGCAAAGTGAACACTCGAACGTGGGGTGTTCGTCGCCACGAATCAGTTGCGCATTATCGCGATCAGCGCAACAGCAAAGCTGCAAGCCGTGACGAAGGCATGCGAAGTTCGATGCACGCAGGCAAACAATACGGGCGAGATTACACGCCGTTGTTTCGCTTCCTGCTGTCTCGGGTGGGCGGTTCTTGGGATGCCATTTTCAGCGAAGCTGTGGCGCGACTGGATCAATCAGCGCCGGTGTTCTGGATGGTTGCCATCCATGAGAAGGATCGCGAAGAAGTCGTGCGACTGGGTGAGTCCAGTTATTTCAACGGGCTGTATGTCGACGAGCAAAATCTCCTGCAAATGGTCAATCCGAAACTGAAGGCGCAGGACATGACGCCGAGCTGCGAGTGCTGTACCCACACGTTCAACGGTGTCGTATTCGGCCAGAACGCGGGCTTTGGCCCGCGCACATCGTCAGTTGTCGACGCAGAAGAGCCGCCAGCGTGAATCAGAGCAGCTCCCCCTTGTCCCACAAATGCACCAGCTCCCCCGGCGCCCGATCCTCCGGCACCTTCAACACCATTTCCCCGGACTGATAGCGCACTTCAATCTGGTAGAAGCGCTGATCCCCACGGCCCGATTCGCTGCTATCGAGTGGCAGGCAACCCTCAAGCACCGAGCAGATCCTTGAACGCTGACTGATATCGCACTGGGCAAATTCGATTTCCCGTGGTCGGCTCAGGCTGTGAATCGCTGCAACGCCACCCTGGCGAGATACGCGCAAAACGGAATCTTTATCCAGCTCGGGTAGCGTTTTCATACGGTCTCCTCGGATTATTCGATACCGACCTGTGCCCAGGCTTGCTGCACCGTGTCGGCTGCTTCGGCGCCGAAGCGCTCGCCGGCGTGGTTGATCGTCAGTTTTGCGAACGCGTCGAACGTTGCGTCCTGTTTCAAACGGTCGTCGCACAGTGTGTCGTACCAGATGCGTCCGGCTTTTTCCCAGGCGAAGCCGCCAAACGCTCGGGCTGCCAGGTAAAACGCGCGGTTGGGAATGCCGGAGTTGATGTGTACGCCGCCATTGTCTTCGCTGGTGATGACGAACTTGCGCATGTGATCCGGTTGCGGATCCTTGCCCAGCATCGGGTCGTCGTATGCCGTGCCGGGGTGCGACATCGAGCGCAGGCCCTTGCCTTGAATCTGTGGCATCAGCAGGTCGGCGCCGATCAACCAGTCTGCCTGTTCGGCGGTCTCGCCGAGGGTGTACTGCTTGGTCAACACGCCGAATACGTCCGAGAGCGATTCGTTCAGCGCGCCGGACTGGTTGGCATAAATCAGCCCGGCTTCGCTTTCGGTGACGCCGTGGGCCAGTTCATGGCCGATGACGTCGAGCGAACGGGTGAAGCGCTGGAAGATCTCGCCATCGCCGTCACCGAAGACCATCTGCGCGCCATTCCAGAATGCGTTTTCGTAGGCTTGCCCGTAATGCACGCTGCCGATCAGCGCGAATCCCTGATTATCGATCGAGTCGCGACCGAGCACCTTCCAGAAGAAATCATAGCTGGCGCCCAGCGCATCGTAAGCCTCGTCGACCGCCGGGTCCCCCGATGCCGGCTGGCCCTCGAGGCGCACCGGCATGCCCGGCAAGAGCATTTTGTTCTGCGCATCATGCACGCTGCGCCGTGCCAGGCCAGGCTTGCTCGCCTCCGGCAGAATCGCCCGCGCCGGCGGCTGCGAAGGACGGCCGGGGTTGGGCAGCAGGCTGCGCACATGATTGAGCGTCTGCATCGCGGCGTTGCGCTGCGGCTCGGAACCGTGGGCAATGATGCGGTTGAGAATGTAGGGCGGGATGAAACTGCGCAGCAATCGAGAGTCGGTCATCTAAGCATCCTTGTCGTCATACGATGTCGATACACATGTGAGCGGCAAGGCGTGTTTTCGGTTCCATGGATTGCCATCGACGCTGGATTCTGCGAAAAACGCCGCCTGCGAACATCTCAAGAGCCAACGACATGACAGACGAACTGCAAATCATCGACCTGCAACCGGGCGACGGCAAAGCCGCGGTGAAAGGCGCGCTGATCACCACCCAATACACCGGCTGGCTGGAAGACGGCACTGAATTCGATTCGTCCTGGAGCCGGGGCAAGCCGTTTCAGTGCGTAATCGGCACTGGGCGCGTGATCAAAGGCTGGGATCAGGGCCTGATGGGCATGCAGGTCGGCGGCAAACGCAAATTGCTGGTACCGGCGCATCTGGGCTACGGCGAGCGGACCATGGGCAAGATCCCGCCGAATTCGAATCTGGTGTTTGAGATTGAGTTGCTGGAGGTTTTGACGCGGGAGGATTGAAGGGGGAGGAATCATCCAGCGGAGTTTCTGTGCAGCTGGATGATGTCGATGGTTAGCTGCGAAGTTGCATGCTATTCAACTCCCTCGATTTCGAAACTCGGAATGCAGGGTGGACATTGCCACGCAGAGCCAGTGTCAGGCCCATTGCAACGGGCCTGACGGAAAGCAAATGTCCACCTCCAGCCTTGCAGCAGCTGACAGGTTGACCAATGCATCGAGCGAGAATTTGTCGATTTTCCCGTTGAGTACATCATTGAGGCGCGGCTGCGAGATTCCCAATCTCTGTGCCGCGTCCTTTTGAGGGAGCTCCCACGCTCGAATGGTCTCGCAAAGCGAACGCATGAGCTTGGCTCGCAAACGCATGTTGGCGGCTTCCTGAGGCGTGTCCTCCAATGCATCCCATACACTGGAAAATCGTTGGGATGAGTCTTGATGTTCCTTCATGGCTTAACCTATTTCCTGATATCTGGCCCGGGCCAGTTCGATGTCTCTAATTTCCGTTTTACGCGTGGTTTTGTGCATGGCGTGAAGCACATAGATTGCTTCAGGTCGATTGACTACATAAAACACGCGAAACGCCCCTGAGTCCTCGGTGATTCTGATTTCGTTGACACCGCGTCCTACGGTTTTCATAGGGCGCCAATCGAGTGGGGCATCACCCTGTTGCAACAGGTCCAGCTGAAACCCCGCCGCTCTTCGGGCATCAACCGGGAACGCTTTGAGATCTTTCAACGCGCTTCCCACGAACACCACATCCTTGTGTTTCGGCATCGGCTAGTCCTGTGTCAAAAGGAAAAGCGTAATAGCTGAACGTAAGCGGCGACGGTGAGTTGTATTGCAAGAAGTGCCAGTGCGCGTTTGATTTTCAGGTTATATCAGAATCAATATAAAGCAAGCCGCATTTGTCCGTTTTATGATTTTCATCGGCTGGCGTTTCTGCAGGTCTCGCCGCCAGCGTCGGCCCTTAAAACGCTGTGGAATGGAGCGAAAGCTTGTTGCTTCGCCCAAACCGCTCCCGATAAACCGACGGCGGTACGCCCACCACGCTGCGAAACGCCACACGAAAACTCTCCACCGAGCGATAGCCGCAGCGCTGGGCGATCTGCTCGGTGTGTTGATGGGTGCTCTCGAGCAGCTCCCGCGCTCGTGCCAGGCGTTCATGTTGCAGCCACGCCTTGGGCGTTTGCCCGCTGGCTTCGGTGAAGCGCCGCAGAAACGTGCGCTCGCTCATTGCCGCTTCGCTGGCCAGATCGCGGACTTCCAGTGGTTCGTGCAGGCGTTCGCGGGCCCATTGCATGACGCGCGACAGGTCGCTGCGGGGTGTCGGGCTGACCGGGGTGGGGATGAATTGGGCCTGGCCGCCGGTGCGTTGTGGCGACATGACCAGGCGCCGCGCGACGGCGTTGGCGATCTGCGTGCCGAAGTCGCGGGTTACCAGATGCAGGCAGGCGTCGATGCCGGCGGCGCTGCCGGCGGAGGTGATCAGTTGACCGGCGTCGACGTAGAGCACGTCCGGATCGACCTCGATTGCCGGGAAGCGTTGCGCCAGTTCACCGGTGTAGCGCCAGTGCGTGGTGGCGCGGTGGCCGTCGAGCAGGCCGCTGGCGGCGAGCACGAACACGCCCGAGCAGATCGACAGCAATCGCGCGCCTCGGTCGTGGGCCTGACGCAACGAGTCGATCAGCGCAGGCGGTACCGGGGCGTTGCGGTCGCGCCAGCCCGGAATAACGATGGTGCGCGCTGCGGCGAGCAGTTCCAGGCCACCATCGGCCAGCACCTGAATCCCGCCCATGGCGCGCATCGGGCCTTGATCGACTGCCGCTATCGCGTGTTCGTACCAAGGGAAATCGAACTCTGGCCGGGCCAGGCCGAAGATCTCGACGGCAATGCCGAACTCGAATGTGCAGAGGCCGTCGTAGGCCAGAATGGCAACCAGATTGGGCTGAGTGGGCATTTGGCGGAAATCTCCCGGTCGGTGTCTTGCGCGCCACTGTAGCGGCAAGCGCCGTCTCGATAAAGTCTGTTCATCCCCCACAGACAAAGGAGCAACACAGCATGACCAGCCTGGTTCGCGAAATTCCCGCCGCCCCTTCGGCGATTGCCCTGATGCATTTCAGCAATCGTCTGACCTTCGAAACCGATTGTTCCGACGTGTTCAGTAGCCACGAGGCCGGGGAGGTCGATTTTGTTCTGGTGGATGTGCGCGGCCCATTGGCGTTCGAGCGCGGCCATGTGCCCGGCGCGATCAATATCCCGACCCGCTTGCTCACGGCGGAGCGCTTGGCCGATTACCCGAAACACACTTTGTTCGTGGTCTATTGCGCCGGGCCGCATTGCAACGGCGCGAACAAGGCGGCGGTGAAGCTGGCGGCATTGGGCTATCCGGTCAAGGAGATGATCGGCGGTGTCGCCGGATGGCTCGATGAGGGTTTCGAATTGAACGCGGTTTCAGCAACCAACACTGCGATCAGCTGCGCCTGCTGACGCTTCGATCTCGCCGCCGTGGGCCCTCCGCATCTCGTGTCGGGACATAGAGAGTCACAAACAAAAAAACGCATATTTATGACCTGAAGAGGGCAGTGTCCTACAGCCTTCGCACCACCACGGCGCACGCGTTGACCCCAGTCAATGCGTGCGCCGATGTTCTGTAAGTAATTGTCGCTTAAAAACAATTGCCTCCGTGCGCGCCGCCATAGACTGCCGGCCACGTCGGTTTTTGCCGTTAGAACGCCATGACCGAACGCTGACTCGAAAGCTGCCAATAAAAGCCTCCGCACGGGAGTAATAAATGAAAAAGCTAGTGATGTTCGGTGCCCTGGCACTGTCGATGTTGTCTCTGACCGCCGTGGCCGAAGACGCCAAGCCGATCCGCATCGGTATCGAAGCCGGGTACCCGCCATTCTCGATGAAAACCCCTGACGGCAAACTCACTGGTTTTGACGTGGACATCGGTGACGCACTGTGCGCGCAGATGAAGGTTAAATGCACGTGGGTCGAACAAGAGTTCGATGGCCTGATCCCGGCGCTGAAAGTGAAGAAGATCGACGCGATCCTGTCGTCGATGACCATCACTGACGATCGCAAGAAAAACGTCGATTTCACCATCAAGTATTACCACACCCCGGCACGTTTCGTGATGAAGGAAGGCTCGGGCGTGAAAAACCCGCTGACCGAACTCAAGGGCAAGAAAGTCGGCGTGCTGCGCGCCAGTACTCACGACCGCTACGCGACCGAAGTGCTGGTTCCGGCCGGGATCGATCTGGTGCGCTACGGCTCGCAGCAGGAAGCCAACCTCGACATGGTGTCCGGGCGTATCGACGCGATGCTCGCTGACTCGGTCAACCTCAGCGACGGTTTCCTGAAAACCGACGCCGGCAAAGGCTTCGAATTCGTCGGCCCGACCTACGAAGACGCCAAGTACTTCGGCGGCGGCGCTGGCATCGCGGTGCGCAAGGGCGATACCGCACTGGCTGAGCAGTTCAACAAAGCCATCACCGAAATCCGCGCCAATGGCGAGTACAAGAAAGTCCAGGACAAGTACTTCGACTTTGACGTATACGGCCATTAATACGCCGTGAAAAAAAAGTGGCCCCGTTTGCGCGGTGGCCACTTTTTTTATGTTCTTTTATTGATGGAAATTCTCTGTGGGAGAGAGCCTGCTCGCGAAAGCGGTCTGACATTCGACATCGTCATCGTCTGACCTGACGCATTCGCGAGCAGGCTCGCTCCCACAGGGATTTGCGTAACCCAGCTATTAAGGAGTTTTCCATGCAACGCATCGACCACGTTCTGCCCTGGAGCCACTTGGGCAGCGAGCGCTCCCTCAGCGTTTTTCGCTACGGCGCCGGCAGCCGCAAGGTGTATATCCAGGCCAGCCTGCACGCCGATGAACTGCCGGGCATGCGTACCGCGTGGGAACTCAAGCTGCGCTTGAACGAACTGGAACGGCAGGGCCGTTTGCAGGGCATTATCGAACTGGTGCCGGTGGCGAATCCGATCGGCCTGGATCAGCATCTGCAAGGCAATCACATGGGCCGCTTCGAACTGGGCAGCGGCAAGAATTTCAACCGCGCATTCGTCGAACTCAGCGCCCCGGTCGCGGCGCTGGTTGGCGAGCGTCTGGGCGCGGATGCCGAGGCCAACGTCGCCCTGATTCGCCAGGCCATGGCTCAGGTCTTCGAGGAATTGCCAGCGCCAGCCTCGCAATTGGAAGCCTTGCACCGCTTGTTGCTGCGCCACGCCTGCGACGCCGATATCACCCTCGACTTGCACTGCGACTTCGACGCTGCGATTCACCTCTACGCGCTGCCGCAACACTGGCCGCGATGGCAATCGCTGGCGGCGCGGTTGCAGGCCGGCGTCGCGTTGCTCTGCGAGGACTCCGGCGGCAGCTCGTTCGATGAATCGTGCTCGACACCGTGGCTGCGTCTGGCCAAAGCATTCCCGAACGCGACGATTCCGGCGGCGAATCTGGCGACGACGCTTGAGCTGGGCAGCATGGGCGACACCCGCGTCGATCAGGCTCAGGCCAACTGCGAAGCGATTCTGGGCTTTCTCGCCGAGCAGGGTTTCATCAGCGGGGAATGGCCGGCGGCGCCGAGCGAATGTTGTGAAGGTCTGCCGTTCGAAGGCACTGAATACCTGTTCGCCCCGCACCACGGCGTGGTCAGTTTCTTGCGCAATGCCGGCGAGTGGGTAGAGCAGGGCGATGCGCTGTTCGAGGTCGTTGACCCGTTGCAGGATCGCGTGACCACCGTGCGCGCCGGCACCAGCGGGGTGCTCTTCGCGATTGATCGCGGGCGCTATACCGAGCCGGGGATCTGGCAGGCGAAAGTGGCGGGGCGGGTGCCGTTTCGTACCGGCAAGCTGACCAACGACTGACAGGTTGCGGTGAATGTGCGGGCCTCTTCGCGAGCAGGCTCGCTCCCACAGAAGAACGCATTTCAACGGTGGGAGCGAGCCTGCTCGCGAAAGGGCCATCAGCCACGCCACAAAATTTGGATCCTCAGCCGAGGATGTTAGGCTCCCCGCGAACCCGACACTCTGTGAAGGAGCGCTCCATGCTGAAATTGTTCGCCCTGCTGACCCTGCTCGCATCCACCGCCGTCCACGCGCAAACCACCCTGCAATCCGACCTGCCGCTCAAATACCTCGAACAGGTCCACGCCGACGCCGTACCACGTCCGCTGGTGATTTTCCTGCACGGTTACGGCAGTAACGAGGCCGATCTGATCGGCATGAAATTTCAGCTGCCGGCGCAGTACAACTACCTTTCCGTGCGCGCACCGATGACGTTGGGTGAAGGACGTTTCCAGTGGTTTCGCAAGAAGGGTGAAGGCGCCTACAACGGCGAGACCGATGATCTGAAGGCCAGCGGCCAGAAGCTGCGCGATTTTATCGCCCAGGCGGCGAAGAAATATCACGCCGCGCCGGACAAGGTGTACCTGATCGGCTTCAGCCAGGGCGCGATGATGAGTTACGAAGTGGGCCTGCGCGCGCCAGCGGTCGTGGGCGGGTTTGCCGCGTTGAGCGGGCGCTTGTTGCCGGTGCTCAAAGCCGAACTCAAGCCCGGGCAAGCGCCACTGCCGCTGAGCATTTTTATCGGCCACGGCACCGCTGATGATCCGGTGCCTTACCGTCACGGCACCGAGGCCAACGCGCTATTGCACAAGCTCGATTACCAGCCCGAGTTTCACGCGTATCCGGGCGTCGGCCACAGCATCAGTGCGGCCGAATTGCGCGATTTGAACGGCTGGTTGCAGCGGCTCAATCCTTGACGATGGCTTTGACCAAAGCATCGTGACCCTTCTTGTCGCTGGCGCGGGAAATCACCTGCACCAGCGCCATCTTCGTCCCCGAGCCGGCCAGTAGCGTGGTGTTCAGCGTCTGGCCACCGCCCTGGGTGGCGGTGCTGTCAACCTGACGCAGACCCAGGCCGGTACCTTTCTGGGTCAGGCTTTTCTCGCTGAGTTTGTTAAAGTCCGGCAGGGCCTTGCGCTGATCGTCGATGAAACTCGACACGCTGCCGTCAAGAAACTCACCGTCGTTGTCCTTGACGTTCTGGCCTGCGGGGATCTGGTTTTCGGCGGCGATGACCACGGTCTTGGTGGTCTGGTTGGTGTACATCGTGCCCTTGGCCCCGCTTGGGCTGGCGGGCAGCGGGTCAGCGACAAAGCCTTTGGGCAGGACGAAGGCGAATTTGCCGTCGAGCAGCGTAACCTTCTCGGTTTTGACCTTTTCCTTGGCGGCGTGCGCGTTGATCGCGGCGAAACCGGCGACGGCCGCCAGCATCAGGACGAGGGCTTTTTTGCTCAACAATGACATGTGAATCTCCGGTGAATGGTCGCGCGAGGCGGGCGATCATCCCACGGAGCGTGCCGGGCGTTCCAGCGCGATTCGTCCGGGCGGTTATTGCGCTTGCGCCTTGGCCACTGGCCGCGCCAGCAGACGCCGGGTCACCCCGAGCATGACCACCGACACTGCCACGCCTACGACAAAACCGCTGAGGCCCATGGTCGGCAGCGTCAAGGCCGACACCAGGCAGAACGCCGAAAACGAATACATGCCGGTCGCCGTTGCGCGCAATAACGCAGCGGTAAACGCCGGGCCGCGAGTTTGTTGCGAGAACACTGCCATGACGCTGCCGAGCACCGGGAACACCGCGAGCAGGCCGCTCCAGCGTTCGCCGACGGTGCTTGCCAGCATCGTCACCACCAGCGTCAGCGCCGCACCGGCGATCATCCGCCAGATCAGTTTGTCCGACTTCGGTGCTGGCCCGTTCAACACCGGCTGCACCTCAGGGAACAGATAAGGCGAAGCGAGCAGTGCCACCGCTGCCGCAATCACCGAGAACGGCAAGGACGCCGGAATCACCGACAACACCGTCGCCAGCGCGGCCCAAACCGCCAGTGAAATGGTCAACGCCCACGGCCAGTTCGCCCGCTGCGCCACCTGCGCATAGGTAATGCAGAAAGCGATCATCGCGAACATCGCCGACAGCGCCGCCACCGCCGATTGCGCGGCAAACTGCGGCCCTTGTTCAATCGCCAGAAAGAACAGAATCGGCCCGACCACCACCGGCAATCCCGACAACCACCCGGCCACGCTCGGCCCCCAGCGTTTGCCCGCCAGGGAAATCAGCAGGAGAAAACCGGGAATCAGCAGCAGTTTGAGGATCAGCACGCGGGTGTCTCCATCGGGTCAGGATGAGCCACGTTAGCACTGCCGATTAAAGATTGCTGCCTATGTTCGCAATTTTTGTATACAAAAATTCAGACGCGAATCCGGCTATGCTTTGATCATCAGAATGCAGCGGAGACGATACGGCGATGAACAGAACACCCAAGCTCGTACGTGGCTGTTGTGGCATCGGCTTGTGGGCGCTGTTGCTGACGCCGACGTGGGCCAATTGGCAGGACGCAGTGCCGGGCGCGCAAATCATCGGCAGCGGCGATTTCAGCGTGTTCGGCTTCGATGTTTACAGCGCGCGCTTGTGGAGTGCCGCGCGGCCTCTGGCGCCGGGCCAGCCGTTTGCTCTGGAGCTGATCTACCGGCGCAACATCTCGCGAGACGATCTGGTCAGCACCAGCGTCGATGAGATCAAACGCCTTGCCGGTCCTCGGGTCACTTCAGCGCAATTGGCCGGCTGGCAGAAGCAGATGCAGCAATCCTTTGTCGACGTCCAGGCCGGCACGCGCATAACAGGCGTGTATCTGCCGGGGCAGGGCGCGCGGTTTTTTGTCGGGCAGAAGCTCCAGCATGAGATTGAGGATCCGCAGTTTGCCAAGGCGTTCTTCGATATCTGGCTGGATCCGCGAACACGCAGTCCCGAGTTGCGCGAGCAGTTGCTGGGGGTGAACCCATAGGTTCAGTGATCTTTGCGCTTCAAGGCATCAGGCGAAACGACTAAGCTGCCGGGCTCCCGTTTTTGTTTCTGGATGTGTGCGTGAAATTCAGTTTGCCCAAAATCGCCACCGCGCCGTTTTGCCCGCCGGAAGTGGCTGGCAGTGTTGCGGTTGATCCGACTGCCTCGTTCTTCAAACGTGTGCTGCGTTTCGCCGGTCCCGGTTTGCTGGTGTCGATCGGCTACATGGATCCGGGCAACTGGGCGACCGCGATCGAGGCCGGTTCGCGTTTTGGCTACAGCCTGTTGTTCGTCGTGTTGCTGGCGAGTCTGGCCGGCATGGTGGTGCAGTGCCTTTGCTCGCGGTTGGGCATCGCCACCGGGCGCGATCTGGCGCAGTTGTCCCGCGAGCGCTACAGCACGCCGACCTCGCGCCTGCAATGGCTGCTGGCGGAAATCTCGATCATCGCCACCGACCTCGCCGAAGTGCTCGGCTGCGCCTTGGCGTTTCACTTGCTGCTCGGCTGTTCGCTGACCTTCGGCATCGCCCTGACGGCGTTCGACACGCTGCTGGTGCTGGCCTTGCAGAACCGGGGGTTCCGCCGTCTCGAAGCGATCATGCTGGTTCTGGTCGCGACCATCGGTGTGTGTTTCTTCGTCGAATTGTTGTTGATCAAACCGTACTGGCCAGACGTGGCGCTGGGCTTCAAACCCTCGCTGTCCGCGATCAGCGATGCGGCGCCGCTGTATCTGGCCATCGGCATCCTCGGCGCCACCGTTATGCCGCACAACCTTTATCTACACACCTCGATCGTGCAAACGCGGATGATCGGCAAGGACCTGGCGAGCAAACAGGACGCGGTGAAACTGGCACGCATCGACACCATCGGTTCTCTGGCCTTGGCGTTGCTGGTCAACGCGGCGATCCTGATTCTCGCCGCGGCGGCCTTTCACCAGTCCGGGCACACCGATGTGGTCGACATTCAGGACGCCTATCACCTGCTCGACCCGCTGGTGGGCGGTGCGCTGGCCAGTGTGCTGTTCGGCGTGGCGCTGCTCGCGTCGGGGCAAAGTTCGACTTTCACCGGGACTATCGCCGGGCAGGTCATCATGGAAGGCTATCTGAACCTGCGCATCCCGTGCTGGCAGCGGCGTTTGATCACCCGCGGGCTGGCGCTGATTCCGGCGTTCATCGGCGTATGGCTGCTCGGTGATGGCGCTATCGGCAAGCTGCTGGTGTTGAGCCAGGTAGTGCTCAGCCTGCAACTGCCGTTTGCTTTGTACCCGCTGATTCGCATGACAAACGACCGGCAGTTGATGGGGCCGTTCGTCAATCGCTGGCCCACGCGGGTGCTGGCCTGGGGGCTGTTTGTGTTGATCAGCGGGGCGAACAGTTGGTTGATATTGCAGTGGGCGGTTTGATCACTGTGTTGCGGTGACTGGCAGGGCCTCTTCGCGAGCAGGCTCGCTCCCACTGGTTGCGCGGGTGATGGCAATTCAGGTGATCAGCCGACGAGGGGTCATCCATCAACTTGTTTCGCGGCGGGCGAGCCTATACTGTATATGCACACAGTATAGAGCCCGCGCCATGCAAATCATCGACAAGCTCAGCATCCTCGCCGACGCCGCCAAGTACGACGCCTCCTGCGCCAGCAGTGGTGCGCCCAAGCGCAGCTCCGAGGGCAAGAGCGGGCTCGGTTCGACGGACGGCATGGGCATTTGCCACAGCTACACGCCGGACGGGCGCTGTGTGTCGTTGCTGAAAATCCTGCTGACCAACTTCTGTCTTTACGATTGCCAGTACTGCGTCAACCGCCGTTCCAGCGATGTACCGCGTGCGCGCTTCACCCCGGAAGAAGTCGTGACGCTGACCATGGATTTCTACCGCCGCAACTGCGTCAGCGGGCTGTTTCTCAGCTCCGGGATCATCCGCTCGGCGGACTACACCATGGAGCAACTGGTGCGCGTGGCGAAGCTGCTGCGTGAAGAGCACGAATTTCGCGGCTACATCCATTTGAAGACCATTCCGGAAGCCGATCCGGCCTTGATCGAGGAGGCTGGGCGTTACGCCGACCGCCTCAGCGTCAACATCGAACTGCCCACCGACGCCAGCCTGCAGACACTGGCGCCGGAGAAGGACATCACCTCGATAAAGCAAGCGATGAACACCATCTACACCGGCGTGCAAACAGTGTTGAACGAACCGCGCTCGGCAAAATTCGCCCCGGCGGGGCAGAGCACGCAACTGATCGTCGGTGCCGATGACACCGACGACAGCACCATCCTCCACAGCGCTCAGTCCCTTTATGGCAACTTCCGTTTGCGCCGGGTCTATTACTCGGCATTCAGTCCGATCCCCGACAGCCCGAAAAGCGTACCGCTCGCCGCGCCACCGCTGATGCGTGAGCACCGTTTGTATCAGGCTGATTTTCTCCTGCGCAGCTACGGCTACAGCGCTGACGAATTGCTCAAAGGCCCGGGCAATCTGGCGCTTGATATCGACCCGAAGCTGGCCTGGGCGCTGGAAAATCGCGAAGTGTTCCCGCTCGACCTCAACCGTGCTGACGCGACGTTGATCGCACGCATCCCGGGCATTGGCTTGCGCACCACCGAGCGCCTGGTCGAGTTGCGCCGTCAGCGCCGCATCCGTTACGAAGACGTGGCACGGATGCGCTGTGTGCTGGCCAAGGCCAAGCCGTTCATCATCACCAGCGATTACCACCCGCAACAGGCGGAAGTCACCAGTCACATGCTCTACCAGCAATTGCGCGACCGGCCGATGCCGCAGCAGATGGGGTTATGGGGATGATCAGTCTCGATTGTGACGATCTGTTCGACACCTGGCGCCAGCAGGCCCGCTGGTTGCTCAGCCATGAGATCGATCCGAGTCTGGTGAGCTGGGCGGTGGAAGGGGTGGGCGATCTGTTTGCCAGTGATGATCACGTGCCCGAAGGGCAGGGGCCGTTTCAGGCGCGTATTCCCCGTGCGCTGCTCGCCACCCTCGAACAAGCGGCGCGCTATCGCGGTGAGCAACGCTGGAGCCTGTTGTATGAAGTGCTCTGGCGCGTCAGTCACGGCGACCGCACGGCGATGATGGCCGGCGACAAACTCGGCAGCGAGTTGCAGCGGCGCATCAAGCAGGTCAGCCGCGAGGCCCATCATCTGCATGCATTCGTGCGTTTCATCGAGCGGCCGAAGGATCTGCCTGGTCCACAATACGTGGCGTGGCACGAACCGGCGCATGACATCCTGCACAGCGCCAGCGAGCACTTTATCGGTCGCATGGGCCAGCATCGCTGGTTGATCGCCACACCGCGCGATGGTGTGTACTACGACGGTGAGCAGTTGATTCACGAGCGGCAATGCCCGATTGAATGGCAGCAACTGGCACAGAACGTCGATGACCCCCACGGCGATTTATGGTTGACCTACTACAGCCACATCTTCAACCCGGCGCGGTTGAACCCGAAGGTCATGCAAGGACATCTGCCGGTGCGGTTCTGGAAGAATCTGCCGGAGGGCGAGTTGATACCGGGATTGATCACCCAGGCGCGGATGGGCAAGCAGCAGAATGGGCAGGCGAGCGGGATTGCTGATCGACTTGGTAAACGGATTGCCTTGAAGAGCGAAAAGCCTACCCTCACCCCAGCCCTCTCCCGGAGGGAGAGGGAGCCGACCGAGGTGTTTTTGCGAACTCCATCGACCTGAATGGCCGAGGCGAACGCGATTTTTGAAAAGCGCACAAGTCGGCTCCCTTTCCCCCTCGCCCCCTTGGGGGCGGTCCGACGTTTCGGGAGGGCTGGGGTGAGGGGGTGACGTTCTTCAATACGACACCAGAGCCCAGCCCTACAAAAAAGCCCCCCACCAATCACTCGGTGGAGGGCTTTTGAGCATCAGCAGTCGTCAGATCAAACCTTGACGATCCAGCCCGCTGGCGCTTCGATGTCGCCGGTCTGCACGCCAGTCAGCTCTTTGTAGAGCTGCTGGGTTACCGGGCCTACCTCGGTTTCGCTGTGGAACACATGCAGGTGATCGTTGTAGCTGATGCCACCAATCGGCGTGATCACCGCAGCGGTACCGCAGGCACCGGCTTCCTTGAAGTCCGACAGCTTGTCGATCAGCACGTCGCCTTCAACCACTTCCAGGCCCAAACGCGATTTCGCCAGTTCGATCAGCGACAGGCGGGTGATGCCTGGCAGGACCGATGGCGAGTTCGGGGTGACGAACTTGTTGTCGTGGGTGATCCCGAAGAAGTTGGCCGAACCGACTTCCTCGATCTTGGTGTGGGTCATCGGATCGAGGTAGATCGCGTCGGCGAAGTTGGCTTTCTTGGCTTTCGAGCCCGGCATCAGGCTGGCGGCGTAGTTGCCACCGACCTTGGCCGCACCGGTGCCTTGCGGGGCCGCGCGGTCGTAGCTGGAGATCTGGAAGTTGTGCGGGGTCAGGCCGCCCTTGAAGTAGGCGCCGACCGGGATGCAGAAGATCGAAAAGATGAACTCGGGCGCGGTGCGTACGCCGATGTTGTCACCGACGCCGATCACGAACGGGCGCAGGTACAGCGCGCCGCCGGTGCCGTACGGCGGGATGAAACGCTCGTTGGCGCGCACCACGGCTTTGCAGGCTTCGATGAACTGCTCGGTGTCGACCGTCGGCATCAGCAGACGCGCGCAGCTGCGTTGCATGCGCAGGGCGTTCTGGTCCGGGCGGAACAGGTTGATCGAGCCGTCCTTGCAGCGATAGGCCTTCATGCCTTCGAAGCACTGCTGACCATAGTGAAGGGCAGTGGAGCCTTCGCTGATGTGCAGGACGTTATCTTCGGTCAGGGTGCCTTTGTCCCACTCGCCATCGCGAAAGTACGACAGATAGCGCTTGTCGGTCTTGATGTAGTCAAAACCCAGCTTGTCCCAATTGATGCTTTCGTTACCCATGACACCCTCTATCACTGAACAACCGCCGAAACGGTTCAAGGCTTCTGACGTTTTTTTGGATGGGCACAACAATACTTCATTCTTGAGCGGTTTCGCAGCTTGTGGCGAGGGGATTTATCCCCGCTGGGCTGCGAAGCGGCCCCTTTGGCTCAGATATCTGACGCTCGGCGGTTGCAGATTGATCGTTCCCACGCTCTGCGTGGGAATGCCTCATCGGACGCTCCGCGTTCGGCTGTTGGGACGCAGAGCGTCCCGGGCTGCATTCCCACGCGGAGCGTGGGAACGATCAATTTGACGGATTTACAGATGCAGCGCATGCCCCAGCGCCCGCAACGCCGCTTCCTGCACCGCTTCGCCCAAGGTCGGGTGGGCGTGAATGGTGCCGCCGATGTCTTCCAGGCGCGCGCCCATTTCCAGGCTCTGCGCGAATGCCGTCGACAATTCGGAAACACCGACTCCCACCGCTTGCCAGCCGACAATCAGATGATTGTCGCGACGTGCGACCACCCGGACGAAGCCGCTTTTCGATTCCAGGGTCATTGCGCGGCCGTTGGCGGCGAACGGGAAGCTTGCAACGATGCAGTCCAGCCCGGCAGCCTTGGCCTCGTCCGGAGTTTTGCCGACCACCACCAGTTCCGGGTCGGTAAAGCACACGGCGGCGATGGCGGTCGGGTTGAATTCGCGGCGCTTGCCGCTGATCAGCTCGGCAACCATTTCGCCCTGAGCCATGGCGCGGTGGGCCAGCATCGGTTCGCCGCTCACGTCGCCAATGGCGTAGACGTTGCGCATGCTGGTCTGGCAACCGCTGTCGATCCTGATAGCCGAACCGTTCATGTCCAGATTCAACGCTTCGAGATTGAAGCCCTGCGTATTGGGTTTGCGTCCGACCGCGACCAGTACCTGATCGGTTTCCAGATTGAGGGTTTCGCCTTCGGGATCGCGCACCTGCAACGTGCCGTCGAAACCCAGCACGCTGTGCTTGAGGTACAGCTTTACCCCCAGCTGCTTCAGCGCGTCGTGTACCGGTTGTGTCAGCTCCGCGTCGTAAGCCGGAAGAATTCGATCCTGCGCCTCGACCACGCTGACTTCGGCGCCGAGCTTGCGATAGGCGATGCCCAGCTCCAGGCCGATGTAACCACCGCCGACCACGACCAGGCGTTTCGGCACAGACGTCGGCGCCAGCGCTTCGGTGGAGGAGATGATTGGCCCGCCAATCGGCAGGATCGGCAGGTTGACGCTGGTCGAGCCGGTGGCCAGCACCAGATGTTCGCACTGGATGCGCGTATCGCCGACTTCCACGGTTTTGCCGTCGATGATTTTCGCCCAGCCGTTGATGACCTGAACCTTGTTTTTCTTCAGCAGCGCGGCGACGCCAGTGGTCAGGCGATCAACGATGCCGTCCTTCCACTCCACACTTTTGCTGATATCCAGGGTCGGCGCGGCAACGCTGATGCCGAGCGCCGAATGCTGGCTGTGATGCTGCGTCTGATGAAACTGCTCAGCCACATGAATCAGCGCTTTCGACGGAATGCAGCCGATATTCAGGCAGGTGCCGCCCAACGATTGGCCTTCGACCAGGATGGTCGGGATGCTCAGTTGCCCAGCGCGGATCGCGGTAACGTAACCGCCGGGGCCGCCGCCGATGATCAGCAAAGTGGTGTTCAAAGTCTGCATTCTATTACTCCACAAACAAGGTCGCGGGTTGTTCGATCAAGCCACGGATGGCCTGGATGAAAAGCGCCGCGTCCATGCCGTCGACCACGCGGTGATCGAAGGAGCTGGAGAGGTTCATCATTTTGCGGATCACCACCTGGCCTTTGACCACCATTGGCCGTTCGACGATTTTGTTCACTCCGACGATGGCCACTTCCGGCAGGTTCAGCACCGGCGTGCTGACAATACCGCCCAACGCGCCGAGGCTGGTGAGCGTAATGGTCGAACCGGACAGCTCATCGCGGCTGGCCTTGCCATTGCGCGCGGCGTTGGCCAAACGCGAAATTTCCGCGGCGCTGTCCCACAGGCTGCGCGCTTCGGCGTGACGCACCACAGGCACCATCAGGCCGACATCGCTTTGCGTGGCGACGCCGACATGCACCGCGCCGAGGCGGGTGATGACTTGCGCTTCGTCGTCGTAACGGGCGTTCATCTGCGGGAAGTCGCGCAGGGCCACCACCAGCGCGCGAACGAGGAACGGCAACAAGGTCAACTTGCCACGGCTGGCGCCATGTTTTTCATTCAGATGCGCACGCAGTTCTTCGATCGCGGTGACGTCGATCTCTTCGACATAGCTGAAATGCGCGGCGCGCTGAGTAGCATCCTGCATGCGTTGAGCGATCTTGCGGCGCATGCCGATCACTTGAATCTGTTCTTCGTCGTTGCGTTGAACGTAAGCGGCAGCGGCCGGCGCCGAAGCGTTCGACTGACCTTGCGCCAGATAGGCTTCAAGGTCTTCGTGCAGCACGCGACCCGCCGGGCCGGAACCGCGCACCAGACGCAATTGAATACCCAGATCCAGCGCGTGTTTGCGCACGGCCGGCGATGCGAGCGGGCGTTCATCCGCTTCGCGAGCAACCATCGGGCCTTGGCAAACGGCAGCCGGACGTGGTGCGTCGGCTGCGGCGGGCTTGCTTTCGACAGCGGCTTCAACTTTCGGCGCAACCGGTGCTTCTTTGACCGGCGCGGGCGCGGCGGACTCTTTAAGGTTGCCAGCCCCTTCGACTTCGATGCTGATCAGCACACTGCCGACCGCCATCACTTCACCCGGCTGACCACCGAGGGCAATCACTTTCCCGTGTACCGGCGACGGAATATCGACCATCGCCTTGTCGGTCATCACATCCGCCAGCACCTGGTCTTCAACCACCAGATCGCCAACCTTGACGTGCCACTGCGACAGTTCTACTTCTGCGATGCCTTCGCCGATGTCCGGCATCTTGATAACGTGCGTGCCCATTCAGACCTCCATGACCCGTTTCAACGCTGCGCCCACGCGGGACGGCCCTGGGAAATACGCCCACTCCTGCGCGTGCGGGTAGGGAGTGTCCCAACCGGTGACGCGCTCGATCGGCGCTTCCAGGTGATGGAAGCAATGCTCCTGCACCAGCGATACCAGTTCGGCGCCGAAACCGCAGGTGCGCGTGGCTTCGTGAACCACCACGCAGCGGCCGGTTTTCTTCACCGACTTGACGATGGTTTCCAGATCCAGCGGCCACAGGCTGCGCAGGTCGATGACTTCGGCATCGACGCCGGATTCTTCGGCAGCGACTTGCGAGACGTATACGGTGGTGCCGTAGGTCAACACCGTCACATCTTTGCCCGGACGAGTGATCGCAGCGACGTCCAGCGGCACGGTGTAGTAACCGTCCGGCACCTGGGCTTGCGGGTGTTTCGACCACGGGGTTACCGGGCGGTCGTGATGACCATCGAACGGGCCGTTGTACAGGCGTTTCGGCTCAAGGAAGATCACCGGGTCATCGTTTTCGATGGAGGCGATCAGCAGGCCTTTGGCGTCGTACGGGTTGGACGGCATCACCGTGCGCAGACCGCAGACCTGAGTGAACATCGCCTCGATGCTCTGGCTGTGGGTCTGGCCGCCGTAGATGCCGCCGCCGCAAGGCATGCGCAGGGTCATCGGTGCGGTGAACTCGCCGGCCGAGCGATAACGCAGACGCGCCGCTTCGGAAATGATCTGGTCGGAGGCGGGGTAGACGTAGTCGGCGAACTGGATTTCGGCGACCGGGCGCAAGCCATACGCACCCATGCCCACGGCCACGCCGACGATGCCGCTTTCCGAGATCGGCGCGTCGAACACCCGCGAGGTGCCGTACTTGGTCTGCAGGCCTTCGGTGCAGCGGAACACGCCGCCGAAGTAGCCGACGTCCTGACCGAACACGACGACGTTGTCATCGCGCTCAAGCATCACATCCATGGCCGAGCGCAGGGCCTGGATCATGGTCATGGTGGTCGTGGTCATGGCGGTTTCCAACTGAATATTGT
>Ga0308161_1000407_pt1 | contig 70924 bp, 61 predicted proteins | sample PhyFR2_FD_201034 | JGI IMG/M metagenome (GOLD analysis project Ga0308161, IMG submission 201034) | Phyllosphere microbial communities from UC Gill Tract Community Farm, Albany, California, United States - DLSLF.R2 | ecosystem: Host-associated > Plants > Phyllosphere > Unclassified | place: USA...
GTTGGCGCAGCCGTCGAGGTATTTCTGCCAGGCCCAGTCGTACTTGAAAGGCACGAGCTGGTTGAGGTCGGCGCGGCAGTTGATCATGCGCTTTTCGTCAACGGCGACGCGGGCGGCGGAGCCTTCGAGTTCGGCGAGGCCTTCGGCGACGTCGAGTTTGTCCAGGGCGGCCTTGGCGCGGATGATCGCGGCGGAGTCGTTGGCAGTCACGTGGCGTGCTTCCAGCGCGGCGGCAGCGCCGGCACCGTCGAGACGGTCCATGTTGGCTTCACTGGCGTGGCCGGCGTTGGCGCCCTTGATCACCGCTGCACCGGTGTCCTCGTTGTCGACTTCATCCCAACTCAGCATTGAAATACTCCCTTCTGTTCTGTGTTGACGGCATGAGAACCCGTCCAAAAATATGCGATTTGCAGGCTGTCAGGCATTGAAATAGTGCGCATAGTGTGGTCGGTAAATACCGACGCTGCACACTATGTAGTGGTCTGTCTTGTTTTTGGGCACACTATATGGGGTGTAACACGGTTGGTCAACGAACAAGAAGGGCGCAACTGTCGCAGAGGCCAGCGCCTAAGCTAATTCTAAAAAGATATTTATTGGAGGTTTTTAAGATCGTTTAGCTTGGACGCTTCTAACCGATTCTGTTCAAGGAGCGAGCCGCCGATGTCCCACGTGCAGTCAATCACTACCTTGCCGCTGTTGGACCTGTCGCAACTCGAGGGCAGTGCGCAGCAGCGTCAGCAGTTTCTTGATGAGCTGCGCCTGGCGGCGCGGCATATCGGGTTTTTCTACCTGACCGGCCATGGCATCGACCCGGCACTGTTGGCCGAAGTGCAGCAACAGGCGCGCGCATTTTTTGCCTTGCCCGAGGCCGACAAGCTGGCGGTGGCCATGCTCAATTCAGCGCATTTTCGCGGCTACAACCGTGCCGCCTCCGAGATCACCCGTGGCCAACCGGACCTGCGCGAACAGTTCGACGTCGGCGCCGAGCGCGAGCCTTTGCCGGTGGACCAATACCCGGCCGCCTGGGCGCGCCTGCAAGGCCCCAACCAATGGCCGACTGCGCTGCCCCGCCTCAAGCCGCTGGTGTTGGGCTGGCAGCAGGCGATGACGCAAATGGCCCTGCGCCTGCTGCGCGCCTTCGCCCAAGCCCTGTCCCTGCCGGAAAACGCGTTTGACCCACTGTACGGCGACACACCCAACGAACATATCAAGCTGATCCGCTACCCAGGCCGCCACGCCCAGCAAAGTCGCCAGGGCGTGGGCGCCCACAAGGACTCCGGGTTCCTCAGCTTTCTGCTGCAAGACCAGCAGGCCGGTTTGCAGGTGGAAGTGGAAGAGGGCCGCTGGATCGATGCGTCGCCGCGCCCCGATACCCTGGTAGTCAATATCGGCGAGCTGCTTGAACTGGCCAGCAACGGTTACCTGCGCGCCACGGTGCACCGGGTGGTGTCGCCGCCGGCGGGCAGCGAGCGCTTGTCCCTGGCGTTTTTCCTGGGGGCGCAACTGGACGCAGTGGTGCCGGTGTACCAACTGGCGCCCGAGCTGTTGCGCGATGCCCACGGCCCCGAGAGCGATCCGCGCAACCCGTTGCTGCGTGACGTGGGCTGGAACTACCTCAAGGGCCGCCTGCGTTCCCACCCCGATGTCGCCCAACGTTTCTACACCGACGCCACGTTGCCCCACGCACTGTCCGCCTGATCAGGAGATCACCCATGTTGAAAACCACCACCCTTACCCTGGCGGCGTTGCTGGCCTCATTCAGTGTGTCGGCCGCCGATGCGTTGCGCGTGGCCGCTGACCCGATTCCCCACGCGCAGATCCTGGAATACGTGCAGAAACTCGACCCGAGCCTGAACCTGAAGATCATCGAAATCCCCAGCGGCGTGAATTCCAACGAACTGCTGGCCCATGGCGATGTGGATGCCAATTACTTCCAGCACTTGCCGTACCTCAATTCCCAGGAGCAGGCCCTGGGCCAGAAGTTCGCCGTGGCCGCCACTGTGCATATCGAGCCGCTGGGCATCTATTCCCGCCGGCACAAAAGCTTTGCCCAGGTTCCGGACAAAGGCACCGTCGCGGTGCCGAACAATGTCACCAACCTCAGCCGTGCCCTGTACTTGTTGCAAGCCAACGGCCTGATCAAGCTCAAGCCCGGTTTCAACGACGCCTCCAAGGACCAGGCCACACCCAAGGACATTGCCGAAAACCCCAGGCACTTGAAGATCCTGGAAATCGAATCGCCACAAATCCCCCGCGCCTTGGATGATGTGGACCTGGCCGTGATCAATGGCAACTTCGCCCTGGAAGCCGGGTTGGAACCGGCCAAGGATGCCCTGGGCCTGGAGCAGGCCAAGGGCAACCCCTACGCGAATATCCTGGTGACCACACCGAAGCTGCTGCAAGACCCGCGCATCCAGCAGTTGGCCAATGATCTGCGTTCGCCGGCGGTGGCCAAGTTCATTACCGAGAAATACGCCGGTTCGGTGATTCCGGTGGCCGTCGAATGATCGTTGTCGAGGGTGTCAGCAAAACCTACGCCGACGGCCAGCCGGCGGCGCTGGATAACGTGTCGTTGCAGATCGCCGACGGCGCGATCTTCGGCATCGTCGGGCGCAGCGGCGCGGGTAAAAGCACCTTGCTGCGCTGCCTGAATCTGCTCGAACGACCCACATCCGGGCGTATCCTGCTCGACGGCGAGGACCTGACCCAGCTCAGCGACAAGCAACTGCGCCAGCAACGCCAGCGCATCGGCATGATCTTCCAGGGCTTCAACCTGCTGCATTCGCGCAACGTGGCGGATAACGTCGCGGTGCCGCTGGAAATCGCCAAGGTGCCCAAGCCCGAACGCGCTGCGCGCGTCGCAGAACTGCTGGCCCTGGTGGGCTTGAGTGACAAGGCCCAGGCGTTTCCTTCGCAGTTGTCCGGCGGGCAGAAGCAGCGCGTCGGCATCGCCCGTGCGTTGGCAGCGCGGCCGGCCTATCTGCTGTCGGATGAAGCCACCAGCGCCCTCGACCCGGAAACCACCGCCTCGATTCTTGAACTGTTGCGCGACATCAACCGGCAACTCGGCGTGACCATTGTGTTGATCACCCACGAACTGGACGTGGTCAAGGCCATCTGCGACAGCGCAGTGTCCCTGGCCGATGGGCGCGTGGTGGAAAGCGGCACGCTCCTGCAATTGCAGGCCGACCCGTCTTCACGCCTGGGCCGTTCGCTGGCGCCGAGCCTGCAAGTGGTGAGGGCCGTATGAAAACCGATTGGAACGATATCCTGCAGTTGTTGCTCAACGCCACCGGCGAAACCCTCTACATGGTGCTGCTGGCCGGGTTGTTTACCTTGCTGATCGGCCTGCCGTTGGGCGTGCTGCTGTTTATCAGCCGACGCGATGGCCTGTTGCCGTTGCCCCGCCTCAACCGGGCGCTCGGCGGGGTGATCAACCTGGGGCGTTCACTGCCGTTCGTGGTGATGTTGATCGCGCTGATCCCACTGACACGCCTGATCGTCGGCACCACTCTGGGCAGTACCGCCGCCGTGGTGCCGATCACCATTGGCGCGTTTCCGTTCTTTGCGCGCATTGTCGAAACCGCCCTGGATGAAGTGGACAAGGGCCGTATCGAAGCCATCGTGGCCATGGGCGGTGATATTCGCCATGTGATCCTCAAGGTGCTGCTGCCCGAGGCCTTGCCGGCGCTGGTGGCCGGTGTGACCTTGACCCTGGTGATGCTGATCGGCTTTTCGTCCATGGCTGGGGTGATCGGCGGCGGCGGGCTGGGTGACCTGGCGATCCGCTACGGTTACCAGCGTTTCAATAACCAGATCATGGTGGTCACGGTGATCGTGCTGGTGGTGCTGGTACAGGGCGTGCAGAGCCTGGGGGATCGTTGCGTGCGGTCCCTGGCCCATCGCCGCTAGAGGGACCGCGCCGTGCGCTGCAGATTTCCTACCGCTTGGCGCGCCGATTGCCCGGCTGTTATCAGAGCAAACGCTTGGCTGTTTCGCACAATTCTTACATCGCGGCTCAGGCGCAGTACTGATAATCCGGCTCCCTAGCCTGAGCCGAGTATGCGCATGACCACGATTTCCCCGCACACGAGCACCACCTTCCAGACACTCCAGCAATTAATGCAGCGCGATCAACGCGGTGAGGGCATTGCGCACAAAGGATTGCAGTCCAAGTCGTCAGATGACGCCACCCAACAGCTATGGCGAAAGAGCTCTGGCTGGCCGGACAAAAATGGTGATGGACGTACCGATGTGACCTATGAATTTCGCGCTCCTCCAGCCGGCGCGGATACACGCCAGTCCGGCAAAGTCGGCTTTACGCCGGTTGGCGAAAACCAACGGAAACAGACCGCGCTCAGTTTGCAAGCTATCGAAGATGTGGCCAACGTGCAGTTCACCCAGGGGCCGAGAAGTCCCAGCAGCGAGGGGCATATCACGATCGGCAATTACGGCCAGAGGACTGATGGCAGTGGCCGTCCTGATACCCACCATGCCTATCTTCCTGGTCCCGCCGATAAAAAAGGTGGTGATGTCTGGTTTTTGAATACAAAAAAACAGTCGGCGGTTGCCGACGCGTCCCTTGGCAGTTCCGGCCGGAACACCATCACGCATGAGCTGGGACACGCTATGGGGCTCGCCCACCCTGGAGCCTATACCGGTACCGGGTTGAAACCAGGGCAGGTCGATTCCCATGAGGATTCTCTTAGCCACACCGTCATGAGCTACAGAGGCGAGCGCAATACCTACATGAACCACCAAGGATTTAAGGCGTCGGCGCCGCAACTGGACGATATCAGTGCTTACCAGAAGAAATACGGTGCCAACCGCGAGACCCGCAACGACGACACGACCTATGGTTTCAACTCTAATACGGATCGAGATTTCCTGAGTGTCCAGGCCCCTGGCGACAAAATGGTGGCATCCATTTGGGATGGCGGCGGCGTCGATACACTGGACTTCTCCGGGTACCGCCAGGATCAGCAAATCAGCCTGAGGGAAGGGACTTTCTCCGACGTGGGCGGCCTCAAGGGCAATATCTCTATCGCCCACGGTACAACCATTGAGAATGCCATCGGCGGTGCCGGCAACGACGCGCTGGTGGGTAATGAGGCTGACAACACGCTGAAAGGCGGCGACGGCAACGACCGCTTATACGGCGGTCAAGGTGCCGACACACTGTGGGGTGGAGCGGGCAAGGACGTATTTGTCTACGGGAATGCCAGTGAATCGACTCAGGGCTCCCGCGATCGGATCATGGATTTTGTCAGCGGAGAAGATAGTGTCGATGTGTCTGGCCTCAGGGCGGCAATGGGCAAGGATGCGCTGACGTTCGTCAACGAATTTTCCGGGGCCGCCGGTGAGGCGAGGCTAGATTATGACCCGGTTCTGAACATGAGTTCGTTGCAGATTGCCGGCAAGCCTAGTGAGGCGGCCTTTGTCCTTGAGGTGGAGGGCAAACTGCAACGCGGCGATATCGTAGGTTGATTCCCTACCGGAGGGTCTGGCGCAACAGCCCTTCAAACACCCGCTGCACCCGTGGCTCATCGGTATGGGCCACATTAAAACGCATCGAATCACGATGGGCCGGGTCGTAGCCAAACAGCGCGCCCGGCGCCAGCACCATGCTGCGTTTCAATGCCTCTTGGGCCAACAGTTCGCCGTTGACCCCCGGTGGCAGGCGCGCCCAGATAAACATCCCGCCTTCATACGCCATCGGCAACTCACAGCCGCAGCGCTTGAGCCATTGCTCGACGCGCCCCCCGGCCTCCATCAGCCGTTGGACCATGCGCTTGCGGTGCTTGGCGTAGCTGCCTTCGCTGAGCATGCGGTAGACGATCTGCTCGAACAGCTCCGAGGTCACGCCGCCGCTCATCAACTTCATATTGGTCAGGTTGGCCGCCAGTTGCGGTGCGGCCACCACAAAGCTGACGCGGGTGTTGGCGCTCAGAATCTTGGAAAAGCCCGACAGGTAGGTGACCTGATCCAGACCGGCGACGGCCGCCAGGCGCGGTGGCGGGTTGGGATGAAGGTCACCGTAGAGGTCGTCCTCGACGATATGGCAGTGGTACTGCTGGGTCAGTTGCAGCAGCCGAAACGCCTGGCTTGGGCTGAAGGAATGGCCGGTCGGGTTATGCAGCACGCTGGTGGTCAAGTACAGGCTGGGCCGGTGTTCGGCCAGTCGCTGTTCGAGGGCGACGAAATCGAAACCATCCGGGCGGCGCTGGATGGTTACAACCTTGACGCCATGCAGCGCCAGGTTGGCGTGGAAGTTGAAGTAGCACGGCGCGTCGAGCAGCACCGTGTCGCCGGGGCGGGCGAGCAGGCGCATGAGCATGTCCAGGCCCTGCACGGTGTTGGGGGTAGTGATGATCTGCTCCACCGGCACCGACAACCCTTCGCCGTGCAGCTTCTGTTGCAGGGCCTGGCGCAACGGCAGCAACCCTGCCGGCGTGCCCAGCCCGGCGATGCGCAGCGACGGCGCGCGCACCACGCTGCGCATGGCCTGGCGGATGGCGTCGGCGTCCAGCCATTCTTCCGGCAGGTGGCCGCCGCCGGGACGCAGTTCGCCGCTGGCAGTGACCAGGGGCCGACGCAAGACGCTGAGCAGATCCTGGGGCAGCAGGTCGACCCACGCCACCGAGGCCGGGCGTGCGCTGTCCATCGCCACAAAGTAGCCACGGCCCTGGCTTGAGGTAAGCAGGTGGCGCCCGCGCAGGCGGTCCAGGGCTTCATTGAGGGTGAACTTGCTGACGCCCAGGGTCTGGGTCAGTTCGCGCACCGATGGCAACTTGCTGCCGGGCGCCCATTCGCCGTTCTCGATGGCCTGGCTGAACGCCTCGACGATCTGTTGCACCTTCGGCGTGCCGTCCACAAAGGCGATGGCGGATACGAACATAAACCTTCCTTGTGTTTACAGGTGATTTTACCGGTGAAGTTAGGCCGGATTAGGCATCACTTCACCTGCCTTGTGCAATGCCGCTGCCCTAGACTGCGCGCCATCTCGCCGGGAATTGGCGAACTTTCCTACCAGCGAGCCATGGATTTCGCATTCTCATGAAGACTTATATGTGTGCGCCCTGCGGATTTATGTACGTAGAAGAATTGGGCATTCCTGAAGACGGAATCCCGGCCGGCACCCCTTGGGAAGAGGTGCCGGAAGACTGGACATGCCCGGATTGCGGCGTGACCAAGGCCGATTTCATGGCCATTGAACTGTAACCCTCCATCACGAAAGGAATCGCTCCATGGAAAGTAACCTGATCAACGCTGCCGTACCGTTCTGTACCGGCGTGGCCCACCAGAAATACCTGGCCGCCGAGAAGGGCCTGGACACCGCCATCGAAGGTGGCTGCACTCACTGGTATATCGATGGCAGTCTGTTCGGCGAAATGGTCGATGACTGGACCGATGAACGCATTGCCAGCCTGCAAGCGCAGATCGCGGCCACCGGTGTGAAGCCCGTCTACCACGGCAACTTCAAGGCGCCGCTGGGCAGTGACGTCGAAGCCTTTCGCGTGGCGGCCGTGGCGTATGTGAAAAAGGAAGTCGACATTGCCAGCCGTCTGGGCGCGCCGTTGATCATCCACGGGGGCTGCATCGTCGAACCAAAAATGGTGCTGATGGCCAAGAAAGTCGCCCTGGAGCACTACCTCAAGTCGGTGCAGGAACTGGCACGGTACGCCGAGGCCAAGGGCGTGGACATCTACCTGGAAAACCTGTCGAACTACGTCAACTACCGGCCGTTCCACTACATCTTCACCCACGAAGCGGAATACGCCTTTGTGTTCGAGCGCCTGCAGGCCCACAGCAACGTGTACTTTTTCCTCGACGCCGGCCACGCCAATATCGAGAACGGCCTGCCGGCCGAGGTGGTGCGCAAGTATCACCACCTGATCAAGGGCATTTCCTTCAGCAACAACAATGGCGTGCAGGACCAGCACTTCGGCATTCATGACGGTAACTGCGATTACGCCGACGTGGTGCAGGCCATTGTCGAAACCAACTGGAAAGGCCTTGTCGCCTTCGAAACCCGCAACCAGACGGCCAAGGCCGCCCTCGGTGAGCTGGCGGTGATGTACCGCGAATCCCTGGCCACCGAGATCGCTGTCGCTTGATGGAAGCCGGGGCGGGCGCCGGTGTGCCCGTCCCACGGCTGTCGTTTCTACTTACTGAAGGCCCTGGCCCATGACCACTGCGTTAACCCTGTCTTCGTTTCTCTATTTCCTGTTGTTCTGCGCCACCATGACCTTCAGCCCCGGCCCCATGACCCTGTTGCTGCTGAGCCTGGGCTTGAAGGACGGTTTGCGCAGCTCGATCCCGGCGCAGATCGGCGCCAGTGTGTCGTACCTGATTTCGATCCTGATCTTCGCCGTGGGCTTCTCGGAGTTGATCAAGGGCAACCTCGCGATCACCCAGACCATCCAGTTTGTCGGCGTAGCCTACATTCTTTACCTGGCCTACAAACAGTGGACCAGCAGCGGCGTGGCGATCGGCAGGGCCGGCGTCGTGGAGGGCTCGCGCAGCCTGTTCGGCAAAGGGCTGCTGACCGGGTTTTCCAACCCCAAGACCATCATCATGTTCAGCGCGGTGTTCCCGCAGTTTGCCGGGGCAGGGGAGCACAGCTCGGCGGCGGATATCGCCATCCTCGGCGCGACGTTCCTGTTGCTGCAATTTGCCAGCGGCTGCCTGTATTGCTACTTCGGCCAGCGCATCAAGCACGTCCTAGAAAACCCCAGGCGCCGCGTGCTGCTGCAGCGGGTCACGGCGCTGCTGCTGCTGGGTGTAGCGTTGATGCTGGCCCGGGGTTTTTCCCACTGAGCGCTTTGGATCGGGCATTTGCGCGGGCAATGAGCTTATGAGTGGTAGTGGCGAATTACTGGCGCCCTGATAGACTCCAGGCATTCATCCAGGATTAACCCCGACCATGCCAGCCGCCGGAGGAAAAGGACTTCCGCTCGCTATTCGCTTGTACAAATCCCGTACCCTGGGGCTGACGCTCGGTTTGGTGTGTGTGGTCTTTGGCATGTACCCGCTGCACCCGTCCCCCTGGGTGTGGGCCTGGATGCTCATCAACGCGTTTGTCTGGCCCCATCTGGCGTTCCAACTTTCCTTGAGAACCGCCAACACGCTGCGCACTGAGCGCGGCAACCTGTTGTTCGATTCGTTCTGTGGCGGCTTCTGGGTCGGTGCCATGCACTTCAACCCGCTGCCCAGCGTCACCACACTGTCGATGATGACCATGAACAACGTGGCCCTCGGCGGCCCGCGCCTGATGCTGGCGGGGTGGTTGGCGCAGGCGCTGGGCATCGGCGCTTCGCTGCTGATCTTCGCGCCGGCCTTTGTCGCCACCACCACCCAGGCCCAACTCTACGCATGCCTGCCGATCCTGATGCTGTATCCCCTGGCGCTTGGCTGGATCTGCTACCGCCAGGCCGTAAACCTGGCCCGGCACAAACGTGAATTACTCGCCCTGAGCCGCACCGACAGCCTGACCGGGCTGCTCAACCATGGCGCCTGGAAAGATCACCTGGAGATTGAATTCCAACGCTGCCGCCGCGAGCAGCAGGGCGCCGCGATTGCGCTGATCGACATCGACCATTTCAAGACCATCAACGACACCTACGGCCATGTCACGGGCGATATCGTCCTGCGCCAACTCGGTAAAATACTGCGCCAGAACCTGCGCGCCACCGACCTGGCCGGACGCTACGGCGGCGACGAGTTCTGCGTGATCCTGCCGGGAATGCCGCTCAACCGAGCCACGGAAGTGATGGATGCGTTGCGTGATCGCTTCAACGCCCTGGCATACGCCCAGGACTCGACGTTGCGTGCCAGCTTGAGCATCGGCCTGGCGCCGTATCAACCCGAACATGCCGACTCCATCGGCTGGCTCAACGATGCCGACCAGGCACTGTATGAAGCCAAGAGCAGCGGGCGCAACCGTGTCAGCGCGGTGCACGGGAGTTGGTTGCGGTCCGTTTAGTGGGGTAGGGTGTGGCGGCCCCCCAACAAAAAACAAGGACCGGTTTATGCTCTTCACCTTCCCCCGTACGCTCCTGGCCGCCACCCTGGCCTTGTCCTTCGCACTCCCGGCCTACAGCGCCGAACCCCACAAGCAGATCCAGGCGGATGCCCAGCAGTACAAGGCCGAGGCCCTGAAACTGCTGGAGCGCCTGGTGAATATCGACTCCGGCTCCGGCTACGGGCCGGGCCTGACCCAGGTCAGCGACATCGCGGTGGATGAGCTGAAGCAGTTGGGCTTCACCATCGAACGCGTGCCGGACGCCGCCGCCAACAGCAACCATGTGATTGCCACCCTCAAGGGCACCGGCAAGGCCAGGATCCTGCTGATGGCCCACATGGACACCGTGTTCAAGGAAGGCTCGGCTGCAGAACGCCCGTTTCACATCAAGGACGGTCGCGCCTATGGCCCCGGCGTAATGGATGACAAGGGCGGCATCGTCGCAGGCATCTACGCACTCAAAATCTTGAAAAACCAAGGCTTCAAGGACTACGCGCAAATCACTTTCCTGCTCGACGCCAGCGAAGAAACCGGCTCCGACATCGCCTCCGAGCTGATCCGCACCACCGCCAAGGCCCACGACGTCACCCTCAACCTCGAACCCGGCCGCCCCGCCGACGGCCTGGTGGTATGGCGCAAAGGCAGCGCCACCGCCGTGGTCGAAGTCAAAGGCAAAGCTGCCCACGCCGGCGTTGCCCCGGAACTGGGCCGCAACGCCGCCATGGAAGCCGCGCACCAGATCCTGCAACTGGGCAAGCTGGGTGATGAAGAGAAGAAAACCACCATCAACTTCACCGTGATCAAGGCCGGCGACCGCACCAACGTGATTCCAGACCAAGCCACCGCCAAGGCGGATGTCCGCGCAGCCTTGCCGGAAGAGTTTGATCGGATCGAGAAAGACCTGGTGCGGGTTTCAGCCAACAAACTGATCCCGGACACCGAAGTGACCACCACCCTCAAACGCGGCCTGCCGCCAATGCCACAGACGGCGGAGTCGGACAAATTGGTAACGATTGCCCAAGGGATCTATGGGGAATTGGGCAAGAAGCTGACCATTGAAGGCAGCGGCGGCGCGGCGGATGCAAGTTTGTCGGCCGGAGTGGGGACACCGACGCTGGATGGTTTTGGAATTGTGGGGGGCAATATTCACACGGCCGAGGAGTATGCGGAGGTGGAGAGTGTGGTGCCTCGGGTTTACCTGTTGAGTCGAATGATTATGGAATTGGCGAAGCGGTGAATTGACGGTACGCAGTGTGGCCTTTGTGGTGAGCAGGCTTGCCCTGCTCACCACAGGGAATGTGGTCTATCAGGGGGAGTGGTGTTGTTGTTACCAGGTTGATGGGTCTTCGAGGCTGGCTTTTTCGAGGTCGTCTTTCCACCATTGATTAGTCAGGCTATAAATCTCTTCGAAAAAAACTGCAGTTCTCCATATCACTCCCCCCCAAGGCAGAGTGCAGTAATAGCCGGGAGCTTGGCTCAGTATTTGTGAAAAGTCATAGTTCTGGTCATTAAGCGTGGCGCCCAAAATATCGAATAAAGATTTGCGGTATCGAACTGCATTTTATGGGTTTTGAATTTTGTGCTGAGTTGCATGGGTTTTCCATTTTCAATAAAGGTTTGGTAAGAGTTCAAGGTCTTAGTTGTTGGCATCGCTCAACTCAAGTCTATAGAGCTTAAGGCAATCTAAAAGCACTTTCATGAAATTTCTTTTGTCAATGATCTCATCTTCAAAATAAGTGTCGAAAAGATGAAAGACAGATTCAAAATCTTCGTCCGTTGATAGATAGTGTTCAATTGTTTCTATAAACCAATGCTGTTCATCTTCTCGATATGAAAGAAATTCCGGTTTGGTTAGAGTATGAAAAAGCTCAGAGAGCTCATTTTCATCATTGATGTTTTTTGAGGAGATTATTTCCTCTCGCTCTAAATTTTTAGTGTTTTCTATGCAGTAAGTGAATAGCAGGCCTCGCAATATTGGTAAGCTTGGTTTTGTTCTCATTAGTCGAGTTCCGCGTCAGCAGTGATTGGTTTTCCATGTTTGTTTGGATGAACGACTGCTTTTGACTGTCGCCCATAGTGTAGTCCATCTCATATGTAACCCTCGCCGATAATTTTTCCCATGTTCATCGGTGTAGCGGTTTGCGCTCTGTCATTAAGTTTGAATATTAAAACTGCGCGCTCAATTGTATTGAATTGGTCTCTATGACTAAGTTTTGTATTCGTCGTAATCGCTTTCGAACTCTTTCGAAAAATCAAAATCGGGTCTGTTTAGCGCGTCCCTGAGTGCAGATATTAGTGCGAAGCGATGCCTGTATGATAGATATATAAGGTCTTCTAGGATAGATGTAGTTATGATGGTTTCTCTATGCTTTTCATTGTTGGATTGTACTTCCGAAGTTTTTTCCAGCTGTATTCTCAAGGTCGTATATCGATAGAGCTCCTAATAAGTGAGAGATATTTTGGATGTAAGGAGTATGCATGAATGGACATTTCAGCATTGTGTGCTCACTTAGGGCGTATGGTAAATCGTCGAGTCGGATTGGTTCTATCAAATCGGATTTCCGCTTTTTCCAAGCTCTCAATAGACCTGTGGTTGTTTCTCTGACATAAAGGTGTGGCAACTGTCAAGAGCTGTTGCCGTAATGCTTCAGGCTAGTAAGAAGGGTTCGCATAAATGCCTGCTGATCAATTATGTCGTCACTAAAATAAGTCGCCATTTTTTTAAAGGCAGCGTCGAAGTTGTCGTTGATGGATAAGTAGTATTCGATCGAGTAAATGAACCACTCCTGCTCGGGCTTTGTATAAGTCAAAAAATCTGGTTTGGTCAGTTGGTCAAAGAGCTCGATGAGTTCTTTTTCATTGTTTACGTTTTTTGAAGAGATGAATTTTTCTCTCTCCAAGTCATCCGCATTTTCAATGTCGTAGGTGAATAGTAGTCCGCGAATTATTTCCACGCTTGGTTTGTTTTGCATGTTTATAAGTCGGTGCAAGCAGTTTTTGGATTTTTGAGTTTCATCTGATGAGTGAGCCTTTTTGGTGAGTAGATCTGATTATCTAAAGGTTCTAATTTACTTGTCCATGACTTCGGTGTTATATCTGTAAAGGCAGTCTAGAAGGGTTTTCATGAATTTCCTTTTATCAGCTATTTCATCATTGAAGTAAGTGTCAAAAAGATAAAAGACAGACTCAAAATTTTCGTCTTTGTTTAAGAAGTACTGAATAGTGTTGATGTGCCATTCTCTTTCCTCTCTCTTGTATTTTATGAATTCAGGTTTGGTGAGTTCGTTGAATAGGTCGATGAGTTCTTCGTCGTTATTTATATTTTTTGATGCGATGAAAATCTCTCTTTCAGAGTCGTCAAGATTTTCGATGTTGTAAGTGAATAGCAGGCTGCGCAGGATCGAAAGTTTAGGGTGGTATTTCATTTCAATATTCCGTATGGGCAGTAATTGGGTTGCCGTCTGCATCTAGTAGTGCAGCCCGCCTTGCGAAGCTCTCAATATACCTAAAATTATTTATTTTCTTGCTGTAAAGGTTTGGTATTTGTCAAGAGTTGTTGTCGTAATGCTTCAGGCTATTAAGAAGGGGTTCGCATAAATACCTGCTGATCAATTTTGTTGTCACTAAAATAAATCGCAATTTTTTAAAGATGGCGTCGAAACCATCGTTGATGGATAGATAGTGTTCGACCAAGTAAATGAACCACTTCTGCTCCGGCTTTGTATAAGTCAAAATTCTAGTTTGGTCAGTTGGTCGAAGAGCTCGATGAGCTATTTTACATATTTATCGCTCGCTATAAACAGTATTTAGCTTGTCGAGTGTCATTTGAACAACGTGCCTTTGTGGTGAGAAAGTTTGCCCTGCGCAGGGCTGCGAGGAGCACAAATATGAATGGCTAAGAGTTTTTGTCGCTATATGGATAATTTTTAATTTTAATATTTTTCAGTAGGTATTCATCGAGCTTTCTTACTATATGGTTTAGCCACAAGGGGGCTGAGGGCCATTGATGTGGGTAATGGTAATAGCAGTGCTGTATATGCAGTAAGTTTTCTTGAAAATCTGCTTCGTTGGTATACGAATTTATCAGATCTATAATTTGCCGTTTTACCGTCATGATTATTTCTTTAGGTGAGTCCAGTAGGAATGTATCAATAACCTCATCGGCAGATGAATGATCCTCCGCCCAGTCCTGGTTGAAGTAAGCACCAAAAAACTGTTGTAGCTCTGTCAATTCTTCATTCATCTTTTTGGATACCCTGTTAGCAAAAGATAGCCATTTTGCATTTTAGGAACCGCCTTTAATTAGGATTGTCGATTTCACCTTTGTCGAGGCGGCTAACTCTGGATTGCTGCGAAGCAGCCCCGAAGCGGGCGACGTCGATCTGGCTGATACACCGCATCTCTCTTAGAGGGGCACTTCGCTGCCCAGCGCGAGCAAGCTCGCTCGCCACAGGGGGGCGTGGGTAACCAGGTGGAAAAGACTCAGTTGAATTTTTCATAGTCTTGTGCACCCAGGGACGCCAACCACATCTTAAAAAAGTCAATTTGCTCTTGTGGATTGCTCGTAAGATTGTTTTCTTCATAGTCAAATATATGAACGATATCTTCATGAGATGCTTGCTTACCCAGTGTCATTTCATAGGCGACTAGCCCAGCACTCATTTGAGATGCCATCCTTGATGGCATAACGTTTATCTTTGCACCCTTACAGAGAAACACGACATGAGGGAAGTCCGATCTGACGTTCGCGAGGCAAGCGTAGATGTCTTTTCCATGATAGATTTTTTTAAAGTTCTCAGCCTCGGAAAACGTCATTACACGTTTGTCGAGGTCGTACTTTACCGTAACCTTCATCTTCTGCTCGCCTATGACTACCTTTATTATTTGCTCGTTCATTTTATTTCCTTCTTGGATTGAGCGCTGAATACCCTACATAGCTTTCGTCACATTTAAAGGTCTCGCATCTGAAATATCCTCGGGGTTTATTTTATGGTGGGTAGCGAATTTTTTCATTTGAAAAAAAGCGTAATTTTCCAAAGTTCTAAGTTTGCATCATGTTCTGCTATGCTTTTTAGAGTATATAAATGTTCGTTTCTTAGTCGCCTAAAACCTGATGTTGCGGAGTTATTTGATACACCGCATCTACCTGAGGGAGATGCTTTGGGGCCCAGCGCAGGGTAAGCTGAGGCTATTAATCTTGAATTGATTCGGACCAACGTTGGCAAAAATCATGCTGCTGCTGAATGTCGTTGGTGAGGTCGCGTTCCTCGTAAGCAAAAATATGTACGAATTCGCCGTCTGGGTTGCCCATAGTCAGTTCGTAGGCAATAAGGCCATTCGACATATGTGAGGACATTCCAGATGTGTGAACATTAATTTTTGATCCCTTGCACAAAAATCTAATATCTTTCAAATTTGCTCTCAATAAGCCAAAACTTTCGAATAGGTCTAGTGCTGTATAGGCTTTTCGTTCGCCATTATTCATCAGCAGACTGAGAGTTGGCTTTCCCGCTTCGTATTCGACCACTGCGCTTTCACGTATACCGTCGTGGATAATGGTTATTTCACGTGACTTCATGGGTGTTCTCTCTTGGGATTCAATATTGTGTATCCTTTGAAGGAGCCGTCTTCGTTGACCGGCGAGGCTCCTAAAATATCTTTGGAATCTATACGTCCCGGTATAGCGATTTCTGCTTCATTCTTATGCTTCGATCGTGCACCTAGCTCCTTATTCACGTCTCTTCCTGGGATTCTTCTGAGTGTGTATAGAAAACCTTCCTCATATCCGAAGCCTGATGCAAATACCAAGGCTTGTTTCCTGGATATTGAGGTGGGCACAAAGTTGCTTGGCGGGCTAGCGTTATTTAAAGAGTGCAGGAAAAGATTAGTGCTTTCTCCTCTGCTTTCAAACCCTTTTTCAAATATCTCATTGGGTTCTCTCAAATCTCCACGATACAGGTAACTACGTTTTTTATGTGGCGCAGGGGCTGATGGCGACTGAGTATCAACCTTGACCTGTTCGTTTGGGCTCCCAGCTTTAGACTGTTGTTTACACCCATCCCCAGCTGGGCACGAGCTCAACCCTAATGGATCCACCCACCCCGTAGGGTTGGGCACGTACTTATACGCATTGATCCCACCCGCCAACTTCACCGGGTCCGGCGTCAGGTAACGACCAACATCCGGATTGTAGTAGCGATGACGGTTGTAGTGCAGTCCGCTTTCCTGATCAAAGTACTGACCCTGGAAGCGCAGCGGGTTGTCGATTTTGTTTTTGTCGAGGCGGCTGATCTGGCCGTAGGCGCGGTAGTGCGCGGACCAGACGATGTCGCCGTCTGGGTCGGTGAGTTCCTGTGGCGTGCCGAGGTGGTCGAGTTGGTAGTGGTAGGGCTGGGTTTCGTTTGGGCCAAAGCCTTCCAGTAGTGCCAAAGGGCGGAAGCTGTCGGGTTCGTAAAGGTAGCTGCGGTGGCGGTCCGCATGGTGTTCGGCGATCAGCTTGTCGCCTTGCCAGAAAAACTCTGTGGTGATGTCCTCCACGGTTTTGCTGATGCGTCGTCCAAACGGATCGTAGCGGTAGCTGGCGGTTTGCCCGTTGGGTTGTGTAACGCCGATCAACCGGTGCTGGCAGTCGTAGCGGTATTCGGTGACGAGTTGGTGACCTTTACCTCTGCGTTCACCGGTCAGGTTGCCGAAGGCGTCGTAGTCGTAGTGCCGGTCGCCCTGGATCATCAGGCGATTGCCGGCGACGATGTCCGGGCCGGGGCGGTCTTGCATGAGCAGGTTGCCCGCCGGGTTGTGGCCGAAGCGTTCCTGCAGGTCTTGGGAGTGGTCGGCGCGGGTCAGGCGGTTGAGCGGGTCGTAGTGGTAATGATGGTCGCCTTTGCGGGTGTCGAGCAGGCGGGTGAGGTTGCCGGATTTGTCGTAGTCGTAGTGGCGTTGGTAGAAGTGGTCGTGTTGTTGAGTGATCGCGTGGGTGTGCAGGCGGTGCTGGTCGTCGTAATGGTAGTGGCTGAGCAGTTGGCCTTGTTGGCGCTGGTGTTCTTGACCGGCCTTGAACAGGTGCGAAGTCAGTACCGCGCCGTTAAGTTCGACGGTGGCGAGATGACCGCCCTTAGCGTGGTTGAACGCCACCCGGTTGTTGTCCGGCAGGCGCAGGTGTTGAAGTTGGCCGCAGGCGTCATAGCCATAGCGCAAGGTGCCCCAGCCTTGGTGTTCGGAAGTGAGGCGGTTCTGGACGTCATACTCGTAGGCCAGCGCCCAGTGGCCGTCGTCGACGCTGAGGAGATTGCCTTGGCGGTCGTAGGCGTAATCGACTTTGTTGCCGTCGGGCAGGGTTTTTCGTACGAGACGACCGGCGTGGTCGCGCTGGTAACGGGTGGTTAACTGACTACCATCATCGCCGTGTTCAGTTTTTTCTCGCAGGTTGCCGTTGAGGTCGTAGACGTAGGCGGTGCGTTGCCCATCAAAGCCGATTTCCTGCTGGATCAGGCCGTTTGCGTGGTAATCCAGCCGGTAGGTTTCGCCAACTTCGTTTTCAATCTCGGTCAGCAGCAACTGCACGTTGTCGTAGCGGTACTTGACCTGGCTGCCGTCGGCATTGATGCGGCGGCTGATCAGGTGCAGGCCGTCGGCATATTCGTAGCGGGTGACGTGGCCCAGTTCATCGCGTTCGGCGGTGATTTTTCCGTAGGGGTTGTAGCTGTATTCCCGCGTTGCACCGCCGGGCAGTACGAGGCGAGTCAGCCGACCGACAGCGTCCCACTGGTATTGGGTCAGCGCGCCTTGTTCATCCTCACGGGCAATCTGCCGGCCCAGGTCGTCATAGCGATAGCGCTTGATGCCACCATTGGGCAGTTGTTCTTCAAGCAACTGGCCGCGTTCATTCCACACCAGTCGCTGGCAACTGTGATCCGGGTACCACACCCCAATCAGTTGCCCGTATTTGTTGTAGCTATAGTCCGTCACATGACCGTCGGGATCGGTCCTGCGCGTCACGTCGCCCTGATCGTTGCGCTCGTACTTCCAAACCGCTGAGCCTCGCCTTACAACCCGTACGAAGCCGTTGTCATGCTCGTAGGATGTCGGCTCATCGTCCCCCGGAAACAACGCCACCAAGCGTCCGGCCTCGTCGTACTGATATGCCGTCACCGCGCCCAGCGGGTCCTGCTCGACCGTCAGCCGGCCTTTATCGTCGTAGGATTTGAAATGCTCGGCACCGTCCGGATCAATGCGCTGCACCAGCCGTGCGCGGTCGTCATGGACATACACTTCCTGGCTGCCATCGGCGTTGTGCACCACAACGCTGCCGTCATCCCCCCAGGCATACCGCGTATCCATCTGCGAAAAACTGGCCCAATGCCGGACACATCGCGCCGCCTTGCCAGACCGTTCCCACGCCCAAAAGAAACTCGCCCCACCGGCCAACCCGCGCTCCAGAATGACGTGTTGCTCGTCGTAGCGATAAACCTCGCTTTCACCGACGGCATTGGTCGCTGAGGCCAGTCGGCCCATCTCGTCATAGGCGTAGGAAACAACGCTGTGCTCTGTGATCCAGGCGTAAGGCTCGCGGCCCTTGGCCCGCTGAACCTGGTAGTCCACCGCGACAATGCGGCCCGACTCATAACGCAAGAACAGCGCACAACCGGCACCGTTATCCAGCCGCTCAATGCGCCCTAAATAGTCCCGACTAATCCGCAGGCGGTTGTCATACGCATCACTGATCGAGACCAGCACACCATGGCGAAAGTGATAAAACCGCGACGCCTGTGCCAGCACCAACTCATCCGGCACCGAGCCCAAGTAGATCGCCGCTTCAGCCAGGCTATTGGTGATTGCAGGTCGAGCAACTGTCGGCAGTGGAAACTCAGTCGAGCGGTTTTCATGGTCGATCCAGACCACCGAATCGCCTGACACGACAAGCCGATGCGCCAGCGAATGGCTCCAGCCAAACCCCAGCCCGACATCCATTTCCACGGCACTGGTGCGATACAACCGTGTCCACTCAAACGGCAGAATCCCGTCCAACGTGCCATCGGTGAGGGTCAGCAATTCCTCCCCAGTGACCATCGACACCGGACAGCCATTGGTGACGGTCTTATCCGAAGCCGCCGCAGCATCCCCCTTCGGATTCGTCGCCACGGCAGGCACGTCGTCGACATGCTCCTGCCTGACCAACACCGTCCGCTGTGTCTTGCCGCGAACCGCTGGCACTGCGTTCGAAACCAGGTTCTCCCCAGCCTTCAACGGCGCAACCGGCACTGCCTTGATTGGCACAGCCTCACTCTTGAAGAGCACCGGCTTGAGCGCTTCGGCATGGCCATCCAGTTGAACGGTGCCAAACTGTTTGGCTATTTGCTCCAGCCACTTGCGCACACGTTGAGACTTGATACTGCCGAGCACTTTCGTGCTCATACGCACCGCCATGCCCATGCCAGCGGTAGCAAACCCCAGCAGTAAGTTGATCAGCACCTCGGCACCGATCTCCCCCAGCATTTCGTTCATATACGGGGGCGGCAACATCCTCATCCAGCTGACCAGTGCAGCCAGATGGATGAACAGCAAGGGTTCATCACTGAGCATCAGCAGGCCCTTGGTGATGGTCTCTGTGCTCAACGCCAGTAACTGTTCAAATTCATCCTGGGTCAGGTATTGCAGCAGTTTTTCGGCGTTGGCCAAGGGGGCGCACAGCCATTGGCAAAGCTGCTTGAGGTTGTCCCAGAGTGTGTACAGCGCGTCGCCAAACCCACGGGCATAGGCTTGATGCAATGAGAGATAGCGCTTGAGGAAGTCCGCCTCGGAATAGCCCTTCCACAATGGTTCAAACGTTTCGCTCCATTCAGTGCGCAACCACGCTTCCAGTGGCGTGATCACCGACTGATAAGATGCGTAGAGCGCCTTGAAGTGTTCCTTGGAAACGTTGGGGTAGAAGCTGACCCGGTAGGGCTGGTTGCGATCACATTCTTTGATTTCAAGAATGCCGCTGGGGCCAATGGTTTTATGAATGGGCTCGCCCAACGGGCCGCCGTTTGGGTCGATGCGCTGCACCACCACCGGCGTATTGCCAATGGGCACGAAGCGTGAACTTTGAAACATATGCACCAGCGTCAACGTCCCGCTGGCTTGACACTGTGCGACGGTCGCACTGGGGAAGAGGGAGCGGTTGATCGGCGCCACCAGCGCCACCTCATCCCCAACCTTGAACACCTGCTCGATATCCAGCGCCGAAAAACTGAAAAAGCTTTCGGCCCACGCATCGTAGTGATTGAGGCAGCGTTGGAAGTCGCTGAGCACGGACTCGACGTCACGCGTCTTTGAATCCATGGCCGCCAGCACCAGATACCCAATGGCTTGGCTGGTGGCGTTGATCATGAGACAGCCCCGTCAACCAGGGCCTTAACGAAAAGAACCATCTGCAATCCTTCGCACTGTGTATTCAGGCGAAGGACTTTGCAGAGGTTTTCAGGGAGAAGCTGTAGAGCTTATCCGGCGTTTACGTGGGAAGCTTCGACAACTTTCGTCTTCTCCCGCCCCAGCACCAGACTGCACAGCGCCGGCAAGAACAACAGTGTCAACAGCGTGCCCACCAGCACCCCGCCGATCAGCACGTAGGCCAGGGACGACCAGAATACCGACAACGTCAGCGGAATAAACGCCAGCGCCGCCGCCAACGCGGTCAAGATCACCGGCCTGGCCCGCCGCACCGTGGCTTCGACGATGGCCTCGCGTATCGCCATGCCCTGTTCCTGGTTCTGGCGGATCTGGTCGGTAAAGATCAGCGTGTTGCGCATCAGAATGCCGCCGATGCCGATCAGCCCCAATATTGCGTTGAACCCGAACGGCTGGTTGAACAGCAACAGCGTCGGTACTGCACCGATCAAGCCCAAGGGCGCGGTGGCGAAGACCATGAACATCACCCCGAAGGAGCGCACCTGGAACATGATCACGGTGAGGGTCAGCAGGATCATGATCGGGAACAGCGCGGCCAGGGCGACGTTGGCCTTGGCGCTTTCTTCCACCGGGCCGCCGATGTCGAGCGTGTAGCCCGCCGGCAGTTTGGCGATCAGCGGTTGCAGGTCTTTGTACACGGCCATCTCCACGTCGGGCGGTTGCACGCCGTCGATGATGTCGGCGCGCACTTCCACGGTGGTCGCGCGGTTGCGGCGCTTGAGGATCGGTTCGTCCATCACCGCCTGGAAATGCCCGACCTGGGCCAGGGGCACTGAGGTGCCGGCGCTGTTGGTCAGGGTCATGTTGTTGAGGTTGCCGAGGTTCTCGCGTTGGTTGCCCTGGGCGCGGGCCACCACGGACACGGTGCGATTGCCTTCACGCACCTCGGTGATCGGGTTGCCGCTGAGCAGAGCGTTGAGCTGGGACTTGACCTCATTGGGGGTGAAACCCAGCAGGCGCAGGCGGTCTTGATCGAGCACCAGGCGATAACCGCTGGTGCGCTCGCCCCAATCGAGGAAGGCGTCTTTGGTCAGTGGGTTGGCGGCGACGACGTTGCGCACGTCTTCGGACAGGCCGCGCAGCACGTCCAGATTCGGGCCGGACACGCGAAATACCACCGGGAAGGGCACCGGCGGACCGAACAGCAATTGCGTGACGCGTACCCGCGCTGCGGGGAATTCGCCGGCTGCGATACGCTCGCGCATGCGCAGTTTGAGGGCATCGCGGGCGTGGGAGTCCGGGGTCTGCACGATTAATTTGGCGAAAGCCGGGTCGGGCAGTTCAGGGTTCAGAGACAGGAAAAACCGTGGCGCGCCGCCACCCACGTAGGTGTCGACCATGCTCGTCTGCGGTTCTTGCTGCAGCGCCTTCTCCAGTTGCGCCGCCACCGCCTCAGTGCTTTTGAAGGCGCTGCCGGGCGGCATGTACACCTCCAGAATCAGTTCGGACCGGTCGGAGTCGGGGAAGAACTGTTTCTTCACGACGCCCATGCCCAGCCCGCACAGCACAAATGCCGCCACCACCAACCCGGTCACCAGCCAGCGCCTGCGCACGCAGAGTTCCACCAGGGCGCGCAGTTTCTGGTAGTAGCGTCCGGCGTAGATGGCGTCGTGGCCACCGGGCACCGGTTTGATGTTCGGCAGCAGCTTGACCCCCAGGTACGGGGTGAACACCACCGCCACCAGCCACGATGAAATCAGCGCGAAGCCGACAATCCAGAAGATATTGCCGGCGTACTCCCCGGCGCCAGAGCGCGCGAACCCCACCGGCAGGAAGCCGATGATGGTCACCAGGGTGCCGGTCAGCATTGGCGCAGCGGTCGAGCTCCAGGCGTAAGTGGCGGCGTGAATGCGGTCAAAGCCTTCTTCGAGTTTCACCACCATCATCTCGATGGCGATGATCGCGTCGTCCACCAGAAGGCCAAGGGAGATGATCAGCGCGCCAAGGGTGACGCGGTCGAACTCACGCCCCGTGACCAGCATGATCACGAACACCACGGACAGCGTCAGCGGCACAGCAGCCGCCACCACCAGGCCCACGCGAAAGCCCAGTGCCAACAGGCTGATGATCATCACCACCGCCAAGGCAACGAAGAATTTCAGCATGAATTCATTCACCGCCAGGCTGATGTTTTTCGCCTGGTCGGAGACCTTGGCGAAGTTCACCCCCAGCGGCAGGTCTGCGTGGATCCGCGCTTCCTCGGCCTTGAGACGCTTGTCCAGCTCCAGACCGTTCCAGTGTTTCTCCATGATCACCCCAAGCATCAGCGCCGGATCGCCCTGATGGCGGATGCGGTAGCTCGGCGGGTCTTCATAGCCGCGGCTGACGGTCGCCACATCGGCAATGCGCAGCAACCGGCCGTTGACTTCCAGCGGCACGTTTTCAATCAGCGCCAGGCTGTCAAAAGCCCCGTCGATACGGATATAGGCTCGCGCCCCGGCGGTTTCCACAAAGCCCGATGGCGCTACGGCGTTTTGCGCGGCGAGGGCGGCGAAGATCTGGTCGGGCTTGATGCCCAGAGTCGCCAGGCGCTCGTAGGAAAACTCGACAAAAATGCGTTGGGCCTGTTCGCCAAGAATGTTGACCTTCTTCACCCCCGGCAGATTAAGAAAACCTTGGCGCAGTTCCTCGGCCATCTGCACTTGCTGGCGATGAGGCAGGTGCTCGGCCTCCAGGGCGTACAGCGCAAAGTACACATCGGAATATTCATCGTTGAAGAACGGCCCGATCACCCCGTTGGGCAGTCTCGATGCTTCATCGCTGAGCTTTTTGCGGGTCTGGTAGAACAGCTCCTGGATCTCGCCGGGCCGGGTGGATTCGAGAAACGTCATGCGCATCGACACAAAACCGGGCTGGGCGATGGTCTCGACGCGGTCGTAGTAATCCAGCTCCTGCAAGCGTTTTTCCAGGCGGTCGGCGACTTGCTCCTGCATTTCCTGGGCTGTGGCGCCGGGCCAGGCGGCGGTGATGGTCATCACCTTGACGGTAAAGGATGGGTCTTCGGCGCGCCCCAGTTTGCCGAACGAGAAAATCCCGGCGGCAAGGATCGCGATGATCAGGAACAACGTGACGGCGCGGTGCTTGACCGCCAGTTCAGAGAGGTTGATGCCGCGCATGTTCATTGGTCCTGTTTACGGTTGAGGGCCAATGCCTGGGCGGGCAGCAGGCGTACCGCATCGCCGCTGTGCAGCAGGTGCGCGCCAAGGGCGACGATGACGGTGTCCGGGTTCACGCCGCTGTTGAGCAGGGCGTCTTCCTGGCCGAGGCTGGCGACGCTGACGGGCGCGAAGGTGACTGTGTTATCCGCGCCGATCACCCATACCCCGGTGCCTTGCCCTGCATCGTGCAATGCGCCGATGGGGACGCGGGTCTGTTGCGCCTGGCCATTACCTTGCAGGCGTACGGTAATGGTCGAGCCGAGGGCGAAGCGGTCGACGGCGCCGTGCAGCACATACCGCGCACGGTAGGTGCGGGTGGTGGGGTCGGCGCTGGCGGAGAGTTCGCGCAAGGTGGCCGCTACGGCCTGGTCAGGCGCGCCGAACGGGAAGGCCAGGGCTTTTTGCGAGGCCTGCTCGCGCTGGTTTTCCGGCAGGTTGACGATGGCTTCGCGGGCACCATCACGGGCCAGGCGTGCGACGATCTGGCCTTCGGCGACCACTTGGCCGGGGTCGACGCGTACGTCGGTGATGATGCCGTCGCCGTCGGCCTTGAGCACCGAGTAAGTGCGGCGGTTTTCGATCTGGCTGGCGTCGGATTGCGCCGAGGCCAACTCCGCTTCGGCGACGCGCAGGTTGGTCGCCGACTGGTCGAAGATCTGCCGCGACACGGCGCCGGTACTCGCCAGGCGCTGATAGCGGTTGGCATCATCGCGGCGTTGACGCAGTTGCGCCTGGGCGGCATTGACGCGGTTTCTGGCCGAGCGCAGGGCCAGTTCGAAGTCGCCAATATCCAGGACCAACAAGGTGTCGCCACGGGAGACATGCTGGCCGGGATCGACCTTGCGCTCGATCACCTTGCCACCCACGCGAAAGCCCAGGTCGCTTTCCGTACGAGCTGCAACCACACCGGTGTAGGCGCTTTGTTGGGTGCCGGCGGCTTCGACCTTGGCGGCGAGTACCGGGCGCGGTTGGGGCGCCTGGGCGGCGGGGTCGGCCTGGCTGTTGCAGCCGCTGAGGATCATCAGCACGGCCAGGGGCGAGAGAAGACGCAGGGGGAGAGGGTTCATGTCGGGCTCCAGGGGGATGACCATCGGGCAAAAAATTATGGACATAATTTTTTACGCATATTATGGTCGAAATATAAATTAATCCAGCCCCCGGATAATCCCCATGTCGAATGCCCCGGTTCCGTCGCGAAGCCTGCTCTTGCTACTGGTTGCCCTTACGGCACTCGGCGAAGTCTCGACCCAATTGATCATCCCCGGCCTCGGCGCCATCGAGCAGGCGCTTGTCGCACCGCCGGGCTCGGCACTGATGGCGCTGTCGGCCTTCGTGGCGGCGTTTGGCCTGGGGCAATTGGTGTTCGGGCCCTTGTCGGACCGCGTTGGCCGGCGTCCGGTCTTGATCGGCGGGTTGCTGCTGTATGTGCTGGCGACTTTGTCGATGCTGCTGGTCAGGGACATGCATCAATTTATCGCCGCCCGCGTGCTGCAAGGGCTTGGCGCCTGCGCAGCGCTGGTGTTGGCGCGCACCGTGGTGCGCGATGTGTGGAAAGCCGAAGCGGGGCCGGCGCTGGCGCTGACCATGATCGGCATGCTCTACGCCATTGTTATTGCGCCGATGGTCGGCGGCCTGCTGATCAAGATGTTGGGCTGGCGTGCGCCGATCGTGCTGGCACTGGTGATCGGCAGTGTAGTGTTGTTGCTGGCGCTGCGGTTCTTTCGTGAAAGCAACGCTTACCTCGACCCGAAGGCCGGCCATTGGCGCACGCTGGGCGGGCAGTATCTGGATTTGCTCAAGGGCCGCCCATACCGTGCATTCGCCGTGGCATTGGCGTGCACCTATGGCGCGATGTTCGCGGTGATTGCCGGTTCATCGGCAGTGTTTATCAACTTGCTGGGCTTTAGCAGCCTGGAGTACGGCATCAATTTTGGCGTGATCGTGTCGATGCTGATCGTCGGTTCCACCTATACCCGGCGCAACATCCTGCGCCTGGGGCCGCAGCGGATTGTATCGATGGGGGTGACGCTGGTGGCGCTTGGCGGGGTGTCGGCGGCGGTAATTTATGGGCTGTTTGGCTTGTCGGTGCTGGGGCTGGATATTCCGATTGCCCTGGCCACGCTCGGCGGCGGCCTGGTGTTGCCCGGCTCGGTCACGGGCGGGGTGATGCCCAACGCGCACCGCGCCGGGTTGGCGGCAGGCTTGATGGGCTTTGCGCAGATGTTCGGCGCCACTTGCAGCGGCCTGCTGCTGAGCCAACTGCGCGATGGCAGCGCTACACCGATGATCATGATCCAGGCGGGTTTTGCGGTGATGGCGTTTGTGGCGTTTCATGTGTTGCGTGAGCGGCGTGTGGCGCCGGTTCTTGTGGCAGATGTCTAGTTTTGGCGAGGCTGAACGACCGCTATCGGGGGCAAGCCCCCTCCCACATAGGCGAAACATAGCTCCCTGGAAATCCGCACCAGTTGTCACACTTTGTCCAAGTTATTCGGGGATGGATGATTACGATTCTCTTTTGAGTCGAATCCTAAGGTCCACGCCCATGCTTGCTGCTTTTCGCTTTACGCCCCTGGCCATGCTGGTTGCCGGCAGTTTCAGCGCCCATGCCGACGAACCCGTTGCCCTGGAACTCAACGATGTGGTGGTGACGGCTGCCGGTTATGCCCAGAGTGTGGAGGACGCGTCGGCTTCGGTCACGGTGATCGATGGTGAGCAATTGCGTCGCAAGTCCTATCGTGACCTGGGCGATGCGGTGCGGGATGTGGAAGGCGTGACGGTCAACGGCGGGGCGAATGAAACCGACATCTCCATCCGTGGCATGCCAGCCGATTACACCCTGATCATGGTCGACGGCAAACGCCAAAGCGCGAGGGAGTCGCGGGTCAACGGCAACAGTGGCTACGAGCAGAGCTTCGTGCCGCCCGCCGCTGCCATCGAGCGGATCGAAGTGGTGCGCGGGCCGATGTCATCGCTGTACGGCTCGGACGCCATCGGCGGGGTGATCAACGTGATCACGCGCAAGGTGTCGCCGACCTGGGGCGGCTCCATCGGCTACGACTACTCGGCCCGCCAGCACAGCGACCAGGGCAATGCGCGCCAGACTCAGTTCTACCTCAGCGGTCCGCTCAAGGAAGACTTCCTCGGCTTGCAGGTGTGGGGCCGTTACCTCGACCGCCAGGCCGACGATGACATCGAACAGACCAATGGCTTCAGCAAAGCCGACCACCGCGACCTCACCGCGCGCCTGGCTTTCACCCCGACCATTGACCACGACATCCTGCTGGAAGCCGGCGCCACGCGCCTGAAAAACGGCGACGGGATGAGTGCCAACTGGGCCACCCGTGAGCAGGAAAACAACCGCGATCATTGGTCCCTGTCTCACCAGGGCCGCTGGGGCTGGGCGACCTCGGACATTGCCCTGTCCCAGGAAACCTCGACCCGCGAAGGCAAGGCCACCCCGGCTCAAACCGATATCTACGGGCGTAAACCCGAGATCAAGAACACCGTGTTCGACGCCAAGCTGGTGGTGCCCACCGCCCATAACGTCAGCACCGTCGGCGTGCAATGGAATGAAAGCGAGCTGACGGACTGGAACCAGGGCCTGGGTGACCGCGTCGACTATAAATTCTCGGTGGTGCAAAAAGCCCTGTTCGCCGAAAACGAATGGTCAGTCACCGACCGCTTTGCCCTGACCACCGGCCTGCGCCTGGATGAACACGAAGAGTACGGCGCGCATCTGAGCCCGCGGGTCTACGGCGTGTGGCGTGCCACCGACCAGTGGACTTTCAAGGGCGGTATCGCCCGTGGCTTCAAGGCGCCGGAACTGCGCGCCGTGGTCGAGGACTACGCTTACTTGCGCCGCAACCGCTTCGTGATGTTCGGCAACCCCGATCTCAAGCCCGAAACCAGCACCAACTACGAAGTCTCCGCACTGTGGAGCAACCGCGATGACCTGTCGGGCGGCGTGACGCTGTTCTACAACGACTTCCAGGACAAGCTTTCCACCGTCACCACCGACCGGCGCTGGAACGGCTACACCATCATGGAACGGGTCAACGTCGACAAGGCGATCATCCAGGGTGTAGAGCTCAACGGCCAATGGGATATCAGCGCCAGCGTGTTGCTCAAGGCCAATTACACCTACACCGATTCCGAGCAAAAAAGCGGCGCCAACAAAGGTGCGCCGCTGGCCCTCACACCGGAGCAAAAAGCCAATGTGCGCACCGAGTGGAGCATCAACGACCGCACCCAGGCCTGGGCGTCGCTGAGCTACTACGGCGAAGAAACCGGGAATACCATCACCGACGAACCGGCGCCGGGCTACACCACGGCTGACCTTGGCGGCTCCTACGATGTAAACGATGCACTGACCCTCAACGCCTCCCTCAACAACCTCACCGACAAGCGCCTGGACGATGAAACCTACGGCACGGTGAACTACGGCCGTACCTTGTGGATGGGCGCCACGTACAGCTTCTAAAGCGCCGCGGGCAATCGCACCACCGCGCACAGACCCGCCGGTGGGCGATTCTGCAACACCAGCTCGCCGCCGTGGGCCTGGATGCACGACCGTGCAATCGCCAGGCCCAACCCCACACCGCCGTCGCTGACGCCGCGTTGTACAAAGGGTTCGAAGACTTTATCCAGCCAGTCTTCTGGCAGGCCTTGGCCGTGGTCGAGAATCTCGATGCGCAGCCAGCCATTGTCTTCCCGGATCAGGCTCAGGTGGGCATCGCCGGCATGGTGCAGGGCGTTGTCGATCAGGTTGGTCAAGGCGCGTTTCAGTGCCAGGGCGCGGCACGTCAGCATAAGGGGCGGTGCACCTGCCCAACTGACGGGTTGCCGCAGGCGCTGATAACGCTTGGCCAGGTCATCCAGCAGGCTGCTCAACGATAGCGTGGCGGTGGCTTCCTGCACTGCGTCATCGCGCACGAAACTCAGGGTTTCTCGCACCATCGCGCTCAGTTCCGCAAGGCTTTCGAGCATGTCATCCCGGGCGTCGCCGGGCTCCAGCAATTCCACTTGCAGGCGCAGTTCGGTGATCGGCGTGTTCAGGTCGTGGCTGACCGCCGCAAGCATCCGCGTGCGGCCTTCGACATGCCGGGCAAGATTGGCCTGCATGGTGTTGAAGGCGGCAGTAAGGTCGCGGGCTTCCTGCGGGCCGCGCTCCGGCAGAGGCGCGATCCATTCACCCCGGCTGACGCGCTCCGTGGCCTGGGCCAACGTCTTGATCGGGCGCACCACGCGAGCGATGAAAAACATCACCATCAACAGCACCGGCAGCGTCGTCACCGGCAGGCTGTAGGCCAGCACGCGCCCCCATTCATAGGCGCCGGCGGGGTATTGCACGGCATTCAGGTAAGTGCCGTTGGGCAACACAACACTGCTGCGCAAGCGCAACGGCGCCCAGCCGGCAGGGCTGAACACATGGGTACGGGCGTCGGCACCGCTGATACGCTCCAGCTGCATGCCGATGGCGGTCGTGTCATCCAGTTTCAGGTGGCGGCGCAGCTCGTTGGCCAGCCGCTGTTCTTCCGGGCGCAGTTCAAATGGCGCCACTTCCGGCGTGGGCGCAATCCAGAAGCGCGTGTCGTCGTGGCTCATCCCGGCGAGCAGGTGTTCGGTTTCCGTCGGGGTCAGGTCGATTGCCGTGTGGTGCGCAATCCCCAGGCGCTCCAGGCTGAAACTGCGTGACAGCGGGTGGATCAGGCTGCCGGTGCGCTGCAAAAACAACATCGCGATGGCGTTGGAGGCGAGTAATGCCAGCAATAACAACAGGCTCAATTGCCGCGCCAGAGTGCGCGGCCACAGCCGGTTCAGGGCGTACATTCATTGACCTCGGCGGCCAACAGATAGCCGCCGCCCCAGATCGTGCGCAGCAGGTCCGGCGCGGCATCGCCCTGGGCCAGTTTGCGGCGCAGGCGGCTGACCTGGCGGTCGATGGCGCGGTCGCTGACGTCGCTGTCGGCGGCGGCGGTGAGGTCGATCAAGCGTTCGCGGGGCAGCAAGGTGTTGGGGTGGGCGAGGAATACCTGCAACAGACGGCTTTCCGCTGTACTGAGCTGGATCGCCGCGCTGGCGTCGCGGCACAACATGGCGCTGCTCACGCTGAATTGCCAGCCAGCGAACCGGTACGCCTGTGGGCCGCCACTGGGCGCGGCGGGCCCGGTGTTGCGGCCTTGGCGGCGCAGCACACTGTTGATGCGTGCCACCAGTTCGCGGGGTTCGAAGGGTTTGGTCACGTAGTCGTCCGCGCCCAGATCCAGGCCTCGGATGCGGTCGGCGGCGGTGTCGCGGGCGGTCAACAGAATCACGGGGGTATTGCTGCGCCGATGCAGTTGGTTGCACAGCTCGAAACCATCACCGTCGGGCAGCAGTACGTCGAGCACCACCACGTCGAACGCCTGGGTCTTGAGCAATTGCCACATGCCGGCCGCATCTTCGGCGGTGCGCACGTCGAACGTGTGTCGACGCAGGTAAGTGGCCAAGGGTTCGCGGATTTTGCGGTGGTCATCCACCACCAGCACGCGCGGTGCGACAGGCACAGGGGCAAACGTCATTGCAGCCCTCGGAAGGTTGAGCAGGAGAGGGCGGATATTACTACGAGTCATTATCATTAACGCGGGTTTTATGGCGAGTTACCGGTATCCCGTTCTATCAGTAGGACGCTCTAGGGTGTTTTAGCCGTCTAGCACTCAATTGCTATCGGTTTTAAGGTGTATGCACTTTGGAGGACCACCATGAAAAAACTCATCGGCATCTACACCAGCCCTCGCGCCCATTGGGTAGGCGACGGTTTCCCGGTGCGCACACTGTTTTCCTACGACAACCTGGGCAAACACATCAGCCCATTCTTGCTGCTGGACCACGCCGGCCCGGCCGAATTTACCCCCACCGAACAACGTCGCGGCGTAGGCCAACACCCCCATCGAGGCTTTGAAACCGTCACCATCGTCTACGACGGCGAAGTCGAGCACCGCGATTCCACCGGCGCCGGTGGCACCATCGGCCCAGGCGATGTGCAATGGATGACGGCCGCAAAAGGCATTCTCCACGAAGAGTTCCACTCCGAAGCGTTTGCCCGCAAAGGCGGCGCGCTGGAGATGGTGCAACTGTGGGTCAACTTGCCCGCCAAGGACAAAATGGTCGACGCCGGTTACCAGACCATCGTCGACGGCGACATCCCTGTGCTGTCGCTGGCCAATGACGCCGGGCATCTGCGCCTGATTGCGGGTTCATTCGCGGGCACTCAAGGCCCCGCACGGACCTTCACACCGATCGACGTGTGGGACTTGCGCCTCAACGCCGGCAAACCAGTGACCCTGGACCTGCACGCCGGGCGCAACACCGCCCTGGTGATCCTGCGCGGCACGGTGCTGGTCAACGGCGAGGAAATTGCGCGCCAAGGCCAATTGGCACTGTTCGAGCGCGATGGCACGCAACTGGTCCTGGAGGCCAATGACAACGCCATGGTGCTGCTGCTCAGCGGCGAGCCCATCGACGAGCCTATTGTTGGACATGGCCCGTTTGTAATGAACACCGAGCAGGAGATTCACCAGGCGTTTGCGGATTTTCAGTCGGGTAAGTTCGGGCGGATGCAGGACTGACCGGCTCACTACAAAAGTCAGCGTTGCTATACCCGTAATCTCCCATTTCATGCGATCTTCCCGTCATTCGCCCTGGAGTCGCCTGGATGCCCTCATTTATCTCCGATCACCCGATGTTGTGCGCCCTGGCGCTGATCCTCATCGACATCGCCGTGTGGCGGCTTATCTCCGCTAACCTGGCCAACTGGAAACTCGCGGCGCGGTTGGTGATCTTCGCTGTCTTCAGCGCCGTGTTGTTCAACGACGGCATGAATCCCATGCTCGTCGCGCCCTATGCCGACAACACTGCGTTGCACATGGCTGCCACGGCGTTGCAGATCGGTTGGTGGTTGTTTGCGGCGCGTACGCTGACGGTGTTGCTCGGGGCGTTGATGATGCAGCGGGTCGGGCATACCGGGCGGTTGTTGCAGGATTTGATGGGCGCGGTGATTTTCCTGATTGCGATCATCGCGGCCCTGGCCTATGTGCTGGATCTGCCGGTCAAGGGGGTGTTGGCCACGTCCGGCGCGGTGGCGATCATTGTCGGCCTCGCGTTGCAAAGCACCCTGAGCGATGTGTTTTCCGGGATCGTGCTCAATACCACCAAGCCCTATCAACTGGATGACTGGATTTCCATCGACGGTACTGAAGGCCGGGTTACGGACATCGACTGGCGCGCCACGCGCCTGCAAACCTCCCAGGGCAGCATGGCGGTGATTCCCAATTCCCTGGCGGCGAAGGCCAAGATCATCAACTTCTCGCGCCCGGCGGATATGTTCGGCCTGGCGGTCAGCCTGCAGGTCAGCCCCCATGCGCGGCCGCAAACGGTGATCGACGCGCTGGAGCGTGCCATGCAGGGGTGCCGGCCGCTGTTGGCCAAGCCCGCGCCGAGCGTGGCGTTCAAGACGTCCGCCAGTGGTGGCGTGGAGTATGAAATCAGCGGGTTCGTGCCGGCCATGACCCTCAAGCGCGAAGTGCGCAACCAACTCTACGACCTGGCGTTCCGGCACCTGCAAGCGGCGGGTGTGAGCCTGCTGTCTGCCGTCGAAAGCGCAACCCCGGTGCCGACTTCCCGAGCACGGGCGCTGCTGGACAGTTCGTCGATTTTCTCGACCCTGCGCCAGGAGGAAAAAGACACCTTCAGCCAGAACATGACCCTGCACAGCTACCGTCCCGGCGAGATGATTTTGCCGGCGGGGGAGGTCAGCGATCATTTGTTTATCGTGGAGTCTGGCGTGGTGTCGGTGATGCTGATCAAGGGCGGCCATACCTTCGAGGCCGGGCGCATGGGCCCTGGAGAGGTCATCGGCGAAGCGGGGATTCTGACTGAGCAGGCTGCGTTGGCGGACTTCACCGCCAAGACGTTCTGCACCCTGTACCGCATTGAAAAGGAATACCTGACGCCGTGCCTGGACGCACGACACGACATCGCCGACGCCATGAAAACCCTGCTGGATTTCCGCTTGCACGCGGCCCAGGCGCTGACCCAGGACGCGCCGGTGGTGCCGGTCAAGAAGGGCTTCCTACAGTGGCTACGCAAGCGCGGTCTTTGACAGACCGCGCAGGCACACAGAGATCCCCTGTGGGAGGGGGCTGTGATGTTTGAGGGAGAGCGGGGGTTACTGCAGGTTTACGTAAAGGCCACCATCGACGAGCAACGACGCGCCGGTGACGTAGCGCGCCATGTCCGAAGCCAGGAATACAATCGGCCCAGCCACATCATCCGGCTCGCCCAACCGTCCCAGCGGCGTGCGCGAGGTCATGTAGGCGAGTTTTTCCTCGTCGGCCAGGTCGTCCTTGTTGATGTCGGTGGCAATGGTGCCCGGCAGCACCGAGTTGCAGCGAATCCCATAGGGCCCCAGTGCAATCGCACAGGACTGCATCAGCGAGTGCAGCCCGGCCTTGGTTGGCGTGTAGTGGGTTTGCATGCCACCGCCCACCAGCGCGCTGATGGAGCTGACCGCGATGATCGCGCCGCCACGGCCCCGGTTTTTCATTTGGTTGGCCGCCGCCTGCACGGCGAAGTAGGCGCCGTTGAGGTTGGTGTTGACGGTTTTCAGATAGACCTCGCGGGGCATGTCGAGGAACGAGTGGAACGGGCAGATCCCGGCGTTGTTGACGAACACGTCGACGCTGCCGAACGCCTTCACGGCGCCAGCCACCAGCTTGTCGCCGGTGTCCGGGTCGGCGGCATCGCCACCCACTTCGATGGCCGCACCGCCAAACGCCTTGATCTCTTCGATCAGCGAATACGCCGCCTCGGTGCCCTGGCCGCTGCCACTGTGGCCGATCACCACGCGGGCGCCCTGGCGCGCACATTCACGGGCGGCGGCGCGGCCGATACCGCGGGAGGCGCCGGTGATGATCACGGTTTTGTCTGCAAGCAACATAAAAAACTCCTTCAAAAATAAGCGGCATCAGCCGAGGTAATTGCCGTAGCCGACCATGGCGATTGCGCCGAGGATCACCGCGATACCGGCCACCAGCACGCCCTTGTTGGCGGCGCTGGTGCCGTGCCATTCGCGGAAATACAGGCCCCAGCAGTTGGATACAATGATGATGAATGACATGTGCAGCACCCACGAACTGGCGTCGTTCTGCAGGCGGCTTTCGCCCATGCCGTAGAAAAAGAATTGCAGGAACCACAGCGTGCCGGCGATGGCCACCAACAGGTAGTTGCCCAGCAGCGGCGTGCTGCGATCGAAGTAGTTATGAAAGGTGCGGTTGCGCCAGTTCAGCCACAGGCACCAGATGCCGTTGGTGGTGAGGCCGCCCCACATGATCACCATAAAGGTCACGTTGTTCTGGAACAGGCTGTTGGCGCCGTGCTCCACAGCCGCAGCGGCCAGCGGGCGACCGGCAGAAATGCCGTAGCTGAAACACGCGCTGAGCACCCCGGAAATCACCGCCACCAGCATGCCCTTGCCCAGGGAAAACTCGCTGACACTGGCGAATTTCACCGCCTCGGACACTTCCCGTTCCTTGATCAACCCAGCCTTGCCGCACACCGCAATACCCACCAGCGACACCGCCACGCCCCACAACACCCAGTGCCCGCCCTGGGAGGCCAGCATCGAGGTCAGGGTGCCTTCGGTGGCATCGGTGAACAGGTCGCGGTACAGCGCCGGCATCAGGGCGCCGAGGGCCGAGGTCAGGCCCATGATCAGCGACATGCCCAACGACAGGCCGAGGTAGCGCATGGTCAGGCCGAAGGTCAGCCCGCCGATGCCCCACAACACGCCGAACAGATAGGTCCACAGCAGGGTGCTGGTGTCGGCGTTGCGCAGGATGTCTACCCAGCCCGGCACGGTCAGTTGCGCGGCGATCAGCGGCACGATCAACCAGGACACCAGGCCGCCGGTGATCCAATAACTTTCCCAGGCCCACCCGCGGACCTTCTTGTAGGGGATGTAGAAACTGCCGGAGGCGAAGCCGCCGATAAAGTGCAGAATCACACCAAGGAGAATGATTTCCACGTAGTCGAATCCTTTTTATTGTTGTTGGGCGTCCGTTAATTCAGGGGCGCGACAGGTGGAACATGGGCAGCAAGTCGACGCTGATCGGCGAGGCATCCGCATGGCTGGGCATGATGTCCTGCATGTAGGTCCACCAGCGTTGCATCAGTGCGGTGCCGGGCAGTTCATCCAGGCCGTGGGCGTCCTCATGGGTCAGCACGGCGAACAGCGCGTTGGCCGGTTCGTCGAGGAAAATCCGGTAGTCCACCACACCGGCGTCCAGCAGGGCCTGGGCCAGTTCCGGCCAGATCTCGTCGTGGCGCCGGCGATATTCGTCGGCCTGCCCAGGATTGAGGTTCATGCGAAAGGCACGGGTCTGCATCACTGCGCTCCATGGGTCGGGGTGTAGATACGCACCGCGTTGTGCAGGAAAAACTGTGCTTGCACGGCCTCGGGTTTGCCCGCCATGCAGCTTTTTACGAGCCCCAGGGTGGTGGCGAAATCCGCCAGGTGATCACTGTTGGGCCAGTCGCTGCCGAAGAAGCAGCGCTCGTCACCAAACGCCTCCCACAACACCGCCAACCGGTCGTTGTAGAACGCGGTGTCGACGATCAGGCCGTGCGGGCCGAGCTGGGGAATCTCCGCCAGCTTGGCGAACACATTGGGGCGCTCTGCCAGGCGCAGCAGGTCGGCGTGATAAGCCGCCTCTTCACCGGCCGGCACCTGGGCATTGGGCAAATGGTCGACGATGATGCGCAACTCGGGCAGCGCATCGCTGAGCGTCAACAAGCCCTTGATCAAACGCGGGTTCGGGTTGGCACTGTCCAGGCTGCGACCGCTGGCGGCCAGTTGGCGCAAGCCGTCGATAAAACCGGGGCGCGTCTGATCCAGCAGCAGGTCGCGGTCCCATAGGTTGCCGTAGCGCAGGCCGAGGAACAGGGGCTCTTGCACCCGTGCAGCGAGGTCGGCGGCGAAGTCCGCGTGCAGCGGGTCCAGGTTGCCGACAAACCCGAGCATGCGCGGGTCGCTGCGCAGGGTCTCAAGCAACCAACGGTTGTCGTCCCGCCATGGGCTGGCTTCCACCGCGATGGCGCCGACCACATTGTGCGAGCTGGCGACGGCCCAGTAATCGCCGGGTAAATGCGCGGCATACAAGCGGTTGCCCGGCTCGGGCCACGGGATGCCCTGGGGGCGACGCGGGTCGAACAGGTGCAGATGACTGTCGATGATAGGGCCGGTATAGAGCGTCTGGGGCATTACGCAATCCTTGTGAGACTCTGTCAGGAAGGGCCAGCACGCTACCGCGCACCGGCCCGTTACACCACCTCAGCTCTGCAGGTACACCACATGGGTGTGGGTGTATTCGTAGAGGCCGTGCTTACCATCGGCGCCGCCGATCCCGGATTTACGCACGCCAGCGTGGAAACCCTGCATGGCCTCGAAGTTTTCGCGATTGACGTAGGTTTCACCAAAGTCGATCTCGCGCACCGCGTGCATGGCCTTGCCCAGGTCACGGGTGTAGATCGATGAGGTCAGGCCGTAGTCGCAGTCATTGGCCAGGGCGATGGCTTCTTCGAGGTCGTCGACGATCTGGATCGGCAGCACCGGGCCGAAGATCTCTTCGCGCATGATCTCCATGTCCGCGCGGCAGCCGGCCAACACCGTCGGCTGGAAGTGAAAGCCCGCGCCAAGGTCGGCGATCTGCCCGCCGCTGACCAGCGTGGCGCCCTGGCTCAACGCGGTACGCACCTTGCGGTTGACGTTGTCCAGGCCCTGGCGGTTGATCAGCGGACCCATTTCCGCACCGGCCATGGCCATCGGGTCGCCGTAGCGCGTGGCCGACATGGCCGCGCTGATGCGTTCGATAAACAGGTCGGCAACCTTGCGCTCCACGTACACCCGCTCGGCGCAGTTGCACACTTGCCCGGTGTTGATGATGCGCGAGTCGCGGATGGCTTTGACCGCCAATTCCAGGTCGGCATCCGCCAGCACGATGGCCGGAGCCTTGCCGCCCAGTTCCAGGTTGAGCTTGGTAATGTTCGGCGCGGCGGCGGCCATGATCCGGGAGCCGGTGGCAACGCTGCCGGTGAAGCTGATCATGTCCACGCCTTTGTGAGCGGTGAGTGCACCGCCGACCTGGCCGTCACCGCAGACCACGTTGAACACGCCCGCGGGCAGGTCGGTCTCGGCCACCAGTTTGGCAAATTCAAAGCAGTTGTTCGGCGTTTCTTCGCTGGGCTTGATCACGATGGTGTTGCCGGTGAGCAGCGCCGGGGCCATTTTGCGGGCGATCAAAAAGAACGGGAAATTCCACGGCAGAATGCCCGCGACAACGCCCAAGGGTTTGCGGAACAGGAAGATGTTTTCGTTGGGCCGGTCGCTGGTGATGATCTCGCCTTCGATGCGGCGCGCCCATTCGGCCATGTAGTCGAGGTAGTCGGCGGTGAAATTCACTTCGACTTCGGCCAACCCGCTGACCTTGCCCTGTTCCAGGGTGATGGTGCGCGCCAGGTGCGCGACGTTTTCCCGCAGCTTGGCGGCGATGCGGCGCAAATGCCCGGCGCGTTCGATGGCGGGTTTGCGCGCCCACGCTTTTTGCGCACCCCGTGCAGCGGCGAGGGCCTGGTCGACGTCAGCGGCGGTGGAGGCGGGCACCTTGGACAGCAAGGCGCCGGTGGCCGGGTTGAGCACGTCGAGATGGGCTTCGCTGGGCACGAAACGCCCATTGATAAAGTTCTGGTACACGGGAACGGATGACATGGGCAGCTCCTTAGTAAGTGCGCGACGGCGCTTTCGCGTCGGCAACCGGGCGATAGCGGGCGAGGGTGGCGAGGGCGCTTTGGCGCAGCAGGCTGATGTCGATGGCCACCGCGATAAAGCGGCAACCCCAGGCCTGGTAGCGGCGTGCGTCCTCCTCGTTGGGCGCCAGGATGCCGCAGACCTTGCCGGCGGCGAGGGTGGCGTCCACCGCGTGCCGGATGCGCTCCTGCACCTCGGGGTGGCCGGGGTTGCCGGCGTGGCCGAGGCCGATGGACAGGTCGGCGGGGCCGATGAATACCGCGTCCACGCCTTCCACCGCCGCAATCGCCGCGACGTTTTCCACGCCCAGGCGCGACTCCACCTGCACGATCAGGCACAGCTCTTCATGGGCGGTTTGCAGGTAGTTCGCCACGCCGTCCCAGCGGGTGGCGCGGGTCAAGCCGCCGCCGACGCCGCGGATGCCGTGGGGCGGGTAACGCATGGCGCGCACCAGGGCCTGGGCCTGTTCGGCGGTTTCGACCATGGGGATCATCAGCGTCTGGGCGCCGACGTCGAGCAGTTGCTTGATCAGGCTGGCGTCGCTATTCACCGCACGCACGACCGGTGCCGTGGTGTAGGGCGCCACCGTCTGTAATTGGTTGAGCACGCTGGGCACGGTGTTGGGCGCGTGTTCGCCGTCGATCAGCATCCAGTCGTAACCTAGACCGGCGACGATCTCGGCGGCGTAGCCGGTGGCGAAACCGGCCCAGATGCCGTACTGGGTGGCGTCGTGCGCCAGGGCGGCCTTGAAGCCATTGCGGGGCATGTTCATGGCAGATTCCCTTAGCGGTTATACGGACGGTGCAGTTGGCAATCCGGGTTCAGGTCAACGCCGAAACCGGGCTTGTCGAGCACCGACAGGCGCATGCGGCCATTGATTGGCACCGGTTCGCCGAGCAGTTGCGGGTGGAACATCGGCACCACTTCATCGGCCTTCGGCGCCATCATCAGGAATTCGGCGAACGGGCTGTTTTGCCGCGTGGCGACAAAGTGGTAGCTGTACACCGACGAGCCGTGCGGCACGACCATCGCATTGTGGGCATCGGCCAGGGCCGAAATTTTCACCAACTCGGTGAGGCCGCCGCACCAGCCGACATCCGGCTGGATAATGTCGCAGCAGCCCATTTCCAGCAGCATGCGAAAGCCCCAACGGGTGGCTTCGTGTTCGCCAGTGGTCACCAGCATGCCCTTGGGCACGTTGTTGCGCAGGGCCGCGTAGCCCCAGTAATCGTCCGGGCTCAGGGCTTCTTCGATCCACTTGAGCCCGTGTTCATGGGCGCCGATCGCCAGTTTGGTGGCGTAGTTGAGGTCCAGGCTCATCCAGCAATCGAGCATCAGCCAGAAGTCCGGGCCGACACGCTCGCGCATGTCTGCCAGTTGTTCGAGGTTTTTGCGCAGGCCTTCTTCGCCTTCGCTGGGGCCGTGGTGCAGGGGCATCTTGCCGCCGATAAAACCCATTTTCTGGGCCAGGTCCGGGCGGGCGCCGGTGGCGTAGAACTGCAATTCGTCACGCACCGCACCGCCGAGCAGTTGGTGCACCGGCTCCTGGCGGATCTTGCCGAGCAAGTCCCACAGCGCCAGGTCGACGCCGGAAATGGTGTTGATCACCAAGCCCTTGCGGCCGTAGTAGAGGGTGGACTGGTACATCTGGTCCCAGATCTTTTCGATATCGGTGACGCGGGCACCTTCGATAAAGCGCGCCAGGTGCTTTTCGACGATATATGCCGCCGGTTCGCCGCCAGTGGTCACGGCAAACCCGACGGTGCCGTCGCTGGCTTCGATCTCCACCACCAGCGTGCCGAGCACGTTGATGCCGAAACTGCGGCGGCTCTGGCGGTACTCGGGGTATTTGCTCATGGGTGTGCAGATGTGATCGTCGATCCAGTGGCCGTCGGCCTGATCGTGGTAATCGGCGCCGCCGCCTCGCAATACAAAAGCGCGCACGTGTTTGATGGTGAGATGACCCATGGTAAGACTCCTGGCGTTAAACAGTGGCCGGCGTGTTCGATGCAGTGCGGCCGGGTGAATGGATGCCCAGTACCAGCAATGCAGCCAGCACTGTGGTGGCGGACAGCAGGTACAAACCGGCTGCCGGGGAATGGAAGGCGCCTTCGGCCCAGTGCTTGATGACCGGCGCGATAAATCCGCCGAGGGCGCCGAAGGAGTTGATCAGCGCAATACCCGCTGCCGCAGCGCTGCCCGCCAGGTAGCTCGACGGAAAGGTCCAGAACACCGGCTGCACCGCGATAAAACCCGAGGCGGCAAAACACAGGGCGAGCATGCCCAGCAGTGGGTTGGTGAAGGTCACCGAGCAGGCGATGCCGGCAGCGGCCATCAATAACGTCAGGCAGGCGGTGCGGCGGCGTTCGCCGGTGCGGTCGGAATAACCTGGGATCCACCACGCGGCAAACAGTGCGCAGATCCAGGGAATCGCCGAGACCAGACCGACCATCAAGCCGACCTTGGTGCCGAGCAGGTCGCCCACCTGGGTCGGCAGGTAAAACACCACGCCGTAGACGCTGGCCTGGATCAGCAAATACACCAGGCACAGGTACAGCACCGACGGCTGGCACAGCACGTTCAGCAGGCTGCGGCCGTGGGAGGTTTTGTGTTGGTCTTCTGCATCCAGCAAGGTCTGGATTTGCTCGCGCTCATCCGCGCTCAGCCACTTGGCGTCGGCGGGGCGGTTGTCCAGGTACCAGTAGGCCCAGATGCCCACGGCGGTGGCCATCAGGCCTTCCACCGCGAACAGCCACTGCCAGCCGTGAATGCCAGCGAAGCCATCCATCTCCAGCAGCAGGCCGGACAGCGGGCTGCCGAAGATGAACGCCAGGGGCGCGCCGAAGTAGAAGAAACCCATGGCCTTGCCGCGCACGGCCTGGGGGAACCAGTAAGTGAGGTAGAGGATCACGCCAGGGAAGAAGCCGGCTTCGGCCACACCGAGCAAGAAACGCAGCGCGTAAAAACTGGTTTCGTTATGGGCAAACACCATCGCCGCCGAAATCAGGCCCCAGCTGACCATGATGCGGCACATCCACAGGCGGGCGCCGACACGGTGCAGGATCAGGTTGCTCGGCACTTCCAGCAGCGCGTAGCCGACAAAGAACACCCCGGCGCCGAAGGCAAACGCGGCATCGCTCAAGCCGGTGTCGGCCTGGAAGGCTTGTTTGGCAAAACCAACGTTGGCGCGGTCGAGAAACGCCATGATGTACATCAACAGCAGGAAGGGCAGCAGCCGCCAGGAAATCTTGGCGAGCAGGGGCGCGGGCAGGGTTTTCATGATGGAGTCCGTTGTTTTGTTCTTATGGGACGGACTGTACGGCGACCGAGCAATGCGCTACAAATCGAATCTAGCTTACAAGTGATACCCTCAGGGTATCGATAATGAGGAATTCATGAGTAGTCCCGTCATCTCCCGCAGCCTGTTCAATCGCCTGCGCTACAAGCATCTGCATATGCTGGTGGCGCTCAGTTCCAGCCAGAACCTGCACCGTGCCTCCCAGGCCCTGAACATGTCGCAACCGGCGGCCACCCGCATGCTGCGCGAGATTGAGGACATGTTCGGTTGCGACCTGTTCGAACGCTTGCCACGGGGCATGCGGCCCACGGCACTGGGCCAGGAACTGATCCGCTTTGCCGAATCGGCCCTCAGCGGCCTGGACCGTTGCGCCGAAGACTTGATGGCGCGCCAGCAGGGCGGTTATGGCTACCTGTCGATCGGCACCATCATGGGCGCCGCGCCGGACCTGGTGATGGACTCCATCGCGCAGATCAAAGCGCTCAACCCGCAACTGCGCATCCGCATCATGGGCGACACCAGCGACCAAGTGATCCAACTGCTCGAACAGGGCCGCATCGACCTGGCCATCAGCCGGCGTAACGCCGCGACCGACAGCGAACACTACAGTTTCGAGCCTCTGGGCAACGAACGGATGCTGGTGGTGGTGCATGCCGGGCACCCATTGGCGCAACGCAAGCACCTGGACCTGGCGGAACTGGTGCGCGACTGGCCATGGATCCTGCAACCGCAGGCCAGCCCGGCGCGTATCGGCTTCGACCAGGCCTTGCAGGACCTGGCACTGCCGAGCCCGGCGGACATTATCGAATGCAGCTCGGTGTACTCCATGCAGCAGTTGATCCAACTGACCGACGCGGTGATGGTGCTGTCGGAAAGTGCCCTGCGCGATTACCTGAAGATGGGCCTGGTGGTGGCGCTGCCGGTGGCCCTCGATGTGCGCCTGGCACCGTTCGGCATGCTGCTGCGCAAGGGCGAGGGGGTGAGCCGGGAATTGGGGCTGTTTATGGACTTGCTGCGGCAGAAAGCGGCGATGCTCTAAACGCAATGTTGAAAAGGGCATGGTGTCGCGGCAGGATATTAAATAGAATGAATCTCATTTGAGACTCACTCGCGCCGTGCAGGTTGCTTGCCATGAATGATGCTGTTGTCCCGACGCACGCCCCTGAACTGACGCTGTCGAGCTTGTACCGTGACCATCGCAGCTGGCTGGAAAGCTGGCTGCGCCGGCGGCTGGGCAATGCCTGGGATGCGGCGGACCTGAGCCAGGATACATTCCTGCGCGTTCTGGCCAGTGCCCAGCCGATTGCACAGATGCAGGAGCCGCGGGCGTATCTGGTGACGGTGGGCAAGCGCCTGCTGGTGAATTTTCATCAGCGTCGCAGCCTGGAACAGGCGTATATGAACGCCCTGGCCAGCTTGCCCGAAGCCTGCGTGCCGTCCCCCGAACAGCGTTGGTTGATGCTGGAAACCCTTCAAGCCCTGGATGAATTGCTCGATGGCTTGCCGGTGCTGGTGCGCCGCGCCTTTCTGTGGAGCCAACTGGAGGGCCTGGGCTATCGCGAGATTGCCGAACGGCTGCAGGTGTCCGAGCGCACGGTCAAGCGCTACATGGCCCAGGCCTACGAACATTGCCTGCTGGTGGAGCTGTGAGCCGCGACGTCGCCCGTGCTGCCGCCCAGTGGCTGGCGCTGCTGGAGTCCGGCGCGGCCACCGAGCGTGATCACGCCGCGCTGCAGCACTGGCGCGACAGCCATCCGCAACATGAACAGACCTGGCAGAAAGCCCAATCCTTGCGTCAACGCTTCAGCGGCTTGCCCCAGGCACTGGCGATGGCCAGCCTCGACCGCCCGCAACTTGGGCGACGTGCGGTGCTCAAGCGTGCATTGGGCGTGGCGGCGCTGCTGCCGACGGCTTGGCTGATCAGCCGCCAGTTGCCCATCGACACCTGGCGGGCCGACCTGCATACCGCCACCGGCGAGCGTAAACGCCTGCCGTTGGCCGACGGTGCCAGCCTGCAGCTCAATACCGCCACGGCGGTAGACGTGGACTTGGCGCAGCGCCGCATCAGTCTGGTCGACGGTGAACTGGCGCTGACGGTGCCGGGCACGGCGGCGATGACCGTGCAGACCCGCTACGGTGAACTGCAGCTCAGCCAGGCTGAACTCTGCGTTCGGCAACTGGCGTCCGGTTGTCTGCTCTCGGTGCTCAAGGGCACGGTACAGGTACGCGACCTGAACGGCCAGACGGCGAGCTTGCAGGCAGGCCGGCAAGCACCGCTCAAGGCCAGCGGGCTTGGGGTCTGGGCGCCGTTTGATGTGATGCAACTCGGTTGGCGCGACGGTGTGCTGACCGCGCAGAACCAGCCGTTGGGGGATTTTCTGCGGGAGTTGGAGCGCTATCGTCCGGGGGTGTTGCGCTGGGAGCCTGGTCTAGAGGCGATGCGGGTGACCGGCAGTTTCCGCCTGGACGACACGGATCGCATCCTCAACCTGCTGGCCTCGACCCTGGGGTTGGAGGTGCAGGCGCGGACGCGCTATTGGGTGACCTTGCGCCAGAAACTGGCGTGACGGTGCCGTTTGGCTTTAGATCACATGCGCCCGCTGCAACTCTGTCAAGGCCAACGCCTTGAGCTGTGCCAGCAGTGGATCACGCCGGTCCCTAGGGTGCGGCAGATCCACCGCCAGTTCCTGGCGAATGCTGCTCGGCCGGTTGCCCATCACCAGCACGCGGTCACTCAGGTACAGCGCCTCATCCACATCATGGGTTACCAGCAACAACGCAATGGCATGGTGTTCGGCCAGTTGCAGCAGCAAGTCCTGCAGTTTCATGCGGGTAAACGCATCCACCGCGCTGAACGGTTCATCGAGCAACAGCACCTGCGGGCGTGAATACAGGCCGCGTGCGATAGCCACCCGTTGCGCCATGCCGCCGGACAACGCCTTGGGCAGCGCCTGGGCGAAGCCCGTGAGACCGACTTCCTCGATCAACTGCGTGACCCAGGCCTTGTCGTAATGACGGTCATCGCTGAAGCCGATGTTCTGCTCCACGGTGAGCCAGGGCATCAGCCGAGGCTCCTGGAACACAAACGCCACCTCGCCGTCGGGGCTGCGCAACTGGCCCTGGAAGTCGGTTTCCAGCCCGGCGACGATGCGCAGCAAGGTGCTTTTGCCGCAACCGCTGGGGCCCAGCAGGCTGACGGCTTCACGCGGTTGCAGAGCCAGGCGCACGTCGTTGAGTACGGTGGTGTCGGCGAAGCTTTTACGCGCGACGTGAATGTCCAATAACGGTTGCATGTTCATTGCTCCTGGCCGGTAAAGGTGTCGCGCCAGGCCAGGCAGCGTTTCTCCAGCGTCGCCAGCAGGCCATCGGTGAACTTGCCCAGTAACGCCAACACGATGATCGCCGCCAGCACGATGTCGGGCCGCGACGTTTCCCGGCCGTCGCTGAGCAGATAACCCAAGCCCTTGGTGGCCGCAATCAATTCGGCAGCCACCAGGAACATCCATGCCAGGCTCAAGCCACTGCGCAAACCGGTAAACAGGCCGGGCAGGGCGGCGGGCAGCAGGATGCGCCGCACCAGGCGGCGCCGACTGAAACCGTACATCTGCCCGACTTCCACCAACTTGCGGTCGATATCGCGAATCGCCGCGACACCATTGAGGTACACCGGGAAAAACGCGCCAATGGCGATCAGCACGATCTTTGAGGTTTCATCGATGCCCAGCCACAGCAGCAACAGCGGCACCCAGGCCAGGCTTGGGATCGAACGCAGGCCGGCGAAGGTCGGCTCCAGGTAGGCTTCGGCTTCTCGGCTCAAACCGATCCAGGCGGCGAACACCAGTGCGAGGCCGGCGCCAATGGCAAAGCCCAGCAGCACCCGTCCCAGGCTGGCGCTGATGTGTTTCCACAGCGCGCCTTCGGCCAGCTCGCCGAGGGTGACGGCGATCTCGCTCGGTGCCGGCATCTGGTACGACGGCAGCCAGCCCACACGCACCACGACTTCGAGGATCAGCAAGATCGCGGTCGGCAGCACCAGGCCCTTGAGCCGTCTGGGCCAGGCACTGCGGTTGACCGCGACCGACACGGGAAGGGGCAATGCTTGGTTTTTGCTGGTCATCACGCGCTCCTTAGTGGCCGAACGAGGTATCGATCAACTGGTCGATCACTTGGTCCACATTCACCCCACGGCGCACCAGCTCTTCAGACACCAGAATCGGCGCCGCCGCTTTGGATGCAACCACATCCTTGCTGCTCAGGAATGGTGTGCTCAGGTCGGTGCGCGACAGTTGCAGCTTGGCCACCGCCAATGGCAGGCCGGATTCATCCGCCAGCAGTTTGGCGAACTCGTCCGGGTGCTTCACTGCCCAGTCGCGGGCTTTTTCATAGGCGCCGAGCACTGTGGTGATGGTTTGCGGATGCGCTTTGGCAAACTGTTCGGTGACGCTGACCACGCCGTAGCTGTTGAAGTCCTTGTTGCGGTACAACAGGCGCGAACCGGCCTGGATTTCACTGGCGGCCATGTGCGGGTCGAGGCCGGCCCAGGCGTCTACGTCGCCTTTTTCCAGGGCGGTGCGACCGTCCGGGTGTTGCAGGTGCACCAGCTCCACGTCGTCCTTTTTCAGCCCGGCCTGTTGCAGGCTACGCAGGGTGAACAGGTACGGGTCGGTGCCTTTGGTGGCGGCGATCTTCTTGCCTTTCAGATCGGCGACGCTGTTGAGCGGCGAATCCTTGCGCACCACCAGGGCGGTCCATTCGGCGCGGCTGTAGACATACACCGATTTGATCGGACTGCCGTTGGCCCGGCTCAACACGGCAGACAAGCTGGCGGACGAGGCGAAGTCCACGCCGCCGCTGTTGAGGTACTCCAGCGAGCGGTTGCTGCCTTGGCTCAAGACCCAGCCGACCTTGGTATTCGGCAGGGCTTGTTCCAGCCAACCGAAATGCTTGAGCACCAGGCTGACCGGCGAATAGTAGGCGTAGTCGAGGTTGACCTCGGCAGGTGCGGTTTCAGCGGCCTGGACCAGCGGTTGCAGGCTCAGGGCCAGGGCGCAGGCGCCCAGCAGGCGTAGGGTGAAGGGTTTCATGGAACAGCTCCGGACAAGGCGTTGAGAGAAGGCTTTTTCTTATATTCATAAAAATGAATCGACATGCTCCATCATGCTTTTAAGGAATATGCAGTCTCTATGCCAAAGCCATCGCACGCCCCCCCCGCGTAGATACCGTCTTGACTCTCACCGGGCAACCGCAAGTTTCGGGTCGTAGCAGCTGTCGAGCGCAAGCGAGGCTGCGTTGGCGCCCCACAGATCGCAGGGTGTCACTACGTACGCCACGCAGCCTCGCCAAGGCTCGACAGCTGCTACGCGGGCGGGCAAATTGTTGATGGGCTGTTGGTTGGGCAACAGTTGTATATTTCTATATGGAATAAATAAATAGATATATATTCCTTTTAATGTCATTCCAGATAGCGCACTTTGAGGGCCTGCGCATTCGTGCGGATTGACCCAACAGCCAAAAGGAAAGCCGACATGACCATTAAAGCGATCAACGTGCGCAACCAGTTCAAGGGTGTGATCAAGGAAATCCTGCTGGGCGAAGTGGTGTCGGAGATCGATGTGCAAACCGCGTCCGGCATCGTGACGTCTGTGATCACCACCCGCTCGGTGCGTGACCTGGAATTGAAAGTGGGCAGCGAAGTGATTGCCTTTGTGAAGTCCACCGAAGTGTCTATCGCCAAGCTCTAAATCCTGGCCCCCGCCATTGCAGCGGGGGCCATTTTTTTGCGCGTTTCAGCGGTTGCGCAAACTGCGCTCCATACGCTGCAAGCCTTCCTCCAGCATGGCCCGTGGGCAACCGAAGTTCAGGCGCACGAACTGCTGGCTGTCATCACCGAATTCGATCCCGGCGCTCAACCCGACCTTGGCCTGTTCGAGGAAAAATTGCTGCGGGTCATCCAGGCCCAGGGCGCTGCAGTCGAGCCAGGCGAGGAAGGTGCCTTGGGGGGCATGCATCACCACGCCCGGCAAGCGCGTTTGCACAGCCTCGAGCAGGTAATCGCGGTTGGCTTGCAGGTACTGTTTCAAAGCCTCCAGCCATTCGCCGCACTGGCTGTAGGCGGCGCGGGTGGCTTCCAGGCCCAGGGGGCTGACGCTGTCGACCATGCCGCAACGGGCGTGGTTGAAACGCTCGCGGATCTCGGCGTTCTGGATCACTGCAAAACAGGTCTTCAAACCGGCCACGTTGTAGGCCTTGCTGGCCGACATCAGGGTGATGGTGCGTTGCGCAATTTCCGGGCTGAGGCTGGCGGTGGGGATGTGGCGGCGGCTATCGAAGCACAGCTCGGCGTGGATTTCGTCGCTGATGATCAGCGCGCCGTTGTCCAGGCAGGCAGTGGCCACGGCCAGCAGTTCTTCACGGGGGAAGACTTTGCCCATGGGGTTGTGGGGGTTGCTCAGCAGCAGTGCGCCGGCGCCGGTCAAGGCCTCGCGCATGGCGGACATTGGCGTGATGTATTCACCGTCGATCAACTCGAACGGGACTTCGATACGCGGCAGGTTCCAGTGCCCCGGCGCCAGGCGAATCGGCCGGTAGTTGGGCGTTTGCAGCACCACCGGCTGGCCCGGTTGCACAAAGGCGTGCAGCGCCATGTTGAAGCCAGGCTCGACGCCGGGTAAAAACAGCAGCTCATCGGGCAGAACGCGCCAGGCGTACTTGGCCCACAGGTCGGCGACGATGGCCTCGCGCACATCCGGGCCGGCCACGCTGTAGCCGAGGATCTGCTGATCCAGGCGCTCGTGCAGCGCCTGCAGAATGGCCGGCGGCGCGGCGATGTCCATGTCGGCGATCCACATCGGCAGCACATCGGCCGGGTAGCGGTTCCACTTGGTGCTGCCGGTGCCGAGGCGGGAGTGGATCGTGTCGAAATCAAAGCTCATGGAAAGGCCTGTATCAGGAAGGCTAATGAAGAATGGCGCTGATTCTAGCGCCATTCTTTTTATAGGCCAGCGCTGATTAACGGTTGACCAGTTTCGCCGGCAAGGCAATGACCAGAAAGCTGCTCAGGATCAGGCAGCCGGCAAAAAACCACAGCGCGCCGGCACTGCTGCCGGTGACGTCAATCGCCACCCCCATCAACGAGTTGCTCACCAGCCCGGCGATATTCGCCACCGAGCACGCCAGGGCAAAACCGGTGGCCGCTGCGGTGCCTTTGAGAAAGGTCGCCGGCAGGCTGAAAAACACCGGTACGGCACCGATGATCGCGGCCGATGCGATGGCGAACAATGCCACGGTGGCAGCCACGTTATGGGTGAAGAATGTACTGGTGGCCATTGCCGCTGCGCCGATGAAAAACGGCACGATGATGTGCCAGCGGCGTTCGCGGTGTTTGTCGGAGCTGGCGCCGATCAGCAGCATGCCCAGCAGCGCGGCCACGCTTGGCAGTGCGGTGAGCACGCCGATATGGAAGGTGTCGGTCACCCCGGCGTTGCGGATAAAGGTCGGCATCCAGAAACCCATGGCATAGGCACTGAGCAGGATCGAAAAGTCGATACCGCCGAGCATCCACACTTTGAGGTTGAAGAACCCGTCGCGGAAGCTGTGCTTGCTGCCGGTGCTGTCAGCATCGTCCTTGTGCAGTTCGCTTTCCAGCAAGGCTTTTTCTTCATCCGACAGCCATTTGGCTTGCTGGTATGTGTTGGGCAGCGCCCAGAAGGTCAGTACGCCGAGCAACACGCTGGGCACCGCTTCGATCAGGAACAGCCACTGCCAGCCGCGCAGGCCACCGACGTGGTCGAAGTGGCCCATGATCCAGCCCGACAGCGGGCCGCCGATCACGCTGGACAGCGGCAGGCCGATCATGAACAGCGCGATGATGCGCCCGCGGCGGTGGGTGGGAAACCAGGTGGTCAGGTAATACAGCACACCCGGCAGGAAGCCTGCCTCGGCGGCGCCGAGCAGGAAGCGCAGGATGTAGAACTGGGTGGTGGAGGTGACCAGCATGGTGCAGGCCGAGAGCAGGCCCCAGGTGATCATGATGCGCGCAATCCAGATCTTCGCGCCGACCCGCTCCAGCACCAGGTTGCTCGGCACTTCAAAGATGATGTAGCCAACAAAGAACAGGCCGGCGCCGAGGCCGAACGCGGTTTCGCTGAATTGCAGTTGGTCGAGCATCTGCAGCTTGGCGAAGCCGATGTTGATCCGGTCCAGGTACGCGGCCAGATAACAGAAGCACAGGAACGGAATCAGCTTCCAAGTGATCTTGTGGTAAAGCGTGTTGACCGGGTCGGCGACCGTGGTCGCGGGCGCTGCATTCGCAATGGGCATCGGGTGTCTCCTGGCGGTGACTTATGGTTTTTATACAGCCGGCAGTTGATGTAGGTGCGTGCCGCGCTCTGTGGCGCGGTTCTTGTTAAACCTTATTGCTCCCTGAACTTGCCCATCGCCTCCTGCTTGCTCACCACGTCGCCATACTTGCTGTCGATGTCGAACAGGTTGGCTTCGTGCGGGGCCGGGTGTCGATCACCGACGCATTCGCGCACGACGATGGTTCGAAACCCATGCTGCACGGCGTCCACTGCTGTCGCACGAATGCAGCCGCTGGTGGAGCAACCGGCCAATACCACGGTGTCGATGCCCTGTGCATGCAGCATCGAGGCCAGGCTGCTGCCGAAAAACGCGCTGGCATACTGCTTGGTAATCACCACTTCATGATCCTCGGGCAACACCTCGGCGCAGAACGCCGCCAGTGGGTTGCCTTCGACCATGTCTTTCATCACCGGGGCCTTTTTGACCCAGATACCGCCATCGACGAAATGGCCGGGATGGTAACGGATATTGGTGTGGACCACTGCAATCCCGTGCTGCCTCGCGCAGGCCAGCAACTCGACACTTTCGGCCACGGCAGTGACCACGCCCGGTGCAAACAACGGCGCGCCTTCGGTGGTGTAGCCCTGCATGAAATCGATCATCAGCAGTGCGGCCTTCTTGCCAAAGCCGATGCGGTTACCCCAGACGCCCTGGTAGTTGGCGTCGGCGGATTGTTCGTTCATCTGTTCAACCCTCATTGTTGGACCGTGCACTTACCCTAAAGCCGTTTAATAAGCACCGGAGAGCAGCGCTCCGGCGCCGGGAACGATGGGTTCCAGGTCCAGCGCCTTGAGCATGGCGTAGGTGGTGGCGATGGCCGCGGTGAGCACCGGCTTACCCGTCTGCGCTTCAACCTTCGCCACCACCGGCAGCGACTGCATCTGCACACAGGCCGAGAGCACGATCACATCCACGCCTTCCAGGTTCATGCCAGCAACGATGGCCGGCAGGTTGGCCGGGTCGTGGCGCGCCACTTCGAGGTTGTCGGGGATCTCCAGGGCGCGCCAGTCCACCACTTCAAAGCCTTCTTCGCGGATGTAGTTCACCACCAGTTCGGTCAGCGGCTTCATGTAGGGCGCGACAATCGCGATGCGTTTGGCGCCCATCACTTTCAGGCCTTCGATCAGCGCACCGGCGCTGGTGATCACCGGGGCGTTGGCGTCGTTATCGGCGGTGGCCTTGCGCAGGCGCTGCTCGGAGTTGCGGTGATAGCCCAAGCCCATGGCCATGATCGCCACCAGGCATGCGTAGCCGAGCACGTCGACCTTGGCATCGGACAGCTCCACGGCGCAGCGGTCGGATTCACCGTCCATGGCGGCCAATTCTTCCTTGCGCACCTGCTTCATGCGCATGCGGCTGGAATGGAAGGTAAAGCGCTCGGGGCGGATCGCCTGGCGTGCGGTGAGCATTGCCGGAATCTCGGTTTCCATGGTGGTGTTGGAGCTCGGCACGATCTGGCCGATGCGGTAAGGCTTGAGCATGGTGGTCCCCATTATTGTTCGGTGAGGAAGTCGCCGAGGGCGTGGAAGAAGCCTTCCAGGTCATCCCACGGGATCATGTGCCCGGCATTGGGCACGGACGCGACCTTGATGGACGGCTGCAGCGCGCGGATCTCGACAATGTCTTCTTCGAGAATCACGCCGCCGCGCCCGGCCACCATCAACAGGGCAGGGGCCTTGAGGTGGGGCAGGTCCTGGTGGAAATCGACGTCGTGGAAGTCATTGAAGGCGCGCACGATGGCGGGTTCAAAACAGGTGTGCAGCCACTCGGCGCGCAGTTGCAGCTGTGCTTCGGTCCAGGTGGCGCAGAAGGAGCGCATCGCCTCGGCGTCCATGCCGACCAAGGATTGGCGGATGGAGTCGACGTACCACGGCAGTTTGCTCGGGTATTCGCGGCGGCCAGGGCCGGACACGGGCGGGTCGATCAACACCACGCGGTTGACGCCATGAGGGTGCATCACGGCGCTGCGTACGGCAAAGCGGGCGCCCATGGAGTGGCCCATGAGGTGGTAGCTGTGCAGGTTCATTGCATCGGCAAAGGCGCCAATGTCGGCGGCGCAGGTGTCGGCGCTGTAATCCAGCTCGGGACCGGTCGAGGACAAGCCGCGACCGCGCACATCCAGGACGTAGGTGTCGAACTGCTTGCCAAGGCTCTCGGCCACAAACCCCCAGGTGATCGCGGGGCTGGTGATGCCGGGGATCAGGATCAGCGCCGGACCTTTGCCGCCGTAGCGCAAGTAGTGCTGGCGAATGCCGTTGGCCTGGACGTTGCCGCCGTAAAGAAAGCTGCTCACGCGGCCACCCCCGATTTCAACTCTTGGGCGTAGAGGTCATACCCGTAGACCCAGGCCGGGTCTTCCTGGGTGCGCAGCCAGGTGTTGGCGTTGGACACCGCCTGCACGCGGGAGGCGCGTTCCTTGCGGTTGGCTTCGTAGAGTTGGAACGCGGTGCGGTAGTCGCTGATTCCGGTTTCCTGCAGGCAGCGGGTGAGCATGGCGGCGTCTTCGATGGCCATGCCGGCGCCTTGGGCCATGTGCGGTTTCATGGGGTGGCAGGCGTCGCCAAGCAGCACCAGGCGACCACGGCTCCATAGCGGCAACGGGTTGCGGTTGCGCAGCGGCCATTTGGTCACGCTTTCGGTGGACTCGATCAGGGCTTGAACCGTGGGGTGGTAACCCTTGAAGGCCTCGAACATCTCGTCACGGCTGCTGTCGACGAACGCGCCCTGGAAGTCCCATTCGGCGTGGGGCACGCCAGTCACGTAGTAGTACTCGTCGCGCTTGCCGGTGGTGTAGTAGACCATCATGTGGCGATCTTCGGTCCACCACTTGATGCAGTCTTCGAACTTCAGGTCGTACTTGGCCAACTGGTCGCCACGGATCAGCGCCCGGTGCGCGACCCAACCGCTGTACAGCGGTTTCTCCGCGCCGAGCAGCTCTTCGCGGATCCTGGAGTTGATGCCGTCGGCGCCGATCACGATGTCGGCGTAGGTCACCTCGCCATCGGCGAAGGTCAGGCGCACCTGGGTGTCGGTTTCTTCGAGGGTTTCCAGGCGCTTGTTGAAGTGCAGGGTGCCCGGCTTGAGGGTCGACATCTGCAACGCATGCAGGTCGCCACGGTGCACGGTGATGTAGGACGCGCCGTAGCCGGTGAGGGGAATGCGTGACAGGTAATCGCCGCTCTCGCCGCAACGGCTGAACCAGTGCTCGGGGTGCGAGCCCATCAGGTCCAGCTGCTTTTCGATGCCCATGCGGCGGAAGATTTTCATGATGTTGGGGCCCATGTGGATCCCCGCGCCCAGCCGGGAGAACTCCGGCGCCTGTTCGTAGATGTCCACGTCAAAACCGGCTTGCTGCAACAGGGTGGCGGCGGCGGCACCGCCCAGGCCGGCACCGACGATGGCGATTTTCTGTGTGCTTCCCATGGGGCGTGATCCTCTTTCTTGTTGATGTGCAGCGGCGTCTGTCCGCAAGGTTTTTAAAGTGTATACGCTCATTTTTTAAAATGGGAAGACTGCTTTTGAAAAAACTTGGTCTGGCGGTTATTGACCCGTGTAACGAGTTGTAGCCAATAAATACTAATGATGTGTGGATTGGTAACGCTTTGGCGCGACACTTGCAGTCCGTCTGCAATTCAGGTCTTATCGTCAGTAAATGGCGTATACGCTATAAAAATGCACTAGAGTGAAGCGCCGTGCTTGAACTTGGTGCGGCCCCACAGGAGACAGGAACATGCCGGTAAGCGATTGCGAGTTGACCCAGATGTTTGAACACGTGCTGACGCTGTCGAAGGTCGACCCGACCCAAAGCGTTGCCGTGCTCAAGAGCCATTATTCCGACCCACGCACCGTCAAGGCGGCGATGGACGCGGCGCAGCGCCTGGGCGCCAAGGTGTATGCGGTGGAGCTGCCGTCGTTCAACCATCCCACCGCCATGGGCAATGACATGACCGCCTACTGCGGCGACACCGCGCTCACCGGCAATATCGCCGCCCAGCGCGCCCTCGAAGCGGCCGATCTGATCGTCGACACGATGATGCTGCTGCATTCGCCGGAGCAGGAGCAGATCCTCAAGACCGGCACACGCATTTTGCTGGCCGTGGAGCCGCCGGAAGTGCTGGCGCGCATGTTGCCCACCGAAGCCGACAAGGTGCGCGTACTGGCCGCCGAACAACTGCTGAAAAAGGCGCGGTCGATTCACGTCAAATCCCGCGCAGGCAGTGACTTCCGTGCGGCGTTGGGGCAGTACCCGTCGGTGACCGAGTACGGTTTTGCCGACGAGCCGGGGCGTTGGGACCACTGGCCGAGCGGTTTTCTGTTCTCGTGGCCCAACGAAGAAACCGCCGAAGGCGTGTTGGTGCTGGATGTCGGTGACATCCTGCTGCCGTTCAAGACCTACACCCGCGAGAAGATCACCCTGGAGATCGAGAAGGGCTTTATCACCCGCATCCACGGAGGTTTCGAGGCCGAGTACCTGCGCGATTACATGAAGTACTTCAAGGATCCCGAGGTGTACGGCATCTCCCATATCGGCTGGGGTTTGCAGCCACGGGCGCAGTGGACAGCCATGGGCTTGCACGACAAAAACGACGGCATGTGCATGGATGCGCGGGCGTTCTACGGCAATTTCCTGTTCTCCACCGGGCCGAATACCGAAGTGGGCGGCACACGCAAGACGCCGTGCCATCTGGATATCCCACTGCGCAATTGTGATGTGTATCTGGATGACGAGGCGGTGGTGATTGCAGGGGATGTGGTTGCACCGCAGGCCTCCCTGGCACGCTGAAAATCCAAATGTGGGAGGGGTGGTGCGACGATTCGACTTGCCCCCTCCCACCTTTCAATTGTGTAGACCTTGAGAACCTCAACCAAGCCCGCCATCATGCCTCCCCAATACCCACCACCACCGAGCCCGCCGTGCCTGATTCCTACGTTTTCTCTGAGCAAGTCGGCCACCTGCTGCGCAAGGCCTACCAGCGCCACCTGGCGATCTTTCAGCAGAATGTCGGCGACTCCCAGCTCACCGCCGTGCAATTCGTCACCTTGTGCGCGCTGCGCGATCACGGTGCAAGTTCCCTCACCGAGCTGGTCAAGGCCACCGCCGTGGACCAGGCGACCATTCGCGGCATCGTCGAGCGGCTCAAGGCCAAGGAACTGATCAACCTGGAGCCCGACCCACAGGACAAGCGCAAAGTGGTGGTGGACCTGTCTGCCACCGGCGCCGAACTGGTCGCCCAAACCGCCCCTCGCGCCGCGCAGATCAGCGAATTGACCATGAGCAACCTCAACCCCGCCGAGCGCGTAGCGGTGTTGTTTCTGTTGCGCAAGATGATCGACGATCCCCAGGAGTAAGCATCCCTGGCACCGTTTTTGCTCTAAGTTCGTGTAGTAGCCACTTCATCAGTCGAGTGTGTCGCGAGGCCCCAGGTGCGCGACGCTTTTTTTTGACTATTTTATGTAGTAGGCACTTCATCAACTGTTACAGGCGAAGCGTATGATCAGCCAGCACACCACGGTAACGCTTAAGGTTAACGGCCAGCCCAACGAAGTCACGGCCATGGCGGATACCCCGCTGTTGCTGGTGCTGCGCAATGACCTGGCACTCAACGGCCCCAAATACGGCTGCGGCCTGGGCGAGTGCGGTGCCTGTACCGTGATCATCGATGGTGTGGCGGCCCGTGCCTGTGTGTTCCCGCTGTCGGGCGCCGTGGGGCGCGAGATTGTCACCCTCGAAGGCTTGGGCACGCGCCAGGCGCCGCATCCGGTGCAGCAGGCGTTTATCGATGAGCAGGCCGCACAATGCGGCTACTGCCTCAACGGCATGATCATGACCGCCAAGGCTTTGCTCGACCGCAATCCCAACCCCAGCGAAGTCCAGGTCCGTAATGAACTGTCGGGCAACCTCTGCCGCTGCGGCACCCATATCGAAATCCTGCGTGCCGTGCTGCGTGCTGCGCGCCTCATGAATGTTGAGGGATGACCATGACCCTTTCCCGAGACCAGTGGCTGGCCAAGGCCGGTGTGTTGTTGATCGTCGATGACGTGCTGCCACCGTCGGGCCCGGTGGCCAAGGGCGGCACACCCACGGTCAAACCCAAGGAACTGGGGCTGTTTATCGCGGTGAACGATGACGGCCTGGTGTACGCCTTTAATGGTCACGTCGACCTGGGCACCGGCATTCGTACGTCGCTGGCGCAGATCGTCGCCGAAGAACTGGACCTGACGCTGGAGCAAGTGAAGATGGTGCTCGGCGACACCGAGCGCGTGCCGAACCAGGGCGCGACCATTGCCAGCGCGACGTTGCAGATTTCTGCGGTGCCGTTGCGCAATGCGGCGGCAGAGGCGCGGCGCTTTTTGCTGGCCCGTGCGGCGGGGCGCTGGGGCGTCAGCACGGCCAGCCTTAAGGTAGAAGCCGGTGTGATCCAGGCGGCGGACGGGCGCAGCACCACTTATGCCGCGCTGGTCAGCGGCCAGCACGACCAACTGCACATCAGCGGCGATGCCCCGCTCAAGGCCATTGAAGATTACCGCCTGGTCGGCAAGGGCGCTGCGCGGGTGGATATCCCCGGCAAGGCCACCGGCGAACTGACCTACGTGCACGATATGCGCGTGCCGGACATGCTGCACGGCCGGGTAATTCGCCCACCGTATGCCGGTTTGGATTGCGGGGAGTTCGTCGGCAATAGCCTGCTGCGCGTGGATGAAGCCTCCATCGCGCACATCCCCGGGATTGTCGCGGTGGTGGTGATCCGTGATTTTGTCGGCGTGGTGGCGCTGCGCGAAGAGCAGGCAATCAAGGCCGCCCAAGCGCTGCACGTGGAGTGGAAACCCTGGAACGACGGGTTGCCCGACATGAGCGACGTGGAACAGGCCATCCGCGACAACCCTCGCGTGCGCCGCACGGTGCTTGACCAGGGCAATGTCGACGAAGCCCTGGCCAACGCCGCCCAGCGCATGCCGCGCACGTACCTGTGGCCGTATCAGATGCATGGCTCCATCGGCCCGTCCTGCGGCGTCGCGGACTATCAAGCCACGGGCAGCCGCGTGTGGTCCGGCAGCCAGAACCCGCACCTGCTGCGCGCCGACCTGGCGTGGCTGCTGGAGTGCGATGAAGCGCTGATCGACGTGATCCGCATGGAAGCCGCCGGTTGCTATGGGCGCAATTGCGCCGATGACGTGTGCGCCGACGCCTTGCTGCTGTCCCGTGCCGTAGGCAAACCGGTGCGCGTGCAACTGACCCGCGAACAGGAGCATCTGTGGGAACCCAAGGGCACCGCGCAATTGATGGAGGTGGACGGCGGCCTGAATGCCGACGGCAGCATCGCGGCCTACGACTTTGAAACCAGCTACCCCTCCAACGGCGCGCCGACCCTCGCGCTGCTGCTCACCGGGCGCGTCGAGCCGGTGGCGGCGATGTTCGAGATGGGTGACCGCACTTCGATCCCGCCCTACGACATCGACAATCTGCGCGTGACCATCAACGACATGGCGCCCATCGTGCGCGCCTCGTGGATGCGTGGAGTGTCGGCGCTGCCCAACACCTTTGCCCATGAATCCTATATCGACGAACTGGCTTTCGCCGCTGGCGTCGACCCGGTGGAATATCGCCTGCGCTACCTCAAGGATGAGCGCGCTATCGAGTTGGTGAAATCCACCGCCGAACGCGCCAATTGGTCACCGCGCACTGCGCCGATGCAAACCGCCAATGAAGACCATGTGCTGCGTGGTCGTGGCTTTGCCTATGCGCGCTACATCCACAGCAAGTTCCCCGGTTTCGGCGCGGCTTGGGCGGCGTGGGTCGCGGACGTGGCCATCGACAAGCACACCGGCGATGTGTCGGTGACGCGGGTGGTGATCGGCCACGACTCAGGGATGATGATCAACCCGGCGGGGGTGCAGCATCAGATCCACGGCAATGTGATCCAGTCCACCAGCCGCGTGCTCAAGGAACGGGTGACGTTTGAAGAGTCGACTGTGGCCAGCAAGGAGTGGGGTGGCTACCCGATCCTGACCTTCCCCGAAGTGCCGCAGATTGACGTGTTGATGATGCCGCGCCAGGACCAGCCGCCCATGGGCGCGGGTGAGTCGGCCTCGGTGCCCAGTGCGGCGGCGATTGCCAACGCAATCTATGACGCCACCGGGATTCGGTTTCGCGAGTTGCCGATCACCCCGGAGCGGGTGTTGGCGGCATTGAACGCCGGCACCTTGGGCGAGCCGGCCAAGTCGCCGCACAAGCGTCGCAAATGGTGGTTCGGTGCACTGTTCGCGACCTTGGGCGCAGTGCTCGCCACGGCGTGGCCGTTTCACAGTGAAATCGCACCCATCGCACCGCCCAGCGCCGGGACCTGGTCCAAGGCCACCCTGGAACGCGGGCGCTTGCTCGCGGCCCTGGGTGACTGCGCGGTGTGCCACACGGCGCCGGGCGGTGCGACCAACGCCGGTGGGTTGGCCATGGAAACACCCTTCGGCACGCTGTACAGCAGCAATATCACCCCCGATGTGCAGACGGGGATTGGCGCCTGGTCGTACCCGGCCTTTGAGCGGGCGATGCGCGATGGCATTGGTCGCGACGGGCGCAACCTGTACCCGGCGTTTCCGTACACGGCGTTCCGCAACATCAACGATGCCGACATGCAGGCGCTGTATGCCTACCTGATGTCCCAGGCGCCGGTGAGCCAGGCCCCGACGCCGAATGCGATGGGCTTTCCATTCAATCTGCGGCCGTTGATGGCAGGGTGGAATGCACTGAATCTGCGGCGCGGTGAAATCACCGCGCAGCCGGAGCGCGGTGAGCAATGGAATCGTGGCAATTACCTGGTCAATGGCCTGGGCCACTGCGCCGCGTGCCACTCGCCGCGCAACCTGCTGGGCGCGGAGAAGGGCGGCAAGGCGTTTCTGGCGGGTGGGGTGGTGGATGGCTGGGAGGCACCGGCGTTGAACGGGTTGTCCAAGGCGCCGACGCCATGGACCGAGGATCAACTGTCCACCTATTTGAGCACGGGTTACTCCGAAGCCCATGGTGTGGCGGCGGGGCCGATGGGGCCGGTGGTGAGTGAGCTGGCGAAACTGCCCAAGGCGGATATCCGTGCGATGGCGGTGTACCTGGCTTCGTTGAAGGGTGAAGCCGTTGCCGAAGTGCAGGTGGCGACCTCGGTGCCGAACCCCAATGGCCGGCGCGTATTCGAAGGTTCGTGCAGGGCCTGCCATGCCGATGGCTTGGGGCCGAAGTTGTTTGGGGTCAGCCCATCACTGGCCAGCAATACCAATGTGCACAGCGATCAGCCGGACAATCTGATCAAGGTGATTTTGCAAGGGATCACCAATCCGGCGACCCGGGACCTGGGGTATATGCCGGGGTTCAGGGACAGTTTGTCGAATAGCCAGGTCACGGATTTGGTTGCGTATTTGCGCGGGCAATTTGCGCCGAATGCACCGGCCTGGAAGGGCGTGGAGCAGAAGGTGGCGCACCTGCGAGCCAACCCCGGCACTCACTGAACCCACATTCAGACCTCAGATTGCCTGAGGAAACGGTGTGACGCCGCGCAGCACCAGATCGGTGATAAACACCAGCCAATCCTGCTGCTGCCCTTTGTGCGCCAGGTCCTCACCCAGGAATGAGCTGAGGGTATGGCGGTTGGAGTTATAGAAGTAGCACAGTGAGGCGATCATCAAGTACACGTGCTTGAGGTCCACATCCTGACGGAACAGGCCCTGAACCTGGCCCGCTTCGATGATCGGGCGCAGCACGCCCACGGCTTCCCCTGACAGCCTGCGCATCTCACCCGACTGCTTGGCGTGCTTGCCCTGGTGCAGGTTTTCGATGCTCAGGATCGCCACGAACTCCGGGTGCTTGACGTAGTAATTCCAGATAAACGCGACCAGGTCGCGCAAGGCCTGCACCGGTGCCGCCAGGTCCAGCTTGAGTTTGCTTTCGGCTTGGTTGAATTGCTCGTAGATGTGCTCCAGCACGCAGACGAACAGGTGTTCCTTGCTGCCGAAATAGTAATAGAGCATGCGGTCGTTGGAGTCGGCTTCCTTGGAAATGGCATCGACGCGCCCGCCGGAATAGCCGTCGCGGGTGAACACCTTGATCGCCGCCTGCAGGATGCGCGCACGGGTCTGGTCGGCCTGTTGGGCACGGATACCGGTCTTCTTGATCACCATGTCTAAGCGCCTTGCACGACAGTCAGGGCGCGAAATATAGCATGGGCTTTTTTCGGTCCGTTCCATGACCGACAAGTTCTGTAATAAAAACGCCATTGCGCTGGGGATTAAATCTGCGACGGGCTATTTTGGTGCGTCTCAACAACTAGAGTAGCCATGGATGAAATACCAACCCTTCAGCCGTACCTTGATTGCCACTGCCCTGGTGTTGACGGTCAGTGGTGTACAGGCCGCTTCCCAGGCCCCGGTGGCCGGTGAAAATGGCATGGTGGTGACGGCCCAGCATTTGGCAACTCATGTCGGCGTGGATGTACTCAAGGCCGGCGGCAATGCAGTGGATGCGGCCGTGGCCGTGGGCTACGCGTTGGCGGTGGTGTACCCGGCGGCGGGTAACCTGGGCGGCGGCGGTTTCATGACCGTGCAACTGGCGGACGGACGCAAGACCTTCCTCGACTTCCGCGAAAAAGCCCCGCTGGCCGCCACCGCGAACATGTACCTGGACAAGGACGGCAACGTCATCGAAGGCCTCAGCGCCAAGGGCCACCTGGCCGTGGGCGTGCCCGGCACCGTGTCGGGCATGGAACTGGCGCTGAGCAAGTACGGCACCCTCAAGCGCGCCCAGGTAATTGCCCCGGCGATCAAGCTGGCAGAAAACGGCTTCGCCCTGGAACAAGGCGATATCGACCTGCTGCACACCGCCACCGGCGAGTTCGAGAAAGACAAGGATCTGCGCGGCATCTTCCTGCACAACGGCCAACCCATGCAGGTCGGCCAGAAACTGGTGCAGAAAGACCTGGCCAAAACCCTCAAGGAAATCTCCGCCAAGGGCACAGACGGTTTCTATAAAGGGTGGGTCGCCAAGGCCCTGGTGGATTCCAGCCAGGCTGGCAAGGGCATCATCACCCAGGCTGACCTCGACAAATACCAGACCCGTGAACTGGCGCCCATCGAGTGCGATTACCGTGGCTACCACGTCGTCTCTGCGCCGCCGCCAAGCTCGGGCGGCGTCGTGATATGCCAGATCATGAACATCCTTGAAGGCTACCCGATGGCCGACCTGGGCTATCACTCGGCCCAAGGCCTGCACTACCAGATCGAAGCCATGCGCCACGCCTATGTGGACCGCAACAGCTACCTCGGCGACCCGGACTTCGTGAAGAACCCGATCGAGCATCTGCTGGATAAAAACTACGCCGCCAAACTGCGCGCAGCCATCGAACCGCAAAAGGCCGGGGATTCCCAGGCGATCAAACCGGGTGTCTCGCCCCATGAAGGCAACAACACCACTCACTACTCCATCGTCGACAAGTGGGGCAATGCGGTCTCCGTCACCTACACCCTCAACGACTGGTTCGGCGCGGGCGTGATGGCGAGCAAGACCGGTGTGATCCTCAACGATGAAATGGACGACTTCACCGTCAAGGTCGGCGTGCCGAACATGTACGGGCTGGTGCAGGGTGAAGCCAACGCCATCGCCCCAGGCAAGGCGCCGCTGTCGTCGATGAGCCCGACTATCGTGACCAAGGATGGCAAGGCCGTGATGGTGGTGGGTACGCCGGGTGGCAGCCGCATTATCACCGCGACCTTGCTGACCATCTTGAACGTGATCGACTACAAGATGAACATTCAGGAAGCCGTGGACGCGCCGCGTTTCCACCAGCAGTGGATGCCGGACACCACCAACCTTGAGACCTTTGCCGTCAGCCCGGACACCCAGAAACTTCTGGAAAGCTGGGGTCACAAGTTTGCCGGGCCGCAGGATGCGAACCATTTGGCGGCCATCCTGGTGGGCGCGCCTGCATTGGGTGGCAAGCCGGTGGGTAACAATCGCTTCTATGGTGCGAACGACCCACGTCGTAACACGGGCCTGTCCCTGGGCTACTGAAGCCTGACGCGGTTAAAAATGTGGGAGGGGGCAAGCCCCCTCCCACAGTAAGGCAGTGTTAAGGTTCAAGCAGGTGTTCCACTGCCGCAAACGCCGCAGCGCGGCGTGCCTCCCAATCCCCACGAATCACCACCACCGGCTGCTGATGCTGCTGCATCCACTCCAGGCTTTGCTGGAAAAACGTGCGGCGATCTTCCAGCTCCGGCTGGCAGCGTTGGCCATCGGCCGTCCACTCCACATCTTCCGGCGAGAGCAGCAGGTGCAGGTCGTAATGACGGGCCAGCAGCTCATCGTCGAGCCATGCCGGGCAGTCGCCGAACAGGGTCTGGCTCCATAGCGTGTTGGTGAGCAGGTGGGTGTCGAGGATCAGCAGGTTGGGTTGCTGTTCGCGGGCGGCATCTTCCCAGGCCAGTTGGCCGTGGGCGATGGCCGGGATGTCCGCCAGGGTGGTATCGCGCAGATGGTGATCGATGAAATGGCGTACATATTCGCCGACCATCAACCCGCCGAAGTGTTTGTTCAACTCAGCAGCCAGCCAGCTTTTGCCACTGGATTCGGGCCCCGCCAGCACCACCACCTTCATGGTTGCAGCGCCGGATCGGCACGCCATTCGCGCCAGCCTTGTATGGCGATCACGGTGAATAGCGCATAGAGACCGGCGGTGAGGTACAGGCCTTTATAGAGGAACAGCCCGACGAAGATTACATCCACGGCAATCCATAACGGCCAGCATTGCACGCGTTTCTGCGCCATCCACATTTGCGCCACCAGGCTGAAGCCGGTGAGGGCGGCGTCGAGCCAGGGTTGCGCGGCATCGGTCCAGTGGGCCATGGCGGCGCCGAGCAGCAGGCTGCCCACTGCGCCGATAGCCAGGCTGGTCATGATTGCCGGCACGCCCAGGCTCGTGACCTGGCGGCCCTGCTTGACCTCGCCGGCGCGGGTCCACTGCCACCAGCCATAGACTTGCAGCGCGGCGTAGATCACTTGCAGCAGCATGTCCGAATAGAGTTTCACGTCGTAGAACACCCAGGTGTACAGCAACACCATCACCAGGCCGATGGGCCAGCACCAGGGGTTTTGCTTGACCGTGAGCCAGACAGCGATCACCCCCAGGGCAGCGGCGAACAGTTCAAGCCCGGACATGGTGGTTCCTTGGGGGAGTGGGAGAGGGCGGTGATTGTAACCAAAGACGCTAGCTTGTTGGAGTCGGGTGTTGTTGTGGTGAGCGGTGCAAGCCCGCTCACCACATTTCCCTCGACAGCGTTAGACCTTGAACTGGCGCAGGAGGCCGTCCAGTTGCTCGCTCAAACCGCGCAAATGCACGCTGGCCACACTGGACTGCTCCGCCGCCAACGCCGTGCTGTGGGACAACCCCGCCGCCTGGGTAACGTTCTGGTTGATGTCCTCCACCACATGGGCCTGTTGCAACGTGGCACTGGCAATCGACGCGTTCAGGCCGTTGAGGTTGTGCAGTGCCTGGCCGATGGCGGTAAGGCTGGCGCCGGCCTGGCCCGCTTGCTCGATGGTCAGTTGCGAGGCGCTATGGCTGTCGCTGATCACCTTGACCGCCGCTTCCGAGTGCCCTTGCAGGCGCTCGATCATCGCCTGGATTTCAGCGGTGGACTTCTGTGTGCGTTGGGCGAGCAGGCGGACTTCATCGGCCACCACCGCAAACCCGCGGCCTTGCTCCCCGGCGCGGGCGGCTTCGATGGCGGCGTTCAGGGCCAGCAGGTTGGTCTGGTCGGCGATGGAGCGGATCACTTCCAGCACGCCACCGATCTGGGTGCTTTCGCTGGACAGCGTGCGGATCACTTCCACGGCCTGGCTGATGGTGCTGGAGAGCTGGTCGATCTGTTGCAGGCTGCCGTCGATATTGACCTGGCCTTGTTGCGCCTGGGCCTGGGCATCGCGCATTTCGCTGGCGGCATGTTCCGCGTTCTTGGCCACGTCCTGCACGCCGTAAGTGACTTCGTTGATGGCGGTGGCCACCAGCTCCATCTGTTGCGACTGCTGCTGGCTGCGGTCGTGGGCCTGGCTGGCGTTGTTGCCCAGCTCGGTAGAGGACTGGCCCAAGGCGTTGGCGCACACCTGCAACTGACTCACCACCTGGCGCAGCTTGGCGGTGAAGCTGTTGAAGTGCTGGGACAGTTGGGTGACTTCGTCACGGCCGTGGGTGTCGAGACTGCGGGTCAGGTCGCTTTCGCCGCTGGCGATATTGCCCATGGCGTTCACCGCCGCCTGCAACGGACGCACGATGCTGCGCGCAATCAGCGACACCAGCAGGCCCATCACCAGCGCAATGACCAGGCCGACCACTGAGGTTTTCCAGACCTGGCCGGTGAACTCGGCCTGTACGTCGTCCACATACACGCCGGAGCCGATAATCCAGCCCCAGGGTTCGAACAGCTGGATATAGGAAGTCTTCGCCACGGGCGCCTGTGCGCCGGGCTTGGGCCAGCGATAGTTGACGATGCCGGCGCCCTTGGTCTTCGCCAGGTTCACGAACTCGTTGAACACCGCAAACCCATCGGGATCGCGGATGGCCGAGAGGTTCTGGCCATCGAGCTTGGGGTTGGTCGGGTGCATGATCATCACGGGCGTGAGGTCGTTGATCCAGAAATAGTCGTCGTGGTCGTAACGCAACCCGCGCACCGCGCTCAGGGCTTGTTTCTGGGCCGCGTCGCGGGTCATCACGCCGGTGGTTTCCAGGCCGTGATAAAACGTCAGGATCCCGCTGGCGGTCTGGACCACATGTTGGGTTTGTTGTCGCTTGGCTTGGTAAAGGTCGTCGTGGATCTGCTTGAGCATCAGCAAACCCAGGGTCAGCAGCATCAGCACGGCGACTATCAGGATCAGCCAGAGGCGTCGGCTGATCGACATATTGCGCAAACTGTTCATCGTCCTGGCACTCCGGGCTTTTTATAATTGTGGGCGTCGCATCGACTTTTACGCCTTGTCTGATAGGCTTTCGGCCTGTAATCGGAAAACCTGAGTACTGCCTGATTTTCACAGCATTTTTGCAGGCCGGTGTTGACCATCATCAACATTGGGCCTTCAGCGCGCGCGTCGTCAGTGAACCATTAAAAAAGACTAGTGAGGCATGCCACCGCGCATGACCTTTGGGGGAAGCATGGATTTTTGGACCGCCATTCAGGCATTGATTCTTGGTGTAGTGGAGGGGCTGACGGAGTTCCTGCCGATTTCCAGCACCGGCCACCAGATCATTGTCGCCGACTTGATTGGCTTCGGTGGTGAGCGCTTCGAAGCGTTCAATATCATTATCCAGCTGGGTGCCATTCTGGCCGTCGTCTGGGAGTTTCGCCGCAAGATCCTGGACGTGGTCGTCGGTTTGCCGACTCAGCGCAATGCCCAGCGTTTCACCGTGAACCTGATCATCGCCGTGCTACCGGCAGTGGTGCTGGGGGTGATTTTCGCGAACGCGATCAAGCATTACCTGTTCAACCCGATCACGGTGGCGTCCGCCTTGGTGGTGGGTGGGGTGATCATGTTGTGGGCTGAGCGGCGCGAACATACCGTGCATGCTGAAACGGTCGATGAGATCACTTGGAAAGATGCCCTCAAGGTCGGCTTTGCCCAGTGCCTGGCAATGATCCCCGGTACCTCGCGCTCCGGTGCCACCATCATCGGCGGCCTGCTGTTCGGCCTGTCGCGCAAGACGGCCACCGAGTTCTCGTTTTTCCTGGCCATGCCGACCATGGTTGGCGCGGCGCTGTACTCGGGCTACAAGTACCGCGACCTGTTCCAGCCGGCGGACCTGCCGGTGTTTGCCATCGGGTTTGTCACCTCGTTCATTTTCGCGATGATCGCGGTCAAGGGCCTGCTCAAGTTCATCGCCAGCCATAGCTACGCGGCGTTTGCCTGGTACCGCATCGGCTTTGGCCTGCTGATCCTGGCGACCTGGCAGTTCGGTTGGATCGACTGGGCGGCGGCCAAGGCATGAGCATCCAGCACCCACGCTTGAAGGCGGCGCTCTTTGTGCTGTTGTGCGCGGCGCCGCTGTTGGGGGCGGTGCTGGTGTGGCAACGCGGCGAAACCGTGGTCCCGCTGGCGGCCTATGGCGTGGTCAGCGTGATCGCGTTTTTCCTGTACTGGAGTGACAAGCGCAAGGCGCAGACCGACAGCTGGCGCACCCCGGAAAACATCCTCCACGCTGTGGAGCTGGCGGGCGGTTGGCCGGGGGCGTTGATTGCGCAACAGGTGTTCCGGCACAAGACACGCAAGGTGTCTTTCCAGGTGCTGTTCTGGGCGATTGTGCTGCTGCACCAGGTGTTCTGGTTGGACCAGTTGTTCCTCGGCGGCACGTTGCTGTCAGTCCTCTAGCAACAAGCCGATCTGCGTGCGCTTGGGCAATTTGCTCACCACCAATTGGTGGGAGCGCTGCAACAAGCCACGCAGTTCCTCGGCGCCCAGCGGGTAGGGTGTGTTCATGATGATCCACTGCGCACGGGCCAGGTACGGCGCGGGGTGGATGCCGGGACGGTCGACGTGGCCCAGGAACAGCTCCTTGTCGACCTTGAACGCCAGCGAATCACCGCGCAGGTTTTGCAGGGCGAACATCTTGTTGCCGGCAATCGAGAACACCCGCACGCCGCCCCATTTATAGTCCTCCCGCGCACCGGGCAGGCTCAGGCAAAAGGTGGCGACTTGCGCTTCGGTCATTTTCATAGCAGACGGTCTCCGCAGCTTTTAAAGCCTTCTTCCAGGTAATCGATCCAGGCACGAATGGCCGGCAGCACGCCGCGCCGGTGCGGGTACACCGCCTGTAACCAGCCACCCGGCAGTGACCATTGCGGCAGCAGTTGCACCAAGTGGCCGTTGGCCAATTCCTCCTCGCAATACATCATCGGCAGCACGGTGAAGCCCAGGCCCATGATGGCACTGGCCTTGCGCACGTTGAAGTCATCCACGCCCAGGCGCGCTTCCATGATCAGGTCATGGGGGTTGCCCTGTGGGTCGATGAAGCGTTGGTGCACCATACGATCCGCCTCCAGCGCGCCGAGTATCGGCAGCTGCTTGAGGTCATCAAGTGTGCTGATGTGGCGGCCTTGCAGGAAGTTCGGGCTCGCAACCAGGGCCGTCTGGGCCGGGCGCAGGCGCTTGGTGACCAGCAGCGGGTCTTCATCCCCCAGCTCGCGAACACGCAACGCCACATCGATGCCTTCGGCCACCAGATCGACGCGGCGGTTGACCAGGGTCATTTCCAACTGAACCTGAGGATGCGCGGCGAGAAATCCAGCGACCACATCCGGCATGATGTTCTGTGCCAACCCCACCGGGCACGTCACCCGCAACCGGCCACGGGGCTCGCTGGACATGCTGGCCACGGCCTCATCGGCCATCTCGGCTTCCAGCAGCATTGCCTGGCAGTGGCGCAGGTAGCGCTCGCCGACGGCGGTGAGGGTCAGCTGGCGCGTGGTGCGTTGCAGCAGGCGGGCGCCCAGGCGTTCTTCCAGCTCGGCAATCCGCCTCGACAGCCGCGACTTGGGAATGCCCAGCAGCCGACCAGCGGCCGCGAAACCGCCGGCTTCGACGACTTTGGCGAAATAGTAGAGATCGTTGAGGTCTTGCATGGCGCGCCTATTGTCCTGTCAGTGGGACAAACTATCGCATTACAGGCGGCTTATCGAGTATTGGTTTCATGCGTAGCATCACCACCATCTGATCGCCACTGTCGATCCCACCTCGGAGATCCATCATGAAACTGTTGCATATCGATTCCAGCATCCTCGGCGACAACTCCGCTTCCCGTCAGCTCAGCGCCGGTGTGGTGAAGGCCTGGCAAGCGGCCGAGCCGGGTGTGGAAGTGACTTACCGTGACCTGGCCAGCGACGCAATCAACCACTTCTCCGGCGCCACCCTGGGCGCGTTGGGCACCGCCGCTGACCTGCGCGACGCTGCGCAAAAGCACGAAGCTGAACTGAGCGCTTCGTCCCTGGCTGAATTCCTCGCTGCCGACGCCATTGTGGTGGGTGCGCCGATGTACAACTTCACCATCCCGACCCAACTGAAAGCCTGGATCGACCGTATCGCCGTCGCCGGGCAGACGTTCCGTTACACCGAAGCCGGTCCGGAAGGCCTGTGCGGTAACAAGAAAGTCATCATCGTATCCACCGCTGGCGGCTTGCATGCCGGTCAAGCGTCGGGCGCGGCCCATGAAGGCTACCTGAAACTGCTGTTCGGCTTCCTCGGCATCACCAACATCGAAATCGTGCGGGCCGAAGGCCTGGCTTACGGTGATGAAGTACGCAGCAAGTCCCTGAGCGACGCTAACGTACTGATCAACGATCAATTGTTCGCCGCCGCGTAAAACGTATGTAAATATCGCCTTTCCTCGGTTTCAATCTGAAGCCGAGCGCCTAAACTCTGTATTCTGTTTGCCTGAACGCGACCGGAATACGGAGTTTTTTCGTTTGTCCGTTGTCTCCTTTGATGTGGCCCAGGTTGTGCAAGCATGGGTTCAATACCCTGGACTTTTCATTCGACATGTCGGTTCTCACGCAGCAAAGGTGGACATCCCCATGATGCGTCTTTGTGCTGTTCTGGTTCTTTCCCTGCTCGGCGGCCTGATTTCAGTGCACGCCGCGCCCGCGCCGCACCCCCATTGGAGTGTCGGCTTTCATCGCATGACGTTTCTTGATCCGCTCGACCTGCAGCCCATGAAAGCCGTGGCGTTCTACCCGTCTACCGGCCTTGAGCACACCACGCAGTTGGGCGCCTATCACGTCGCCGCCACCGAAGATTCCAGGATTGCCATCGGCCGTTTCCCGATGCTGATGCTGTCCCATGGCAACACCGGCACGCCTTTGGCCCTGCATGACCTGGCCACATCCCTGGCGCGTAAAGGTTTTGTGGTGGTGGCGGTGCTGCACCCCGGCGACAACTACAAGGACCACAGCCGTCTGGGCACGCTGAGCAATCTGTATGGACGGCCGATCCAGATTTCCGAAGCGATCACCGCTACCCTGGCGGACCCGATGCTGTCGCCGTTTGTTGATATTGACCAGGTGGGCGTGATCGGCTATTCCGCCGGGGGTGAAACCGCGCTGATCCTCGCCGGCGCCAAGCCTGATTTTGACCGCCTGCGCCGCTATTGCCAGGAGCGCCCGGAAGACCGCGACGCGTGCACTACCAAAGGCGAGCTGGTGGTGGACCGTGACGACTTGCAGCCGCAATCCGACCCGCGTATCCACGCCTTGATGCTGATGGCGCCACTGAGCCTGATGTTCGGCCGTCACACCTTGGCCGATGTGCATGTGCCAGTGCTGCTCTACAGCGGCGACGGTGACAAGCTGGTGGCCGTGGACAAGAACGCCGAGGCCCTGGCGCGCAAATTGCCTGATCCGCCGAATTTCAAGCTGCTGGCCGGGGCAGGGCACTTCGTGTTCATGGCGCCGTGCGACAGCGACCAGTTGGCCGCCATGCCGGCCATCTGCACCGACGCTGATGGTGTCGACCGCGAAGGCATCCACCGCGACCTGATCTCGGAAGCCGGGCGCTTTTTCACCCGCACCCTCGGCCAGGCCACGCGTGCCGGCCTGCAGACCGCTGATCAGTAAGCGCGGCGCTTAAGCAGCAAGGTCACGCCCAGCGCTGTGACCGACAGCAATGCCGCGCAAAAGAAGATCCAGCCGTACCCCAGGTTCAGCGCCACAAACCCCATCAACGGCCCGGCAATCGCCAGGGCCAGGTCAAAAAACACCGCATATGCACTCAAACCAGCGCCACGGCTGCTGTTGGGCACTTGTTTGATGGCTTCTACACCCAGCGCGGGATACACCAGCGACAGGCCAAAACCCGTCAGTCCAGCGCCGATCAGCGCCACGCCGGTGGACGGCGCCAGCCACAACAAGGTGAGGCCGAAGGTCTCGATAACCATGCACGCGATGGCGGCGTTGAACCCGCCAAAGCGGCTGATCGCCGAGATAAACACCAGGCGCGACAGAATAAAGCACACGCCAAACACCGAGAGGCAGTATGCCGCGCCTTCCCAGCCACGATTGAGGTAGTAGAGGGTAATAAAGGTGGTCAGCGTGCCGTAGCCAATCGAAGACAGGCACAAGCTGGCCCCAAATGGCGCGATACGCCCAAACACTGCCCAGAATGGCAGGCGTTCGCCGCGCACCACCGGTACCGAGGGTTTGTTGCGGATCAGCATCAGGCCGAGTGCCGCGAGCACGGCCAGGGCAATCCCGAGGCTGTTGTAGCCATACTCGGCCACCATCACCACCCCCAGCGGTGCACCGATGGCGATGGCGCCATAGGACGCAATGCCATTCCATGAAATCGACCGCGCCGTGTGCTCTGCGCCAACCTGGCCCATGCACCAACTGATGGTGCCCACGCCGATCAGGCCTTGGGCCACGCCCAGCAACAGCCTTGCGACGATCAGAATGCCCAGGCTCAAGCTGGGCATACTTTCCAGCAGCGTCGAGAAAAACGTCAGCACACCGCTGACCAAAATACCCGCCAGCCCCAGCACAATCGCCCGTTTGGTGCCGACGTTATCCGACATCCGCCCAGCCATGGGGCGGCTGAGCAGGGTCGCCAGATACTGCGAACCGATGGTAATCCCAGCCACCACGGCGCTGAACCCGAGTTGTTCATGCACGTAGCCGGGGATGACCGCAATCGGCAGGCCGATGCAGATAAAAGCAATGAAGGTATAGAAGACGATGGAGACGATCTGCAGGGTGATCGACAGGGAAGAGGGGGCGGCGGCTGACATGGGCACTCGTTCGCGGGCGGGCGGTGAGGGCATCATGGCAAGGGCGTGGGGGAAAAGGAAGCAGCCTAACTATTAATGATAGCGCTCAATCAAACGCAAAAAGCCCTGTCACAGTGGACAGGGCTCTATCTTGCTGCTTGTAGCTAACAGCTGATCGCTGTTCTTAAAACACCACGCCTTGGCTGCGCAGGTAGTCATCGTAGGTGCCGCTGAAGTCGATCACGCCGTCGGCGCTCAACTCGATGATGCGGGTAGCCAGGGACGATACGAACTCGCGGTCGTGGCTGACAAAGATCAGCGTGCCCGGGTAGTTTTCCAGCGCCAGGTTCAGCGCCTCGATGGATTCCATGTCCAAGTGGTTGGTCGGTTCGTCCATGATCAGCACGTTCGGTTTTTGCAGGATCAGCTTGCCGAACAGCATGCGACCTTGCTCACCACCGGAGATCACCTTGACCGACTTGAGGATCTCGTCGTTGGAGAACAGCATGCGGCCCAGCGTTCCGCGAATCATCTGCTCGCCCTGAGTCCACTGGCCCATCCAGTCGAACAGGGTGACGTCGTCTTCGAAGTCGTGCGCGTGATCCTGGGCGTAGTAGCCCAGTTCTGCCGCGTCGGTCCACTTGATGCTGCCTGCGTCCGGGGTCAACTCGTTGACCAGGGTGCGCAACAGGGTGGTCTTGCCGATACCGTTCGGGCCGATGATCGCCACGCGCTCGCCGGCTTCAACCTGGAAGCTGAAGTCCTTGAACAGTGGCTTGCCGTCGAAACCCTTGGCCATTTTTTCGACCATGACAGCCTGGCGGTGCAGTTTCTTGTTCTGATCGAAACGGATGAACGGGCTCACACGGCTCGAAGGCTTGACCTCGGCCAGCTGGATCTTGTCGATCGCCTTGGCACGGGAAGTCGCCTGCTTGGCTTTCGAGGCGTTGGCCGAGAAGCGGCTGACGAAGGATTGCAGCTCGGAGATCTGCGCCTTCTTCTTGGCGTTGTCCGACAGCAGTTGCT
>Ga0308161_1000409_pt1 | contig 70780 bp, 53 predicted proteins | sample PhyFR2_FD_201034 | JGI IMG/M metagenome (GOLD analysis project Ga0308161, IMG submission 201034) | Phyllosphere microbial communities from UC Gill Tract Community Farm, Albany, California, United States - DLSLF.R2 | ecosystem: Host-associated > Plants > Phyllosphere > Unclassified | place: USA...
CGCTCAAGTCGAGATATCGATCCACTGCTCTGAGCAGATGGTTTTCGGGAACGTATTCGTCTAGACTGATCATGACGAACAGCTCCCGCTTCGTTGCCTGGCGCCCCATCATCTCGGCCTCCGTCTTCCCCTTACTTGAATAACGGTAGATGGTGGCGAGCCTCGTATCAAGGGGAGTTTTTCAACGGAATAGGCCAAAAGCGGACACAAGAGTTCGACTGAGCCGCAGGTATCCTCCTAAAAAACAGGAAGTGTCTAGGTTTCAGTCGATCTATACTTTTCGTTCAATTGCTACTTGAGACAACGTATGTATCTCGAACGCATTCATTTTGACGAAGTATTCGATGTCGTGATGCCCCGTAGTGCTTTCAGCTTCAAAAGCGGAGGGCGGGTTCGTTATGGCGCTAGTCTCGGGCATCGCGTGGTTCCTGACGAGGGCAGCACTTTTGCAGTCGTCTTCGCCCAACCGGACAACTGGACCACAGTGCTTGGATGGCGCGACCTTCGGTCTGATACGGCAACGCTCAAGTATCCTGTACAGTTGTGGTCAGCTCTTTCCAAGTTGAGCAACGTGCTTTTACTCGGCCCGGCCTTGTTCGTTGCGGGCTTGTTTTTCGGTGGCCTGGCGCCGGCTTTCGCCGCCGCACTCGTTCCTGTAGGAGTAGCTTCTTACAAACTCTACTGTCAAACGCAGCTCAATCGGCAGGTCGAGAGCGAGCTTTTGTCGTTTGATTGCCAAGGTAGCCGTAGCGATGGTAATTCATGGAATGACCGCTAAGGGTCTTGGATTCAACCGGTCGACGCAACACACTAAACTCTGCGCCAGCAGAAGGAGTGTTGTAGATGAAGCAAAGACCAAGAATTTATTATACGGAAGCCCAGAAGGCAGTCATGTGGGAGCGCTGGAAAAAGGGCGAATCGCTCCAGCAAATCGCTCAGTGGTTCGATCGAAACCACTCATCGATACAGCGAATTCTCGCCGAGTCTGGCGGCATCCGCCCTACACAAAGGCAGCGGTCAAGACTGGCGTTGTCGCTGGCTGAGCGCGAAGAGATATCGCGCTCGCTGGCTATCGGTCATCCGATCCGTCAAATTGCCCGGTCACTCGCACGGGCACCCTCTACCATTAGTCGGGAGATCAATCTAATGGTGGCCAGACGAGCTATCGGGCCAGTTGTGCCGATGCCGCTGCCTGGAAGCGATCTCATCGTCCCAAGAACCGTAAGTTGGTAGACAATCCTGGACTGGCACGCATCGTGGCCAGCAAACTCCAGTTACAGTGGTCGCCAGAGCAAATAGCCGGGTGGCTCAAGTATATTTTCCCGGAGAAAAAGGACTACCAGGTGTCGCATGAGACCATTTATCGCAGCCTGTTCATTCAGGCCCGTGGCGCGCTGAAAAAGGAGCTACTGACGCATCTTCGGCGCAGCCGGGCCATGCGGCGGTCGCGTCACCATACGCAGAAGACGGACAACCATGGCCGGATCAAGGATACGGTATCGATCAGTGAACGCCCTGCCATGGTGGAAGATCGAGCTGTACCTGGCCACTGGGAAGGCGACTTGGTATTTGGAGACCGAAACAGCCAGATCGCCACCTTGGTGGAGCGCCATACGTGTTACGTCATGCTGGTAAAGATCGCCAGCAAAGATACAGAAACAGTCATCAACGCCTTGATTGAAAACGCTCGTCAGCTGCCCCAAGAATTTTACCAATCATTGACCTGGGACCGGGGCAAGGAGATGGCTGACCACAAGCGATTTACAATGGCCACCGACATCGACGTTTATTTCTGCGATCCGCACAGCCCTTGGCAACGGGGTAGCAATGAAAATACAAATGGGTTACTGGCCAGTACTTCCCAAAGGAGTCGATGTCTCAGCGTACTCGCAGGCCGAACTCAATGAAGTAGCCCGCAAACTTAACGAACGGCCAAGGAAGACACTGGAATATCAAACGCCTGCTGAACGATTCAGCCTACTTGTTGCGTTGATCGATTGAATCCAAGACCCATAGCGGACGCTTTCTCGGTGGCGGACTCGGTCTTTAAGTTGTCTTACTCTGGCTTAAGCGTTCGCCAAAAGTCTTCTATGCCTACTAGCAAGTGCCTAGAGCACTTGTGGCCGACTTTATTGTTCTGTGGCAGATTTTATTGGTTCGTGGCGAACTGTATTGACGCACTGCCCGTCGTTCCCGGGCAAGCGGGAACCCACGGCGAAGCGCGTAAGCCGCGCTATCTGTTGTATGGCAGTCTTTCAGGCATACCGGCTGCGGGAACTTGGCACGGTTCTCGCCTGCGCGGGGACGACGCAATGGCAGGTGGTGACGGTGGCGGGGCAATCAAGCCAGGATTGCCAGCACCCCGTCCAGCCCACTGAAATTCAGCGCGACATCCGCTTGGGCCCGCACCACCGGCTTGGCGCGGAAAGCCACCGACAGCCCGGCGATGCCCATCATCTGCAAGTCGTTGGCGCCGTCGCCCATCACGATCGCCTGGCGCGGCGAGATGCCCAGTTCGGCGCACACGCGTTCCACGGTGCGCTTCTTTTCCTCGGCGTCGACGATGCCGCCCACCACGCGCCCGGTCAGCTTGCCCTTGTCGGCTTCCAGCACGTTGGCGTGGGCGACGTCCAGGCCCAGGCGCGCCTGCAAGCGTTCGGTGAAGAAGGTGAAGCCGCCCGAGACCAGCAGGGTCTTCAGCCCGGCAGCCTGGACCCTGGCCAGCATCGCCTCGCCGCCCGTCGAGATTGCCAGGCGCTCGTCGTAGACGCGGTCCAGCGCCTCCACCGGCAAGCCTTCCAGCAGCGCCACGCGGCGCTTCAGGCTCTCGGAGAAATCGAGCTCGCCGCGCATTGCCGCCTCCGTGATCGCGGACACCCGGGGTTTGAGGCCCTGCATGTCGGCGATCTCGTCGATGCACTCGATGGTGATCAGGGTCGAGTCCATGTCCATCGCCACCAGGCCGAAGCCGTCCAGGCGCAGATTCGCGTCGACGAAGCTGGCGTCCACCTGCGCCGCCCAGGCCGCCGCTTCCACCGCCGCCTTCAGCTCGGGCGTGACGTCGATGCCGTCGCAGCGCAGCACGTGCGGGCCCAGAGGGGTGGTGGACGCCGGCCGGGCGAGTCCGGCGAGGCGGGCGAGGGTGGCCTGGTCGGCTTGCGGACCCTGGAGAACGAGTTTCTTGGACATGGACAGTCTTAAGCGAGTAATTGTTTGATCGTCTGCTTGACCTGGTTCACGCGCGCCGGCAGGTCCGGCATCGCCGCCGTGATGCGCAGCTTGTCCTGGCCGGCCAGCTTGATGTGGCGGTTCTTCTGGATCAGCGTGATGATCTTGATCGGGTCGATCGGCGGCTGCTCCATGAACTGCAGGCTGGCCGCTTCGGCGTGGGCGTCGATCTTGACGATGCCGACCTGCTTGGCCGCGATGCGCAGGCGGTGGGTCTCGATCAGCGCCTTGACCGCGTCCGGCAGCTTGCCGAAGCGGTCGATCAGTTCTTCCTGCATGGCGTCGATGCGGTCCTGGCTTTCGCAGTTGGCCAGGCGTTTATAGATCGACAGGCGCTCGTGCACGTCGCCGCAGAAGTCGGCCGGCAGCAGGGCCGGCACGTGCAGGTTGATCTCGGTGGTCGAGGACAGCGGCGCCGCCAGGTCCGGCTCCTTGCCGGCCTTGAGCGCCCTGACGGCTTCGTTCAGCATGTCGGAATACAGCTGGAACCCGACCTCGAGCATCTCGCCCGACTGGTTCTCGCCCAGCACCTCGCCGGCGCCGCGGATTTCCAGGTCGTGCATGGCGAGGTAGAAGCCGCTGCCCAGCTCCTCCATCTGCTGGATCGCGTCCAGGCGACGCTGCGCCTGCTTGGAGAGGCCGAGCACGTCGTTCACCATCAGGTAGGCGTAGGCCTGGTGGTGCGAACGGCCGACGCGGCCGCGCAACTGGTGCAGCTGGGCCAGGCCGAATTTGTCGGCGCGGTGCATGATGATCGTGTTCGCGCTCGGCACGTCGATGCCGGTCTCGATGATGGTCGTGCACAGCAGGATGTTGAAGCGCTGCGCCACGAAGTCGCGCATCACCTTTTCCAGGTCGCGCTCGTGCATCTGGCCGTGGGCCACGCCGATGCGCGCTTCCGGCAGCAGCTCGCGCAGCATCGCCAGGCGGTTCTCGATGGTATCGACCTCGTTGTGCAGGAAGTAGATCTGGCCGCCGCGCTTCAGTTCGCGCAGGCAGGCTTCGCGGATCACCGAGCCGTCCTCGCTGCGCACGAAGGTCTTGATGGCCAGGCGTTTCTGCGGCGCGGTGGCGATGACGGAGAAGTCGCGCAAGCCTTCCAGCGCCATGCCCAGCGTGCGCGGGATCGGCGTCGCGGTGAGCGTCAGCACGTCGACCTCGGCGCGCAGCGCCTTCAGCGCCTCCTTCTGGCGCACGCCGAAGCGGTGCTCCTCGTCGATGATGACCAGGCCCAGGCGCGTGAACTTCACGTCCGGCGACAGCAGCTTGTGGGTGCCGATCACGATGTCGACGGTGCCGTCTGCCATGCCCTTGATCGCGTTGTTGATCTCCTTGCCGGTGCGGAAGCGCGACAGCTCGGCGATCTTGACCGGCCAGTCGGCGAAGCGGTCGGAGAAGGTCTGCGCGTGCTGCTCGGCCAGCAGCGTGGTCGGCGCCAGGATCGCCACCTGCTTGCCGCCCATGACGGCGATGAAGGCGGCGCGCAGCGCCACCTCGGTCTTGCCGAAGCCGACATCGCCGCACACCAGGCGGTCCATCGGCCGGCCCGAGGTCATGTCCTTGATGACGTTGTGGATCGCCTCGGCCTGGTCCGGGGTCTCGTCGAAGCCGAAGCTCTGGGCGAAATTCTCGTAGTCGGTGGACGAATATTCGAACGAGTGGCCCTTGCGCGCCGCGCGGCGGGCGTACAGGTTGAGCAGCTCGGCGGCGGTATCGCGCACCTGTTCGGCGGCTTTGCGCTTGGCCTTGTCCCACTGGCCGGAGCCGAGCGCGTGCAGCGGCGCGTCCTCGGGCGCGGCGCCGGAGTAGCGCGAGATCACGTGCAGCTGGGACACCGGGACGTACAGCTTGGTCTCCTTGGCGTATTCCAGGTGCAGGAACTCGGTCTCGCCTTCGCCCAGGTCCATGCTCATCAGGCCCATGTAGCGGCCGATGCCGTGGTTGATGTGCACGACCGGGTCGCCGATCTTGAGCTCGGACAGGTCGCGCACCATCGACTCGACCTGGGTGGTGGCTTCCTGCTTCTTCTTGCCGGCGCGCCGGCCCGAGCCCGCATACAGCTCGGTCTCGGTGATGAACACCAGGCGCCCGCAGGATTCGTCCATCAGCTCGAAGCCGGCCTGCAGCGGCGCCACGCCGAGCATGACCTTGGCATTGGCGCCGCACAGGCTGCGGTAGCCGTCGACCAGGGCCAGGTCCAGCTTGTATTCGTTGAAGTACTGCTGCAGCGTTTCGCGGCGGCCGGCCGAATCGGCGCAGATCATGACCTTGGCGGCCGGATCGTTCGCGGTGCGCGCCAGGAAGGCGCGCAGGCTGGCCAGCGGATCGTCCAGGCGGCGGTTGACGGCGATGTCGGGCAGCGGCGCCGACAGCTCCGACGGCAGGTTTCCGGCACTGCCGGGAACCTGCGAAGCCGTCTCTTTTCCGATGGCCCAGCGGCCGTGCGGCTTGGCCAGCGTGAAGAACTGCTCGGCGCCGAGGAAGATTTCCTTCGGCTCCAGCAGCGGGCGTTCGCGGTCGGCCTTCAGGAATTTGTAGCGCGACTCGGTGTCGGCCCAGAAGCGCCCGATCGCGCCGTCGATGTCGCCGACCAGGGCCAGGGAGGCGTCATCGGGCAGGTAGTCGAACAGGGTTGCGGTCTGTTCGAAGAACAGCGGCAGGTAGTACTCGATACCGGCCGAGGCGATGCCGTTGCCGATGTCCTTGTAGACCGGCGAGCGCGTCGGATCGCCTTCGAAGCGCTCGCGCCAGCGGCCGCGGAAGCTCGTCCTGGCCTGTTCGTCCATCGGGAATTCGCGCCCCGGCAGCAGGCGCACTTCCTTCACCGGGTACAGCGAGCGCTGGGTGTCGGCGTCGAAGGTGCGGATGGTCTCGATCTCGTCGCCGAACAAATCCAGGCGGTAGGGCAGGGCGGAACCCATCGGGAACAGGTCGATCAGGCCGCCGCGCACCGAGTACTCGCCCGGCGACATCACCTGCGATACATGGGTGTAGCCGGCCAGGGTCAGCTGGGCCTTGAGTTTCGCTTCGTCCAGGTTCTCGCCCTGGCGGAAGAAGAAGGTGTAGGCCGCCAGGAAGGACGGCGGCGCCAGGCGCACCAGCGCGGTGGTGGCCGGCACGACCAGCACGTCGCACTGGCCGTTGCGGATCTCGTGCAGCGTCGCCAGGCGTTCGGACACCAGGTCCTGGTGCGGCGAGAACGCGTCGTAGGGCAGCGTCTCCCAATCCGGGAGCAGGTGGCACGCCAGCTTGCCGTCGGCGAACCAGGGGATTTCGTCGAGCAGGCGCTGGCCGTCGCTGGCGCTGGCCACGATCACGGTCAGCATCTGCTTTTTTTCTTTCAGCGCGAGCGCCGCATGCGCGAGCGCATAGGCATCCGAGGAGCCGTACAGGGCCGGCAGGACGAAACGGTTTCCGGATTTCGGGAGATGTTTTTTGAGATCGAAAGGCATTGACGCGTGCTATCAACAATCGGCAGGACCAGGGTCCTTCATTATAGACGAAGGCCTGGATGAAGGCCGCGCAGGAACTTGCATCGTCAACATCAGCACGTCGCACCTGCCTGCGCAGGGGCGACGGGGATCTTTTTAGTGTTGCGTTTCAGCGATCAGTCATTACGTTCGCCCAGCCGTTCGAAATACCGACCCGCCGGGCCGGCCAGCAGTTCCGGCAGCGGCGCGTCGCCGGGCGCGACCACGCCGGCGTCGACCAGCAGGCGCAGCCTGGCCAGCAGGTCGGCGCGGCCCAGCGCTTCAGCCAGCGGCCGGGTGCCCCTGCGGCCTGCGCGCACGATGGCGGCGGCCACGAAGGGCGGCAATTCCCATTGCGTGGCGATGGCGGCCGAGAGTTCGCGGCCGCTTGCCAGCAGCGCCTCGCAAAACGCGTCCGACTGCGGCACCAGCGGCTGGTCGAGGTGGCCCAGATGATAGTCGATGAGGCGGAAGGCGACCACCAGCCCGACGTCCAGCACCAGGCCGGCGAGGTAGGCTTCGAACGGGTCGGCGCCGACCTCCGGCGCCAGCAGGCTGGCAGCCAGTGCACAGGCGTCCGAGTGCAGCCACAGGCGCGGCGCCACCGAACGGACCACGCGCCCGCCCTGCAAGTTGATGACAGGGCGGAATGCCACCCGCGCCAGCAGGATGCGCAAGCCATTCTCGCCCAGGACCATGACGGCGCCATCGATGGTGGTCACCGGCTTGGCGCTGCGAAAATAGGGACTGTTGGCTTCGCGGATGACTTCCGCCACCAGCACCGCGTCGCGCGCGACCTGACGTGCCAGGTCGGCGGTGGAAACGCTGTCGTCGCGCAGGCTTTTCAGCAATTGCGGCACCACCGCCGGTACGCGCGGCACCAGTTCGCCGGCCGCGGCCGGATCGCCCGCCAGGCGTGCGAGCTCGGCCAGGATGCGCGCTTCGGATGTGGGGGCGGCGTCGCCACGTACCGGGTCCGTGAGCCAGCGGTAGAAGGCGAGGTCGACGTGGCGCGGCATGGCCATGGCGGCGGCCGGCGTGACCGGGAGGGCGGCCGGCGCCGAGGGCGGCGAGGGTGCTTGCGGCGGCGCCGGCGCGCTTGTGCCGGCGCCGCCGAACAGGCGCGTGAGCCAGTGTTTCATGCTGAAGGGTGCCGTCTTGGAATGTCGAGCATTCTACCCCGGCGCGGAGGATCGTAGCGCCGATAAACGAGGCAAAAAGCAAGGCAAAAAGCAAGGCGGGACCGGAACGGCATGCGCCGCTCCGGTCCCGCCCGGTGCCGATGAAGATCGCAGCGTGCTCAGCGCGTGCCGGTACCCGAGGTGCCCGAGGTGGAGCCGGCCCCCGAGGTGCCGCCCATGCCCGTGCCCGAGGTGCCGCTGCCGACACTCGACGCGCCCGCACCGCCGGTGCCGGTGCCGGTGTTCCAGGTGTTCGAACCCGAGCCCGAGCTGGTCGACGACGATTCCGACGCGCCCGAACCCGACGAGCTGGATGGCGAGGTCTGGTTGGTGGTCACGCCCGAACCGTTGGCGGCGTCCGGGGTGGCGCCTTCCATGGTGCCGCTGTTGCCGCCGGTCGAGCTGCAGGCTGCCATGCTCATGGCCATCAGGGCGCCGATCACTACGCTTTGGTATTTTTTCATGGTGTTCTCCTCGATTGGTGGATGGTGCAATCATGCGACTGCGCACCCGTGTTCAAAATAGGATGAGCACGTCCATTGGCGTAGGATGAAACGCACAACCTTTTACATGTGTTTCGCTACGAGAAGTACATTGATGGCCATGCAAGCCGGGGGCATGCCCACAGGCGTCGTCCCCGCGAAGGCGGGGACCTATGCCGAGCGACAGAATTCGGTATTCCTGGAATAGTCTCAGCGCTTCGGCACACTGACTTCGGATAATCGGTATGGGTCCCCGCCTGCGCGGGGACGACGTCCGTGGCAGTGCCGGAAACGACAGCAGCTATCGGCGGCGGCGATCAGAACAGGCTGTTCTGCACCTGCGTCTGCTGTGGCGTCGGCGCCGCCGGCGGCTGTCCCGGCGGCGCGTTGGGGTCGGCCGGCGGCGCGTTCGGATCGGCGGGCGCCTGCTGGTCCATGTCGATGCCGCCCAGGACCGGGGTTTCCGCATACTCCTGGTAGACCCAGTCGTCGTTCTCGCGCACCAGGCCTTCGGGTTGGCTGCGTTCTTCCTGCGCACGCTTGGCCAGCGCCACCTTCATGTAGTCGATCCAGATCGGCAGCGCCAGCGTGGCGCCGAACTCGCGGCCGCCCAGCGAGCGCGGCTCGTCGTAGCCCATCCAGGCCACCGCGACCACGTTGCCGCCGTAGCCCGAGAACCAGCCGTCGACCGCGTCGCTGGTGGTGCCGGTCTTGCCGGCGATATCGGTGCGGCCGAGCGCCTTGGCGGCGGCCGCGCCGGTGCCGTAGCGGGTCACGTCGCGCAGCATGCTGTCGGTGATGAAGGCGTTGCGCGGGTCGAGCACGCGCTGCGCCTCGTTGTGGGCGGCGGACGGCGCCGCTTGCTGGATGACCTTGCCGTCGGCATCCTCGATGCGGGCGATCAGGTAGGGCTGCACGCCATAGCCGCCGTTGGCGAACACCGCGTAGGCCCCGGCCATCTGCAGCGGCGTCACGGCGCCGGTGCCCAGCGCCAGCGTGAAGTTCTTCGGCTGGCGCGCCAGGTCGAAGCCGAAGCGGCCCAGGAATTCATGCGAGAACGGTACCGAGACCGCGCGCAGCAGGCGTACCGAGGGCACGTTCTTGGACTTGACCAGCGCTTCGCGGATCGTGATCGGGCCGTCCCACTTGAAGTCGTCGTTCTGCGGCGACCAGGTCTTGCCGGCGTCCTCGCCCGGCAGGTCGAGCGGCGCGTCGAGGATGCGCGTGCCCGGCGAGTAGCCCTTCTCGATGGCGGCCGAGTAGATGAAGGGCTTCATGCTGGAGCCCGGCTGGCGCCAGGCCTGGGTCACGTGGTTGAACTTCTGGAAGTTGTAGTCGAAGCCGCCCACCAGCGCGTGGTAGGCGCCGCTGTCGGCATCGATGGCGACGAAGGCGGCCGCCACCTGCGGCACCTGGGTGATGGTCCAGCGGCCTTTCGCCTCCTTGCTGACGCGGACGATCGCGCCCGGCGTCAGGCGCAGCGCTTCCTTCGCGTTCGGGTTCAGCCCGGACTGCGCGAAGCGGATCGCGGCGCCGCTCAGGTCGACCGTGTCGCCGTCCTCGGTTTCGACGCGCACCGACTTCGTCGAGGCCGACAGCACCACCGCCGGGACCAGGCCGTCGCTCGACGGGCGCTTGCCGAGGGCGTCGGCGATCGCAGCCTCGCGCTCGGCCGGATCGGCAGGCAGCTCGATGCGGCCTTCCGGGCCGCGCCAGCCGTGGCGCTGGTCGTAGGCGATCACGTTGCGGCGCACCGAGGCGTAGGCCGCTTCCTGCTCGTTCTTCAGGATGGTCGTGTAGACCTTGATGCCGCGCGTGTAGGCTTCTTCCTTGAACTGGCTGAAGGCGGCCTGGCGCGCCAGTTCGGCCACGTACTCGGCATGGGTGTCGAACTCCTGGCCGCGGGTGTTCACGCGCAGCGGTTCCTCCAGTGCGGCCTGGTACTGGTCTTCGCTGATGTAGTTCAGCGCGCGCATGCGGCCCAGCACCGCGTGCTGGCGTTCGCGCGCGCGCTTCGGATTCGCCACCGGGTTGTGGCGCGACGGATTCTGCGGCAGGCCGGCCAGCATCGCCATCTCGGCCACCGACAGCTGGTCCAGGTTCTTGTTGAAGTAGGCGCGCGCCGCGCTGGCGAAGCCGTAGGCGCGCTGGCCCAGGTAGATCTGGTTCATGTACAGCTCGAGGATCTCGTCCTTGGACAGGGCGGCCTCGATCTTGTAGGCGAGCGCGATCTCGTTGACCTTGCGGCCGATGTGCTTTTCGCGCGACAGGAAGAAGTTGCGCGCCACCTGCATCGTGATGGTGGAGCCGCCGCCGGCGCCGAAGCCGTGGCGCAGGTTGGAGACCACCGCGCCGATGCCGCGCTGGAAGTCGATCGCGCCGTGCTCGTAGAAGCGCGCATCCTCGATCGCCAGCAGCGATTTCTTCATCAGGTCGGGAATTTTCTTGATCGGGACGAAATCGCGGTGCTCTTCGCCGAACTCGCCGATGAGTACCTTGTCTGCCGTATAGATGCGCAGCGGGATCTTCGGCCGGTAATCGGTCACGGCGTCCAGCGCGGGCACGTTGGGCAGCACGCGCAGCACGACGTAGCCGACGATGACGGCAATGAAGAGGATGAGGGCGGCCAGGGCCAGCAAAATGAAACCGCGCAGGCGGCCGGGGCGCTTGGGCGCCCGCTTGGGCGTCTGATTCGTAGTTGCCAAAACTGATTCCTTATATGGTCGACATGACCAGAACGGCCCTCCGTAAGGACGGCCGGAAGGAAATTATAATCCGCTTTTCTTCCATTACGGCATGTGCGAGGGCCACGGTGCCAAGCTCTGGCAGGTAATCCCGGGGGTGGCGCGGCACGATACCGGCTTCCGGCGCAAGGGCTGCGGTGCCGATCCGCGGTGTGTCTAGACGCGCTTGAAGCATTCGTCCGTGGCCCATGCCGCCTGTACCCGGCACTCGCCGTCGGCCAGGGATGCCAGCACGCTTTCCCTGGCGCCGGCCACCGCGCCGCGCTGTTCGTCGAGGATCGCGCGCAGGCGGTCGATCTCGTGCAGCCGTGCGTCCAGTTGCTCGACCAGGGCGTCCTTCAGCGCGGCGCCGTGCAAGGCGGCGACGCTCCGGACCGTATCGAGCGAAAAGCCCAGTTTCTGGCCGAGCTGTATGAGGTCCAGCCGCTCCAGCGCGTTGGCCTGGTAGACCCGGTACCCGTTGGCGCCACGCTGCACCTTCGGCAGCAAGCCTTCCTTTTCGTAGTAGCGGATGGTCGATGCCGGGATGCCGGTGCGTTCCGCGAGTTCGCCGATTTTCATGTGCATGGGGGGCTTGACCTTGAAGTTGGCTTCAAGCTTAGGATAACGCATCCTTATCGAATCCAGGAATCATCCGATGCTCTTTACGCCCCTGACCCTGCCGAATGGCGCCGTGGTCCCCAATCGCCTGGCCAAGGCCGCCATGGAAGAAACCCTGGCCGACGCCGGGCAAGTGCCGGGGCCGCGCATCCTACGCCTGTACCGACGCTGGGCCGAAGGCGGCACCGGCTTGCTCATCACCGGCAACGTGATGGTCGACCGCCGCGCGCTGACCGGCCCGGGCACCATCGCCCTGGAAGCAGGGACGCCGCTCGCACCATTCGAAGCATGGGCACGGGCGGCGCGCGCACACGGCGCCCAGGCCTGGATGCAGATCAACCACCCGGGCCGCCAGGTCATGGCCAACATGGGTGGCCTGGCCTGGGCACCGTCGGCGGTGGCGCTGGACCTCGGCAAGCACAGCAAAATGTTCGCGCAGCCGCTGGCGATGACGGAGGCCGACATCGCCGACGTGATCGAACGCTTCGCGGCCACTGCGCACGCGGCGGAGCAGGCCGGTTTCACGGGTGTGCAGATCCATGCGGCGCACGGCTACCTGCTCTCGCAATTCCTGTCGCCGCTGGCCAACCGGCGCGATGACGCCTGGGGCGGCAGCCTGGCCCATCGTGCACGCCTGCTGGTGGCCGTCGTGCGCGCGGTGCGGGCGCGCGTTGCGCCCGCCTTCTGCGTCGGCGTCAAGCTGAATTCGGCCGACTTCCAGCGCGGCGGTTTTTCGGAAGACGACGCCAGGCAGGTGCTGGCGATGCTGAATGCCGAGCAGGTCGACCTGGTCGAACTCTCGGGCGGGAGCTACGAAAGCCCGGCCATGCAGGGCCGTACCGCCGACGGCCGCACGCTCGCGCGCGAAGCCTATTTCCTGGAGTTCGCGCGCGACCTCGCACAGGTGGCGACGATGCCCCTGATGACCACTGGCGGCATCGCGCGCCGCCAGATCGCCGAGCAGGCGCTGCAAAGCGGCGTCGCCATGGTCGGCATCGCGACCGCCCTGGCCGCCGTGCCGGATCTCGCGCGCGAATGGCAGGCGGGCCGTGAGCCGCTGGCCGCCATGCCCGCCGTCGACTGGAAGGACAAGGCACTGGTCAGCCTGGCGCGCATGGCGCTGGTACGGCGCCGGTTGCACGCCCTGGCCGTCGGTGCGGGCGCGCCGGCGGCCTATAGCCCGGTGTTCACGCTGGTGCTGGACCAGTTGCGTGGCGTGTTCCTGACGCGGCGTTACCGGGCATGGCTGCGCAAATAAACGCCGGGTGATTCAGGCCACCCGGCGGCCGTACCAGTCTTCCAGTGCGCCACGGGCCAGCGGACGGCTGAAGTAATACCCCTGGCCCAGCTGGCAGCCGCGCTCGCGCAGGTAGTCGAGCGCGGCGCGCGTCTCGATGCCCTCGGCCACCAGTTCGAGGTTCAGGCTGTGGCCGAGCGCGATCACGGCGTCGATCACCGCGCGGCTGGCGTGGTCGGTCTCGATGCGGCGCACGAAGGACTGGTCGATCTTCAGCTTGTCGAGAGGCAGGGTGGACAGGCTGCTCAGGCTGGAATAGCCGGTCCCGAAATCGTCGAGCGCAATGCGCACGCCCAGCGCCTTGACGTGGTTCAGGATATCGACCGCTTCCGCCAGGTTTTCCATGATGGCAGTCTCCGTGAGCTCGATGACCACGCGCTGCGGGGCGATGCCGGCGGCGGCGATCACGGTGCGCACGCGTTCGCAGAAGGCGGCGCGCCGGAACTGCAGCGCCGAGACGTTGATCGAGACGGTGAGCGGCAGTCCCGCTGCCTCCCAGGCACCCTGTTGCTGGCAGGCTTCGCGCGCCACCCAGGCGCCGATCGGGAGGATCAGGCCGCCGCTTTCGGCGACCGGGACGAAGGTGCCGGGCCCGACCGCCGGCTCGATGCCGTCCTCCAGGCGCACGAGGGCTTCGACGCCGTCCACCCGGCCCGTTGCGAGGTCGACGATCGGCTGGTAATGCAGCGCCAGGCCGCCGTGGTCGACTGCGTGCCGCAGGCGGCGCTCCACGCTCAGCGTGAACTGGGCCTGGGCGTCCATGTGCGGCGAGTACCACTCGAAACCGGCGCGGCCGTTGTGCTTGACCTGCAGCATGGCCATGTCCGCCGCGTGGATCAGCAGGTTGGCGGTGGCGCCGTGCTCCGGGAAGCGGCTGATGCCGATCGAGACCGTCAGCAGGGCCTCGATGTTGCCGACCTCGATCGGGCGCGCCATGGTGTCGAGGATGGCGCGCGCAATGGCCGCGGGCCGTTCGCGGACGTGGTCGTGGCCGAGGCAGGGGATCACCACCACGAACTCGTCGCCACCGACGCGCGCCAGCAGCGCATCCGGGCCCACGCAGGCCTGCAGGCGCTGCGCGACCTGCTGCAGGACGCGGTCGCCGACCTCGTGCCCGTACTGGTCGTTGACGGGCTTGAAGCGGTCGAGGTCGACGAACAGCAGGGCGCCGCCCGGCGCCCCGGCGTGCAGGTCGGCCAGGGCCCGGTCGAGGGTGGACAGGGCCATCGCGCGATTGGCCAGCCCGGTCAGGCCGTCGTGCGAGGCGGCCCAGCGCACGGCCTGCTCGGCCTGGCGGCGTTCCGCGATGTCGCGCGGCACCACGTGCATCAGCCATTCCCCCTTTACTTCGAGGACGGTGGCCGTGATCTCGACCGGAATCTCGGCGCCGTCCCGGCACGTATACACGCGCTCGAACGCCGGCGGCTGCGCCTGGCGGCATTGGTCGAACACCCTGCGCAGGCGCTCCGGATTGGTCGGCAGGTCGATCTGGAACAGCGTCATCGCCAGCAGTTCGGCCTTGCCGTAGCCGAGCCGCTCGGACACCTTCCGGTTGGCATAGCGGATGTTGCCGTCCTCGTCGAGCAGCAGCAGCATCTCGTTCGCGTTCTCGGTGAAGAACTTGAATTGTTCCAGCTCCTCCTGCTGCGCGGCCAGCGCCGCATCGCGCTGGCACAGCAGGCCGGCGGCGCGCTCGATCGCGGCGCCCACCTCGGCCGCCTCGGACAGGTGCACGGCCGGCATCACCGGCGGCATGCCCCGGCCGAGCGCGCTCGCCGGTTCGATCAGTGCCTGGATCGAGCCGGCGATGCGGCGGCTCATGGCGCGTGCCAGCAACAGGCCGAGCACGAACAGGCAGCCCACCGCGGCCGTCAGGTAGCGCAGCCTGGTCACCAGGGGGCGCAGGACCTGGTCCCGCGGCACCCCGATGATGGCGGTGTAGCCGGTGCGCGGCGAACGCGCGAAGACCGCGAAGTTGGTCACCCCGTCCTTGGTGACGCTTTCCAGCTGGCCGGCATCGTGCGTGGTGGTCGCCTGGCGCAGCTTGTCGGTTGCCGCCTGCCCGACATAGCGGTGTGCGCTTCGGCTGCGGCCGGCGATGATGCCCTTGCGGTCGAGCAGGCTGGCCAGCCATCCTTCGGGAAGGCTGCGCTGCGACAGGATGGCGCTCAATTGCGTGGCCGGGACGAGTACAGCCAGCGAATACGCGACCTTGCCGGCGTCGGCGCCGGTGACCGGCAGGTACACGATCACGACAGGCTCGCCCGTCGGGGCGTCGATCGCGACGTTCGAGATCGCGGCCTGGCCGGTCTCGAAGACGGCGCCGATCGCCTGTATCTCGCGTGGCGCCGGGATCGGCCGGGCATCGCGGCTGGACATGCCGACGATACGGTCGCCATCGGTGCGGTAGACCACGACCGGGGTGCCGAGGGACGCGGCGAGCAGGCGTACGCCTTGGGCCGAGAATAGGTCTGGCGTATCCTCCGAGCGTTGTTGCGCCTGCGCCAGCGACTGTGCCATGGCCTGGGCGCGCAGCAGGTGGGCATCGATTTCCTGGCCGGTCTCGCGCGCGAGCCGCAGCATGTCCTCGTTTTGCCGAACCCGTTCGTCCCGGTATTCGTTCACCAGGAAGCCGGCGCTGCCGAGGATGCCCGGCAGCAGGCAAGCCAGGACCAGGCCACTCAGCAGGTGGGCGACAGGGCGGCGGCGTGTGGACGAGGGGGCGCGAAACATGGGCAAGCAAACCGGAAGCGACGGCTACGAACAAGACATGGTTGAAATCATATAGTCTTTCCTATGGGCAATGCTACTGTGGCAAGCGCGCGTGTTTGTTCGATGCTACTACTTCGGGCCATACTGTACTGTTCCGCTTGCTGGCGCAAACGAAAACGGCGGCCCGCAGGCCGCCGTCGTAGGCTCTATTTAATCAGAGAAATCACTTCACGCCGTGCATCAGCTTCTGGATCAGCGGCGCGATCAGGAACAGCAGCACGCCCGAGCCGATCAGGGCCCAGAAACCGAAGGTGTAGCCGGACAGCGCCGATTCCACGGTCATGCCGCTTTCGCCGGAGACGAAGCTGGCGAAGATGCCCGACAGGTTGTTGCCGATGCCGGTCGACAGGAACCAGCCGCCCATGCCCAGGCCCACCAGGCGGGTCGGGGCCAGCTTGGTGACCATCGACAGGCCGATCGGCGACAGGCACAGCTCACCGATCGACTGGATCACGTAGACCATGAACAGGGTCCAGAACGGGATCTTGCTGTCCGGTCCGACCAGGAAACTCAGCGCGTACCACAGCAGCACGAAGGCCAGGCCGTTGAAGATCAGACCGAGGCCGAACTTGCGCGGGATCGACGGATTGGCGCGGCCCATCATCACCCACACCGCGGCCACCAGCGGCGCGCAGACGATGATCGCCAGGGTGTTCACCGACTGGAACCAGCCGGTCGGGAAGATCCAGCCGCTGAAGTCGCGGCGCACGATGTTCTCGGCCAGGAAGGTGAACGAGCTGCCGGCCTGCTCGAAGAAGCACCAGAACATCACGTTGAAGAAGAAGATGATCATCATGGCGATGACCTTGTCGCGCGCGACCTTGCCGTTGCGCACGCCTTCGACCACCAGCATGGCGGCCAGCGCCAGGAACAGCACGGTGAGGATGCCCTGCAGTTTTTCCGCGCCCAGCTGCAGCAGGAAGTAGACCCCCGGGATCACGACCAGCGAACCGATGACGACGCCGATCACGCGCGCCGGGCTGGCCAGCGGGCCGGTGGCGGCGCCGATGCCCTTCAGGCCGCGGCGGCCGATCTGGAACCATACCAGCGACAGCAGCATGCCGATGCCGGCGGCGAAGAACACGGCCTTGTAGGCCGGCACGCCGGTCTGGGGCGAGAACACCTCGGCCAGCCAGCCGGTCAGGATCGGGGCCAGGAAGCCGCCGCCGTTGATGCCCATGTAGAAGATGGTGAAGCCGGAATCGCGGCGGGTGTCGTTGATGCCGTACAGCTGGCCGACCATGGTCGAGATGTTCGGCTTGAACATGCCGTTGCCGACCACGATGGTAGCCAGGCCGAGCTTGAAGACGTTCGGGTCGGGCACCGTGATGGCGAACAGGCCGATCACCATGAAGGAAGCGCCGACCAGGATCGAACGCTGGTAGCCGATCACGCGGTCGGCGACGTAGCCGCCGAACACGGCGCCGGCATACACCAGCGCGAGGTAGGAACCGTAGGTCAGGTTGGCATCGGCCTGGCCGACGCCGCTGCCGCCGTAGAACTGGGCGACGATGTAGAGCACCAGGGCCCAACGGATGCCGTAGAACGCAAAGCGTTCCCAGAATTCCGTCATGAACAGCATCCACAGTGGTGCCGGGTGCCCCATGATCTGACGGAATTCCGGGACCGCCTTGGCGTCCGCGGTTGAAGTAGCTGCACCGCTCATGCGGTTCCTCCCCAAAATCGTTATAAGAATTGTGTGGACTACCCGTCCTGGATAAGGACGGCAAGCCAATAGCGTCGCATTTTAGTGGAAATTCTGCGCTATCTGGCAACTTTTTCCGAGCCATGGTTTGATGGCATTGGAGTGCTGCCAATCGGAGCCGCAATCACTGGGAAGATGTCGTATATTGGTGGAATTACCACATTGATTCATAGAAGAGTAAAGGAAGCGAACCATGAGTTACGAGGTTGTCGATACCCTGATTTCGCCGGAAGGCCGGCTGGAAGTCCTGTCCAAGGCCGAGGTGGCCAAGCTGCTCGATACCAGCCAGGGCGGGCTGTACCAGATGTTCCGCAAATGCGCGCTGGCGGTGCTGAATTCCGGCAGCTCCATCGATGACGGCAAGGAACTTCTGGAGCGCTACAAGGACTTCGAGATCAAGATCATCCAGCGCGAACGCGGCATCAAGCTCGACATCCGCGGCGCGCCGGCCCATGCTTTTGTCGACGGCAAGATGATCAAGGGTATCCACGAGCACCTGTTTTCGGTACTGCGCGACATCGTCTACGTGAATTTCGAGGTCACCGACAATCCGCGCTTCGACCTGCACCGTCCGGAAGGCATCACCGATGCCGTGTTCCACATCCTGCGCAACGCCAACGTGATCCAGCCGCAGCGCAATCCCAACCTGGTGGTGTGCTGGGGCGGGCACTCGATCAACCGCGTCGAGTACAACTATTCGAAGCACGTCGGCTACCAGCTCGGCCTGCGCGAGCTCGACATCTGCACCGGCTGCGGCCCGGGCGCGATGAAGGGTCCGATGAAGGGCGCCACCATCGGCCATTCCAAGCAGCGCCTGCAGGGCGGCCGCTATCTCGGCATCTCGGAACCCGGCATCATCGCCGCCGAGTCGCCGAACCCGATCGTCAACGACCTGGTGATCATGCCGGACATCGAGAAGCGCCTGGAAGCGTTTGTCCGCACCGGCCACGGCATCGTGGTGTTCCCGGGCGGCGCCGGCACCGCCGAGGAGATCCTGTACATCCTCGGTATCCTGCTGCACCCGGAAAACGCCGACCTGCCTTTCCCGCTGGTGTTCACCGGCCCGGCCTCGAGCAAGGAATACTTCGAGCAGATCGACCAGTTCATCGGCCTGACCCTGGGCGAGCAGGCGCAGAAGCGCTACAAGATCATCGTCGACGACCCGGAAGCGGTGGCGCGCGAGATGCATACCGGGATCCGCCAGGTGCGCGAATTCCGCAAGTCGCGCAGCGATGCCTATTACTTCAACTGGGGCCTCAGGATCGACCCCGAATTCCAGCGCCCGTTCCGTCCGACCCACGAGAACATGCGCAACCTGTCGCTGCACAAGAACCAGGAGACCCACCTGCTGGCCGCCAACCTGCGCCGCGCGTTCTCGGGCGTGGTGGCCGGCAACGTCAAGGACGAGGGCATCCGCGCGATCGAAAAATACGGCAAGTTCGAGATCCACGGCGAAGACGAGATCATGGCGCCGATGGACAAGCTGCTGCAATCGTTCGTGGAGCAGAGCCGCATGAAGTTGCCGGGCAAGGAGTACATTCCTTGCTACCGGGTCGTTCGTTGAGGTGACCGGGAGAACGTCGCCCCTGCCTCCGCAGGGGCGACGGTTTGATGCCAACGCGGGGAATGAAAAAGGGGCGCCGCGGCGCCCCTTTTTTTGTCCGATCACGGCAACGCGATCAGTCCTCCTCGTCAGTCTTCCTTGCGCAGGTGCGGGAACAGCAGCACGTCGCGGATGTTCGGCGAGTCGGTGATGATCATCATCAGGCGGTCGATGCCGATGCCGCAGCCGCCGGCCGGCGGCATGCCGTATTCCAGCGCACGGATGTAGTCGGCGTCGTAGTACATCGCTTCCTCGTCGCCGGCGTCCTTGGCGTCCACCTGGGCCAGGAAACGGGCCGACTGGTCTTCCGGATCGTTCAGCTCGGAGAAGCCGTTGGCGATCTCGCGACCGACCATGAACAGCTCGAAGCGCTCGGTGATGCCTTCGCGGGTGTCGGAGGCGCGCGCCAGCGGCGAGACTTCGACCGGGTAGTCGATGATGAAGGTCGGTTCCCACAGCTGGGCTTCGGCGGTTTCCTCGAACAGCGCCAGCTGCAGCGCGCCCAGGCCGGCGTGGGCCATCGGCTTGACGCCGAACTTCAGCAGCTCGGTGCGCAGGAATTCGGCGCTGTCCAGCTGCTCGGCGGCGTAGCCCGGCGCGAACTTGTTGATGGCCTGGACGATGGTCAGGCGGTGGAAGGGCTTGCCCAAGTCCAGCGCGCGGCCGCCGTAGGTCAGATCAAAGGTGCCGTGGGCGTCCACGGCGGCCTGGCGGATCACGGCTTCGGTGAAGTCCATCAGCCACTTGTAGTCGGTGTAGGCCGCGTAGAACTCCATCATCGTGAATTCCGGGTTGTGGCGGACCGACACGCCCTCGTTGCGGAAGTTACGGTTGATCTCGAACACGCGGTCGAAACCGCCGACCACCAGGCGCTTCAGGTACAGCTCGGGCGCGATACGCAGGAACATCTGCATGTCGAGCGCGTTGTGGTGGGTGATGAAAGGCTTGGCCGCCGCGCCGCCCGGGATCGGGTGCAGCATCGGGGTCTCGACTTCCATGAACTGGTGTTCCTGCATGAAGCGGCGGATCGACGCGATCGCGGCGGTGCGCGCCTTGAAGGTGCGGCGCGTCTCTTCGTTCATGATCAGGTCGACGTAGCGCTGGCGGTACTTGGTTTCCTGGTCGGCCAGGCCGTGGAACTTGTCCGGCAGCGGGCGCAGCGACTTGGTGATCAGGCGCAGCGTGGTGACCTTGACGGTCAGTTCGTCGACCTTGGTCTTGAACAGCGTGCCTTCCACGCCCAGGATGTCGCCCAGGTCATAGCGGCGGAAGGCTTCCATGGCCTCTTCGCCCAGGTTGTCGAGGGTGACGTAGATCTGGATGCGGCCATCGGCGCGCGGGCCCGACGCGTCCTGCAGGGTCGCGAACGCGGCCTTTTTGCCGGCTTCGCGCTTGAGCATCATGCGGCCGGCCAGTACCACCTGCTGCGGTTCTTTTTCCAGTTCCTCGCGGCTCCAGCCGCCGTAGGTCCCGGCCAGGTCGGCGGCCTTGTGCCGGGGGACGAAGTCGTTCGGGAAGGCCACGCCTTTTTCGCGGAGCGCGGCCAGCTTGGCGCGGCGCTCGGCGATGATCTTGTTGTCGTCGAGGCCCAGGGTAGTGGATTCCTGGCTGCTCGGCCCTTGGCCCTGCTGTTCTTGGTTGTTGTCGGTGCTCATATCAGGTTCACTCTAGTATTGATGACAGGCTTTTATCGCAAGCTTGCGCACAGGCCGTCGATGTCCAGGTCGGCGTAGTCGTCGACCACGCGGATCACGTTGTCGAATCCGGCGAAGGCTTCGGCCGGCAGCGTGGTGGTGATGACCACCGCGCGCATGCCGGCGCGGCGCGCCGCTTCCACGCCCATCGGCGCGTCCTCGAACACGATGCACTTGGCCGGGGCAATGCCCAGCTGCTCGGCGGCCTTCAGGAACACGTCCGGATGCGGCTTGCCCTGCTTGACGTCGGCGGCGCCGACCACGGTGTCGAAGTGGCGGCGCAGGCCCAGCTCATCGAGCGTGAACACGATGTTCTTGGGCGGCGCCGACGTCGCCACCGCCAGGCTGACGCCTTGCGCGCGCGCGGCCGTCACGAAGTGCTCGAAGCCCTCGATGGCGCGGCGATGCGGACCGTACATCTCGCGGTACAGCGCATCCTTTTCCAGGGCCAGCGCGGCGATTTCCTCGTCGCTGACGTCCGGACCGAGGCGCGCGCGCAGAATCTCGCGTCCCTGGGCACCGGCCGTCTCGCGGAAGAAGGCGTCCGCCTCGTAGGTCTTGCCGCGGCGTTCGAAGAACGCCAGCCAGGAATCAGTATGGAAGGCCATGTTGTCGACAATGGTGCCGTCCATGTCGAAGATGAATGCGCGCGCTGCTTGGGTCATGTTATTGAACGCCTTGCTTCAGGGATGCAGAGATAAAGTCGTCGATGTCGCCGTCCAGCACGTTCTTGGTGTTGCCGGTCTCGAAGCCGGTACGCAAGTCCTTGATGCGCGACTGGTCCAGCACGTAGGAACGGATCTGGTGGCCCCAGCCGACGTCGGTCTTGGAGTCTTCCAGCTTCTGCTGCTCGCTCATGCGCTTGCGCATCTCGAGTTCGAACAGCTTGGCGCGCAGCATGTCGAAGGCTTCGGCCTTGTTGCGGTGCTGCGAGCGGTCGTTCTGGCACTGCACCACGATACCCGACGGCGCGTGCGTCAGGCGCACCGCGGAGTCGGTCTTGTTGATGTGCTGGCCGCCGGCGCCGGATGCGCGGTAGGTATCGATGCGCACGTCGGCCGGGTTGATCTCGACCTCGAACGATTCGTCGACTTCCGGATACACGAACAGCGACGTGAACGAGGTATGGCGGCCGTTGGCCGAGTCGAACGGCGACTTGCGCACCAGGCGGTGCACGCCGGTCTCGGTACGCAGGTGGCCATAGGCGTATTCGCCCTCGACCTTGATGGTGGCGGTCTTGATGCCCGCGACCTCGCCCTCGGAGATTTCCAGCACCTCGGCCTTGAAGCCCTTGCGCTCGCAATAGCGCAGGTACTGGCGCAGCAGCATCGAGGCCCAGTCCTGGGCTTCGGTGCCGCCGGCGCCGGCCTGGATGTCGATGAAGCAGTTGGCGTGGTCCATCGGGTTGCTGAACATGCGACGGAATTCCATCGCCTCGATGATCTTCTTGATCTCCTCGGCGTCGCCTTCGACGGATTCGATGGTGTCGTCATCGCCTTCCTCGCGCGCCATCTGGAACAGGTCGGACGCGTCGCCCAGGTCGGCACGCGCCTTTTCCAGCGTCAGCACGACGCCTTCCAGCGCCTTCTTTTCCTTGCCCATTTCCAGGGCGCGTTTCTGGTCGTTCCAGATGGCCGGATCTTCCAGCTCTTCGTTGACCTGCTCTAGTTTCTCCGACTTCTTATCGAAGTCAAAGATACCTCCGAAGTTCGGCTTCACGATCCGTCAGATCGTTCAGCAGGGCGGAGAGGGCGTTGATGCGTTCAGCTTCCATGGTCGGTGGTATGTCTTGTAGTTGAATCGAACCGGAGATTATACCCGACTGCGCCGCGTGCCAGCGCGATCTTGCCTGCGCATCCGCGCCGGCCTTGCCCGGGCACATGGCGCTGCCGTATGATGGACCGCTGTTGCCAATGTTTCTTGTCATTCCCGCCATGCGATTTCCAGTTCCCTCGAGCCTTTCCCCGCATCTTTTCGTCGCCCTGATGTCCGCGCTCGTCGCCGACGCCTGGGCCGCGCCCGCCGCGCCGGCGGCCGGCACCAGCGCCACCCTGGCGATCCTGGAAACCACCGACATCCATGCCAACGTGGTCGGCTACGATTACTTCAAGCTGGCCGCCGAGCCGGCGCTGGGACTGGACCGCACCGCGACCCTGATCGCGCAGGCGCGCGCCGAATTCCCGAACACGCTGCTGTTCGATAACGGCGACACCATCCAGGGCACCGCGCTGGCCGATTACCAGGCGCTGGTGAAGCCGGTCGGCTGCGGCGAACAGCTCGGCATCTACAAGGTGATGCGGCGCCTCGGCTACGACGGCGGCGGCATCGGCAACCACGACTTCAACTACGGCCTGGGCTTCCTCGGGCAGGTCAGCGGCAAGGGGTTCGACGTCGACGGCATCCAGTCCGGCAAGGATGCCAAGCCCTGCGCCGGCCCCGGCTTCCCGCTGGTGCTGGCCAACGTCTACAGCGTCAAGACCAGGAAGCCGCTGTTCGCCCCGTACGAGATCATCGAAAAGCGCGTCAAGGCGGTCGACGCCGCCGGCCATGCCGTCGAGACCACGGTGAAAGTCGGCATCATCGGCTTCACGCCGCCGACCATCCTGGCCTGGGACAAGCGCTGGCTGGAAGGGAAGGCCTATACCGAGGGCGTGGTCGAGACCGCGCAGCGCTATCTGCCGGAAATGCGCGCCAAGGGCGCCGACCTGATCGTGGCGATCTCGCACGGCGGCCTGGATGCGACGCCATATTCGCCCACGATGGAAAATGGGAATTACCACTTGGCCCGGCGCAGCGGCGATTTCGGGGGGATCGATGCGCTCCTGCTCGGCCATTCGCACGTGCTGTTCCCGAACCCGGCCAGCACGGTCCCGCAATTCAACCTGCCGAACGTGGACAAGGTGCGCGGCACCGTGTTCGGCGTGCCGACCGTGATGGCCAATTTGTGGGGCAAGAACCTGGGCGTGATCCGGCTGACCCTGCGCCACGACGGCAAGGGCTGGCGGGTCGACAAGGACCGCACCGTGGTCGAGAGCCGCGCCACCGAACAAGGGAATAAACAGTTTGTCGCGGCCGACCCGCAGGTGATGCAACTGGTGCGCGCCGAGCACGAGGCGACCATCCAGTACGTGAAGACGCCGGTCGGCAGCACCGACTTCCGCATGTCGACCTATTTCGCCGACGTCGGCGACAGCTCGGCGATCCAGGTCGTGAACCAGGCCCAGACCGACTACGTGCGCAAGTACGTCGCCGCCAACCTGCCGCAATACGCGAACCTGCCGGTGCTGTCGATGGCGGCCGCCTTCAAGAGCGGCAACGCCGGCGTGGGCGACTATACCGACGTGGCCGAAGGCAGCCTGGCGCTGAACAACGCGGCCGACCTGTACCTGTACCCGAACGCGCTGTACGCGGTGAAGGTGGACGGCGCCGGCCTGAAAGCCTGGCTGGAAAAGGCGGCGGGGCGCTTCAACACCATCGACCCGGCGCAACCCGGGCCGCAGGAACTGGTCAACCCGGCTTTCCCCAGCTATAACTTCGATACCGTCACCTCGCCCGAGCTCAGCTACGAGATCGACGTCACCCAGCCGCCGGGCCGGCGCATCCGCAACCTGGCCTTGCGCGGCAAGCCGGTGGCGGACGGCCAGGCCTTCCTGGTCGCGACCAACAACTACCGCGCCAGCGGCGGCGGCAACTTCCCCGGCCTGGACGGCAGCAAGACCGTGATCGCCTCGCCGGACGCCAGCCGTGACCTCTTGATCGAGTACATCCGCGGCGCCAAGAAGCTGACGCGCGCGGCCAACGGCGCCCAGCGCAGCTGGCGCTTCGCGCCCGTGAAGACGGCCGGTCCGGTGGTGTTCCATGCGGCGCCGGGCAAGATCGCGCTGGCGCGCGCCGCCGGCCTGGCCAACGTGGCGCAGCTGCGCGAGGACGACGGCCAGGGCAAGGGCTTCGCGCTGTACGCGGTCGACCTGTCCAAATGAAGCGGCGGCTCGGCGCGCTACTGCTGGTCTTGACGGCGGCGGCGGGCGCCTTGGCCGAGCCGGCCGAGCCGCTACCCGCGACGCCGGAAGCGGCTTACCGCCTCGGGCTGGCCTACCGTAATGGCGACGGCGTCGCGCGCGATGCCGCGCTGGCGGTGCGCTGGCTGGGCCATGCCGCCGAGCGCGGCGTGCCGGCCGCGATGTTCATCCTGGCGCACATGCTGGCCGAAGGCGAGGGCACGGCGCGCGACACGGCCGCGGCGCGGCGCTGGCTGGACGCGGCGGCGCAGGCCGAGTATCCAGAAGCCTTGCAGGCACTGGCGATGGAAGAGCGCGATCCGGCGCGCGCGGCGGAATTGTTGCGCGAAGCGGCGCATGCGATGCAGCATCGCGCGCACGACAGATGAACGATGCGTTGCGGTTAGGCGCACGTGTAACGAGTTAATAACGTTCGCACAATCTAATAATGTTCGCCAAAACTACCGAGCACCACGAGCGGCCCTGCGGCTTGTCATGTGAGCAACGAGACCGTAAGTTCATGGTGCATTTGAGTAGCACAGCGTCGTGGCGGAAGCGCTGGAACAAACTTGGGTTGGCCGGGCTGTATGAAGGAGGCCATACGGGGGCGACCGAGACAATGGACGCCTCAGCAGAAACAGACTGTGGTTGAGTTGGCCCGAGTTGAGGCGGGACGGTGGTGGCACTGCTGCGCCAGATCGAGCAGAGGCAGGAGCATGCAGCAATCAGCGAACGCACCGCCGACCTCGATGCTGCGCAATCGGCCGCAGTGGAGTGCCTGCTAGCAGGCCTAACATCACGGAGTGTCTTGGACAGTGCCTGCTATCCATGACACAAATCTAGTCGTTTCCCTATTCCAGTGAGCTGACGGTCACACTATGAAGCGACATACGGCGCTGGTGAACCAAGACAGAACGCGTTGAAAGCCGGTTAGAAAATCGTTGCTTGACATTGATTGCTGTAAGGAAAAATTCTATTTATGGTATTGAATGTAATAATGCGCAATCACAATGTGCGCGGATGTGCCTTGATACTGGAAGGTTCCGCTAAATCGAGTGGAGGCACCCAATTTAAATGAGGGCATTTTCAGCAACTTATAAAAGCTTGCCACAGTATGAGTGCAGACTAAACTCATGTTGAATCCTTTTGCCTAGAATTATGGCTCAAGAGTATCTAGTGTGGTAGTGTCGATTCACTGTGCAAAAATCCGGGTTGGTTATTCCCCGGCAATATACGAAAATTTTTTATGCCTCGGCGGCCAGCAAAACGTCATGGATGCAGGCCGCGCATTGCCGCTTCTAATGCCCTTAAATCGGCCTCCGTCGCAGGGTCTGCAAGCCCTGCCGCTAGTCGCTCCCGCTTCCGCATAACCAAGTCAATCAACGCCTGCTTTGCAGGTTCATATGCTTCCGCCAGCACGCCCAAGGCTAGGAAGCCGTAAGCGCGCCTAAACATCTCACTCGATGGGTCGGCAGGATTCGGGTTGTCGTGTATCCAGAGTAGCGCTTTTAAGGCTTCGTCATACCTACCCGCCTGAACGGCGTCCGCTGACTCCTTGAACATATCCGCTAAATTTCGCATTTTTCGCTCGCATAAATAAAACGGCACCTCGCCGCGAAGATAAAACGGCACTCGCCGCTAATCAAGTGTGAGTGCCGACAACGCAGGGCTAATTACTGCCAAATGTAATTAAAGCTCTCCATCCATGACCAGTCGCCGGTTTCGCAACTTCTGAGGCATTTTGAATAGAATTCCATGTTTTTTGACTGGCACAGCCGTAAACTGCCGGGAGTTTTAGCTGCTATTTGGCAGACGGTATCCATGTTTCTTCTTGCGCCATCACACACGTTCTCTTTGCATTCCAGGGGCGTTTCATTTGGGGGCGGTTGAATCGTTCCTTCACCTTCGTCACCGACCCCGCCACCGACACCGCCGCCGCCGCCCCAATCAAAGGGAGGCGGCGTGTCTTCAACGATGATAGTGCAAGTCGCGTCATTAGAGGCTTCACGTGGGGGGCATGAATTGCTGCGCGCTCGTCGGTAGGATAATTGCAGCCAAACACAAGCCACGTTTAAAGCTTTGACTATTTCAACATATTACTTCTGAAAAGGTTAGGAGAGTGCTGCCGTATAAACTGCACAGCAAGAAAATGTCGGTAGATATTTCTGACCTATGATTTAAGCATAGAAGAAATGAATGGGTACACAGCGCTACAACCAGAATTTAAGGAAGAAGCAGTTCGTAAGGTCGTTGAGCGGGGCTACCCAGTTCCGGAATTTGCGGCCCGTCTGGGAGGGGCAGCTCACAACTTATACCAGTGGGTCAAGGCAGCGATGCCGACGAAGGACGAAAGACAAAGAGCGAGATCCTACGGTTGCGCTCCCAGATGAAGCGACTGGAAGAGGACTGCGATCTGTTAAAAAGCAACACGGTACTTTGCTAGGGTGCCCGAGTAAAGTACCGGTTCATGACCGAGCATCTGCAAGAATTTTCGCTTTGCTGACGAGCTGTGTATTGGGAGTTGCCCGTGCCGGATTTATCAAGAATCCTGCGATTATTCCAGCGCCCATAGCGACGACAATGCGCATGACGGGGTGTGCCGCAAGCGGCTGCCGGGCGGCGACGAAGATGCGGAGCCGCGCTGGTGTCTACATGGGTTCTTCAAATGAACCGTCCTCCCGGCTGACCCTCTCTTCCCCCGGTTCCGTTGACGATTTCATCGCCATGTCATATTAAAAAAATAAGCTTGCTCCCTCTCAAATGATCGGAGCAAGCATGAGTTCATCGATTTCGCGTCGCAACTTCCTGTCCCAGGGTGGGGTATTGGTGGGCAGTTCGGCATTGGGCGGCTCGCTGCTGCTTGGCGGCTGCGGCGGCGACGGCAACCATACGGCTATCGGTGTCAGCGAGAACGAACGGCCCAGGATGCCGTCCGGAATACAGTTCGGCGACATCACGGATAACCGGGCGATCATCTGGAGCCGGAGCGACCGCAATGCGCAGATGATCGTCGAATACGATACCAGCGACCGTTTCAACAACGCCAGCCGCATCGTCGGCCCCATTGCCAGCGACAGCGCCGATTTCACGACCCGGGTCGACCTGACCGGCTTGCCCGCCGGCCAGACGGTATTCGTGCGCGTGCGCTATGTCGATCCCAATAATTCGAGAATCGAAAGCGAAACCGTCTCGGGTCAATTCAGGACCACGCCGCCCGCCGATGGCACCCGGGCCGTGCGTTTCCACTGGAGCGGCGACCAGTGCGGCCAGGGGTGGGGCATCAACACCGATTTTGGCGGCATGAAGATCTATGAAGCGATGCGTCTGCGCGATCCGGACTTCTTCATCCACAACGGCGACACGATTTATGCCGACGGCCCGATCCTGGCCCAGGTAACGGCGGAAAACGGCCAGGTCTGGCGTAATCTGGTCACGGAAGAAGTCAGCAAGGTCGCGGAGACGCTGAAGGAATACCGCGGCCGCCATGCCTACAACATGATGGATGCGAACTTCCGCAAGTTCGCCGCCCAGGTGCCGCAGATCTGGCAATGGGACGATCACGAAGTGACGAACAACTACAGCGCCTCGAAGGATTTATCGGCCGATGCGCGTTACACCGAAAAAAGCATCGCCACGCTCACCGCCCGCGGCCGCCGCGCCTTCCTCGAATATGCGCCCATGCGGTATTACAAGCAAAGCGAACCCCAGCGCATTTACCGCGCCATCTCGCACGGCCCGCTGCTGGACGTGTTCGTCCTCGACATGCGCTCCTATCGTGGTCCGAACAGCAGCAACCTGCAAACCACGGAAGACGCCAGTTCGGCATTCCTGGGTACTGAACAGGTGGAATGGCTGATCGCCAAACTGAAAGCCTCGACCGCAACCTGGAAAGTCATCTCCGCCGACATGCCGATCGGCCTGAACGTCGGCGACGGCAAGAACGTCCAGGGTGAAGCCGTGTGGGAAGCACTCGCCAACGGCAACGACGGCGTTCCGCTCGGCCGCGAACTCGAAATGGCCCGCCTGCTCGGCAGTATCAAGGCAGTTCCCAACGTGGTCTGGATCACCACCGACGTCCACTACTGCGCCGCCCACTATTACGATCCCGCCGCGGCCCGGTTCACGAATTTTTCGCCATTCTGGGAATTCGTCGCCGGCCCGATGAATGCCGGTGCTTTCGGCCCGAGCGTGCTCGACAAAACCTTCGGCCCCACCGCGGTATTCTCGAAGAGCCCGCCGATCCAGAACGCGTCGCCGTTTGCGGGCTACCAATTTTTTGGTGAGGTCAATATCGACCCGCGCACCAAGGCGATGAAGGTCGAGCTGTTCAACCTCGACGGTATCTCGCAGTTTGCACAGACCCTGCCGGCGGCGGGTGGCTGAAGCCCGGGCTTGTGGCGAACCTTGGCGTTCGTCCACGGCACGGGTTCCCCATCCACGCGGCCCATAAGGCCGCCGTTCCGGCAATCAGTGCCGCGAGGGCTTGCCGGTCGACTGGATCTCGTTCGCCGCGATCTCGGCCAGGTCAAGCAGGCTTTGCACCTCGGCCGCGCGCAGGCGGCGCGGTTCGCGGTCGATCACGCACAGGGTGCCGAGCGGCTGGCCCGATTTGTCGCGCAGCGGCACGCCGGCGTAGAAGCGGATGTGCGGGTCCTGCTGTACCAGCGGATTGGCACGGAAGCGCTCGTCCTCGAGCGCGTCCTCCACCACGAACAGTTCGTTCTGCATGATCGCATGCGAACAGAAGGCCCAGTCGCGTGGGGTCTCGTGCGCCGGCAGGCCGACGCGCGCCTTGAACCACTGGCGGGTCGACGTTAACAGCGAGATCAGGGCGATCGGCGAGCCGGTGACCATGGACGCCAGGCGCACCACGCGGTCGAAGCGCGGTTCTTCCTCGCTGTCGACCAGCCCGGAAGCGGCCAGCGCCGCCAGGCGCGAACGCTCGCTGGCCAGGACCGGGTAGCTCGGGCTTGGCGCCGGCTGGTATTCGGGGTCGGTATTCGGATCGGGCGTATTGCGAGCGTCTTCGCCGTGCATCAGGCCTTGGACTAGGCTCAAGCGGGTACGGCGATGCCCTCCCGGCGTTTTCCAGGATTCGATCGCGCCGCTTTCCATCCAGATCTGGACGGTGCTGGTGGCCACGCCAAGCAGACGGGCGACCTCGCTGGTGGTGAGTATAGGATCGTCTTCTTTAATGTTGCTCTGCATAAACTACCTCGTTTCGCGTCAGTATAACGGATTCGAGCCAATGTTTTTGCGTCTTCGGTAAGCAATTTTGGGGTTGTTTCAAACTAGGCAATCTAAAATTTGTGTCTTTTCTCATGAATTTGAGCAATAAAAATATTGAACATTGACTATTTGCAACTAATTTGATGGTATGCTCATCAATTGAATCAATTTCCGCCAGCTAATTTCTCCCAGACAATCGAGAAAAATATGACAAGAACAACCAAAAGTGTTGGCATTGCTGCACAACTGTACGGTGCTTTCGCACTGATCGTGGCCGTGACGCTGGCGCTGGCGGTATTTGCCGTGGTGCGCGTGAATGGCATCGGACAGGCGCTCGGCAATGCCGACACGCTGCGCAGCACGCGCCTGGAACCCCTGTACGAAGCACGCGAAGCGCTCGACCAGTCCGGCATCGCGGCGCGTAACGCCTACATCTTCAAGAGCGACGCCGAGGCGACGCGCGAACTCGACCTGGTCGACCAGCACGCCGCCGCCTTCCGCGCCGCGCTGGTCCGGCTCGACGGTCCGCTGGCGGGCGAGCAGCAGTACGCCAAGATCAGGGAAGAGCTGATGGCGATGAGCCAGGAGCTGCAGCGTCCGCGCCGCTACCGCGGCGCCGGCGACATGGAAGGCTTCGGCACCTTTCTCACCCAGGAATGCACGCCGCTGCGGCGCCGCATCGTGGCCGACATCGAGGTGCTGCTCAAGCGCCTGCAGGCCGGCAACATGGACGCCAGCGCCGCCGCGCGCGCCAGCGCGTCCTCGGCACGCTATACCATCGCCGGCCTGGCCGCGCTGTGCGTGGCGCTGGCGGCGGCGGTGGGTTTCCTGATCGTGCGCAGCCTGGTGCGCCAGCTGGGCGGCGAGCCCGCTTACGCCTCCAGCGTGGCCCGGGCCATCGCGCGCGGGGAATTGCAGCACCAGGTCGACGTGCACCGCGCGGCGCCCGGCAGCCTGCTGGCGGCGATGAGCGCCATGCGCGACAGCCTGAGCGGCATCGTCGGCAAGGTACGCGGCGGTACCGAGCACATCGCGTCGGCGTCGGCCGAAATCGCCTCCGGCAACACCGACCTGTCGCGCCGCACCGAAGCGCAGGCGGCCGAACTGGCCCAGGTGGCCGGTTCGATGAAGCACCTGATCGCGTCGGTGCGCCGCAACGCCGAGTACGCGAGCCAGGCCAGCACGCTGGCGCACGACGCCTCCAGCGTGTCGCGCCAGGGCGGCGATGCGGTCGAGGGCGTGGTCGAGACGATGGGCATGATCAAGGCGTCCTCGAACAAGATCGTCGACATCATCGCGGTCATCGACGGCATCGCGTTCCAGACCAATATCCTGGCCCTGAACGCGGCCGTGGAGGCGGCGCGCGCCGGCGAACAGGGGCGCGGTTTTGCCGTGGTGGCGTCGGAAGTGCGCAGCCTGGCCCAGCGCTCGGCCTCGGCGGCCAAGGAAATCAAGGCGCTGATCGAGGATTCGGTGAGCAAGGTGAACGCCGGCACCGAGCTGGTGGGCCACGCCGGCGACACCATGCGCAAGGTAGTCGACGGCGTGCACCGCGTGACCGACATCATGGGCCGCATCTCGGATGCGACCAGCGAGCAGAGCAAGGACATCGAGCGGATCGACGCCGCCATCGTGCAGCTCGACGAGATGACGCTGCAGAACGCCGCGCTGGTGGAAGAGGCGGCCGCCGCGGCGCAATCGCTGCGGCACCAGGCCGATCACCTGGCCGGGCTGGTGAATACCTTCCAGCTCGAAGCCGGCCGGGTGGACCATGCAGACCGCGCGGGCCACGCCGGCCGCGAGACGCTGCGCATCGCGGCCTGACGGCCGGCGCGCTCACCCCGAGCCTGCACCGCCTGTCAGTGCAGGCTTTTCTTTTCGGGCTGTACCAGCACGAACGGGCTCACCACCGATGCCCACAGGAGGCTGCCGGCGGCCTGCCAGGTCTGGGCCTGGACCGTCGACACCTTGGCCAGTTTTCCTTCGTTCATCCAGCGTGCGATGCTGGCCTTGTCGTCGTGGGCGATGCGCAGTGCGACTTCGACCAGGTCGAGCGCCTCGCTGACCCACACCACGGCGCCGCTGGCGAAGTGGCGTTCCAGTTCCGACCAGTGGACGCGCGCGGTCTCGCGGTTGATCTTGTCGTGCAGTTCGCTGTCCTTCAGCGGGTCGGTCTTCAATGGTTCAGTGCTCATGGTTTTGCTTTTACGGGATGGGTTCGATCCGGGGAATCGGCGAACCCGCCCATGTTAACCGATAGGCCGGGCCCTTGCGGACATTCCCCACCAGCGCAGGGCGGAAGCAGGCCAGGTTGGTGCCCTCGGGCCTGCGCACGCTGGGATAGATGACGCCCATCGACCCCTGGTCGAGCAGTTCGGCCGCCAGCTGCTGCGAAGCGACGTAGCTGCCCGGATCGAGGCAGGCGCCGTAGTCGGCACCGGGGGCGTCCGAGACGCGCAAGTCGTGGAAGCCGGCGTTGAAATCGGCCAGCAGGCACTGGTAGCTGACGCTGTCGTCGAAACGGCCGATCTCCTGGTACTCGACCGCCTTGTGGAAGCAGATCTCGGCCAGCGCCGTCTCCAGCTCGAACGCGCAGTACCAGGCGCCGCGTTCGCCGTCGTTGAAACGGCTGCCTTCCGGCCGCGCATAGGTGTAGGCGGCGTTGATGATGCGGAAGTTGGGCACGCCGAACACCAGCTCGTCCAGGCCGATGCCTGGCAACTGCCCCGACTCGCCGCGCAGGCGGTCGTTGGTGGCGTTGTCGAGGTCGAACAGGTCGCGCAGCACGCCATCGTCGCCGCCGGACAGCGGCGCCAGCACCGAATCCTCGGCGTCGGCGAAGCGCGACGGGATCAGGCGGCAGGTGTCGAACAGGCGCAGCGCGGTGATGCGCGGCTCGGTGATCCGGAGCGGCTTCACGCTACAGTCCTCCGCGCCGCGCGTCGAGCAGGCGCCGCACCGTCTGCATCGCGAGCAAGCCGCCGCTCAGCATGGTGACGAGCGGCGTGCGGCCACCGAAGATGGCGTTCGTGTTGGGCAGGTGGATCCATTCATCGGCCAGCTTGTCGCCGTACAGGATGTGCAGCGCCTTGTAGATGCCGAGCAGGTAGGAGATCCGTGTGATGCGGTCGACCTCGAGCACGCGCTCCGGCTGTTTCTTCCATTCGTAGAACGCCGACGAGGACAGGCCGCCGAGCAGCTCGCGCGCGTCGTCGTCGCGCAGCTGCCAGGCGGCGGCCAGCATGAAGAACCCCTTCAGGGCGGAACTCGACAGGCGTGCGCGTTCGGCGCGCGCATTCAGGTCGACCAGCACCGCCGGCTCGAAGCGGCTTTTCGGGTAGGCATAGACAGCAGTCATCGGTTTCTCCGGTTTTGGAGTTTTTATACTCCTATTAAGGAGGGAGTGCAAGCAGCTTGTGCAAAATCCGCGAGAATGGCAGAATTGTTGAGTTGTCAAAATGAAACGCCAACGAAACGAGGTGCACCATGCGTCTGCTGTCGATTGGAGTGATGTGCATCAGCTTGCTGATACTGGCAGTGACGAGTGCGGCGCGGCCGTCGAATGCCGACCTGAAGCGTCAGGTCGCGGACGCCGAGCGCGCTTTTGCCGCCACCATGAAGGCGCGCGACCACGCCGCCTTTACCGCTTTCCTGGCCGACGAGGCGATCTTCTTTTCCGGCGCCACGGTACTGCGCGGGCGCGCGGCCGTCGCCGAGGGCTGGCGGTCTTATTACGATGGTCCGCGGGCGCCGTTCAGCTGGGCGCCGGACCAGGTCGAGGTGGTCGATTCGGGCACGCTGGCCTACAGCGGCGGCCCGGTGTACGACGCCGGCGGCAAGCGGGTGGGGCGCTTCAATTCGATCTGGCGCCTGGAGGCGCCGGGCAAGTGGAAGATCGTGTTCGACCGCGGCGACCCGCCGTGTCGCTGCGCGGCCGCTACCCCTGCAGCCGGTACCCCTGCAGCCGCTGCCACGGGGCCGGCAAAGTAAGCGTTCCGCCTGGCTCAGCCGAGCGCGGTTTCGCCGGGACGCAGGGTCAGGACGCGGACCCCGTGCCGGGTCACGGCGACGGTGTGCTCGAACTGCGCCGACAGTTGCCCGTCGCGGGTGACGACGGTCCAGCCGTCGTCCTCGGTGCGCACGGCGTCGCGCCCCTGGTTCAGCATCGGCTCGATGGTGAACACCATGCCTTCGCGCAGCGTCAGGCCGGTCTGCGGTCTCCCCCAGTGCAGCACCTGGGGCGGCTCGTGCATCTCGCGCCCGATCCCGTGACCGCAGTATTCGCGCACGACGGAATAACCGTGGCGGCGCGCGTGGCGCTCGATGGCGTGCCCGACGTCGCCCAGGCGTGCGCCCGGACGCACCGCCTTGATGCCCTTCCACATCGCCTCGTAGGTCACCCGTACCAGCCGCCTGGCCAGCGGTGACACTTCACCCACCAGGTAGGTCTTGCTGGAATCCGCGATGTAGCCGTTCTTTTCCAGCGTGATGTCGAAGTTCACGATGTCGCCGTTCTGCAGCACCTCGGCAGGCGAGGGCACGCCGTGGCACACCACGTTGTTGCGCGAGGCATTCAGCGCATACGCATAACCGTACTGGCCCTTGCTGGCGGGACGGGCGTTCAGCGTGTTCACGATATGCCGCTCGACCAGGTCGTTGACCGCCATGGTCGACATGCCGGCCAGCGCCAGCGTGTCCAGGTGGGCGAACACGCTCGCCAGCAATTTGCCCGATTCCGCCATCAGGGCGATTTCTTCCGGCCGCTTGGTCATGGCTAGGCCACCTTCACGTCGTGCGTCACCACCCCCGCCGCCCGCAGTTCGCGCGCCACGATCTCGTTGAAACTCATCGTCGGGTTCATTTCGCACAGCATGCCGATCCTGATCCAGAACGCGGCCTGCGCGTTGATCGAGCGGATGGAAACCACGCTGGCCTTGCGCAGCTGGTCGTGCAGTTCGTCGTCGATGTTGACAATACCCATGGTATGCTCCGTATATGATCCATATACGAATCATATATTAAAGTTGCTGGCATGTGCATGTTAACAAGCAAATATTGTCGAGGCAGCGGTGGCGGCGCCACGGCCTGGAAGCTGAAGTTGCCCTTGGCAGCGTCTTCGAGCATCGCGTAAAAGGCTTGCGTCAGTGCTGACAGTGCCGCGCCCTTACACGCGATTAGGTTTTACCCGGTCTCCCTCCGTTGGCGAGGGTCATTCGCATTGCCAGCGGCAATTTCCTTGAGATGTTTGATTTTTCTTGTACGGCTTCTACACCACCCATATCGCAAGTACCTTCTTCCCGTTGGGTAACGAATATCTGTCGCTGGCCCCGCTGCTGGTGTTGACCCGGCACCTGCTGCAAAGCTTCTTGGCCAGCGTCGAGCTGGGCGGGTGTCGGTCCACCTGGTCGAAATGGTGCCGCCGGACCGCAGGCGTTTCTATGTGAACTGGCAATCGGCTAGCCAGCAGGCGGCGATGATGTCGCTGCGCTGCGCTGCGTTGCTCGGCTATCTGCTAAACAAGATGCTGGGAACGGCCGTTATCGGCGATTGGGGCTGGCGCATCTCGTTCTTTATCGGCTGCTCGATCATTCCGGTGATGTCCGTGCTCTGGCGTTTACTGCAGGAGACCAAGGAATTTAAGGCGCACGAGCACCGGCCGGCCTTCCGCTAGATAGTGGGATCGATGGTCGCCAACTGGCGCCTGGTGCTCTTGGGGGATGCGAGTGGTGTTCACCGCACTCCCTATCCTGCGCGCGTACCCGGTGCTGGCCTTGCTGGTCCACGCCACCACCTTCGCGCATATGCTGGAAGCCGAACTATGGCTGTCTTTCATGTACGCCAGCTACAACGGTTCCACCGTGGTTGCCCTCACTGAGATCATGCCGGCCGATGTGCACACGGTCGGCTTTTCGCTGGCCTACCTGATGACGGCGATCCTCAGCGGCTTCACGCCGATAGTATGAACCTGGCTAATCCAGGCCACCGCCGCCAAGGCGGTGTGCGCGGCCTGCAGCCTGATGGCGGCCGTGATTCTATAGCGCCCGTGGCCGGGAGCATGGGCGCAACCCATGGCGCAATGGTAAAGACAAGCTGACAGGAGCATATTCCGCTCTGGTGGGTGCCAATGACGTCACAGCCGGTGAAGCCCGGTTATGGGATGATCGGACGAGTCATTGTTCATAATATGTTGAATCAAGGTGATATGACGTTTGACATGAGTGTCTTATCTTTACAGCGAGATTATGCAATGTAAATACATCCTTGCCTCCTCGAAGTTTACATGACATTATTATCTTGTGATAAGTGTAATTTTCTTGTTGTCGACAATACGGTATTTGGTTTGGCGGATTTGCCTATTGCGTAAAAAATTAATTGTGCAAATTCGTTCTTGTATTGATGCTCTAAAGCTAATGGGAGAATAAACATGAGAACGAGCAGGTTTGCTATGATTGTAACGATTGCTCTACTGGGGCAGACTGCAACTGCGGCTATGTGCGATAAGTTTTGTAGCGACTGGCCACAAAGAAATGCAGCGCCGGGTACCCTTGCGAACGGTCTGGAAGAGATATTTCTTGTTTTTTCTGATTCTTGTGGAATTATTCCAAAGAACAGTGGACAGGCGTCTAGGGTGCCGAGACATATCCAGTCCGAAGCAGACGTAATCGGATTAAGTCGTGCAGTGCTTACGATACCGAACGATTCGGCGACGAGACTAATGTCCTTTCTGTTTGATCAGAAGAATTTTTCTCAGATTAATACAGCTAAACGCATAGATGCGGCCAACTTCATTGGCCAACTCGCAGGGAACCTACCCGCGCCTAGGATTCAGTCGACTATCGGCGGATACAAGCACACTTGCACATCCTATGTTCGTGCTGCGTTGAAGGCGGGTCTTTCGGTACCAGAGGCGAGCGCCAATGCTGCCCTGGAACGGGAAGAGGACAGTACTGCGTATTTGATTCTCGTGCGGGGAACATTTCAGTCGCCATTGTACGAAGCTGTCACACGCGCAGATCTTGCAAGCCATCTTTTGTTCTGGTCTGCATATGCAGCGAAAGGCAGTTATTTGCCGACATACTCTTATTTGAAAGGTTATGAAGGTGTTGCCGCGATTCGTACTCGAACTACTGACCGGCGCACCAAGTTTGACCTCGCTGCAGGATCCACACTGGGTGTAGGCGTGCTAGGCGCGTCGCTAAGCACGGCTACCGGTCTGGCAGATGGTAGTAATCTACAGGTAGATGATTACAAAAACTTTATTTTCTTGCCAAAAGGCAGTGTTTCTGATCTTTTCGCTCCGGCGCCGAAGCCTTCTGACATTGCGAGAATATTTAAGGACGCTACATCAAGCGCGATCTCTCCACGTAAAAGGCTTGGCTTGAACACCAACAGGTCAGACGCCGTTATCTTTGATGGCGAGCGATTTTCGTATTGGTACGACGTTGACGGCATTCCGGAGGTCTTGTGCAAGCGGGAAGCTTGGAGCGGTTCCGTCAATGAAACGGGAAAACCCGAGGTCCTCACAGACATACAGATCGACGTGGTGACGCAAAAAGACAAGGCAGCCGATACTTGCCGATTTTATGTCGAAGGCATTCTTGCGAACCCCGCAGTGCAAAATACTCGTATCAACATCGCAGCGAAATTCAGGTCGAGCAGCAGATTACGCGATAGCACAACGAGCGGAGACGAATCGTTACAGCTAGATGCGCAATTGCCAGTCAGGGTATCGACGCATCCGCAGTATCTGCGTCCATCGAACGCGATTCCTTTCGAAGAGACCCGTGACGCAAATGGTAGGAGGGTATCGCTTCAATGGCGTGTCCCGCTTGCATTCGACGAAAACGAACGTCCGTGGGACCGTAGCAAAGCTCAGCAAATCAAAATGTTGACAGCGTCGAAAATATCCTGTTCAAGGACCGGCGTGACGATGGATGTTGCCCTGTTGAGGGTGGAGCAAGCCTCGCTGGTCATGCAATTGGATTCTGCCGCAACACATGGCGAGGACGAAGAGTGTGACATAGCCCTGAGTGTCCAGCTACCTCTCGTGTCGAATGTCGTCGTTACTCGAACCATCAATCCGAAGCTGTTTGTTCCGAAAATCTAGGCCGTCGAGGTCGCCGCCAGAATTGAACACAGGGACCACGAGTTGGCTTTGCGCTGCACGTGATCGGTATCCTGTTCGAACGCTGGTTCCGCTTCACCGCTTGCGGCTTAGCCAGGACACTGCCGGTGTTACGACCACCGCCAGCAGCGCGATCGCGGCCGAGATGTAGCCGATCTTGTCCAGCCCCAATGTCGGGATCACGACGCCGCCCAGCATGGCGCCGATGCCGATGCCGGCGTTGGCCGCCGACACGTTGGTCGTGCCGGCCAGCGCTTGCGAATGCGTGGCCGACTTCATCACGCGCACCTGGCAGATCGGAAACAGCGCGGTATAGGCGATGCCCCACAGCGCCAGCACGACGCAGAAGACGGCGGTGGCGTGCACCGCCAGCACGCTGAGCGCCATGCCGATGCCGAGCAGCGCCGCGAACGCCGCCGTCGCCGCGACCGGCGCGCGGTCGACTGCCTTGCCGCCCAGCCAGTTGCCGACCAGGCCGATCGCGCCGAAGCCCATCAGCCACCAGCCGACGTTGGCGGGCGCGATGCCGGCCAGGCGCTCGAGGATGTCGGCCAGGTAGGTGTAGGCGGTGAACATGGCGGTGAAGACGATGATCGACAGCGCCACGTTGGCCAGGAAGTAGGGCTCCTTGAACAGGCTCGCCTGGGCGCGCAGGTTCATGCGCGGCGCGCGTTCCACGGCCGGCATCAGCGCCCACAGCGCGGCCGCCATCAGCAGCGACAGCAGGGCCAGGATCCAGAAGGAATTGCGCCAGCCGATGCTGTTGGCGGCCACGGTCCCGAGCGGAATCCCGAACAGCAGCGCCGCCGAAATGCCGAGGTAGACCCGCGACACGGCCTGGCCGGCCTTGCTGGGCCCGGCCAGCTGGCCGGCGGTCTCGCTGGCCGTGCCCCAGAACACCGGCAGCGCCAGCGCGGGGATGAAGCGCGCCAGCGCCAGTACCCAGATGTTGGCGGCCAAGGCGGCGAGGGCGTTCGACAGCGCGAACACCACCAGGATGGCGATGAACAGTTTTTTGCGGTCCAGGTGCGACAGCCAGGCCGTCAGCGGCGGCCCGAACAGCATGACGGTGAACGCGAACAGCGTGACCAGCTGGCCGGCGGCCGAGATCGAGATGTGCAGGTCGCGCGACAGCGCCGGCAGCAGGCCGACGATCAGGTATTCGGTGGTGACGATGACGAAGGCGGCCACCGCCAGGATCAGGATCGAGACGGCGGCGCCGGACGTGCTCGCGGCCGGGGTGGAAGTGCTTGGGGATGACAGGTTGGACATGAAGTATGTAAAAAATGACCAGGGATGGCATCCTATTCGACATCCGATTTCCTATCTCGGGCATTTTTTCTATACTTAACGGAATTTATTTCCGGAATAACCCATGCAAAGCACCGAACGCCTGAAAGGCGTGGAAGTCTTCGTCGCGGTGGCGAAGGCGGGCAGCTTCATCCGCGCCGCCGAGCGCCTGCATCTCACCAGTTCGGCGGTGGGCAAGGCGATCGCCCGGCTCGAAGCGCGCCTGCAGGTACGCCTGTTCGAGCGCACCACGCGCAGCCTGGCCCTCACCGAGGCCGGCACCCGCTTCTATGCGGCCTGCACCCGCGTCCTGAGCGAACTGGAAGCGGCCGAGCACACGCTCGGCAGCGAGGGCGAAGTGCTGGCCGGCCGCCTGCGCATCGACTTGCCCGTGACCTTCGGACGGCTGGTGGTGCTGCCGGTGCTGACGCCGCTGTTCCAGCGCTACCCGCGGGTGCAGCCGGTGCTGTCCTTCACCGACCGCTACGTCGACGTGGTCGACGAGGGCATCGACGTGGCGGTGCGCATCGGCAGCCCGGAAGCCTGGCCGCCCTCTCTGGGGCACCGCTACCTGGGCCGGGAACAGAAACTGTTCTGCGCGGCGCCCGGCTACCTGGCCGCGCATGGGATGCCGCGCACGATCGAGGAGCTGGCGCGGCATGCCGCCATCATGTACCGCAAGGCCGACGGGACGACCAGTCCCTGGCTGATCCGCCACGGCCAGGCGCGCATTGAAAAGACCGCACTCGACGCCCGCATCGTCGCCGGCAACGCCGAGGCGCAGCTGGAACTGACGCTGGCCGGCCTGGGCATCGCCCAATTGCCGACCTGGCTGATCGATCCCCGGCTGGGGGATGGCAGCCTGGTGCCGGTGCTGCCCGAACACGCGACGCCCGGGCTGCCGATCCATGTGGTGTGGCCGGCCGCGAAGACGGAGCTGCCGCGCGTCGGGCAGGTGGTGGCGGTGCTGTGCGAGGCACTGGCCGGTCCGCTGGCGGACCCGTCGTGACGGATCGGATGCGGGGCGAGGCCACCATCATCAATCGCAAGGGCCGCATACCGGAATGAGTCCGCTTCATGGGGGAGCTTGTGGCGAACTCTATCGTTCGGCCACACTCGCCGTACTAAGAGCCGCCAACACAAGCCCTGGGGCAAGGCGCATCGTCGAAGACAGTACGCTAGTACGGCGAGACGAATGCAACGCAGCCATGGGGCTTGTGTTAGCGGCTCTAAAGTACTGTCTTCGACGCTGCGCCTTGCCCTGAAGGTTTTGTCTTGAAGCGGACATTTTCGGACTTGATGTCGAATGCGTTGAAAGCTATTCCTCTGTATCGCCGAGAAGGCTTGTGCCATGGGTTGACTCCTTGCATTTGGCCCAAGATGGAAGGGACTGATGTCGGGAAGCTTCCCCGTCATGGAGAAAGTCTTTCTCAGGGAATTCAAGCCTGTGCAGTAATCTTCCGTCGCTGATACGACGCATCTCTAACTCGACGGGAGTGGGGCCGTGGGGGAAGGTGGACTGGAACAGCACCTCTGTGCCTCTTGGGCTGAAGCACCAGTTGAATACCATGCCAAAACCACCTCTGAAGCGCGTAAGGCGATTGGACGTATCCATCACCGTCAAATACAGTGGCTGGGAGTACGAAGCGCCTTGATCGGGAAACAAGGCGAGCCATCCCACATACCGCCCATCGCTTGCGACAGCCGGCTTGCCAAAGGAATCCTGGCTCTCCAGTTTGGGCGCGTAGGCGTGGCTTCCGTCAGCGCGATGGAGCCGCAGGGCCCTGCTGTCCTGGTCTAATAACACTTGGGTGAAGCGATTCTGTTGTCCATAGACACTGGCACAGAGCAACATTAACAGGGCTGGTACAAATCGTTTCATGACGGCTTGGGCAACGGTGTTATACGACCCTGCTTCCTTTTCCGATATGTCACCGGCCGAAAGCAGACCTACTATTGTAGCGTCCGCAAAAGACCCCGAGCGGCGCTCATGTGATCTCGCTACCGGCAATCCGCCCATGACCGTCGGCATCCGCCTGTATTCCCCATGTCGCGGTCGCCCTGTGAAGTAATGCGACTTCGGCATGGGCGAACTGACTGTCCGCGTAGGCCATTTGCCACATCGCCTTCCATAGACGCAGCCGTAGATCCGGTCGAACAATTTCAGCTAGGCATTGATCAATCATGTTGGTCTCTACCTTGACCAAGCCGTCGGAGGTGCTGGGAAGATCGGCGGTCAGCTCGCGAAGGACTTGATCGAAAACATGTTCTTCAATTCCGGCATAGTCGAGTATGCTCAATCGGTAAGTCGCGGCGATCTCGGACGGTGATCCACCGCCGTCACTGATGACGGTCAAAGCAAGCAATCGGGAAACGGCTTGCGGGCTATCAGGCGGGTAGGAACGCATGGTGTTGTCCTTGCTGGAGAGGTTTCGAAAATACCGGTGAATGACCAGTAGCACGGCAGGCCAGTTCAAGCGGGACCTTGGACAGGCCTGCTGGCCGGGCGTTGCAGCCTGCAGGCAATGTTAGACCGATGCGCGTAGTCGAGGCACACCCTTGACTGTCCGCGTCTGGCCCGTCGGATCTGTTGGAGCGTCCGCAGCCGCCCGATCGTGGATGTGCGGAAGCGCTGAACCCAGGCGCTTTACCGCCTTGTTGGTCGAGTCGACCAGGGCACTGGGCGCTATCGCCCGCCCGAACCGCCCCGTGCCGCCACCAGCATGTCGATCAGCGCGCGCGACGCCACCGACAGGCCACGGTGGGCCGGATACACGACCGAGAACGCGCGCGTCCGTCCCCCCAGCTGCGGCAATACCTCCACCAGCCGTCCTGCCGCCAGGCTGGCTTCCGCAAACAGGCGCGGACACAGCGCGATCCCCATGCCTTGCTCGGCCAGCCAGATGACGCCCATCGCGTCGGTCGACACCGTCACCGACGCCGGCGGGATCCAATCGATGTCGCGCGCTCCGTCGCGCAGCTGCCAGGGAAAGACCCGCCCGGTGTTTGGCCGGACGAAGGCGATGCATTGCTGGCGCGCCAGGTCGTCCAGCGTGGCGAGCGGTCCGGCCGTCTCCAGGTAGGCGGGGGCAGCGAGCAGGCACAGCGGCGATGCTTCCAGGTGGCGCGACGCCATGGTACTGCTCGGCAGCAGGCCGGAGCGGATCGCCAGGTCGAAGCCCTCGGCCACCAGATCGACGTTGCGGTTGGTGATGTCGACGTCCAGTTCGACCAGCGGATAGGCGCGCGTGTAGGCGGCCAGCACCGGCGGCAGGCGTTGCAGGCCATACCCGGTGGACACGCTCATGCGCACCTTGCCGCTCAGTTGCGCGGTCGTGCTGCGCATGGCCTGCTCGGCCTGCCCGAGCCGGGCGAAGGCGTCGCGAGCCTCGTCGGCGTAGCGCTGGCCGGCATCGGTGAGGCTGAGGCTGCGCGTGGTCCGGCGCAATAACTGTGTGCCGAGCCGCGCCTCGAGCCGCGACACGGCCCGGCTCAGCACCGACGGCGTGGTCGACAGCACAATTGCCGCCGCGCTGAACGAGCCGTGCTCGACGACGTTGAGAAACACCTCCACATCGGCCAGGTGATCGAACTTCCGCCCCATCTTGCTCCTTCAAGAACAAATCATTTGCCAGAATCGTAGTTTATCGATCTGCCGTGAACAAATACAATAATGCATCATTAATTCGAAAGGACATCACATGGAATTGCTCGACAAACTGCAATGGCGCTATGCCACCAAGGCGATGGATCCGGCGCGCAAGGTGCCGCAGGATAAGCTCGACCTCATCATCGAAGCCGCGCGCCTGGCGCCGACGTCGTCCGGCCTGCAGCCCTATGAAATCCTGATCGTGAACAATCCGGCGCTGCGCGCCCAGATCCGCGACGTCGCCTGGAACCAGGCGCAGGTGGTCGATGCCTCGCACCTGCTCGTGTTCGCCGCCTGGGACGACTACACGCCCGAGCGCATCAACCACATGTTCGACCTCACCAACGAGGTGCGCGGTTTCCGCAACGAAGGCTGGGAAGCCTACCGCCAGCAACTGCTGTCGACCTACCCGGGCCGCGGCGCGCAGGTGAACTTCGAGCACGCTGCGCGCCAGGCCTACATCGGCTTTAGCGCGGCGGTCATCGCGGCCGCGTTCGAGGAAGTGGATTGCACGCCGATGGAAGGCTTCGATCCGGCCGCCGTCGACCGCATCCTGAACCTGGGCGAGCGCAACCTGCGCAGCGCGGTCATGCTGCCGCTGGGCTACCGCAAGGCCGAGCAGGATTGGCTGGTCGACCTGCCGAAGGTGCGCCGCCCGCTCGGGCAGTTCGTGAGCGAGATCGACTGATCCCGGTTCTGCCACGACCCGCCGGCCGGGATCGGCGTTGCGCACGCGCCGCGCCATGATCGCCGGCAGCACCTCGCGCACCAGCGCGTCCGAACATGCCGTCGGCGCCGTGGATGGCGCCGGCCGTCACGCCGGCTCGGCGTGCTCCACCAGCAGCTGCACCTTGGTGACGCCGTTATATTCGTTGGCGTCGAGCCGGAACGCTACCCGCGCGTAGTCGCCGAGGGCGTCGGTGTGGCCGAACCAGATCGCGTCGTAGCGGCGGCCGTTCCGTTCCAGCAGCAGCTTGAGGTGCTTGTCCTTCAGGATGCGCTGGCTCACCACGCGGAATTCGTCGCAGAACACCGGCGGCGCGAAGCCCTGGCCCCACACCTGGCCGGCCAGCAGCTCGATGAACTGGGTCGAATAGAAATCGTCTTCCAGCGGGCCGTCGGTCTCGACCACGCGTTCCAGCTGGGCTTCGCTGAGCCAGGCGCGGCCGACCGCCTCGAAGGCTTCGCTGAAGGTGTCGAAATGGTCGCCGCGGATGGTCAGGCCGGCCGCCATCGCGTGGCCGCCGAACTTGTCGATCAGGCCGGGCACGCGCTTGGACACCAGGTCGAGCGCATCGCGCAGGTGGAAGCCCGGGATCGAGCGGCCGGACCCCTTGATCCAGCCGTCGCTGGCCGGGGCGAAGGTGATGGTCGGGCGGTAGAACTTTTCCTTCAGGCGCGACGCCACGATGCCGATCACGCCCTGGTGCCAGCCGTCGTCGAACACGGCGATCGTGCTGGCCGCGGCCGGTTCGAATTCGTCCAGGTGCAGCAGGGCCGTGTCCTGCATGTCGGCTTCGATCTCGCGCCGCTTCAGGTTGATGTCGTTCAGCTGCTGGGCGATGGCCCAGGCGCGGCCTTCGTCGTCGGTGGTCAGGCATTCGATCCCGAGCGACATGTCTTCCAGGCGGCCGGCGGCGTTCAGGCGCGGGCCAAGGGCAAAACCGAGGTCGAACGGCGAGGCGCTGCGCGCTTCGCGGCCGGCCACGCGGAACAGCGCCGCCACGCCGGCGTGCATGCGGCCCTGGCGCATGCGCTTCAGGCCCTGCGCCACCAGGATGCGGTTGTTGGTGTCGAGCTTGACCACGTCGGCCACCGTGCCCAGCGCCACCAGGTCGAGCAAGGAATCCAGTTTGGGCTGGCTCGCGGCGTCGAATACGCCGCGCTTGCGCAGCTCGGCGCGCAGCGCCAGCAGCACGTAGAACACCACGCCGACGCCGGCCAGGTGCTTGCTCGGGAAGCCGCACTCGGGCTGGTTCGGGTTCACGATCACGCGCGCGTCCGGCAGGCGATCGCCCGGCAGGTGGTGGTCGGTGACCACGACGTCGATGCCGCGCGCCTTGGCCGCTTCCACGCCGTCGATGCTGGCGATGCCGTTGTCGACGGTGACGATGACGTCCGGCGCTTTCTCGCGCGCGGTCAGCGCGACGATCTCGGGCGTCAGGCCGTAGCCGTATTCGAAGCGGTTGGGGACGATGTAGTCGACGTGGGCGCCCATCGCGCGCAGGCCACGCAGGGCGACTGCGCAGGCGGTGGCGCCGTCGCAGTCGTAGTCGGCGACGATGGTCATCTTCTTGCCGGCGCTAATCGCGTCGGCCAGGTAGACGGCGGCCGCGTCGATCTGCAGCAGGGCGCCGGGCGGCAGCAGGGCCGGCAGTTCGCTGGCCAGCTCGCGCACGTCGGTCAGGCCGCGCGCGGCAAATACGCGTGCCAGCACGGGATGGATACCGCCCTGGCGCAGCATTTCGGAATGGCGTACCGGGTAGGGGCGGATGGCGATACGAGTTTTCAAGATGCGGTTTTCAAATCAATGCTTCCAGGGTCGGGCGGCGCCAGAACTTGCGTTGCGCCATCGGTGTCGTCTCAAGTTCCAGGTGGCCGTCGCGGTGGCTCAGCACCAGGCGCAGGCGCTTGACGCGGCCCTTGGCCACGGCTTCCAACATGGGGGCGAACAGCGCGTCTTCCAGTCCCTGCATCTGGCGCAGCCAGCCGTCCCAGTCGGCGGCGACCGCGGCGGAGGCGGCGTTGCCGGCCACCAGCAGCAGGTGATCGGCATGCGACGCCGCCGCGCCGGCAGCGAGGGCGGCGGGGGAGTCCGCGCGTCCGGTGGCGAGGGCATCCAGCCAGCCCGGCGCCGCATGGGTCAGCAGCGCCGGGCCGCCCCCGGGCTTGCCCTGGGCGCTGGCCACCAGCCGGTGGGCCTCCTCGGTCGCCATGCTGGCGCCACCCCAGGGCCAGAACGAATTGATCGGCGACTGGCCGCGCGCCTCGCGCGCCGCGTTCACCGGATCCGTGTACCAGGTCACCTGCACTTCGTTCTGCAGCTTGCGGAAGGCGCGCGCCGGCCCGCCGGTCGGCATCCAGTCGGTGAGGTTCATGCCCACGGCCGCTTCCGGGCTCGCCGTGTGCAGGTCGTTCCAGTCGTCGGCGCGCATGAACCAGGTGTCGGCATTGCCGTAGGCCAGGCCGTAGCCGGCCTCGGTGAAACAGGGCAGGGCGCTGTCGAACAGGGCGCGCCCTTCGTCTTCGCGCAGGTCGAGCTGGCGCGGGTCACCCATCATGAGGTGGGTACGGGCGATCTGAATGTGGGCCGGATTGACCACGAACCAGGTGCCGTCGCCTGGGGCCAGTCCAAAGCCGCGCATCGCGCTCGTGGCCACGGCCGGTTCCTGGCCGCGCGCCAGCCCGAGGGCACGCGCGATCCAGAGTTCGTGCGGCAGGGCGCGCGCCTGCGCCGGCAGCGGGTGGAAGCGATGTTCGGACGTGCGCGACAACAGCGCCGCCAGCGCCGGCGCTTGCAGGACGCGGATCAGGTCGGGCGCGAATTCGGGGACGGGAAGGGCGAACGGCAGGACAAGCGAGATTTGGGCCATGCGATATTGTAGGCCATGTCCGCCAGAAATGCCCAGCCTGTGCAGACATGGCCATCCTGCTAAGGATTCGGCTTGCCGGCGGCCGTTCCCCCATCGCCCCGGCGCCGGGCCTCGACGCCCCACCCATGGCCGCGGCCGCGCTGCCGGCGCCTGTGCCGAGGTACGGTCCGCTGCCGGAAGTGCCCGGCACGATGCGGGCTTGCCCGCGCACGATACCGCCGGCATCGCTGAAGCTGTCCACCAGCTTGTCGTGGCCGCTTCGTCGGCGAGGGGATCTGGGTCTCAGGCGAGCGCTTCGAGCTGGATGCCGTTCATGATGATGACCCGTACCCGGGTGAAGGCACCGTCGTCGAGCTTGCTGAGGGGTTTGCGCACCAAATCGCGCCACGTGTATCGCTGGTGGTCGAGGATGTACCGCGTGAATCGAACAGGCTGAAAGCCATGGGTTCCTCCCGGGTCAATCGTGACTGGACGGGCCCGTACACGGGCTCTTTTCGTACGATAGGCCGGCAGGCGAGAAGTTCCATCGACATCGCCGGGTCGCGCCGATAGGAAATTGTTATTCCAATTGTGACAAGCCCCCACACGGATGAGTTTTGTATGGCACACTGCGAGGCCAGAAGTATTTAGAACGGGGCCCATGAGCATCATCCACAAATTGCCGTACGAATGGCTGGTCGGCTTGCGCTATACGCGCGCCGGCAAGCGCAGCAGCCGCAACAGCTTCATCTCCTTCATTTCCCTGATTTCCGTGTCCGGTATCGCGCTCGGGGTGGCGGCGCTGATCGTCGTGCTGTCGGTGATGAACGGGTTCCAGAAAGAAGTCACCGACCGCATGCTGTCGGTGCTGGCCCATATCGAGGTGTTCGACGCCAGCGGCGGCATGCCCGACTGGCGCCAGGCCGAGCGGGAAGCCTTCCGCAACCCGGCCGTGCGCGGCGCCGCGCCCTTCGTCGAGACCCAGGGCCTGCTGGTCAAGGACGATGCGATGAAGCCGTCCGTCATCCGCGGCATCCTGCCGGAGGAGGAGCACAAGGTGTCGGACGTGGCCAAGCAGGTGCGCCAGGGCAGCCTGCAGGCGCTGCGTCCCGGCGAATTCAATATCGTGCTCGGCTACGTGCTGGCGCGCTCGCTCGGCGTCGGCGTCGGCGACAAGGTCAACATGATGCTGGCCCAGGGCCAGATGACGCCGGCCGGCATCGTGCCGCGTTCGCGCGTGTTCACGGTGGCCGGCATCTTCGAGGCCGGCCACTACGAATTCGATTCGGGCATGGCCTTCATCCACATGCATGATGCGCAGCGCATGGAGCGCCTGAGCGCGCCCAACGGCCTGCGCCTGCGCATCGCCGACATGCACCAGGCGCCGCAGGTGGCGGCCCAGCTCAAGGGCCAGATGTCGGGCGACCTGGTCATGCGCGACTGGTCCAAGCTGAACGCCAACTGGTTCGCCGCCGTGCAGACCGAGAAGCGCATGATGTTCATCATCCTGACCCTGATCATCGCGGTGGCCGCTTTCAACCTGGTGTCGACGCTGGTAATGACCGTGACCGACAAGCAGGCCGACATCGCGATCCTGCGCACCCTGGGTTCGTCGCCGCGCTCGATCATGAAGATCTTCATGATCCAGGGCGCGCTGGTCGGCATCATGGGCACGCTGGCCGGCGTCGGCCTGGGCGTGCTGGTGGCGCTCAACATCGACGTCATCGTGCCCTTCATCGAGCGCGTGCTCGGCATCCAGTTCCTGTCGAAGGATATTTACCTGATCAGCGAGATCCCCTCGGACATGCGCTGGCCGGATGTTTTCAAGATCGGCGGCGTCTCGGTGCTGCTGGCATTCGTGGCGACGCTGTACCCGAGTTTCGCGGCTTCGCGCGTCAAACCGGCCGAGGCCCTGCGTTATGAATAATATGACTCAACACTCCCATGTTTCATCCACCGGCGTGGCCGTGCTGGCCTGCCGCGGCGTCGGCAAGACCTTTACCCAGGGCGACTACTCCGTTCGGGTGCTCGGCAACATCGACTTTGCCATCGGCCGCGGCGAGCGCGTCGCCATCATCGGCGCCTCCGGCTCCGGCAAGTCGACCCTGCTGCACATCCTCGGCGGGCTGGACACGCCCAGCACCGGCTCGGTGACCCTGCAGGGCGAGGACTTCGCGGCGCTGTCCGAGACCCGCCGCGGCGAGGTGCGCAACGCCTCGCTCGGCTTCGTCTACCAGTTCCACCACCTGCTGCCGGAATTCTCGGCGCTCGACAACGTCGCCATGCCGCTGCTGATCCGCCGCGTCAAGCGCGCCGAGGCGCTGGCGCAGGCCGAAGCCATGCTGGCGCGCGTCGGCCTGACCAAGCGCGCGATCCACCGTCCGGGCGAGCTGTCCGGCGGCGAACGCCAGCGCGTGGCCCTGGCCCGCGCGCTGGTCACCCAGCCCGCATGCGTGCTGGCCGACGAGCCGACCGGGAACCTGGACAGCACCACCGCACAGGGCATCTTCGACCTGATGCTGGAACTGTCGAAGACCCTCGGCACCGCCTTCGTCATCGTCACCCACGACCCGGAACTGGCGCGCCGCTGCGACCGCGTGCTGCGCCTGAGCGAACACGGGCTGCAGCCCGAGCAGGTGTAAACAATGACGCCGGTCTGGATCGACACCCACTGCCACCTGGACGCGCACGAGTTCGGGAACGAATCGCTGGACGTGGCGGGCCGCGCCGGCGGGCAGGGCGTCGGCATGATCGTGATCCCGGCGGTCGAGCGCGGCAACTTCGACGTCGTCAAGCGCCTGGCCGACGGTGCGCCGAACGCCAGCTATGCGCTCGGCATCCATCCGATCTTCGTACCGAAGGCCAGCGACGACGACCTGGCCGCGCTGCGGCGCCTGGTGGAAGCGTCGATCGGCGACCCGCGCCTGGTTGCCATCGGCGAGATCGGGCTCGATTACTTCATCCCGATGCTGTGCGAGCCGGCGATGCGCGACAAGCAGGAGCGCTTCTTGCGCGAGCAGCTGCGCATCGCGCGCGATTTCGACCTGCCGGTGCTGACCCACGTGCGCCGCTCGCAGGACCAGGTGCTCAAGCACGTGCGCCAGATCCGGCCGCGGGGCGGCATCGCCCACGCCTTCAACGGCAGCTTCCAGCAGGCGCAGAACTTCATCGACCTGGGCTTCCACCTCGGCTTCGGCGGCGCCATGACCTTTACGCGCGCGCTGCAGATCCGGCGCCTGGCCACCGAGCTGCCGCTGGAGGCCATCGTACTGGAGACCGATGCGCCAGACATAGCCCCTAGCTGGGTGCACCCCGGCCGCAACAGCCCGGAGGAGCTGCCTGCGATCGGACGGGCGCTGGCCGAGCTGCGCGGCCTATCCGCCGACGACGTCCAGGCGTCCACCTGCCGCAGCGCGCTGGCTGCGATGCCGCGCCTCGCTGCGTTGACGAACGCGTAGGGTAATCGCCGCGCATACCTTGCGCGCATAAACTGGCTTCAGACCGGCCGTTCCGCGCCGAGTTCCGCCGGATTCCACAACGTTTCCAACGCCCGCTGCGCACACCTTCACGGTGCATCGCACGCGACCATGCAGATGCGCCGGAATCGCTTCCGCGCGTCTGCGCCATCTTAATCTTCATGTCCGGGAAGCATGGAAAAATGGCCACTTCCAGCGCATTGCGGCAACGACATCGGAGTGAAAGTGGAAAGCGCCAGCGAGTTCCTGCGGATCCTGCAGCACGAAAAGTCCCTCAGCACCGCGCACCGGGCGTTGCGCCTGCGCCTGGCGCACGGGGGGCAGCTGGCCGCCGGGGAGCCGCTCGACGACGTGCTGCTGCCGCAGCGCGTGGTCGGCAGCGAAGCGGTGTGCGGCGGTTTCGAATACCGCATCGCCTGCCTGGCCGGCAGCCCGTCGCTGCCGCTGAAGGAATTCATCGCGTTGCCGGCGGAACTGCAGTTCGTGACCGACCGCGGCCAGCTGCGCAGCGTCTGCGGCATCGTCACCGAGGCGCGCGCCGGCGATGCCGACGGCGGCCTCGCCGCCTACGAACTGGTGCTGCGCGACGTCTTCGCCGTCATGGAAAAACGCAGCGGCAGCCGCATCTTCCGCTATCACAACGAGCTCGAGATCGTGCAGCTGCTGTGCGACGAATGGCGCCACGCGAACACCGTGCTGGCCAGCGCCTTCGAGGTCGAACTCGATCCGCTGTTCGACATGCGCATGTTTCCGCCGCGCGAACAGACCATGCAGTACAACGAGTCCGATGCCGCATTCGTCCGGCGCCTGCTCAAGCGGCGCGGTATCGCCTGGCTGTTCCGTCCCGGACGCAGCCGGGGGACCGCGGTCGATCCGCTGCACGACCGCACCCCGGCGCACACGCTGGTGCTGTTCAACGACCCCAACAGCCTGCCGCGCAACGCCGCTGGCACCGTGCGCTACCACCGCGACGGCGCCGCCGACGGCCGCGACACCGTCACCTCCTGGACCGCGGCGCGGCGCCTGCAGCCGGGCGTCACCACGCGCCACAGCTGGGACTATAAAAACCCCGGCGGCCCGCAATTCATGCTGGCGACCAGCCGCGGCAACGCCGACCAGGGCCCGAGCGGCAACCGCCTTGCCGCCACGCTGGACGACTACCTGGTCGACATCCCGCACGCCGGCAACGACGTCGAAGACCACTGGCGCCTCGGCCAGGTGCGCATGCACCGCCACGAATTCGCTTCCAAATGCTTCCAGGGCGAAGCCAGCGTGCGCGACTTCTGCGCCGGCCAGTATTTTTCGCTGGCAGGCCATCCCGAGATCGACGCCCATCCGGCGCCCGAGCGCGACTTCGTCATCACCGAGCTGCACGTCAGTGCCGACAACAACCTGCCGCGCGAACTCGACGCCCGCGCCATGCGCCTGCTCCCGGACCCGGGCTGGGCGGCGATGGCGCCGCCGCGCGCGGGCGACGGCGGCACCCGCGTGCGCGTCAGCTTTTCGGCGGTGCGGCGCGGCATTCCTATCGTCCCGGCCTTCGATCCGCGTACCGACCTGCCGCATCCGCAACTGCAAAGCGCGATCGTGGTCGGGCCGAAGAACGAGGAAGTGCATTGCGACGCCCTGGGTCGCGTGAAGATCCGCTTTCCCGGCATGCGCGCCGGCGACCACAAGCACGCGCACGGCGCCGGCGCCTCGGACTCGCCGGCCGATTCGGCCTGGGTACGCGTGGCGTCCAACTGGGCGGGTAACGGCGGCGGCGGTACCGGCGGCGGCGGCGGCCAGCACCAGCCGGGCTTCCTCGGCCTGCCGCGCGTCGGCACCGAGGTATTGGTGGCCTTCCTCGGCGGCGACCCCGACCGCCCTATCATCCTCGCGCAGCTGTACAACCAGCGCGCGTTGCCCCCGGCCTTCAGCGCCCAGGGCGAACTGCCCGGCAACCGCTACCTGGCCGGCACCCGCACCCGGGAAATCAAGGGCCAGCGCGGCAACCAGCTGCGCTTCGACGACACGCAGGGCGAAATCAGCGCCCAGCTCGCGAGCGACCATGGCGCCTCCGAACTGAATCTCGGCTGGCTGACCCGTCCCAAGAGCGGCGGCACCGGCGCGGCGCGCGGCGAGGGCGCCGAACTGCGCAGCGACAAGGCGGTGGCGGTGCGCGGCGCGCAGGGCGTGCTGCTCAGCGCCGAGGCCAGCCCGGATGCCGAGGGCGCCCAACTGGCGCGCGCCGGCCTGGTCGGACTGGCCGAGGTCATGCACGGCATCCTCGACGAAGTCGGCAAGCTGGCCGCCGTGCACACCGGCGACGAACCGACCGGCGAGCGCCTGGCAGTCCTGGTCGACAAGCTGAAACGCTGGCACGAGGGCAGCAACGTGGCCGAGTCGGGCAGCGGCGGCGGCGAAGCCATCGTGGCGGCAAGCGCGCCCGCCGGCATCATCGTCGCCAGCCAGGACAACCTGGCGCTTGGCGCCGCGCGCAAGGTCGACGTGGTCAGCGCCGGCGACGCCGAAGTCTCGGCCGGCCGCAACCTGTTCCTGCGCGCCGCCCGCAGCATCGCCATGTTCGCCCACGAACTGGGCCTGAAGCTGGTGGCGGGACGCGGCAACATCGTCGTGCAGACCGACCAGGGCCACATCGAGATCAAGTCGTCCGGCCGCATCAGCCTGATCGCGGCCGAAGGCATCGAGCTGGACGCGCCCTACGTCAAGGTGGTCGCGCCCGGCGCCCAGACCGACTGGGCCGAAGGATCGATCACGCACCAGAGCAGCGGCGCGCAAGTCATGAAGGGCGCCGACTTCGTGCACCTGGGACCAGGCGGCGCCACCCCTCGGGGAATCAAGCTGCCCAGCGCGCGCCTGCAGACCGACGAATACGTGGTGCTGCACCACCAGCAGACCGGCAAGCCGGTGCCGAACCAGCGCTACACCGCCACCTTCGAGGACGGCCGCACCGTCACCGGACGCACCGACGAAGCCGGCAAGACCTCGCTGCTGCTCGGCGACATGATTGGCGACGTGGCCATCACCTTCCTGCCTGATTAACAAGCCCGACCAATAATAATGGAGCGAGCATGGCTGATCCCACCCGCCCTTTGCCGAACCTCGTCCCGCAGCCCGATGGAAGCTGGGTCGGGCATACCACGCTGACGCCGACTGCGCTGCATACGCGCGGCAGGTTCACGATGCCGTCGAAGAAAGTGGTGCCGGTGATCGTGGTGCCGGGGATCATGGGGAGTAATTTGCGGTCGTCGACCAAGCCGTCGACGCGCGCGAACGAGGCGCTGGCGCGGGGGGCGGAGGCATGGCGGGCGCCGAATGGCGTGGTCGCCGGGGTCAACGAGGCACGGCGCTGGAAAGCGCGCAATCCGCGTACGCGGCAGTTGATCCTGGACGGACCGACCCTGGAAGTGGATGACCGAGGTGCAATCAACCTTCCCGACGACGCCGGCCGCTATGGCACGACCAGGGACGAAGTGCGCCAGCGCGGATGGGGCGAAGTGCACTGGGACTCCTACGGCAAGCTGCTCTACGGTCTCTATATCGGGCTCAACCATACTTTCGAAATGGATGTGCTGGACCGAGTGCGCGTGCTGCGCAGTCATTGGCGGGACGTCATGAACTGCGATCCCGGCAAATGGGGCGTGCGCACGATCGAGAAGATCACCGAAAAGGAGCTGGAAAAGCACGCCGATTACTATTACCCCGTGTATGCCTGCGGTTACAACTGGCTCCAGTCGTGCGAGGAATCGGCAAAGGCTTTACAAAAGCGCATCGAGCAAGTCATCGCGTTCTGGAAGCAGCGCAAGTGCGATTGCGAGAAGGTGATTCTCGTGACGCACTCGATGGGGGGGCTGGTCGCACGTACCTGCGCCAAGCAGATTCCAGACCGTATCCTGGGCGTTGTCCACGGCGTGATGCCGGCGTTGGGCGCCCCGGTCTGTTACCGCCGGATCGCATGCGGTACCGAAAAATGGAGTCCGACAAACGGCAAAATCGACAACCAGAAAGCCGAGGCTGTTTCCGAAATCCTGGGGGAGCGTCCCGAAGCGACGATGCCTGTGATGGCGATTTCCCCCGGAGCGTTGCAACTGCTGCCAAATCATTTGTACCCGGCACCCTGGCTGCACATTTATATGGTGAGTCGGGTAAACAACAAGGATGGAGGGCGAGACGTAGTGCATCTGCCAACCGGAAATCCCTACGATATGTATCGCGACATGGATTCATGGTATCGGCTGGTCGACCCCCAGTTGGCCGACCCTGCCAACAAATACCGTGGCGATCTACGCAAAGTTAAAAGCGACGTCCGTAGCGCGATCGATGTCGCAGAGCGTTTTCATCGGGATACGCTCGGCACTTATTATCATCCGAACACCTATGTCTTCTATGGCGCTGACCCGGAACAAAAATCCTTCGGTGCGGTGCGTTGGGTGGCACGCGATCCGGGCAGGGGCGCGGTGTTCACGGAAGCCAACCTGCGCGGTGCCGCGGGACAGGGTTATGGCCCGTCGGGGGGGCGCCGTGTTCGTGTGGAAGGACGTACGGAACTCCATTTCGTTCCTGCCCGTCAGGATGTGTCTGGTGACGGGACCGTTCCGCAGCAGTCTGGCGCTGCCCCACAGGGGAAAGTCCGGCACGTGTTCGAGATCCGTGGATTCGATCACCAGGGCGCATTCAACCATGATGCCGTTCTGCTGTTGACCCATCACCTCATCGTCAAAATGGTGCAGACACTGGCATGAACCGCATAGGCAAACATGGATGGTGGATGCTCGTCGCGTTCCTGGCAGGAGAGGCCTGCACGGGGAGATGGGCACATGACCGAGTTCGCAGTGTCCCGGATTGAGCCGAGGTAGCGAGAATGACGAACAACAATAAAAGTTGGCAGGGGAGATGTCATCAAGCGTCCAACCCGTCACTGGCTCATCAATCCATTGTCGGGCTGATGTAGAAGTTTGCCATGATGCGAATGAGGAAACGCGGATGGCGCGAAGTCATCGTCTTGCTGGCCGCCCTTGCTTGTGCAGGAAGTTGGGCCGCCATTCAAGTCCGCAGTATGCGGGACAGATCCGAGGTGGCGAAAATGACGGAAAAGATGAAAACGGTATGCGTCGGGCGCTTCCTTGTCGACGTACCGGCGAACGCGGAAATCGGCCTGTCACGCGAGATGATGGACGGCTTCGCCATCGATACGGCCGAAGAAAGCGAAACAGCATTTCGTGACCGGATCGCGGCACGCGAGGCCGATATCCAGTCGCGTGGCGCGGCTACCGACGGAACCGGCGGTATGGTCGAGGCGAACGATCTCCGTATCGCTGGCATGATCGGGCGAACCTTCGTCTACGGGCGTAATCGTGGCTATCTGATGGAAGGCGAGCGGAGAATCGATGACGAGTTCGTTTCGGTTGAAGCTCACGCGCATACAGGGGGCGTGAGCTTTTCGCTGTCGATGAAAGTCGCGGACGCGAGCGATGCGAAAACGGCCGAAGGGCTGTTGGCTCGACTGAGGCTACGCGGCGAAGACGAGGTCCCGAACGTACCTGGGTTCTGTATCTGGCGTGCGGTCTTTGCCGAGCCGCTGCCGCCGCACACTACGGAACACATCGTGATGCATATCGGTTTACCCAACCATCCCGATCTCGGCATGGCGTTCGCCAGCCTGCCCGGCGGTGGCGGCACACGCAGCCTGCTGACGCGGGTTGCCGACACCGATGCCGACGCCAGCCCCGACGAAATGCTGCGCGTGACCAAACTGCGCACGGGCAAACGCGACATCAACGAGATGCCCGGTGAGGAGGTGCTGGAGCGCGTTCGCGAATTCAATTTCGCCACCACCTTCGGGTTCATGTGGGAGGCAGAGGGTGTCAAGGATGATCCGCTGCAGCCTTTCCTGTCGCTGGAACTGCAATCCGGCATCAGTCCGGAACCTGGCGGCAAGCCAGCCGATTCGAGCCTGCACGAAGACGCAGTCCTGGCCCTGTGGGACGCGATCTCGTCCAGCATCCGCCTGCGCCCGAGCGGTCCGCCGCCATCGTCCGCGCCGCCGCCCGAACCAGCGGGACCGACGCTCGGCACGACTGCCACCGCCGGCGACGTGTGCCCGCAATCCGGCTGGTGGCAATGCCGCGAGGGCGGTCCCGGCATCGACGTGCACGGCGGCCAGGTGCAGTACATCCGCAAGGGCGAACGCATGCCGCAGGCCTTGCTCCTGCCGAAGCAGACCCTTTGGCAAAAAGTCCGGCGCATCCAGCCGAGCATGGAAAGCCCGCGCCTGACCGCGTGGACGCTGGTCGACAAGCGCATGCGCCCTCGCGTGGCCGCCGTGGTGTCGCTGGCAATGGCCGGACCGCCGGCGGCAGGGTTCGAGTTCACCGACGATGCGCCGCGCGCGGCGGTCGGCGCCTACGTGCGCACCGGCGAAACCTGCCCGGCCAGCGGCTGGTGGCGTTGCGAGGAAGTGCATGCGCTGGACGGCACGCGCTGGTTCGCGCGCGGCAGCGTGCTGCCGCCTGCGACCTTCCAGGTCCCGGCCGGCGTGTTCGGCAAGGCGGATGGGCCGGAAGTGATCCAGCGCCGCAGCCTGTGGCAACTGGTGCGCCAGGTCGAGGCGCCTGCCATGGCCCAGGCAAGGCCACCATCACACGTGGAATCGTCGCTTGGCGGGCCGCCGACGCTGGCGTGATCCATGAAGAGAATACGAAACCTTGGATGGCCCTGTTTGTCATCTTGCTGGCAACCATCGGATGTACATGGTACTGGGCTGCCGACCATGTACGCAGCACGTGGTCAAGCTACCGATGGCACCGGCGGTTTGGTAGAGGCGCGTGATATGGAAATACCCGGCATGATCGGACGGACTTTAGTATACGGGCCTAACCGTGGTCACTTGCTGAAAGCGGATCGACGCATCGACAAGGCATTCGTACCGGTCGAAGCGCACGCGCACATGGGCGATTTGAGCTTTTCTTTATCGGCAAAATATGCCGACGAAGCACGGGCACGGTTGGCGGAAGCAATGTTCGCGCGCTTGCGTCTGCGTCAGCAGAATGAAATCCCCTCCATTCCAGGAATTTGTATTGGGCGCGCCGTATTCGTTGAGTCGTTACCAGCACGTAAGGCTGAGCATATCGTGATGCACCTTGGCCTGCCTGACCATCCCGACCTCGGCATGGTTTTCGCCAGCTCGGCCAGCGGCACAAGCAGCCGAACCCTGTTGACGCGAATCGCGGACATGGACGCCGAATCCCGCCCGGTTGAAATGCCGCGCGTGACCGGGTTGCGCATGGGGCAGCGTCCTATCAATGACCTGGGCGGCGAGGAAGCCCTGGAGCGCGCATGGGGACTGAATTTCGCAACGACCTTCGGCTTCATGTGGGAAGCGCAGGGCGTGAAGGATGATCCGCTACGGCCTTTTTTATCGCTGGAACTGCAGGCCGGCATTAGTCCGGAACCCGGCGCCGGGCCAGCCGATTCAAGCCTGCACCGAGACGCCATCCTCGCCCTGTGGGACGCCATCTCGTCCAGCATCCGCCTGCGTCCGAGCGGTCCCCGGCCACTCGCCGGCCCGCCCGCGACCGAACGCATGCCATATGCCGCAAGCCGGCATAACTGATGCGCTGCCTGATCCTGGCCTTCGTCACCGGCATCCTGGTCCTGCAGTACGCAGCCACGCTGCCTTCCCGCGCGCTGCTGGCCTGCTGCGCCGCCGCCGCACTGGCGCTGCTCGTGCTGGCAAGCCTGCCGGCGATGCACCGCGCCCGTCCGCTGGCGGCCGGCGCGGCAGGCGCCGGCGCCGCCATCCTGCTCGGCTACGCCTGGGCCGCGCTGCTGGCCCACCAGGCGCTCGCGCCCACGCTGGCGCCTGAAGACGAGGGCCGCGACCTGCAGGTCATCGGCATCGTCGACAGCCTGCCGGCGCGTTTCGAACAGGGCATCCGGTTCAACTTCCGCGTCGAGCATACCTTGACCCCGCCCGCACGCGTGCCGCCGCTGGTCGCGCTGTCCTGGTATGCGGGCAAGGGCGATACAGGCGGTAGCGGCGCCAGCCCGTTCGCCGGTCTGCAGCCGGGCCAGCGCTGGCAGCTGAACGTGCGCCTGCAGCGCCCGCACGGCAACGCCAACCCCGGCGGCTTCGACTACGAAGCCTGGCTGCTGGAGCAGGGCGTGCGTGCCACCGGCTACGTGCGCACATCGAGCGACCCGGGCGCCGCCAACCGCCGCCTGGCCGACTTCGTTCCCGGCTTTAACGCCGTGGTCGAACGCAGCCGCGCGCTGCTGCGCGAGCGCATCCTGCGCGCGCTGGATGGCAAGCCATATGCCGGCGTGATCGTGGCGCTGGTGATCGGCGACCAGCGCGGCATCGAGCAGTCCGACTGGCAAGTGTTCAACCGCACCGGCATCGGCCACCTGATCTCGATCTCGGGCCTGCACATCACCATGATCGCGGGGATGGTTGCGCTTGCCGTGTCGGCCCTGTGGCGGCGCTCCTTCTTCACCGGCGCCCAGTTGCCGCTGCTGCTGCCGGCGCAGAAGGTGGCGGCGCTGGCCGGGGCGGTCGCCGCCTTGCTGTACGTGCTGCTGGCCGGCTTCGGCGTGCCGGCCCAGCGCACTTTATATATGCTGGCGGTCGTGGCGCTGGCCTTGTGGACCGGACGCCTGACCGCGGTCACGCACGTGCTGTGCGCGGCGCTCGGTGTGGTGGTGGTGCTCGATCCGTGGGCGGTGCTGTGGCCGGGTTTCTGGCTGTCGTTCGGGGCGGTGGCGATGATCCTGTTCGCAGGCCACGGCCGGCTCGGGCATCAACCGCGCGGCATGCACGGCACGCTGCTGCTGGCCGGGCGCACCCAGTGGGCCGTCACGCTGGGGCTGGTGCCGCTGACGATGCTGCTGTTCGGGCAGGTGTCGCTGGTCGGTCCGCTGGCCAACGCGGTGGCGATCCCGCTGGTGAGCTTCGTGGTCACGCCGCTGGCGCTGGCCGGCAGCCTGCTGCCGGATCCGCCGTGCGGCTGGCTGTTGGGGCTCGCGCATGCGGCGGTCGCGGCGCTGGCCTGGTTGCTCGGACACATGGCGGCGCTGCCGGCGGCGGTGTGGCGCGCGCCGGCGCCGCAGGGCTGGGTGCAGTCATGGGTCTTCCTGCTGGCGCTGGGCGGCACGCTGTGGCTGCTGATGCCGCGCGGCTGGCCGCATCGCTGGGCCGGCGCGGTGGCCTGGATGCCGCTGCTGCTGCAAGCGCCGGACTCGCCGCTGGCCGGGACCTTCCGGGTTACCGCCTTCGACGTCGGGCAGGGCATGGCGCTGCTGGTCGAGACGCCGCGCCACCGCCTGCTGTACGACACCGGTCCCGGTTACGCACCCGGCGCCGACGCCGGCAGCCGCGTGCTCCTGCCTTACCTGCGCATGCGCGGCATCGGGGCGCTGGACGGGATCGTCGTCAGCCATGGCGATGCCGACCATACCGGCGGCGCGCTGGCGCTGCTGGGCGAGCTGCGGGTCGGCTGGCTGGCGTCGTCGCTGGGCGCCACGCACCCGGTGGCGCGCGCCGCGCCGCGCCACCTGCGCTGCACCGCCGGCCAGCGCTGGGAATGGGACGGCATCCGTTTCGAGATGCTGCATCCAGCCGCCGCCAGCTACGCCGACACGGGGCTGAAGGCGAACGCGCGCAGCTGCGTGCTGCGGGTCGACAATGGCCGGCGCGCGATCCTGCTGGCCGGCGACATCGAGGCGGCGCAGGAAGCGGCGCTGCTGGCCGGCGCGCCGTCGCGGCTGCGCGCCGACGTGCTGCTGGCGCCGCATCACGGCAGCGGCACCTCGTCGACGCCGGCGTTTCTGCAGGCCGTCGACCCGCGCGTCGGCTTGTTCCAGGTCGGTTACCGGAACCGCTACAGGCACCCGAAGAAGGAAGTCTACGAGCGCTACGGCGCGCTCGGCATCCAGCGGTTCAGGACTGACGAAAGCGGCGCACTGATGCTCGAGTTCGGGGACGATGTCCAGGTGCAAAGCTATCGCCAGGCGCATAAGCGCTACTGGTTCGAACGGTAAACCCTCGAACGGGACGTGGCATCGTGCGCTGCGATGGCGCGCGATGCCGCGAAAGATGGATCGAGGGTAGAGTTTACTGGGCAGCGACCTTGGCGCCGCCGGTGCACTGGTACTCCACCGTGACTTGCCAAGTGGCACAACCGCCGCCGCTGTACGCACTCCATACCTTGGTCTGCCCACCGAAGGCTTCGGCACCGGTATAGCCCCACGATTTGCAGCGTTGGGTGGCGGTCAGAGTGCCTTGCTGCTGGTCGATGACCGGCTTCTCGAACATTCCGAACTCATACGACAGTTCGCGGACGCCGTGCCGGTCAGATGCATTGCGGAGGCGACGAAGCCGTCAGGCCGGCTGCGCCAGCGGCAGCGAAATCGTCACCTTCAGCCCGCCGCCGATCCGGTTCGCCGCCGTGATGCGTCCGCCGTGGGTCTCGACCACGCGCTTGGCGATCGCCAGGCCGAGACCATGGCCGTCGACGTTGTTCATGGTCGGATGCGAGCGGAAGAAGGGCTCGAAGATCTCGGCCAAATGCTCGGCGGCGATGCCCGGGCCGCGGTCCAGCACTTCCACCTGCACCTCGCCTGCCTGCGCGTGCAGTTCGACGTCGACCTCGCTGCCGGCGCCGCCGTGCTTGACCGCGTTGCGCACGATGTTTTCCACCGCACTCCACAGCAGGTCGGGGGCGCCGGACACCGTCACCGGGTCGGGCGCATGCACCTTGATGGGGGCACCGGCCTCGAAGCGGGCGTCGTCCGCGATCTGGTCGACCATCTCGACCAGGTCGACCGCTTCCCGGGCCGGCGGCGCGGTCGATGCTTCCAGCCGCGACAGCGTGAGCAGCTCGCCGACCAGGCGGTCCATGCGCACGCTCTCGCGTTCGATGCGTTCCAGCGTCGGCTTGATCTTGTCGGGCTGCTGGTGCGCCAGGCCGATCGCGGCCTGCAGGCGCGCCAGCGGCGAGCGCAGTTCGTGCGAGACGTCGTGCAGCAGGCGGCGCTGGCCGTCCATCAGCGCGCGTAACTGGGCGCTCATGCGGTCGAAGTCGTGCCCCAGCTCGGCCAGTTCGTCGCCGCCGACCGAGCGCCCGGCATGCGCGAACTTCGGCGCCAGGTCGCCGGCGGCGGCCGATTCGAAGGCGCTGCGCAGGGCGCGGATCGGACGCGAGAAATACCAGGCCAGCAGGGCCGCGAACAGCAGGCTGGCCAGGGTCGCGGCGACGATGCCCAGCCACAGGCGCACGTGCGGCGGCAGGCCGAAGCCGCCCATCGGGCCGCCCATGCCTGGACCCATGCCCGGCCGCGGGCCCCGCGTCCGGTCCGTGGCGCGCTCGCCGGGCATGCCGCCCGGCGCGGGCTGGCCGGCTTCCACGCGCAGGGCGTCCTGCAGGATCGCGTCCGGCGCGCTGCGCGGAATGCGTAAGGCAAAGGCGACGTAGTTACGCCCGTCCGGCCCGGTCATGCGTGCCACCGCATGGCCCTGGCCATCGCTTTCCAGGCTGCGCGTCACTTCGGTGCGCAACTTGGCCGGAACCGGCCGGCCGAGCAGTTCGTGGCCCTGTTCGTCGAGCACGAACAGGCGCATGCGGCGGCTGTTCTGAGCCAGCTCGCGCAGGGCGCCGACGCCGCCGTGCTTGAGCGTGGCCCGGGCGGCGTCGAGCATCACCATCCCGGGCGGACCGACGTCGAGCGTCGCATCGCCGTTGCGGTTGCGGGCCTGGTCGCGCAGCCAGACGGTGCCGCCGATGCCGACCGTGGCCGCGCCCTGGGCCAGCAGGATGCACAGGAAAAACTTCCAGAACAGCCGGCCCATCGCTACTCGCGGATCAGCTGGTAGCCGAGACGGTAGACGGTCTGCAGGCACGAGCGGCCATCCGACAGCGTGCCCAGCTTGTGGCGCAGGCTGCTCAGGTGGACGTCGATGTTGCGGTCGAAGCGCGCCAGCGGGCGGCCCAGGCCCTGTTCGGACAGGTCGTTCTTGCTGACCGGGCGCCCGGCGTTGCGCGCCAGGACTTCCAGCAGGTTGAATTCGGTGCTGGTCAGTTCCAGCGCGGCCCCGTCCCAGGTGGCGCGGCGCTGCTCCGGCAGCATGGTCAGCTTGCCGACCGTGAGCGTGATGCCGGGACCATCGTTGGGCGAACTTTGCGTGCGGCGCAGGATGGCGCGCACGCGCGCGGTCAGCTCGCGCGGCGTGCACGGCTTGGCGACGTAGTCGTCGGCGCCCAGCTCGAGGCCGAGGATGCGGTCGGCATCGTCGCCGCGGCCGGTCAGCATCAGCACCGGCATGCGGCTGGCCGCGCGGATGCGGCGCAGGGTTTCGATGCCGTTCATGCGCGGCATCATCACGTCGAGGATGGCAATGGCGTACTGGCCGGAGAGGGCTTCGCGGGCGCCGGTTTCGCCATCATGGGCGCAGGCCACGCGGAAACCTTCCTGCTCCAGGTATTCCGTGAACATCCCGACAAGTTCGGTATCGTCGTCGATTAACAGCACTTGGTTCATGTTCGCATCTTAGCAAAACCGGCGGCGCCGGCGGACCCGGAGCAGGGGTCTTTACCCCGATTTACACCGGCCAACAGCACTTAACACCGCCCGGTACGAGAATGGCCTTTCCGAATCAACAAGGATGTAGAACATGACACTCATTCGCCACACTGCGCGCCGCACCGCGGCTGCCGTGCTGCTCGCAGCCTGCGCCGCCGCTGCCTGTGCCGCCCCCGCCTTCGCCTCCGCCTTTGCCGCCGACGATGCCGACGATGCCGCTGCCGCTGCCCTGGCCGGCAATGCGGCTCCCGAAGGCCAGGCGCCGGGACGCGGTCCGGACGGCGGCGCGCGCGATGGTCACGGCGTACCCAGGCCCGGTGCACCGGGCCTGGAGGCGCCCATGCATCATGGCGGCCCGCCGCATGCCGGCTTCGGCCTGTTCGGCCGCCTGCGCCGGCTGGACCTGAGCGAAGCCCAGCAGGACAAGCTGTTTGCCATTACCCATGCCGCCGCGCCACAGCAGCGCAACCAGGAAAAGGCCGAGCGCAAGGCGCACGAGACGCTGCAAGCCCTCGGCGCTTCGGCCCGGTTCGACGAAGCCGGGGCAAGCGCCGCCGCGCGCGACCTGGGCCAGGCGATCGCCAATGGCGTGCTGTTGCGGGCGCGCCTGGCATCGCAGGTACTGGCGCTGCTGACGCCCGAGCAACGGGAACAGGTGCGCCGGGAACGTCCGCCGGGCCCGCCGGAGCGTCCCGTGCAGCCCTGAGCGCTGGAAGGTGACCCCATCGCGTGTAGGGGTTTCCCTCTAATGAGGACACGGCGGGCGGGACCGCCTGGCGTAAAGACATTACAATGGGCGTCGTTTTTGCTTAGCTTGTTGTCATGAACAAACCATTGCTGCATTTCACGCACGGGAACAGTTATCCGGCGGGGTCGTATACCCGGCTGCTCGAGGACCTGGGCCGGGACTTCGAGGTACGGGTCAGTCCGATGCTCGGCCACGATCCGCGCTTCCTGGTGGACGACAACTGGCACGCACTGGTCGACGAAGTGATCGCTCAGCTGGAGCGCTACGACGGGCCGGCGGTGCTGGTCGGCCATTCGCTCGGCGGCGCCGTCAACATGCTGGCGGCCTGGCGCCGTCCGGAGCTGGCGCGCTGCGTGGTGATGCTGGATTCGCCGGTGGTGGCGGGCTGGCGCGCCATGGTGTGGCGGCTGGCCAAGGCGGCCGGCCTGGGGCATCGCCTGTCGCCCGGCGCCGTGGCCGCGCGCCGGCGCCATACCTGGCCCTCGCAGCAGGCGGCCTTCGACCATTTCTACGCCAAGCCGATGTTCCGCGCCTGGGCGCCCGGCGCGCTCGACGATTACCTGTGCCATGGCCTCGTGCCGCATCCGGAAGGCGTGCAGCTGCGCTTTTCGCGCGAGGTGGAAGCCGACATCTACGCCACGCTGCCGCACGACATGGGGCGGGTGCTGCGCCAGCCCTTCCCGGTGCCGATCGGCTTCATCGCCGGCACCGATTCCGAAGAACTGCGCCAGGCCGGCATGGACGGCACGCGCAAGCTGGTCGGCCATCACCTGGTGATGATCGAAGGGAGCCATCTGTATCCGATGGAATCGCCCGGCCTCACGGCCCAGCTGGCGCGCGAAATGATCGGGCGCCTGCTGTCCCAGGGCGGCGGCAAGAAGAACGGCGACCGCAAGCCGCTTTTCGCGTAAAATCGCGGGTTTGACATCTTTCCAACTTCCGTGAGCCAGCGATGACTATCAAGAGCGACAAATGGATACGCCGGATGGCGGAACAAACCGGCATGATCGAGCCGTTCTCGCCGAACCAGGTACGTGAGGCCGACGGCCGCAAGATCATTTCGTGGGGCACCTCGTCGTACGGCTACGACATCCGCTGCGCCGACGAATTCAAGGTCTTCACCAACATCAACAGCACCATCGTCGACCCGAAGAACTTCGATTCGAATTCCTTCGTCGACATCAAGAGCGACGTCTGCATCATCCCGCCGAACTCGTTCGCACTGGCGCGCACCATCGAGTACTTCCGCATTCCGCGCAACGTGCTGACCGTCTGCCTGGGCAAGTCGACCTATGCGCGCTGCGGCATCATCGTCAACGTGACCCCGTTCGAACCGGAATGGGAAGGCTACGTGACGCTGGAATTCTCGAACACCACACCGCTGCCGGCCAAGATCTACGCCGGCGAGGGTTGCGCCCAGGTGCTGTTCTTCGAGAGCGATGAGGTGTGCGAAACCTCGTACAAGGACCGCGGCGGCAAATACCAGGGCCAGCACGGCGTGACGCTGCCGAAGACCTGATCAGGCCAGGCGCGCGACGCTTGCGGTCACGCGCCCGTGGTTATTGCAATACGCGAACGGAGCATCGTTCGCAAACAGATACAAATAGCCGGCCTGCACCACGTCCAGGGTGTTTTCCGCGCCGATCCTGGCAAGCCTGGCCTGGCTGTCGATGGCTTTTACGCCTTGGCGCCGGCTGTCCATCCAGCCGCTCAGGAAGTTGTGGCCGACTGGCTTCTTGCAGGCCAGTGAAGGCGAGGGGTGGATCGCCGCGATGAGACTGAACCAGTCTGCATCCTTCAGGCGGCGGCTTCCTTCTGCCCATGTAAGCCAGGTGTTCGAATAGCCGGCCGCGCCCGAACGGATGCCGGCGTCACGCCACTGTCCCCGTGCACTGATCCGGTATCGTTCTCCAGGCAGGAGTTCGAGCCCGGTTGGATTCCACCAGAGTTCGGCTTCGACATCGAATTGCAGCATCTCGGATGGCGCCATATCGCTACTTTCCGCACAGCGGCTGCAATCTCGTGCAGGCCTTGTTGACCGCGTCCATCCGGGCCAGGGACTGATCGCCGACGGTCACTGGCGTCATGTACCAGCCCAGCGGGGCGTGATGCAGGGCGCGGACGAATTTGCAGCGTTCTTCGTTGTCCTGGATGGTGTCCTTGAAGGCTTCTTCGGAATCTGGCTTGAGCCACACATCCTTCCTACCTTTATCGCGATAGCGCTGCACTGCCAGTCCAGCCTGGGATTCACGCACGGCCAGCAAGGCGTCGAGCGCCGAGAAGAATCCTTGTGCTGGTTCGTCGTCCTGCGGGCAGGTCTTGTCGGGCGGATTGCCATCGATATTCAGCCAACGCGGGACCCCTTGCGCGGGATCGGTATGGAACAAGGTATTCGCGCCACTGTTGTCTGCGTAGCCGCCATCGACCAGCATGATCGTGTCTCTCCCGAGCTCGAATCCGCCAGCCGGAGACACGAAAGGAAAACGTGCGCTGTGCAGCGCCGCCTGCCCGACCTGGAATCCGGGGTCGAGGGGATGCGAAACGCCGTTTTCAACCAGAAAGTTGCGATTCGTGAACCAGACCTGCTTGCCTGTCGAGACCCGGGTGGAATTGAAGAAGACGGCCGGGGCAGGCGCGATGCCGCCGCTGAGCAGGCGCAGCGGCAGCGCGAGGCCGGCCGCTTGCGTGCCGCTGGCGCCTGCTTCCTGGACGTGCGACGAGAGCACTGCCCTCGTTGCCTGTTGCCAACTATCGAGCAGAGCCTGGCCCCGCTCCGGACGGGTCATCGGCAACAGGTCGGTCGACAACATGCGTGCAAGCGCGGCGGAAAGATGATCCTGTACCAGCGTGTCCTCGACCATCGTGGAAAGCAGCGGTGGATTCAGGTAGGACGGCGTGCAGGTCCCCCATCCGCCGTTTGCGACGAAGTCCTGGCGCAAGACCATGTACACGGCGATGCCGAGACTGCCACCGGATACCCCGCTCAGGCGTTGGAGCCGGCGTCCGAATTCGCCGCAGGAGCGGTCGTCCAGGTCTGCCAGGACCTGCGCGGTGAACAGCGCCGCGCGCAGGCCTCCGCCATGGGCATTGACAACGATGTCGGACGCCGCTGCCTTCTGCACTGGCATGTCGCCGACGGGGAGTGCCGCTTTCTCCAGCCATTCATTTCCGGTTCGCTCCGCGAACGGGGCCCAGCCGAACACGCCATGCAGGAACAGGTAGACGGACAGGAGCGCCATCATTCCGACCAGTACGAAGCCGGGCCGGTTGGCGGCCAGGAAGCGCAGCACAAGTGTCACCGCGCACAAAATGCACAGGATGGCGGTGATGGCAAGCAGGACGATCGCGGACGATCCGAACAGCCGCGCAGCTTCCGGCGGCCCTTTGGAAAAGCCGAACAGCAGAATGACCCCGCCGATTCCCATTGTCAGGAGGCGTAGCACACCCTGTTCACGAGTGAGGCTGGCATTCGCCGAGGGCGGACTGGCCCCCAGCTTTGCGAGCAGCGCTCGACGCAGCGTGAGCAGGGCGTAGAGCAGGGCAGGTACATAGCACAGGATCGACAGGGCGCTGACCACCGGGAAATGAAAGATGCCGGGACGGGAAGCGATGATCAGGTACCACGGGAGTACCGCGATGAATAGTATGGCGGCCGTCAGACGCCAGCCCCGCAAGTCACGGTGTATGGTATAGAACATCGTGGCGAGGGGAAGCAGGACCGCGAGCATGGCCAGCAGCGCAACCAGTCGCTGGCCGGTGCCGCGGCCCGCCTGGGCCAGGATCAGGGCAATGATCAATCCGGCCGAGGTCGCCGCGCCGATCAGGCGGGGGAAAACCTCGACGGCCCGGGCCGATGCGGCGTTGGACTCCGGCCGGTGCCGGTTCGCCCTGTCGACGGTGAGCAGCAGCCGGGCGGTGTACCAGACAGCCATTCCCAGCGCGAGGACGGCCGCAGCCAGTGCGAAGAACTGCGGCCCGATATAGGGGTTGAATTGCTTCGGGACGCTGGCGAGGGTGCGAGAAACCGATCCGATGGTACCGAACAGCGCCTCGTGCGCCTGGTCCACCCGTACAAAGAGCGCAACCGTCAGGACCGCAACAAGCAGCGGCAAGACGGTTTCGTGAATGGCGAGTGCCCAGCTCCAACCGCGCTTGCGTGGTCTTCCGGCTTGCATCGCTATGCTCCCTGAAAGTCGGAATTCGGCGTATCGCTTCCCGTCCGGCCACCCATACTTACATTTTGTTCATTTCCGTGTCCAGACCTTTTCGAAAAAATGAGGGTTGAAGCTCCTCTGCTGTGGGCGGCTCAGCCCATGGCGCGCCGTCCGTTCGGATTGCTGCGCCGGTCGGCCACCGCGTGCCGGTGTTCGACGCCGGTGTAGCCGACCCGGCCTTGCATGCCCTGGCTGCCGAGCGTTGCGCCGGCCGGCACCGCGCCGCTCCTGCGGCTGTGCTCCCAGGCCTGGCGCACGATCATGCCGGCGGTGTCGCGCGCGCCGAGGCCGAACGACAGCCCGAGCGCCAGCGCCAGCGCGCCGACCACGGCCATGAACAGGATGGTGACCAGCGAGCTGGCGATGCCGACCTGGTTGATGGCGACCAGGATCGTGAAGGCCCAGACCGCCCATCTGGCGGCGCTGCCCAGCAGCTCGGAGCGGTTGAAGCGGCTGCGCGCCGCCGCCCGCCGCACCAGGTTGCCCAGGGCATTGGCGGCGATCCCGCCGATCACCAGCACGACCAGCGCCACCGCGAGGTTCGGCAGCCACAGCAGCAGTTGCTGGAGCACCTGCGACACCGCCGGCACGCCGAGCGCATCGAAGGCCGCGACCAGCACGATCAGGCGCACGAACCACTTGGCGATCAGGCCCAGCATCTCCGAAGGCTCGCGCTGTACCGTGCGCGCGGCCCCGCCCAGGCCGGCGCGGTCGGCAAAACCGTCGAAGCGCACGGCGCGCAGGACGGCGACCAGCACTTTCTCGACGATCGAGGCGACCAGCCAGCCGATCCCGAGGATGAGGAGAAAGCCCAGCACGCGCGGCACGGCTGCGAACAGCAGGGACATGGCGGCGCCAAGAGATGTACTGAGGGATGCCATCAGGGAATTACCCCAACTGGTGATTTGCGGGTCCATTCGGTCCTCCGAGGCGCGATGTGGGCGGGTCAGGGTTCGACCGGTGGACGGGCGTGGGGTTCGGGGCGGGGAGGGATGGGATTTGCGGGATTGTGCCGGGTCAAAAGTGGAACGTTTGGTACGCGGCAGAAGCACGTCGCCCCTGCCTGCGCAGGGGCGACATTCATGGGTCAGCGGGCGCTGCGCGAGTGCGCGGCCAGCACGTCGTGCAAAGCTCAGTCCTGCTTCACGCAATCCACGAAATACCCCAGCTTGCCGTCGATCTCGCGCTTGACCAGGCCGTGCACGTCGGTCTCGAAGCCCGGGAAGCGCTCGTTGAAGTCGCGTGCGAAGCGCAGGTAGTCGACGATGGTCTTGTTGAAGCGCTCGCCCGGGATCAGCAGCGGGATGCCCGGCGGGTACGGGGTCAGCAGGATGGCGGTGATGCGGCCTTCCAGTTCCTCGATCGCCACGCGCTCGATTTCGCGGTGCGCCATCTTGGCGAACGCGTCCGACGGCTTCATCGCCGGGATCATGTCCGACAGGTACATCTCGGTGGTCAGGCGCGCCACGTCGCGCGACTTGTAGAAGTCGTGGATCTGCTGGCACAGGTCGCGCAGGCCCCAGGTTTCATAGCGCGGGTTCACGGCCGCGAATTCCGGCATGATGCGCCACATCGGCTGGTTGCGGTCGTAGTCGTCCTTGAACTGCTGCAGCGCGGTGACCAGGGTGTTCCAGCGGCCCTTGGTGATGCCGATCGTGAACAGGATGAAGAACGAATACAGGCCGCACTTCTCGATGATCACGCCGTGCTCGGCCAGGTACTTGGTCACGATCGAGGCCGGGATGCCGGACTCGCCGAAGGTGCCGTCCAGCGCCAGGCCCGGGGTCACCACGGTGGCCTTGATCGGGTCCAGCATGTTGAAGCCTTCGGCCAGGTGGCCGAAGCCGTGCCAGTCGTCCTCGGCGTGGATCATCCAGTCGGCCTGGGTGCCGATGCCTTCGTCGCTGGTGACCTGCGGGCCCCAGACCTTGAACCACCAGTCTTCGCCGATTTCCTCGTCGACCTTCTGCATCGCGCGGCGGAAGTCGAGGGCTTCGTAGATCGATTCCTCGACCAGCGCGGTGCCGCCCGGCGCTTCCATCATGGCGGCGGCGACGTCGCACGAGGCGATGATCGAGTACTGCGGCGAGGTCGAGGTGTGCATCAGGTAGGCCTCGTTGAAGGCGTCCTGGTCGAGCTTCACGGTCTCCGACTCGCGCACCAGCACCTGCGAGGCCTGCGACAGGCCGGCCAGCAGCTTGTGCGTCGACTGGGTCGAGAAGATCATCGATTCCTTGGCGCGCGGGCGGTCCTTGCCGATCGCGTGCATGTTCTTGTAGAAGTCGTGGAAGGTGGCGTGCGGGATCCAGGCTTCGTCGAAGTGCAGGGTGTCGATCTTGCCGTCCAGCAGTTCGCGCAGGGTTTCCACGTTGTACACCACGCCGTCGTAGGTCGACTGGGTGATGGTCAGGATGCGCGGCTTCTTGTTCTTGGCTTCGCGCGCGAACGGGTTGGCTTCGATCTTGCGCTGGATCGACTCGGGCGTGAACTCGGACAGCGGGATCGGTCCGATGATGCCGAGGTTGTTCCGGGTCGGCATCAGGAACACGGGGATCGCGCCGCACATGATGATCGAGTGCAGGATCGACTTGTGGCAGTTGCGGTCGACCACGACGATGTCGCCCGGCGCCACGGTCGAGTGCCAGACCATCTTGTTCGAGGTCGAGGTGCCGTTGGTCACGAAGTAGCAGTGGTCGGCGTTGTAGATGCGCGCGGCGTTGCGCTCGGACTTGGCCACCGGGCCGGTGTGGTCGAGCAGCTGGCCGAGTTCCTCGACCGCGTTGCAGACGTCGGCGCGCAGCATGTTCTCGCCGAAGAACTGGTGGAACATCTGGCCGATCGGCGACTTCAGGAAGGCGACGCCGCCCGAGTGGCCCGGGCAGTGCCACGAATATGAACCGTCGTTGGCGTAGTTGACCAGCGCGCGGAAGAACGGCGGCGCCAGGCTGTCCAGGTAAGCCTTGGCCTCGCGGATGATGTGGCGCGCGACGAATTCCGGCGTGTCCTCGAACATGTGGATGAAGCCGTGCAGCTCCTTCAGGATGTCGTTCGGGATGTGGCGGCTGGTGCGGGTCTCGCCGTAGATGTAGATCGGGATGTCCGAGTTCTTGTGGCGGATCTCCTG
>Ga0308161_1000413_pt1 | contig 70120 bp, 58 predicted proteins | sample PhyFR2_FD_201034 | JGI IMG/M metagenome (GOLD analysis project Ga0308161, IMG submission 201034) | Phyllosphere microbial communities from UC Gill Tract Community Farm, Albany, California, United States - DLSLF.R2 | ecosystem: Host-associated > Plants > Phyllosphere > Unclassified | place: USA...
CTCGGCGCCCACCGCGACCACGGCGAGGACGACGAGGAACACCAGAGCGACGCCCATCGCGAGAAGGGTCTGCTCGGCGACGACGGCACCCCACGTCGAGGCCGCGAGCACGAGACAGCTCGCGACGAGCACACCCGTCGTGCGCCGCGACCGCGGGCGCGCCGGGCGGAGGGTCCAGCCGGGCGGCAGCGGGTACGGGTCCAGCGGGACGCTCATGAGTCGATCTCAGCATCAATCGTCCTCGGGATGCCAGTGCCGCCCGCCGCACGCGGGCAGCCGGGCCCTCCGGGGGCCCGCCTCCTGCGGCCGGGGCGGGCGTAGCGTGAAGGGGGGACCGATCCGATCGATCGCCTCCGGACGCTCGCCTACCGCTCGCCGAAAGGATTCCTCGTGACCACCGTCGCTGAGAACATCGTCGCCCTCCTCCGCCGCCAGAACATCGAACGGGTCTACGGCCTCCCCGGTGATTCGCTGAACGGCTTCACGGATGCCATCCGCCGCGACGGCGTGATCCGCTGGGTGCACGTGCGGCACGAGGAGGGAGCGGCGTTCGCCGCCGCGGCCGAAGCCGAGCTGACGGGCGAGCTCACGGTGTGCGCGGGGAGCTGCGGACCCGGCAACCTCCACCTCATCAACGGACTGTACGACGCCAACCGCTCGCGGGTTCCGGTCCTCGCGATCGCCGCGCACATCCCGACGGCCGAGATCGGCACGAACTACTTCCAGGAGACGCACCCGCAGGAGCTGTTCCGCGAGTGCTCCGTCTACGTCGAGTACGTCGCCGACCCGGTGCAGATGCCGCGCCTGCTCGAGATCGCGATGCGCGAGGCGATCGAGAAGCGCGGCGTCGCGGTGCTCGTCATCCCCGGCGACGTGCTGCTGGCCAAGGCGAAGAACGAGCGTGTCGTCGCGATCGAGCGCGCGACTCCTCGCATCCTTCCCTCCGAGGAGGAGCTGCGACGCACGGCGGAAGTGCTCAACGCCGCCCAGAAGGTCACGATCCTCGCGGGGGCGGGTGTCGCGGGGGCGCACGACGAGGTCGTCGAGCTCGCCGAGCGTCTGCAGGCGCCCGTCGTGCACGCGCTGCGCGGCAAGGAGCACATCGAGTGGGAGAACCCCTACGACGTGGGGGTGACCGGACTCCTCGGCTTCTCGTCGGGCTACCGCGCGATGGAGGACGCCGACGTGGTGCTGATGCTCGGCACCGACTTCCCGTATCCGCAGTTCTACCCGCAGCACGCCACGCACATCCAGGTCGACATCCGGGGCTCGCAGCTCGGGCGGCGGCATCCGGTCGACATCGGTCTGGTCGGCACCGTCCGCGACACCGTTGAGGCGCTGCTGCCGCTGTTGACCGAGGGGAAGCCCTCGCGGCACGCCGACGAGGCGCGCGAGCACTACCGCAAGACGCGCGCGAAGCTCGACGATCTCGCCGTCCCGACGGGGCGCGGCAAGCCGCTGCACCCGCAGTTCGTCGCGCGGACGCTCGATCGCCTCGCCGCCGACGACGCCGTCTTCATCCCCGATGTCGGGTCGCCGGTGGTGTGGGCCGCGCGCTACCTCACGATGGCGCGGGATCGCCGTCTCATCGGCTCGTTCTCGCACGGCACGATGGCCAATGCCGTCTCGCACGCGATCGGCGCCCAGTCAGCGTTCCCCGACCGGCAGGTCATCGCCCTCGCCGGTGACGGGGGCCTCGCGATGCTCCTCGGCGAGCTCATCACGATCGTGCAGAACGAGCTGCCGGTGAAGGTCGTCGTCTTCGACAACTCGTCGCTGAACTTCGTCGAGCTCGAGATGAAGGCGGCGGGCTTCGTCACCTTCGGCACCGATCTGAAGAACCCCGACTTCGCGGCGGTCGCCGAGGCGATCGGGCTGAAGGGCTTCCGCGTCGACGACGCGGACGACCTCGAGGGTGCGCTGTCCGCGGCCCTCGCGTACGAGGGGCCGGCGCTCGTCTCGGTGAAGACCGCGCGGCAGGAGCTGTCGATGCCGCCGTCCGTCACGCTGGAGCAGGCCAAGGGCTTCACGCTCTATGCGATCCGCACGGTGCTCTCGGGGCGCGGGGATGAGCTGATCGACCTCGCCGCGACGAACTTCCGTCAGTTGTTCTGACCGACGCCGCCCGTCACGAGAACAGGGGAGCGCACGAGAACAGGGCGATACGGCGCGCATCGGCCTGTTTCGGGCGCGGTTCCTGTTCTCGTGGCGCGGCCGACTCGATTCAGCGGACGCAGGACGATCCGTCAGGCGATTCACAGTATGGTGAGCGGAGCCGGCGCACCCGACGCGCTTTCCCGCCGACCGTGAGGCCCTTTCGCATGCCCCGACTCCGACGCCGTCCTGTGATGCTCCTCTCGGCGACGATCGCGGCGATCGCCCTCCTCGGTTCTGCGGCGACATCTGCGGTCGCCGACGACGACGAACCCCCGTCCCTGCGCGCGGAGCTGTCTGCGGCCGGAGGCGCGCCGGGGGACACCGTCTCCCTGGACCTCGGTATGGCCGGAGCGGCGGACCTCTACGCCGCAACGGTGCACATCACGTACGACGCCGCGCGTGTCGCTCTCGACCCCGGCGCGGTGACGTCGGACTTCCCGGGCATGTTCAGCGTGTCGGGCGTCGAGGGGGCGGTCGACTTCACCGTCACGCGTCTCGGAACCTCGAGCGGCCGAACCGGCGATCTGTCCCTGGGATCGCTGGGCTTCGTCGCGAAGGGACCCGGAGAAGCGCTCCTTCGCATCGACGAGGTCACGATCATCGACTCCGCCTTGGCCGGCACGACCCTCGCGCCCGCCGTCGGCCTGACGTACTCGGTCGCCCCCTCCGCGCAGGGGCCGGAGCCGTCCACGCCGGGCGGACAGGCCGTGCCGCCCTCCATCTCGGTGACGGGGCAGGGCTCGGGCGTGCCGCGAGGCGGAGACACGACCTTCCGTGGCTCGGCTCCGCAGTCGTCCGCGGCCCCGACCGCGACGCCGCCGCGGATCACGGCCTCCTCGCTCACCCCGCGTGTCGGCGAGACGATCACCCTGACCGTTCGCGGGTTGACCCCGGATGCCGCTTACCGGGTCGAACTGCACTCCGACGCGCTCCTGTTGGGCGAGGCGACGGCGGACGAGACGGGATCGTTCGCCCTGGAGGCGACGATCCCCGCCGCCGCGCCGACCGGGGAGCACGAGATCATCGTGCTGTCACGGGGGCTCGCGGTGACGACGCTGCCGATCACCATCCGCGAAGCGGGCGGGGCGACGTCGACGCCGCAGGCGACCACCACGCCCTCCGCGGCGGGTGCCGACGACTCCGCGAGTCCCGGGGCGGCCGATGCCGCGATGGCTCCCGCGGGCGCGCCCCCGGGACTGGTGTGGGTGCTCGTCGCCCTCGTCGTTCTGCTCGTCGTCGTCGCGATCGTGGTCATGAGGCGCCGCACCCGTCGCGCCGCGACTGACGACGGGGGACGAGCATGAGCCCGTCCCGCCCCGCACGCGCCGCGACCGCGGTGAGAGGAACACCCGTGAGAAGGACCATGATCGCGACGGCGGTGACCGCGGTCACCGCGGCCGCGCTGGTCTTCGGGACGGTGGCGCCGGCGCACGCCGACACCGACTCCGTCAGCTACCTCGCCCCCGCCTACCAGCGCGGCGAGCTCACCGGTGATACGAAGGTCGACCACGACGATCTGGCCGTCCTCATGGCCGCCGTCGGGCGGAAGGTCGACGACTCGGAATGGGATGCCGTGGCGCCCGCCGACGCGGATCAGGACGGCGTGATCACGGTCGCCGACGTCGCCGCGCTCTCGAAGCAGTTCGTCTACGACGACGACCCCTTCGAGCTGCAGGAGACCGACGTCGTCGCGATCCAGAAGGCGATGACCGCCGGGGTGCTCACCTCCCAGGAGCTGACGGCGCAGTACCTGCGTCGCATCGCCGCCTACGACCGCACGACCGGCCTCGACCCCCTCGAGCCGGACGAGGCGCTCGAATCGATCATCGCGACCAATCCCACGGCCATGGCCGAAGCCGCGGCTCTCGACGCGGAACGGGCCGCGACCGGGCCGCGCAGCATCCTCCACGGCATCCCGGTCATCGCGAAAGACAACATCAATCTGGCGGGCCTCGCCACCACGGCGGGCTGCGCGTGCCTGGCCGACAACGTGACCTCGACGGACGCTCAGGCCATCGAGAATCTGAAGGCCATGGGGGCGATCGTGATCGCGAAAGCCAACCTGTCGGAGTTCGCGATGTCGACGGTCGTGTCGAACAGCTCGTACGGCAACACGAAGAACGCCTATGGCTTCGGTCTTCCGCCGGGCGGGTCGAGCGGCGGCACAGGCGCCTCAGTCTCGGCCAACCTCGGGGCGGTGGGACTCGGTACCGACACCGGTGGATCGGTACGCGTCCCCTCGTCGTACAACAACCTCGTCGGCATTCGTCCGACCGTCGGCCTCGTCAGTCGCGAGGGCGTCCTTCCCCTCGACGAGTACCGCGACACCATCGGTCCCATGACCCGGACCGTCTCGGATGCCGCGCTGACGCTCGACGCGCTGGCGGGCGCCGCGCCCGGTGAGCACGCGATCGATCCGGAACTCTTCCGCAAGCCGGTCTCGTACGCGACCAGCCTCGATCCGCACGCTCTCCAGGGTGTCCGCGTCGGCTACCTCGTGGATCGCGGGCCCACGGACGCGCAGACCGGGGACTTCCAGCTCGTCGCCGCGGCGCGGGCCGACCTCGAGGCCGCAGGTGCCACGGTCGTCGACATCGCTTCGCTCGACCCCGTGGGCGGCGGGCGGATGGAGGATATCCACGGGAGCAGAACCTTCACCCACGGCGTCGACGTGTACCTCGACACCTTCTACAAGCCCGGCTACACCTTCGCCGATCTGGCGCAGAAGGTGACCGACGCCGAGAAGGCGGGGCATCCGCTCTCGAGCTGGCCGGCGGAGGTTGTGCGCGGCTTCGCCTCGACGACTCAGGAGCAGCGCGAGGCGGCCTACGGCCCGTTCCGCGCGGGGCAGAAGGCCGTCCAGGATCGGATCGACGAGCTCATGCAGCAGAACGATCTCGACGCGCTCATCTATCCGAGCACCGGCGCCCCGAACCTCCTGTCGGGGTTCAACAACCTCATCAGCGCGGCCAGCGGCTACCCGGCGATCTCGGTGCCCATGGGGGCCACCGACGTCGATCTGCCGGAGGGGACGATCCCGGGGATCCACCGGGGTCTCGAGTTCTTGGGCGCGCCCTACGCCGAGGACCGCCTGATCGGTTTCGCGTATGCGTACGAGCAGCAGACCCACCACAGGGAGGCGACCTCGCTGTTCCCCGATCTGCCGCCCGAGCCGTGACCTGAGCCCCGATACGAGCAGCCGCGCCGCCGAGCCTCAGTCGACCAGCGCCCCGCCCTCGCGCCAGTACCCGAGGAACGCGACCCGCTCGCGCGGCACGCCGAGCTCGCGCACGAGCACCCGCCGCGAGGCGGTGACCACGCCGGACTCCCCGGCGAGCCACGCGATGTCGACGTCGGGCGAGGCCCAGGCGCGCACGGCGTCCTCGGTCTCGCCGCGACCGACGACGCGTACGTCGACCTGCGGGCTCAGGCCCGCCACGGTGACGTCGTCGGCGTGGTCGCCGATCTCGACGATTGCGACACCCCGCGCGGCGGGCGGCAGCGAGAGGGCGATGTTCCGGACGGCGGGGATCGCCGTCTCATCGGCGACGAGGAGGAACGACGTGTACTCCGCGGGCGGTTGCCAGTGGATGCCGTACCCCGTCCATCCGTTTCGGACGTCGGGGCCGGTGATCACGAGAGCGTCCCCCACGCGCGCTCCGCGCGCCCAGCGTGAGGCGGGGCCGTCGGGGGAGTGCAGGTAGATGTCGACGTCGATCTCGCCGACCTCGGGGCGGATCGCGGCGGGCGTGTAGGTGCGCAGGACGTTGCGTTCGTCCGGCGGCAGCGCCTTCCACCGCGTGTACCAGTCGGAGGGGTGGGGAGTCGGCTCGGCGAGCAGACCGAAATCGGCGAGACCGCCACCCGGCAGGGGCAGCACGAGCTTGATCCGCTGGTCGACGCTCCACGGTGCGAAGTGCTGCAGCGCGTCACCGGCGACCGTGAGACGCAGGAAGTTCGGCGAGATCATCTCGCGTCGGGCCACGGTGACGGGGAAGGCGCTGTACTCCCACGGACGGGGAGCGCCCGGCGGGCTCTCGGCCGCGGCGCCCGACAACCGCGCGTCGCGAACCGACGACGCCCCGGCTCGGGCCGACGCCCCGGCCCCTGGCATCCGGTGCCCGCTCACGCCTCGAGCTCCGCCGCTGCCTCGGCGGCTCGCGCCGCGAACGCCCCGCCGCGCAGCGGCACCACCAGCGGCCCGCCCGTCACCGGATCGTCGATCACGACGTTCGGCAAGCCGTAGACCTCCTCCACACGCGCGCTCGTGATGACGTCGCGCGGGGTGCCCTCGGCGACGATGCGGCCGTCCCGCATCGCGATGATGTGACTCGCGTAGCGGGCGGCGTGGTTGAGGTCGTGCAGCACCGCCACCACGGTGCGGCCTCGAGCGTTGAGTTCGGCGAAGAGCTCCATGAGCTCGACCTGGTGCGCGACATCGAGGTACGTCGTCGGTTCGTCGAGCAGCAGCAGGTCCGTCTGCTGCGCGAGCACCATCGCGACCCAGACGCGCTGGCGCTGTCCGCCCGAGAGCGCGTCGACGGGCCGGGCCGACAGGTCAGCGGTGCCGGTGGCATCCAGGGCCTCCTTCACCGCGGCCTCGTCGGCGCTCGACCACTGCCGTAGGAGCGACTGGTGCGGGTAACGGCCGCGGCCGACGAGGTCGGCGACCGTGATGCCGTCGGGCGCGAGGGCCGTCTGCGGGAGGAGACCCAGACGGCGCGCGACCTCCTTCGCGGGGTAGCTCGAGATGTCGCGGCCGTCGAGCACGACGCTTCCGGTCGCCGGCGCGAGCAGGCGCGACAGCCCACGCAGGAGCGTCGATTTGCCGCACGCGTTGGGGCCGATGATCACGGTGAACGAGCCGGGCGGCACGGCGATGCTCAGCTCGGGGACGACGGTGGTGCCGTCGTACGCGAGCGAGACGGAGCGGGCTTCGAGGCGGGAGGGGTCAGACACGGCGGCGGATCTCCGTAACGATCATGACGATGAGATAGGCGCCGCCGACCGAGACGGTGACGACGCCGACGGGAAGGGTCACCGGCAGCACGTGCTGCGCGATGGCGTCCGAGCCCAGCAGCAGCAGGGCGCCGACGAGGGCCGAGAGCGAGAGCGAGAGCGACGGTGTGCGCGCGAGCCGCCGCGCGATCTGCGGAGCGGCGAGGGCGACGAAGGCGATCGGGCCGGCGATCGCGGTCGCCGCGGCCACCAGCACGACGCCGGCGAGGAGTGCGAGGGTGCGCACGAGGTGCGGGCGCACGCCGGACGCGGCCGCCATGTCGTCGCCGAGCTCGAGCTGGCGCAGCGCCGGCACGAGAGCGAACGCGGCGACGGCGAAGGGCGCGGCGCACAGCAGCACGCCGCCGAGCGCGCCGCCGGTCACGCCGTTGAGCGTCCCGTGCCCCCACGCCGACGCGAACATCGCGGTCTCGAGCTCGATCTGCAGCAGCATCCACGTGTTCAGCGACGCGAGCATCGCTGAGACGCCGATGCCCACGACGATCAGCCGGAAGCCCTGGACGCCCCCGCGGTACGACAGGAACCAGATGACGACGGATGCCACGAGGCACCCGATCAGCGCCCCCGCCGCCCGCGCCGGCCACGACGTCGAGACGAGCACGAGCGTCAGCAGCATGCCGGTGAAGGCGCCGTTCGACAGCCCGAGGATGTCGGGGCTGGCGAGCGGGTTGCGCGTCACGGTCTGGAACAGCGCCCCGGCGATCGCCAGCAGCGCGCCCAGGGCGACGGCGGCGAGGACGCGGGGGAGGCGCCAGCCGACGATCACGGTGGTGTCGAGGGCGCTGCCCGCTCCGAGGAGCGCGCGGATGACGGCATCCGGAGCCACCGGATAGGTGCCCCAGCCGAGCGAGAGCACCGCGAGCACGACGACCGCCACGAGCACCGAGGCCCCGACGACGACGCTGCGGGTGCGCACGGGGAGAGCCCCCAGCAGCACCCGGCGGTACCCCACCTCAACGGCCGTCACAGCGCGCTGGCCTTGCGTCGACGCGCGAGAGCGATGAGGACGGGGGCGCCGACGAAAGCGGTGACGATGCCCGCGGGCACCTCGGCGGGGGCGATGATCACGCGCCCCAGCACGTCGGCGAGCAGCACGACGATCGGGGCGGCGAGGGCGCTGAGCGGGAGGATGCGGCGTTGGTCGGGCCCGACGATCCAGCGCACGACGTGCGGCACCATGAGCCCGACGAACGACAGGGGGCCGACGAGAGCGGTCGCCGCTCCCGCGAGCACGGTGATGGCGCCGATGGATGCCACCCGCACGGCGCCGACCGGGATGCCCTGCGCCCGGGCGAGGTCGTCGCCGAGGGCGAGGGCGTTGAGCGCGCGGCCGAGCACGAAGGCCACCGCGAGGCCCGCCGCGATGAACGGCATGACGGGGAGGATGATGTCGAGACCCCGCCCGAGCAGCGAGCCGGCGTTCCACCCGCGCATGAGGTCGAAGGCATCCGGATCGCTCAGCATCATGCCCGAGGTGATGCCCGAGAGCACCGCGCCGACGGCGACGCCCGCGAGCGTGAGGCGGATCGGATCGGCCGGTCCCCGCCCCGACGAGCCGACGAGCGCGACGGCGACGGTCACGACGAGCGCGCCGAGGAACGCCGGCCAGATGAGCAGGAGAGAGCTCTGGATGCCGAGGACCGCCACCGTGAGGGCGACGGCGAACGCGGCCCCGGCGTTGACGCCGAGGATGCCGGGGTCGGCGAGCGGATTGCGCGAGAACGACTGCATGAGGGCCCCGGCCACCCCCAGGGCGGCTCCCGCGACGATCCCCGCGACCGTGCGGGGGACGCGGAGTCCCTGCACCACGAAGTCCGTGTCCGGGGTGCCCGTGCCGGTGAGCGAGGCCCACACCGTGTGCCAGGGCAGCGGGTTCGCACCGATCATCAGCGACAGGGCGACGGAGACGGCGAGGACCGCCATCAGCACGAGGGTGCCGATGGCGGTCCGACCGATCCGTGGGGATCCGGGTGCCGTTTCCGGCGCCCGCGGGGGGACGACCGCGGTCATTTCCCCGATGCGAGGAAGGTCTCGATGTCGTCCAGCACCGACTGCGCGCCCTTCGGCCCGACGCCGGCGACCCACGTGCTCGTGTCGACGAGGGTCACGACCGGGAACGCGGCGGAGTTCTGCGAGATCGCCGCGGGGACGGTGGACGGGTCGTTCACGTCCGCGGTGGTGACGAAGACGGCATCCGCGGTCGCGCTCGCGATGTTCTCGGGCGAGATGTCGGCCTGCAGGCCGTCCTCCCACTCGTGGTCGGGGATCGTGTAGCCGACGCACTCGAGCAGGCTCCCGGCGAACGAGACCGGGCCGTAAAGGCTCAGCGTCGTCTCGTCGCGCGGGCGGATCATCTCGGCGGTCTTCCCGGCGAGGGCGTGCGTGCCCTTGATCTCGTCGCAGCGCTGGTCGACGGCATCCACGGCCGTCTTCACGTCATCCTCGCGTCCGAGGGCGTCGCCGATGAGGGCCGCGTTGTCGCGCCACGGGTCGGCCTGCGTGGCGATGAACACCGTCGGGGCGATCGCGCTGAGCTGGTCGTAGAGCGCTGAGTGCCGGGACTCGGTGCCGAGGATGAGGTCGGGCTGGAGGGCGGCGATCGCCTCGAGGTCGGGTTCGCTCACCGTGCCGACGGGGGCGACGCCCTCGACGCCGAGGTAGCTCGGCACGCCGTTGACCATGTTCGCCACGGCCGCCCCCACGGGGGTGATCCCGACGGCCACGGCGGTGTCGAGCTCGAGCGGTTCGAGCGTGACGACGCGCTGCGGGGCGGTCGAGACGGCGGTCGTCCCGCGGGCGTGGGTCACCTCGTGGGTCGACGCGGGGCTCTCGGCGGGCGTCGCCTCGGCTCCGCCGGCGCAGCCGGAGAGCGCCAGGGCGAGGCCGGCGGACGCGGCGAGGAGGGCGAGGCGCCGGGAGGAACGGCGTGCGGGCATGGCGAGATGTCCTTTCGGGTGGGGGATGCCGAGAGCTGAAGCTTAGGCAAGGGTTACCTTAGCAAGTGCGCTCGCCGGCCTTGCGGACCCGTCTCGACCGTGGAGCACCTCGGCATCCCTGTCGCGGGGTTCATTCCTGTAACGGCATGCGCTACTTCGCTCGGGGGAGGGGCCGCATGTCTCGCCGCCGCCATCGCCGGCGGGTCTCGAGAAGTGTCCGGTACCCGGTTCTGATCACCGACGGGGTGTCCGCGCGGCCGGTGCATTCGTCGCCGGGGCGGGCCCAGATCCTCGGCGGGTCTTCGCCGCACAACCTCCCCGCCGCGCCACCTTGCCGCCGCACCGACTCCCGCTCAGTCGCTCGCCTTCTCGATGCCGCGCGTGCGGATCTCCTCCAGGTCGAGGTTCGCGAGGATCTTCCGTGCGACGAGGTCGTCGATCGTGCCCTCTCGGCGCAAGCGGAGCAGGACTTCTCTCTTGCGGTCGAGGATCGCCAAGCGCAGCCGCGTCGCTTCCTTGTGCCGGACGAGGGGAGAGCGCTGCGTCACGTCGATGTCGTCGCTGACCGCGATCATCTCGAGCCCGCCGGAGGTCCGTCGCCCGTCTTCGTCGGTTCCGGCCGGAGGGACGGGTCCCATCGTCGAGGAGGCGGACCCGTCGCCGTCGTCGTCGAGCGACGAATCCAGCGAGGCGTCGAGTTCGGCGAGGTCGCGCTCCTCGATCGCCCGCTGCCGAGCGACGGCGCGCGCGTTGGCGAGCTCGAGACGCTCGTACCCTTCGCGCCGCGCGCGATCGCGCACCCGGTCGCTGATGCCGTGCTCGACGGCGAGGTCGTCGAGGGCGGCGAGAGCGGCACCCGAGATGGCGCGCTCGGCGAGCTCGTACTCCTCGATCGCGGCGTCGTCGTTGGGGAGCTTCGCCCAGCGGATGACGACGGGAAGAAGCGGTCCTTGCACGAGGAGCGTCAGCACGATGACCCCCGCGGTGACGAACACGACGGAGTCGCGTCCGGCGACCGGCGCGCCGCTGTCGGTCGTGATCGGCACCGACAGGGCGATCGCGAGCGAGACCGCTCCGCGGAATCCCGCGACGGTGCTCACCAGCCGCGAGCGGTGACGGAGCGAGCGTGTCGACCCGGCCGCGGGTCGGGAGAACGGGCTGAAGAGCCACTGGAACAGGTAGCGCACGAGGAAGAGCGCGATCCAGGCCGCCACCGTGATGAGCGACAGCATCCCGATCTCCGAGGGGGAGATCTCGTGCACCACGAGCTGGACTTCGAGGCCGATCAGCACGAACAGCGCCCCGTTGAGCAGGTAGACGCCGAAGGGCCAGGTGGCATCCGCGGCTCTTCGAGACATCGCGGTGGTGATGCGGGGAGAGACCCAGGCCACGATGAGGCCCGCGAACACGACCGCCAGCACGCCGGACGCGTGGATCAGCTCGGCGACCAGGAACGACACGAACGGCACGAGCAGCATGGTCAGGTTGATCGTGAGGGTCGACTGCATGCGCCGCAGGGCGAAGTAGGCCAGGGCGGCGACCGCGATTCCCGCGGCCGCTCCGCCGAGGTACGACAGCAGCACCATGCCGGTGATCGACCACGGGGTGACCTGTCCACCGAGCAGCAGGGACACGGCGATCGCGTACAGGACCAGCGCCGTGCCGTCGTTCGTGAGGCTCTCGGCCTTGAGCTTCATGAAGGTCTTGGCGGGGAGCAGACGACCGAGGGCGGCGACCGCCGTCGCGTCGGGCGGCGCGACCGCGGCGCCGATGACGAGCGCGGCCTCCCACGGCACGCCCATCCAGGTCGCGACTCCCGCGACGGCGAACGCGGATGCCACGACGAGGAGCGTGCTCATCGGAACGATGTACCGCAGCGAGCGGCGCACCGAGCGCATCGACGTGGTCCACGCCTCGCGGAACAGCATCACCGGGAGGAACAGCAGCAGGACCGTCTCGGGCGGAAGCTCGATCGCGCGCAGCTCGGGGATGAACCCCAGCGCGAGGCCGATGACGAGCAGCACCAACGGCGTCGCGACGCGCAAGCGCGGCGCGAGGACCGTGCCCACCAGCATCGCTATTCCGAGCAGGACCGTGACCTCGAGTCCCTCCATGCCTACCGCCTTCCGCCGTGACCCACAGCACACAGCGTAGAGAGGGGCTGAGACATTCCCGTCACCTTTTCGAGGAGGAGCGGAGAGCACCGCGTCGAGACCTCTTGTGCAGGACGCGGGGCGCCATCAGGAAGCACCCCCGGCAGCGCGCCCTCACCGCGCCGCGGCGTCCTCCCGCCACGCCTCGCCGAGGCGGGCGAGTCCCGCCTCGAGCACTTCCGCCACCGGGGTGATGGGGATGCGGATGTGGTCGTCGGCATCCACGTCCGAGGCGAACTGCGCGGAGCCGGCCACCGACACCCCGAATCCGGCGGCGCGGCGAGCGAACGCGTGCGCCGAACCGCTGGGCAGCTGGGCCCAGAGGCAGAGCCCTCCGCGCGGGGGCCGCCACCGCCAGTCGGGAAGATGGGCGGTCAGCAACCGCCCCGCGGTGATCGCCGCCTCGCGGTGCACCGTGGCGACCTCGCGCCGCAGCGCGGGCGCCTCGGCGAGCAGATCGAGCGCGAGCAACTGCGCGGGGACGCTGGTCGACAGGTCGGTGCTCTGGCGCAGTCCGCGCAGGCGCCGCACGAGCACCGGGTCCGCCCGGAGCCAGCCGACGCGCAGTCCCTCCCACGCCCACTTCGACAGCGACTCGACGACGACGATCGGCGCGTCGGGGCGCAGCGCCGCGAGCGACGGCGGGGTGATCCCGTCGAACGAGACGTGCGCGAGGACGCGGTCCTCGACCACCGTCACGCCGTGCTCGGCGGCGAGGTCCGCGATGCGTCGCCGAATCGCAGCACTCGTCTGCGTCCCGGTCGGGTTGTGGTTGTGCGGGTTCAGGGCGATGAGCACGGGGCGACGCACGACGATCGCCCTCTCGAGCGCCTCGACGTCGATCCCCTCGGGCGTCAGACGGATGCCGTGGACCTGGCCGCCGCGGCGGCGCACGGCATCCGTGAGGCCGGGCCAGGCCACCTCCTCGGTGAGGACGGTGTCGCCGGGGGACACGATCTCGTCGACGAGCAGGCTGAGCGCCTGTTGCGCACCGTGGGTGACGAGGATCTGCGCGGGGGTCGTCGGGGTGCCGTCGGCCGTCATCGTGCGGGCGATCAGCGCGCGCAGGTCGGAGAGTCCCGCCGGGTCGGCCTCGACGGTGGTGGCGTCGAGCACGGGACGGTGGCGCTGGACGATGTCGACCGCGAGGGGCGAGATCGAGGGCACCGCCCGGAGCAGATCGATGCTCGACGGCAGGGTCGCGTACAGGGCTTCACCGCGTCCGGCGGCTTGTCGGGTGGCCGCGGGCGCGGTTCCGGCGATGCGGGTTCCGCTTCCCTGGCGGCGATCCAGGATGCCGTCGTCGTACAGCCGCGAGTAGGCGCTCACGACCGTGCCCCGAGAGACGGCCACGGTGGCCGCGAGCGTCCGCTCCGAGGGAAGGCGGTCGCCGCCGCGGAGCTCGCCGTCGCGCACCAGGCGGGCGATGGCCTCGGCCAGACTCGCCGCGAGGGTCGCGTCGGTGTGCGCCCAGCGCCCGAGTCGCGCCGCGAGCCGCTCGGCCGAGACGATGGCCGTGCGGTGGTCCACCAGGGCGGAAGTGGCTCTGTCGACGAGGGTCATAACCCCCGATTGTGGGCCAATGACCCGCTCCGAATCTCTCGAAACCGTCTTTGTCGGTCCACTGCGTGCCGATTGGACCATCGTCCAGCTGCTCGACTGGATCGGCGCCGACGACGCGCGCTGCCACGAGGTCCATCTAGAGGGGATTCTGGATGCCGTCGACCGGGCGTTGCACCCGGACTCGTCGCGCACCGGGGGGAGCGTCGTCACGCTCGTGCGGTCGCTCGCGATGCGGGTGTCGGCGGACCCGGGCGTGGGGGAGCGGACGCTGGGTGGGATCGTCGGGGCGCGCGAGCCCGAGGAGCCGGTATCGGTGGGGGTCGTCGAGGCCCTGGTGCCCGTGTGATGCCGCCCGTGCCTCGCTAGACGGAGGACCCGGGGGCGCTCCGTCCAGCGAGGACCTTCGTGAACAGGACGAAGAAGAACGTCCAGAGCAGGATGCCGGCCCCGAGGAACGTCGCGACCACGCCGACGTACCCCCAGGCGCTGTCGAGCGCGAACCACCCGCTCAGCAGGAGCGCCGGCAGAACCGTGACGGTCATGATCAGGAAGTGGACGAGGGTCTGCTTCCGCATGCTCCAGGACTTGATCTGGTACACGATCGTGGCCCCCGACACCGCCGCCGCGATCACGCCCACGGCGAGCGTCGCGCGGCCGTCGTCGGTCTTGCCCTGGACCAGGAGCGTGATTCCGATCGCGGTCATGACCACCAGAGGGATCCCCGCTCGGAGAAGGACGGCGGCGAGGAGCTTCATCGGGCCAGCTTAGGGAAGAGGGACTTCGTCGCGGGAGGGGCGCCGCGGTGGGGCGGGCGATCGGTCGCCGGGGCTGTTCGGCGGGGGCGTGCGGCAGGGGGCGCGGCGGGTGTTTCGTGGCGGGCGAGGGTTCGGGGTCGTTGAGTGCTTCGGGGCGGGGCGGGGCGGGGCGGGGCGTGTGCTGGTTCGTCGGGTGTTTCGTGGCGGATGCGCATGCCGGATGTTGGATGCCGGATGCCGGATGCCGGATGCCGGATGCCGGATGCCGGATGCCGGGTGCCGGGTGCCGGATGCCGTGTGCCGGATGCCGGATGCCGGGTGCCCGGCCGTGGGCACCGGGATCCGGTTGGTGCGCCGCATGTCGGCATCCGCCCGGTCGGGATCCTGCGTTCGGAGCCGGCATCCGTTTCCCTCGTTGACCGGGCTTTCGCTCGCGAGCCGAGCCGATGTCGGACCCCCTCGCTAGCGTTGCATCATGGACACCAAGGCACCCCCGAACGGACGACCGAGCTCGGTCGTCTCGCCATGGGGTGTGCCGTGGCCGAGCGATGATGATCTGATCGCGGACGCGGATTCGGCGTGGGCGATCGAGAGGGGACTCGTCGATCCTGACCCCTTCCCCGCCTCGGACCCGGGCGGCGTCTGGGTGCTGCACCCCGAGTCGGAGCCGGGCTCGTTGTCCGCCGATCTCAGCCTCACGGAGCTTCTCGAAGAACTCGCCCATCAGGTACGCGTGCGCCACCGCGCCACCGCCGCCGAGTATCGCCTGATCGGCCTTCTCCTCGGGGCAGCCGCGGCCGATCCCGTGCCGTGGGTCGGTCCCGACCCGACGCTGGATCTCGCGTGGAGTGACTCCCGGCGACGCTCGATCGCCGCGGTGCGCCGTGACCGCCGCGACATGGCGGAGCGCGCGGCCGTCGCCGAGATCGCGACGCGGCTGCGGCTGTCGGAGCAGACGGTGCGCACGCGAGCGGCGCACGCCGAGACGCTGCAGAGCCGGTGCCCCGAGGTCTGGAACGCCTTCTCGGACGGGCTCGTCTCCGAGCGTCACGCTGTGGAGGCGGCGCGGTTGGCGACGTCGCTCCCCGAGGAGGTGTCTGCGGAATCGGGGGTGCCGTGCGCCGACCCCGTTCCGGATGCCGAACAGCCCGACGTCTCCGCCGATGGACTCTTGGCGGGGATCTCATCCGTTCCGGATCCGTCCGCGAATCCCTCCGATGACGCACCGTCGGCCTCGGAGCCCCCCGAGTCGTGGCGCGCATTCGATGAGGGTGCTCTCGACCGCGCGCTTCGGCTTCCACCCGCCCGCTTCACGGTCGCTGCTCGAGCGCTTCGCGAGCGGGTGCACAGCGAGTCGATCGAGGCCCGGCATCGCCGCGCGGCGCGCGACCGCGGTGTCTGGCTCACCCCCGAGCTCGACGGCATGGCCACATTGACCGCCCTCCTTCCCGCGGACCGTGCGTACGATGCCCTCACCCGTGTCGATCGGATCGCCCGACACCTCCGCGTTGCGGCTGACGAGGAGCGGACTCTCGCACAACTTCGCGCCGACGCCGTCGCGGACCTGCTCACGTCCGATGCTCCCGTCTCCGCGGGAGCCTTCGTCGGCACGGATGCGGGTGCGTCGCCTGCCGCGGGTGCTTCGCGTGGCGCGGGTGCTTCGCCTTCCGCGGGTGCTTCGCGTGGCGCAGGTGCTTCGCCTTCCGCGGGTGCTTGGCCTGCTGCGGGTGCTTGGCCTGCCGCGGGCGTTTCGCGTGGCGCGGGTGCTTCGCCTTCCGCGGGTGCTTGGCCTGCTGCGGGTGCTTCGCCCGGCGCGGGTGCTTCGCCCGCCACCGGTGCTTCGCCCGCCACCGGTGCTTCGGCTGGCGCGGGTGCTTTGCGTGGCGCGGGTGCGTTCATGCCCCCGCGCGGTGCCGGTCCGGAGGTCGCTGACGATGTGCTCGGGCGCGAGACCCCGACGCCGCCCTCGTCCGCGCCACGCCCCGATCGCCGGCCCTCCGTCGTCGTCACCGTCCCCGCGCTGACGCTCCTCGGCGCAGGAACAGAGCCCGCGACCCGCGACGGTTATGGCCCGATCGACCTCGACACCGCCCGCCGTCTCGCCGGAGAGGCGAGTTCGTGGGTCCGTGTTCTCACCCACCCGCTGACGGGCGCGCCGCTCGCGCTCGACCGCTCGACCTATCGTGTGCCCACCGCGTTGCGCAGATGGTTGGGAGTCACCTCTCCGACGTGCGTGTTCCCCGGGTGCGGGCGACCCGCCCGCGAATGCGACCTCGATCACCTCACGGCGTGGAACGACGGCGGCGCCACCGATGACGACAATCTCGCGCCCGAGTGCCGACATCACCACCGTCTGCGGCACGAGTCGCGGTGGGGCCCGTCGCGCGACCCCGACACGGGCGAGATGCGGTGGACATCGCCGCTCGGCGCCGAGGTCGCCGAGGATCCGCCGCCCTTCTAGGCTCCGAACCGACCCGCGTGGCTGAGGTCAGGCGGAGTAGAGTGTGTGATCCGGATGACCGTGGCAGGGCTGGACGTGGTGCGTGATCCGCGTGACCGCCGCGGGGCGCGGCTGGGTGTGGTTCGGCCCGGGTGACCGCGGCGAGGCTGAACGAGCTGCATGATCCGGCTGCGTACGCCGGGGATGAGATCTGCTGCGCGCCGCGCATTCCCGCCGCCGGCCCGTCCCTGTGCGTGCGGGCGCAGCTACGGGGATGTCCCGCGCACCCCCGGGGCGCCCTCACTCACCTGACTACGATCTCCCTATGAGCTCGCGCCCCGACATCGACGGGCGGCCCCACCCCGGCCGGCTGACCCGCCGGACCCGGCTGCTCATCAGCCTCCTCGCGGTCTTCGTCGGCATCCCGCTCGCCCTGTTCGCGTGGATCGGCGGCGTCTTCCTCGTCGAGGCGTGGGGACTCCGGCTGTCATCGACCCAGGTCCTCGCCGGAATCCTCGCCGCGATCACCGGCGTGGTCGTCTGGCCCCTCGCACTCCGACGACTTCGGCGCGAGCTGTGGAGCCGCCACAACCCGAGACCCGCTCCCGCTCCGAGCCCCGGAGAAGCCGCCGTCCGCGCGGTGCTCGTCATCTTCGGCGCCATCGGCATCATGGCCCTGAGCGGCCCCCTCGACATCGTGGCCGCGGTGGCGTCGGCGGGCGCGACCGTGGCGATCGGTCCGCGCGAGAACGGCCTGCTCCTCCAACTCGCCGCCACGGTCGTGATCCTGGTCATCGCGGCGCCCGCCTTCATCGTCACCCAGCGGGCTCTCCGGCGGATGCCCGCCGACGACCCCCGCCGCCCCGGCACCGAGGAACGGCAGTGCTGGCACATCGCAGCCGCCACCGCCTGGGTGGTCTCGCTGCTCGTGGGCTACCTGCTCTCGCTCGCGACGCTCATCACGATGTGAGAACAAGCTCGCCTCGGAGCTCACGTCTCCGTCGCGACCCCGGGCACCCCGGAGCTCGGTCGAACCTCACGCCTCCGCAGCGATCGCGGGCACGTCGGACACCCCGCCCGGGAGCGCACGCCACCGCCGCAACCCCGGGCACCCGGGAGCCGGCCCAAGGCTCACGCCACCGCCGCAACCCCGGGCACCCCGGCACCCCAGGCACTCCGGCGTGCCCGAACCTCACGCCTCCGCCGCAACCCCCGGCACCCCGGCACCCCAGGCACGCCGGACACCCCGCCCGGGAGTTCACGCCACCGCCGCAACCCCGGGCACCCCGGCACCCCAGGCACTCCAGGCACCCCAGGCACGCCGGCGTGCCCGAACCTCACGCCTCCGCCGCAACCCCCGGCACCCCGGCACCCCAGGCACGCCGGACACCCCGCCCGGGAGCTCACGCCACCGCCGCAACCCCGGGCACCCCGAAGGCCACCCCAGCCTCCACGCGGCGCCCGCTAGCCCGCGACGCCCACCTTCGCCTTCGCCCACGACCGCCCGCGCGTGTCCTTGAGGATGTCGTACTCGACGTCGACGTGCGGCTCGATCGCGCTGTACTTGTCGTTCGGCGCCCCGATGACGAGCTGGAACCCGAGCCCCCGCCAGGCGCCGATCGCGCGCTTGGTGAAGTGCGCGTCGGCCTTGATGAGCGCCTCGTCGAGGAAGACGGGGGCGTACCGCGGCCGTTCAGCTCCGGCATCCCCGAGCTGATACCGCAGAGCGGCCCCGACGATGAACGCGATCAGCTCCTGCGACTCCCCACCCGACTTCTCGCCGATGTGGTCGTACAGGGCGACGTGCTCGCCGGTGTCGGCGCGGAAACGCTCGGCGCTGACCCGCACGTGATTGCGCACGTCGACGAGGTCGGCGAAGTCGGGAGCCGTGGGACGGATGCGGTTGATCAGCCGCGCCATCCGGACGTAGACGGCTTCGCGCTCCTCGTCCGATGCCGCCGCGTCGATCGCGGCGCGCACGTCGCGCAGCTCGCGGCGGAACCGCCGTCGCACCTCCGACTGGTTCTCCCGCGGCACGATCTGCAGCCGGTGTTCGTCGTCGTAGAACGGAAGGTCCTGCATGATGTCGTTGATCGGGGCGATGCGCTCGCGGATCTCGCGGAGCGCGCGCGTGAGCGCCGAGTCGAGGCTCGTGAGATCGTTCCCCGACAGGCGCAGCAGCGAATCCCGCCACTCCGCCTCGAGCTCGTGCAGGCCGCTCGCCTCGAGATCGGCGAGGATCCGCTCGAAGTCGCCGAGCGATTCGTCGGGATCGGCGAGCAGGTTCGGGCTCGGCCAGCGGTCGGTGAACGCCGTGAGCGTGCGCCGCAGACTCTCGCGCTGGTCGCCCCAGGTCTCTTGCGCGGCGCGCTGCTCCTCGAGCAGACGCTTCGACGCGGACTCCAGAGCGGCGTCGAAACGCGAGAGCAGCTGCGAGGGCGAAGCGTCGTCCGACGGCGCGACGAAAAGCCCGTCGAGGTACGCGGCTTCCTCCGCCGACAGCACCATCCCCGCGTCCTCGGCCCGCTCCAGCCGCTCGTTGGCGCGGTCCACGTCGTCGGTGACCTCCGCCCAGCGCGCGGCCAGCGCCTGCTGTTCGGTCTTCGCCCCGCCGATCTCCTCGCGCAGCCGCGCGGCGCGCGCCCGCGTCCCGGCGATCTGCTCCTGCAGCTCCGCGATGCGGGGGTTTCCCGCAGTGATCTCGACGATCGTCTCGTTCCAGCGATCGAGTTCGCGCTGGACGGATGCCGTATCCACCTGGTCCCACGACAGATCGGCGATCTTCTCGAGAGCGCTGCGCCGCTCGTCGAACGCATCCAGTGCAGCCGCGGCCTCGTCGACCTCCGCCTTGGCCGAGGCGAGGTCGCGACGCACGGTCACGATCTGCTCGCCGAGCTCGGTCAAGCGGACGCGGCTGGAGAACCCGAGGATGCTCTGACGCGTCGACCCGCCGTGCGCTCCGCGCGCGCCCTGGCTCGTCTGCCCTGAGATCGTCAGCGCCAGGCGGTGGGCCGACAGCTCGGCGGAGGAATCCACGCACACGAACGCGAACTGCTGTTCCAGTCGGTCCTGCAGCCAGCCGGTGAAGGGGGAGCGACGGTACTCCAGGCGCCCCGGCAGCGTCGCCGGGTCGAGACCCGTGCGCTCGGGAAGCCCCGTCGACACGCCCTCGAATCGCAGACGCTCCGACAGACGCACGCCGTCGATCGCTGCGCGGAAGGATGCCAGGTGTGCGGCATCCACGAGAAGAGTCGTCGCGAACCCGCCGAGGGCGAGGGTGAAGGCTCCGCGCCAGGGCTCGTACTCGGTGCGGACGTCGACGAGCTCGGCGACGAAGGGCAGCTCGGCGGCGGAGAGTCCGGCGGCCTCCGCCAGAGCCTCGCGCGCCTCGTGCAGCCGCGGCGGGATGTTGTCGTCGCGCGTTTGCGTGCGCCGGTGCTCGGCCTCGAGGGTCGAGAGCTGCTGGCGCAGGTCGGTGTGCCGGCTGCTGGCCGTGACGAACGCGTCGCGCACGGCGGTCTTGGCATCCGCGTCGGCGAGGGTGCGACGCGCCTCGGCGACGAGGGCGTCGAACTGCTTCTCCGAGGTCGCCTCCGCGTGCAGAACAGACAGAGCCTGCTCGAACCGCTCGCGATCGCGCTGCATGCCGGCCAGGCGCCGCTCGAGTCCCCGGAGCTCGCGCTGGGCGGCGTCGAGGCGGTCTCCGCCGGCGGCGCGCAACACGTCGCCGAGTCCCTCGCGCTCCGCCTCGGCGGCGTCCGCCAGCGCCTGACGCTCGCGGACGAGCGCGTCGGTGGCGTGCGTGCGATCGCGCAGCTCGTCCTCCACGGCCCCCAGCAGATCGATGCGCCGCTGCGCGCGCCAGAGCGAGGCGCGGGAGTCGGGGTCGGCGAAACGACCCAGGGCATCGATGAGTCGCAGCCGCTCGGCGGCCTCGTCGATACGCGTCTTCATCGTGCGGATCGGCTGCAGCGCCCGCACCTGCTGGCGCGCCTCGAGCATGCGCGTGCGGGTGCCCTCCAGCCCGTCGAAGTGCGACACGACCGCCTCGGCCACCGCGAGCGTCTCGGGCTCCTCGAGCACCATGCGCTTGTACAGGTCGTCGACCGTGGTGATCTGCTGGCCGGCCTGGATGCGGGCGAGCAGGCTCATCGCCTTCGTCCCGGCGCCGGCGGCGCCGATGCCGAGCACGGTGTGCAGGCGCGCCGAGAACTCGCGGTCGGTCGCGAGGGTGTCCAGGCCCGTCGCCCGCACCGCGGAGTCGGACAGGTGGCTCTGCGCCGCCCGGTCCAGCTGACGCAGGTCGTACGCCCCGTGCACGGTCGCGCGCACCTTGACCGCGTCGTCGAGGGTCCGCGCTGCCGCCGGGATGTACCAGGCGCGGACGGCCGTGAAGCGCGCCCCGTCGTGGTCGGCCCACGTCATCGCGATCGCGGTCCACGTGTCGACGCCGTCGCCGCGGAGCACCCGCACCTTCGTGCCCTCGTCGGTGCGCGACTCGTCGAGCTTTCCCCGGCCGTACGACAGGATGTTGCGCTGCTCCTGCCCGCGCGGGCGTCCTACCACCGCGCCGTTCGAGGCGCCGTTGAAGGGGGTCGTGTGCGGCATCATCAGCGCGACGTACGCGTCCATGAGCGTCGACTTGCCCGAGCCCGAGCCTCCGCAGAGCAGGGTCGCGGTCGGCGCGAAGCGCACGCGGTGCGTGCCGTCGTAGCCGCCCCAGTTGATCAGCTGCAGGTCTTCGGCGACCCACTGCTGTCCGCGGGAGGCGGCGGGGATGAGCCCGAACAGGGTCTCGAGCATGGTCATGAGAGGGGGTCTTCCTGGGGAATCTCGGGAATCTCGGATGTCGCGGTGTCGGGGGACGTGGATGCCAGAACCTCGGGCTCGCGCGACGGCTGGGCCCCGGCATCCTGTGTCTGCTCGTCCAGCCAGGTCTGCAGTTCTCTCAGCGTCTCCGCGCTCAGCACGATCTCGATGAGCGGTCCGATGCGGTAGCGCCCCTCGGACTCCTCCTCGATGATGCCTTCGCGGTCGAGGCGCGCGATCGCCGTGCGCACGGCCCGCTGCTGGCTGGCGCGCGTGCCGTCGGTCTCGGCGAAGTACGTCAGCACCGTCTGCTCGACCTCTTCGACGTCGACGCGGGCGGATGCCGTGCCCGCGGTCGTCTCGCGCTGGAAGACCGTGCGCAGGTAGACGAGCACGAGCGTCTCGGCGCGGGAGTACGCCTCGTCCTTGAGCAGGATGGGCACGTCGACCTCGTCGCTGCGCACCTGCTCCTTGTACGCCACACCCCGCGCGTGGTCGACGACGAGTCGCACGAACAGGTCGTTGAGGCGCGACTCGATCATCTGCTGGTGCTCGAGCAGCAGCTTCCACTCCGCGGGGGAGGACTCCGCCAGCAGGAAGCGCCGCTGCAGCATGCGCACGAGCACGCGCCGCACGTCGGCGTCGAGCGTGCCGCGGTCGCCGGCGAAGAGCGCGTCGGGGTCGTTCTCCATCGCGACCGGGGAGATGAAAGCAGGGGAGGAGGTCTCGAACTCGGCCTCTTCGCCCCGGTCGGTCGGGGCCGCCGCGGGGGCGTGCGAGGCGCTCACGTCACTCATCGGCATCCTGTTCTCCCGTGCTCCGGGCTTCGCTGACGTTCCCTGCTCTGACCGCCCCGAAGGCGAAGCGTCTCGTCGTGCCGTCGGGCCGCACGGTCTCGACGATCGACACGTCCTCGGTCTCGGTGAGACCCCCGCGGTGCACGATCTCCAGCAGACCCACGAGGTCGACGGGCCGCCGGGTCGCGGCATCCGCTCCCGCAAAGGCCTCCGCGAGGTCGAAGCCGTCGCCGAGGGTGGCGACGTACTCCTCGAGCTCGGCGTAGTGCGGCCCGCCCCAGGCGCGCGTGTCGGCGTCGACGAACTCGACGTCGGAGATGTCGGATGCCAGGGGCTCGGGCGCGCCGGGAGGCCGGACGTCGCTGATCGACCGGCGCAGGTGCCCCACGTCGGCGAGCGGCAGCGTGCGCACCGGCTCGACGCGGCCGGGGGAGCGGGTCTGACTCCAGCGGTGAAGCCCCGCCATCACCCCGCGCAGCAGGTCATCGACCTGGCGATCGCGGATCGGGTCGTGGGTCCGCACCTGGGCGGTGATGACGTGCGAGGCCCGCCGCTGGGCGGTGAGCACCTCCTGCACCCCCGCTTCGACGCGGCGGGCGATGGCATCCAGTTCTCCGCGTTGCTCGGGGGTCATCAGCCGTGAGAAAGGTTGAGTGAGCACCGCGTGCAGCTGCTCGGTGAGGTCGTCGATGTTCTCGGGGTCGCCGATCAGGCGGAGCGCCCCCTGGAACGCCCGACCCTCGGGGGTCGCCTGCATCACCTGGCGGCCGCGCTCGAGGTACTCGCGCAGCACCTCGCCGGTGGGGCGTACGTCGCGGCGGAGCTCGGCGACGACATCGCGCTGCATCGCCGCGATCGACTCCGCCACGCGCGAGAAGTCGGCGGGGAGCTCGCGGGCGAGGTGGATGACGTTCTCGGCCTCTTCGAGGAGGTGGTCGTCGTCGAGCGGTTCGACGATGCCGTCGTCGAGTGCCGCGATCTCGGCATCCAGGGCCGCGCGCTCCTCGAGCAGCGCCTCGCGCCGGCGGGCGGGGTCGCTCTCGGCGTCGCGGGCCAGGCGCTCGACCGCGTCGAGCAGGGTGCGCACGCGCGAGCGCGACACCCGCGCCCGGCCGCCACCGGCTCGACCGGCGATCTCGAGGGCCCCGACCGCGTGCGCGGAGAGGCGGTAGACCTCGACGTCGTCCTCGATCTGCAGACCCAGCCAGCCCACGCGCACCCAGCCGCGGCAGATGTCGCGCGCGGACCCCGCGGGGATCCGACGGTCGTCGTCGGTGTCGTAGCCCGCAGCCCGCAGCTCGTCGATGGCCTCCGCGACCTCGACGTGCGCATCCGCGACGGCCACGGCCGGGCGGTCGGGAGTGAAGACGACCGAGAGCACGGCGACGACGAAGGGGGCGAAGCGCCCGTGCAGCAGGTCGAGCGTCGGATTCTTGAACGCCGTCACCGAGCGCAGGTACGCGGCTTCGGTGCGGGTGGTGGTCACTGAGGGGAGTCTACCGGCGCTCGAAGACCGGCCCGAGCGGTGCAGGAAGAGCCGTGCCGGGCGTCGTCGCGCCCGCTGGTCCGCCTCGACCTCCTCACGCCTTCTCGCAGGAGTACAGCGCCACCGCCGACACCTTATTCACCTCGCCGCCTTCGCCGTGGCCGTCCAGTCTCCACTCCTGGACCTCGTGGCATCCGGGACCGGTGGCGACCTCGCGCACCGGGTCATCCTTGCCCGCACCGGATATCCCTCGGAGCGTCGTGAAGGTGAACCGCAGAACAGGCGTGTCGCCCGCGGGAGGGCCCTCAGGGCGAGACGCTCGGGACCTCGACCGGGATCTCGGACAGCGCGCGCAGCCGCGCCAGCTCGGCGAGCGGATCGTCGTGGTCGTCGACGCGGAGGTCGAGGACGGCGTCCGCGGGGGTCGCGACGAGGACGGCGGCGCTCTGCCGGCCGCGTGCGTCGCCACCGGCGGCCTCCCCGGCCCGGAGCACCTCGATCAGGCGATCCGCGAGGTCGCCGCTGCTGCCGATCCAGGCGGCGCTCATCGCCTCGACCACCTCGGGGCCGGTCAGCAGATTGCCCGCGAAGACGGCATCCGTCGTCGTCGAATGGCCCGCCCAGGGGGTGATCGCGTCACCCGAACGGGCCGCCCCCGGTGAGGTCCACCCGAGTGCCGCGACCTGACGGAGCGCATGCCCCTCATCCCACGTGGAGACGGATGCCACGGCCTCGGCGGCCGTGCGTCCCTCGCGCATCGCGGCGAGCAGACGCCCGCGAAGGGCCCGATTCGTCCACGCCTGGCTCGCGGCGGCCCCCACGGCGGGATCCACGGCGATCACCGACGCGCCGACGGCGAGCGAGCGACTCGCGGTCGCGGCACCGATCAGGCCGTGACGGGGGTCGCGGGCGAGGACGGTGAAGGTCATGGGCGCTCCCAAGGGGTCGGCGAGAGACGGGCGGTCGGGGCGGAGCGGCTTTGTGAAGATCGTGTTTCGAGGCCGCCCCGGGCTTGTGCCCGCCCCCATGCTTGCACATACTGATCGAAACATCATCTAAATGATGACCCGCCCACCCGATTGGCATTCACATGACATCGCGCACCACACTCGGCATCGCCGGCGCGCTCGCCGCGGTCCTCGCCCTCGCCGGTTGCTCGGCGGGCCAGAGCGTCGATCTCGGCGACTCCGGCTCCGCGTCCGGCCAGACCCTCGTTGCCGCGATCGGCGGCGAACCCGACCAGCTCGACCCGCAGAAGACGACGTCGTACTTCGCGTTCGAGGTGCTCGAGAACGTGTACGACACGCTCGTGCAGCCCGATGCCAACCTCGAGATGCAGCCCGCGCTGGCCGAGAGCTGGACCACGAGCGACGACCAGCTCACCTGGACCTTCACGCTGCGCGACGGCGTGAAATTCCAGGACGGCTCCGCCTTCACCAGCGAAGACGTCGTGTACTCCTACCGGCGCATCATCGACGAGAAGCTCGCCAACGCCTGGAAGTTCTCGACCGTCAGCGACGTCAGCGCCCCCGATGACAAGACCGTCGTGATCACGGTGTCGCAGCCCACGCCCAACCTGCTGTCGAACCTCGGCGGCTTCAAGGGCATGGCCATCGTCGAGAAGGCCAACGTCGAATCGGGCGACATCACCACCGCCCCCGTGGGCACCGGCCCGTTCTCCGTCAGCGACTACGTCGCCGGCGATCACATCACGCTGAAGGCCAACCCCGACTACTGGGGCGGCGCCCCGAATCTCGGAGGAGTGGAGTACCGCTTCATCTCCGAGCCCGCCACCGCCCTGGCATCCCTCAAGGCCGGTGACATCGACTGGACCGACGTCGTGCCCCCGCAGCAGGTCGAGCAGCTGAAGAACGACAGCTCGGTGCAGCTCGGACTCACCCCCTCGAGCGACTACTGGTACCTCGCCCTCAACGAGGCCAAGGCCCCGTGGAACGACGTGCGCGTGCGTCAGGCGATCGCCTACGCGATCGATCGGGATGCCATCGTCCAGGCCGTCAGCTACGGCACCGCCGAGCAGAACCAGCTGGCGATCCCGAAGCAGAGCGTCTGGTACACCGAGTACAACACCTACTCCACCGACGTCGACAAGGCCAAGACGCTGCTCGCCGAGGCCGGCTTCACCGGGGGAACCCTCGACCTGCTCGCCACGAGCGACTACCCCGAGACGGTGACCGCCGCGCAGATCATCGCCGCGAACCTCGAGCCGCTCGGCATCCAGGTCCAGATCCGTCAGCCCGACTTCTCCACGTGGCTCGACGAGCAGAACTCCGGCAACTTCGACATGCTCATGATGGGCTGGCTCGGCAACATCGACCCCGACGACTTCTACTACTCGCAGCACCACACCGGCGGTGCCAGCAACGCGCAGAAGTTCTCCGACCCCGAGGTGGACCGCCTGCTCGACGCCGGCCGCGTCGAGACCGATAAGGACACGCGCAAGGACCTCTACGCGCAGGCCGCGACGATCATCGCCGACAAGGCCAGCTACATCTACCTCTACAACCCGTCGGTGACGCAGCTGTGGTCGCCGAAGATGTCGGGGTACGAGACCCGCGCGGATCGCGCGATCCGCTTCGCGGGCACCAGCATCGACAAGTGATCCCCGCCGCGGGGGTGCCGGGCTCCGGTGCCCCCGCGGCCCTGCCCCAGACCGCCGTCGCCGCCCGGCGTCGAGCAAGGAGGTTTTCATGAGGGTCGCCCCCGCACAGCTGGCGCGCTTCCTCGGCGCGCGCCTGCTCTCCTCAGCCGTCGTGCTGCTGGGTGTGCTGATCGTCGTGTTCGCCCTGGTGCACCTCGTGCCCGGTGACCCGGTGCGGCTCGCTCTCGGCACGCGCTACACCCCCGAGGCCTACGAAGCCCTCCGCGCCGCCTCGGGACTGGACCGCTCGCTGCCCGAGCAGTTCTTCTCCTACCTCGCCCACGCCGTCACCGGCGACCTGGGCGTGAGCTTCCGCAACGGTCAGGCCGTGACGACCACCCTGCTGCAGAGACTGCCCGCAACGATCTCCCTCGCGCTGGTGGGTCTCGTCATCGCCCTGATCATCTCGATCCCGGCCGGCATCTACTCGGCGCTCCGCGAGGGCCGCGTGAGCGATGTCATCGTGCGGCTGAGCAGCCAGTTCGGCGTCTCGATCCCCGACTTCTGGCTCGGGATGCTGCTCATCTCGTTCTTCTCCGTCACCCTGGGGCTGCTCCCGGCCAGCGGATACGTCGCTCTCGTCGACGACCCCGCCGGGTGGCTGCGGCAGGTCACCCTCCCCGGTGTCACCGTCGGGCTCGTCGCCGGTGCCATCATGACGCGGTACATCCGCGCCGCCGTGATCGACGTCGCCTCCTCGGGCTACATCCGCACCGCCGTGTCGAAGGGCCTCCCGCGCCGGATCGTGGTCTCGCGCCACATCGTGCGCGGTGCCCTCGTGCCCGTACTCACCATCGCCGGCATCCAGCTCGCGACCATCCTCGGCGGGGTGATTGTGGTCGAGGTCGTCTTCGCCTGGGCCGGCCTCGGCCGACTCGTCTACGACGCCGTCGCGGCACGCGACTACCCGCTCATCCAGGGCGCGGTGCTCCTGGTGGCCGTCATGTTCATCGTCGTCAACCTGATCGTGGACGTGCTCTACGCCGTCGTCGACCCGAGGATCCGAGCCGCATGAGTAGTCTCACCCCCGCTCCCCGCCCCGCCTCCGGGTCCGTGCCCGCCGCCGTCGGCGATCCCGGCGTCGCGAACCCGCGTGCTCGCGTCCGGTCCTGGCGTCTCCTCGCATCCAACCCCCTCACGGTGGCCGCCGCGGTCGTGCTGACCCTCGTCGTCGTGGCCTCCGTGCTCGCGCCGTGGATCGCCCCGTACGGCGTCAACCAGATCGACGTCGCGAACGCCCTCACCCCGCCGAGCGCGGCGCACTGGTTCGGCACCGACGAACTCGGCCGCGATGTGTTCTCGCGCGTCCTCCTCGCCGGCGGGACCTCGCTCACGATCGCCGCGATCGCCGTGACGATCGCCCTCGTGCTGGGCCTCGCTCTCGGCGTCGTGGCCGGATACGCCGGCGGCTGGGTCGATGCGACCCTCATGCGCGTGGTCGACGTGATGTTCGCCTTCCCCGTCCTGCTCCTCGCTCTCGCGATCATCGCGATCTTCCAGCCCGGCATGCTCACCACCACGATCGCGATCGGTGTCGTCTACACGCCGATCTTCGCGCGTGTCGCCCGCGCGAGCACGCTGTCGCTGCGCACCTCGCCGTTCGTCCAGGTGTCGCGCACGATGGGCACTCCGGCATCCGTCATCCTCGTGCGTCACGTCCTGCCCAACATCGGCGGACCGATCGTCGTGCAGACCTCCCTCTCGCTCGCGTTCGCGATCCTGTCCGAGGCCGCCCTGTCGTTCCTCGGCCTCGGCATCCAGCCGCCTGCTCCGTCGTGGGGCGGGATGCTGTTCAGCGCGCAGGGCTTCCTCTCGCAGGCGTGGTGGATGAGCGTGTTCCCGGGCGCGGCCATCTTCGTCACCGCCCTCGCGTTCAACCTGCTCGGCGACGGGCTGCGCGACGGTCTCGACCCCCGGCAGCGCACCATCATCGAGGCCCGGCAGGGAGAGCGCCGGCGTCGCCGAGAGCGGCTGGTCCCGCCCGACACGAACCAGGAGGCTTCCCGATGACTGTGCTGGATGTCCGCGACCTCCGCGTCGCGATCGGCGAGACCCGCACCACTCAGGAGGTCCGACGATGACGGTTCTGGATGTCCGCGACCTCCGCGTCGCGATCGGTGAGACCCCCATCGTCCGCGGGCTGGACTTCTCGGTCGAGCGCGAGCAGACCCTCGGCATCGTGGGCGAATCCGGCTCGGGCAAATCGATGACGGTCCTCGCCGCGACCGGTCTGATCGATGCCCCGGGGCGCCGCGTCACCGGCTCGAGCATCCTGAAGACGAGTCCGGATGCCGCCGGCATCGAGCTCGTGGGCGCCACCGACCGCACGCTCCGCTCGGTGCACGGCGACGCCGTCGGATTCGTCTTCCAGGATCCGTCGACCTCCCTGAACCCCTTCCTCACGGCGGGGCGCCAGATCGCGGAGTCCCTCGAGGCGCACCGGGGACTCACCCGCCGGGCCGCGCACACCCGGGCGATCTCGCTGCTCGAGGCCGTCGGCATCCCGGATCCCGCGTCGCGGGTCGAGGCGTACCCGCACCAGTTCTCGGGCGGGCAGCGCCAGCGTGTGATGATCGCGATCGCCCTCGCGTGCGACCCGGCGCTGCTGGTCGCCGACGAACCGACCACGGCGCTGGATGTGACCACGCAGGCGCAGATCATCGACCTCGTGCAGCAGCTGCAGCGCGACCGCGGCACCGCCGTCGTGTGGATCAGCCACGACCTCGGCGTCATCGGGCAGGTCGCCGACGACGTGATCGTGCTGCGGCACGGCGAGGCCGTGGAGCAGCGTCCCCTGACGGAGCTCTACGCCGATCCGCACCACGCCTACACGCGTGAGCTGCTCGCGGCCCGCCCGCGGGTCGTCGCGGGAGCGGGTCCCGCACCCGAGCCCGCCGCCCGCCCGCTGCTCGCGGTCGAGAACCTCGACGTGCGCTTTCCCGTGCAGACCCCGGCCGGCCGTCGCACCGTGCACGCGGTCGATGACGTGTCCTTCACCGTGCGCCGCGGCACGACCCTCGCCCTGGTGGGGGAGTCGGGCTCGGGCAAGTCCACCATCGCGAACGCGCTGACCGGTCTCGTCGCACCCCACGCGGGCACGGCGACCCTCGCGGATGCCACCGGAGAAGGCGTGCGCGACGCGCTGCGCGCCCCGCGCCGCGACCGCCGTCGCATCGCGATGGTGTTCCAGGACCCGTTCGCCTCGATCGACCCGCGCCGCACGGTCGCCGACGCGATCGCGGAGCCGCTGCGCGTGCACCGGCTCGGCGGGCGGACCGCGGCCTCGCGCACCGCGCGCGTGCACGAGCTGCTCGATCTCGTCGACCTCGACCCCGCCTTCGCGAAGCGCTATCCGCACGAGCTCTCCGGCGGGCAACGCCAGCGCGTGTCGATCGCGCGGGCTCTCGCCCTCGAGCCCGAGCTGGTCATCCTCGACGAGGCCACGGCGTCGCTCGACGTCTCGGTGCAGGCCCGCGTGCTCGCGCTGCTGCGGCGGCTGCAGGTCGAGCAGGGGCTGACGTTCCTCTTCATCGCGCACGACCTGGCGATCGTGCAGCAGATGAGCCACGACGTCGTCGTGCTTCGCGGGGGTCGGGTCGTCGAAGCGGCGCCGGCAGCCGAGCTGTTCGCGAACCCGCGCGAGGAGTACACGCGGGCGCTCCTCGCAGCCGTACCGCCCGAGGGTCCGCGGGTGCGCGCGTGAGGGTGGCCGGGGGCGACGGGGCGTCGCACCCGCCACGGACCCCGGGCGGGCGAGTGACGCGCGGACGGCCCGATACGCTGGCACGGTCATGACCAGAGCCACGGATGCCGACGAGCAGCGCACCGTCGAGACCCTCGGTGCCGCGGTGCGCGACGCCCGCAAGCGCCTCGGCCTGAGCGTTCAGGCGCTGTCCGAGAAGGCCGGGGTGAGCTTCGGTCTGGTCAGCCAGCTCGAGCGGGGGCTCGGCAACCCCTCGTTGCAGTCCCTTCAACGCCTCGCCGGGGCCCTCGGCATCCCGGTCGCCCAGCTTCTCGACGAACCGGCGGTACCGCTGGCCGTGGTGACCCGCGCGAAGCGCCATGTCATGCCGGTCGCCGTCGATGCTCCGGCCTCGCAGCGCGCCGTGCGCGAGCTGCTGACGCCGCGCGGCGAGTCGATGCTCCAGCTGATCCGCTCCACGCTGCCCGCGGGGTTCTCCAACGAGGCGAGCCCGTTCCGTCACATCGGCACCGAGACGGTCACCGTCGAATCCGGCGTGCTCGTGGTGTGTCAGGCCGATCGGAGGGTCGAACTGCGCGCGGGCGACACGGTCACCTACGGCTGCTCGGAGCCGCACTGGTGGGCGAACGGCCACGACGCCGAGACGGTGGTGCTCGGGGCGGTCACGCCGTTCGAGCGGTGATCTCGAGCGATGGCGTGACGCAGGCTCCGGCGTACAAGACTCCTGAGGAATCGTGCGCGCAGCCCTGTCCGGGTGCCCCGTCGCGCGGTTCAGCCGAAGAACTCAGGAGTTCGGCCCGCAGGCATGAGCCCGGAACGCGAAGCGATCGTCCGGCGACAGCACATGTTCGTCGTCGCAGCGATACCCCCGCAGCCACGGCACCCCGTCGATGACACGCAGATAGAAGCCCTTGGGGTAGTCGTGGTCGGCGCGGAGCACGGGGGATGCAACCTGCAGCGAGCCCGAGGGCGCACGCCCGGTGCTCAGGATGCGGTCGGGAGCGGTTGCCTGATCGAGTGTCGCCAGACGCAGGTACGGCGCGGTCACGGCGGGGCACAACGCCAGGTCGTGCCGGGCGGCGGCGTCCAAGACGCGAGGCAGGGTCGCGCCGTCAGGAAACCCCAGGTCAGCCACGGATCTCTCGACCACCGTGACGGTCTCGTGCGCGGCGTCGTCGAAGATCGCATCCACGAGGAGGGCCTCGGCGAGGGGATTGCGATGGATGCCGTGGGCATCGAGCCGCTCGATCAGGTCGCCACGGCTCAGCCCGCCGACGTCGATGGTCCACGCGGTGCGGTCGGAGCCGTCGATCATGCGCATCGATGCAGACTACCCACCGTGCCCGGAGGGCCGGCGAGCGCCGGCGCGTGGCCGCCCCGTCCCGCGCTCCGGAGCCGTCGCTCACCCGGACGGTGGGCGAGCGCGCATCGGGCCTCGGGCACGGCGGATCTCCGGAGCGCGGAACATGCGTCGGCCGCGGCACCCCGCGCGAGGGGTGCCGCGGCCGACGCGATTGCCAGACCCGGGCTTTCAGACCTCCGAGCGCGGCCCCGGGAACGTCTTGTTCACCCCGGTGACCGGCTGGTTCTCATCGAACGAGGCGATCGGACGACGGAACCCGCGCGTGAGGATGACGAGGTACACCACTCCCAGAGCGGTCCAGATGAGACCGCCGACGAGCGCGTGCATGTCGAGGTTCACCCACAGCAGGGCCGTCAGGAGCAGGCCGATGCCGGGCATCACGATGTAGCGGACGATGTCGCCCGGCGTCTTGTGCAGGCCCTTGCGGATGGCGAACCACGCGATGACCGAGATGTTCACGAACGAGAACGCGACCAGCGCGCCGTAGTTGATGTACGCCGCGATCTGCTCGAGCGTGAACGAGATCGCCAGCAGGCTGATGATCCCGACGATCACGATCGAGAACGTCGGCGTGTGCGTCTTCGGGTTGATGAAGCCGAAGACGCGGCGGGGCAGCACGTTGTTGCGTCCCATCACCATGAGCATGCGCGACACCGAGGCGTGCGAGGCGAGCCACGAGGCGAGCGTCGCGGCGAACCCGGCCGCGGTGAGCACGGCCTGCAGCACGGGTCCGCCGACCTGCACGCCGATCTCGGGGAGCGTGCTGTCCTCGATCGCCTCCTGGGGGAACGCGGTCGAGTCGGGGAAGCGCAGCTGGGTCACGTACGACGCGATGAGGAAGATGATGCCGCCGACGATGAGCGTCAGCACGATGGCCCGGGGCATGATCTTGGGCGTCTTCGCCTCTTCGGAGTACATCGACACGGCGTCGAACCCGATGAAGGAGAAGCACACGACCGTGGCCCCCGCCAGAACGGCGCCGAACTGCACCTCGCTGTGGGCGAAAGGAGCGATCGACACGGGCGTTCCCGCTCCGGCTCCGCCGACGAGCTGCACGACGACCATCACGACGAACACGGTCATCACGAGGATCGAGAAGACGAGCAGGATCATGTTGACGTTCGAGGTGCCGCGCATCGTCAGGTAGATCACCCCGGTGACACCGGCGGTGAAGACGACGACCCAGATCCAGCCGGGGACGTCGGGGAACAGCGCCTCCATGTAGCTGCGCAGGATCAGCGCGTTCACCATCGGCAGGAGCATGTAGTCGATCAGCGCGGTCCAGCCGACGACGAAGCCGACGCCCGGGTGGATCGACTCGCGGGCGTAGGTGTACGCGGAACCGGCGCTCGGGATGACGCGGACCATCTTGCCGTAGCTGATCGCGGTGAAGACGAGCACGATCAGTGCCACGGCGTACGCGGCGGGAACCACGTTGTTCGTCTTCTCGGCCACGAGGCCGAAGGTGTCGAAGACAACGGTCGGGGTCATATACCCCAGGCCCAGGCCGACGATCGACCAGAGTCCCAGGGTGCGGGCGAGCTTGGCGCCCGAGTTCGCGGGTGCCGTGGCGGCACCGATGTTGTCGTTCGTGGCTCCTCCAAGAGGGTGCGGGTCGCGACGCGGTCGTGACCGGAGATGGTGTCGGGTACAGCATCGGAAGCACCGCTCGGGGTGGGAGCGGGAGTGTCGGCGGGGATGGTGCCGGGAGAGCGTGGGGTCGGTGTCGTCGTGCGGCGGGGGCCGGGCGCGGCCGGCGGGGCGGGTGGGATGCCGACAGGGGTGGCGCCGGCATCCCTCCCGGGTCAGAGGCGGTTCGACGCCTCCGTCAGGACCGAGCGGAGGATCTGCTCGATCTCCGTGAACTCGGCGGGGCCGAGGGTCAGCGGCGGGGCGAGCTGGATGACGGGGTCGCCCCGGTCGTCGGCGCGGCAGTACAGGCCCGCGTCGAAGAGCGCCTTCGACAGGAAGCCGCGCAGCAACCGCTCGGACTCGTCGTCGTCGAAGGTCTCCTTGGTCGCCTTGTCCTTCACGAGCTCGATGCCGAAGAAGTAGCCGTCGCCGCGCACGTCGCCGACGATCGGCAGGTCGAGGAGCTGCTCGAGCGTCGAGCGGAACAGCGGCGAGTTCGTGCGGACGTTCTCGAGCAGTCCCTCCTCCTCGAACACGTCGAGGTTCTCCAGCGCCACCGCCGCCGACACCGGGTGCCCGCCGAAGGTGTAGCCGTGCGGGAAGGTCGCGTCGCCGTGGGCGAAGGGCTCGTAGATGCGGTCGCTGATGATCGTGCCGCCGAGGGGGGAGTAGCCGCTGGTCACCGCCTTGGCGAAGGTGATCATGTCGGGCTGGTAGTCGTACGCGCTCGCGCCGAAGTAGTGACCGAGGCGGCCGAAGGCGCAGATGACCTCGTCGGAGACGAGCAGTACGTCGTACTTGTCGCAGATCTCGCGCACCCGCTGGAAGTAGCCGGCGGGTGCGGGGAAGCAGCCGCCGGCGTTCTGCACGGGCTCCAGGAACACCGCGGCGACCGTCTCGGGACCCTCGAACTGGATCATCTGCTCGATGCGGTCGGCGGCCCAGAGGCCGAACTCCTCGGGCGTGCCGCCCCCGAAGCCCGACTCCTCGGCGCGGTAGTAGTTCGTGTTCGGCACGCGGAAGCCGCCCGGGGTGACGGGCTCGAACATGTGCTTCATCACGGGCAGACCCGTGATCGCCAGGGCGCCCTGCGTGGTGCCGTGGTAGGCGATCGCGCGCGAGATGACCTTGTGCTTGGTGGGCTTCCCTTGCGTCTTCCAGTACTGCTTCGCGAGCTTGAACGCGGTCTCCACCGCCTCTCCGCCGCCGGTCGAGAAGAAGACGTGGTTGAGGTCGCCCGGGGCGAGGTTCGCGAGCCGTTCCGCCAGCTCGATCGCCGCGGGGTGGGCGTACGACCACAGGGGGAAGAACGCCAGCTCCTCGGCCTGCTTCGCCGCCGCTTGCGCGATGCGACGGCGCCCGTGACCGGCGTTGACGACGAACAGGCCGGCGAGGCCGTCGATGTAGCGCTTGCCGGTGGAGTCGAAGATGTGGTGGCCCTCGCCCTTGACGATGATCGGCACGCCGGGTCCGTCGGTCATCACCGACTGGCGGGAGAAGTGCATCCAGAGGTGGTCGCGGGCCTTGGCCTGGAGGGCGGCGTCGTGGTCGGTGTCGAGAAGGGTCATCGTGTTCCCCAGTTGTAGAGCTGACGGTGGAGCTTGAGGTAGACGAACGTCTCGGTCGAGACGACGTCGGGGAGGGCGCGGACGCGGTCGTTCAGCAGGTCGATGAGGTCGTCGTCGCTCTCGCAGACGACCTCGACGAGCAGATCGAACGATCCCGCGGTGGAGACCACGTAGGTCACACCCGGGAGTTCCGCCATCTCGGCCGCGACGACGCGGGTGTCTCCCGACACCCGCACGCCGATCATCGCCTGACGGGCGAAGCCGAGCTGCAGCGGATCGGTGACGGCGACGATCTGCAGGATGCCGGCATCCTGCAGCTTCTGCACGCGCTGACGCGTGGCGGTCTCGCTGAGGCCGACGGCTTTGCCGATCTCGGCGTAGGAGCGCCGCCCGTCTTCCTGCAACTGCTCGACGATCGCCTTCGACACGCGGTCGAGGGAGACGCTGCGATCAGTCGCGGAACTCATGATGAGCGACGGTATCAGCGGAACAAAGCGGATATCAATGCTGAATTCGAAATTTAAAGCAGGGAAACACGGCGGAAACCGTCGCGATTGACCGCGGTGACCGCGTGTATCACCGGCGGGCTTCTCACCGTGCTCGGCGCGAGTACCGCCAGGACGACTCCCTCGATGACGACCGGGCCGATGAACGTAGCACCCGGGTGTTGGACAGTTTTCTCAGCTGCGGACATGTACCGAGAAACAATGTCTGAGACGAGGGGTGCCGCTATGGATGACGACGAGCTTGAAGCACGTATCCGTGCCGCCGGACCGCGGGTGACGGCCCCGAAGGGCCTCGCCTCGCATCGCTCGCTGATCCTCGCCGAAGCGCGGAGGCCTCGTGGGCGCCGGTTCCGGTTCTGGGCATCGAGCGCGATCGCGTCTGTGCTTCTGATCGGGGGCGGGTCGGTGGCTGTGGCGAGTGGGGGAACGGAGACACCGTGGGGGTGGGTCGCAGACAATGTGTTCTCCATCGGTCGAGCAGACGGCTCCGCATGCTTCCAGGGCATCGTCGTCAAGTGGGAGGGCCTGGCCGACGACGACGCCCTTGTCCGCGACGCGAAAGCGATCGTCAGTGGTATCGACCTGGCGACGCTGGACACCACGGAGAAAGAGGCCGAAATCCGTCACGATCTTGCGAACTCTGAGCCCGTCCAGCAGCTGGACGGCGAAGTGCGACGCATCGAGATGACGGACGCGGAGATCACGCAGCAAGCAATCCACCAGCTGGTCAGCGAGCACCTGTGGGCGGGGCTCGGCGATCGTGTTCACGAGATGCGACCAGGTCGGGAAGTGAGCCTTTCGAGCCAGACGAGCGATTGCGGCTGATGGGCTCGACCACGTCTCAGACGTCGACGTTCGACGAGCTCATACGCCGGAACGAGGACGACCTCTCCCGCTACTTCCAACGACGCCTGCTAAACGCCGCAGACGCCGCGGATGCATTCGGCGAACTTCTTCTCACCGCATGGAAACTTCGCCGGAGAATTCCGGCGGACCCGGTAGAAGGCCGAATGTGGCTGTACGCCACCGCGCGGAATGTGACGCTGAACTCTCGCCGCAGCGTCGCGAGACGCTCCGCCGCCGTGCAACGACTCGCAGACGAGATGCACACCTCGCCCCCGTCGTCCGCCATGGATGACGCGTCGATCGAGGTGAGGGCCGCTATCGCGGCGCTTCCCACCGATGACGCCGAATTAGTGAGACTCGTCTACTGGGACGGACTTCGATCCCACGAGGCCGCGGCCGTCCTCGGCGTGAACCCCTCGACAGCTCGATCGCGTCTGGCAAAAGCGAAACAGCAACTGCGATCCGTTCTTGAGGATGCGGGTGATCCGGGGTGAAGCGTGCGCGAAAGCGAATGATGGGCTTCGTCGCCGCAACGGGACTGTGTCTTGGTTTGGCGTCCTGCACGTCGGGAGATTCCGTTTCCGCTAAAGATCTCACCGCGGCTGCTGCTCTCGCAGGCCGCCTGGACGCGTATCTGCGTGCGGAAGGGCATACGCCCTACGGCGGTCTGTCCGGGGGTGGTGGGGCTGCGCGAGAAGGGACCGTTCAGATCGCTGGCGATCGGGGCGCAACGTCGATCTACGCGATATGCCAGGGTCCGGCGGGCGAGGCGCGGGTAAGCGTCGACGATGCGACTGCTCTCGCGCTCCCGTGCAGCGATGAGCCACAAGCGATTGTTGTGGAGGACGAGTGGGGGAGCGTGGGCGTTCGGTTGAAGGTGCGTGTTGAGGGAGCGCCGACCGGTTCGACGTGGGCTGTGGCGGCCGGCGCGTCATCGTCGGTCACCGACGAGTTTTTCCGCCCGCCTGAGGTTCGATGCACGAGCATCTCGGGAGGGGGTGCTGGCCGGCGCGACGCTCGGTGAGTCGGCCGGCCAGCGGTGTCTGCGGCGCGCGCGATCGGGCGCGGGGCCACGCCTCTCAGCCCAGGCTCGCCATGACGTGCTTCAGGCGCGTGTAGTCCTCGAAGCCGTAGATCGACAGGTCCTTACCGTAGCCCGAGTGCTTGAACCCGCCGTGCGGCATGTCCGAGACGAACGGGATGTGCGCGTTGATCCACACGCACCCGAAGTCGAGATCGCGGCTGAGGCGCAGCGCGCGGCCGTTGTCGCGCGTCCAGACCGAGGCGGCGAGCGCGTAGGGCACGCCGTTCGCGAGGGCGAGCGCCTCCTCCTCGGTCTCGAACACCTGCACCGACAGCACGGGCCCGAACACCTCCTGCTGCACGAGCTCGTCGTCCTGACGCAGACCCGTGACGACGGTCGGGGGGAAGAAGCATCCGGTGTCTCCCACGCGCGCGCCGCCCGTGGCGACCTGCGCGTGCGCGGGCAGGCGCTCGATGAAACCCTCGACCCGCGCGAGCTGGTCGGGGTTGTTCACCGGTCCGAAGAAGGCCTCCGGATCGTCCGGCGCCCCGACGCGGACGTTCTGCTCGACGTACGCCACGAGACGTTCGACGAACGCGTCGTGCAGCGACGCGTGCACGAGCAGGCGTGTGGCCGCGGTGCAGTCCTGACCGGCGTTGAAGAACGCCGCCTCGGCGATTCCGGATGCCGCGGCCTCGAGGTCGGCGTCGGGGAAGACGATCGCGGGAGCCTTGCCGCCCAGCTCGAGGTGCACGCGCTTGAGGTCGTGCGCGGCGGAGGCCGCGACCTGCATCCCGGCGCGCACGGAACCCGTGATCGCGACGAGCTGCGGCGTCGGGTGCTCCACGAGCGCCCGGCCGGTGTCGCGGTCGCCGAGGACGACGTTCAGCACACCCGGTGGCAGGATCTCCGCGGCGATCTCGGCGAGCAGCACCGTGGTCTGCGGGGTCGTCTCACTGGGCTTGAGCACGACCGTGTTACCCGCGGCGATCGCGGGACCGATCTTCCAGACGGCCATGTTCAGCGGATAGTTCCACGGCGTCACCTGCGCGACGACGCCGATCGGCTCGCGGCGCACGTACGAGGTGAACCCCTCGGCGTACTCCGCCGCGGCGCGGCCGTTCAGCTCGCGCGCGGCCCCGGCGAAGAAGCGCAGCTGATCGACCGACTGCACGACCTCGTCGGCGACGAGGCTCGCGCGCGGCTTCCCGGTGTCCTCCGACTCGAGGTCGGCGAACTCCTCCGCGCGTGCCTCGACGGCGTCCGCGAGGCGGAACAGCGCGAGCTGGCGCTCCGCGGGAGTGGCGCGCTTCCACGCGGGGAACGCGGCTGCGGCCGCGGCGACGGCGGCATCCACCTCCGCGGGGGTCGAGACCGCCGCCTGGGCGTACACCGCACCGCTCACCGGGCTCACGAGGTCGAGGAGGGGACCCGTGGATGCCACGGCGACGCCGCCGACGACGTTTCGCAGCACCCTCATGAGACGGCTGCCTCGTCGGCGACCGTGAGCGCCTCTTCGATGATGTCGAGGCCGCGCACGAGCTCCTCCTCGGTGATGACGAGGGGAGGGGCGACGTGCACGCGGTTGAAGTGCGTGAACGGCCAGAGCCCCGCCCTCTTGCACGCCGCCGCGAACGCCGTCATCGGGGCGGCCGCGGGTCCTGCCGCGTTGAACGGCACCAGCGGCTCGCGCGTCTCGCGATCGCGGACGAGCTCGATCGCCCAGAAGAGTCCGCGTCCGCGGACCTCGCCGATGGACGGATGCCGTTCGGCCATCGCCCGCAGGCGGGGTTCGACGACGCGTTCGCCGAGGTCCCGCACCCGCTCGAGGATTCCGTCGCGCGCGAACACCTCGAAGGTGGCCACACCCGGCGCGCACGCGAGCGGGTGACCCGAGTAGGTGAGACCGCCGGGGAACGCCACCGTGTCGAAGTGCGCGGCGATCGCGTCGGAGATCACGACGCCCCCGAGCGGCACGTAGCCGGAGTTCACGCCCTTCGCGAAGGTGATGAGGTCGGGCGTGACGTCGAAGGCATCGACGGCGAACCACTCGCCGATGCGCCCGAAGCCCACCATGACCTCGTCGGCGATGTAGACGATGCCGTACTTGTCGCACAGGGCGCGAACGCCGGGGAGGTAGCCCGGGGGCGGGACGAGCACGCCGTTGGTGCCCACGACGGTCTCGAGGATGATCGCGCCGATGGTCGACGCGCCCTCGAGGATGATCGTCTGCTCGAGGTGCTCCAGCGCGCGGGCTGCCTCTTCGGCCTCGTCCGCGGCGTGGAAGGCCGAGCGGTAGGCGTACGGACCGAAGAAGTGCACGACCGAGGCGTCAGCCGGTTCGTTCGCCCAGCGCCGCGGGTCACCGGTGAGGGTGATCGCCGTCGAGGTGTTGCCGTGGTAGCTGCGGTACATGGCGAGGACCTTGCGCTTCCCCGTCACGAGGCGGGCCATGCGGACCGCGTTCTCATTGGCATCCGCCCCGCCGTTGGTGAAGAAGACCTTCGACATGCCCTCGGGGGCGACCTCGACGATGCGGCGGGCGAGCTCGCCGCGGACGTCGTTCGCCATCGCCGGCTGGATGGTGGCGAGCTCTCCCGCCTGGCGCTGGATCGCGGCGACGAGATCGGGATGCTGGTGCCCGAGGTTGAGGTTGACCAGCTGCGACGAGAAGTCGAGGTAGCTGTTGCCCGCGTAGTCCCAGAACGTGGCGCCCGAGCCGCCGGCGACCGGCAGCGGGTCGATGAGCGCCTGCGCGCTCCACGAGTGGAAGACGTGGCCGCGGTCGTTCGCGCGGACGCGGGCGTCGGCGTCGGGGTCGGGGGTGGGGCCGGGGGTGGGTCCCGCCGAGAGATCGGGGGTCGTGAGGGTCATGAGGGTTCCCTTCCGGTTCTCAGTGGTTGCTCGGGAAGCCGAGGCTGATCTGGCTCTCGCTGGGGTCGGGCCAGCGGGTGGTGACGACCTTGCTGCGCGTGTAGAAGTGGATCGACTCGGGACCGTAGATGTGCGAGTCGCCGAACAGCGAGTTGCGCCACCCGCCGAACGAGAAGGCGCCCACCGGGACGGGGATCGGCACGTTCACGCCGACCATGCCGACCTCGATGTCGAACTCGAACTGCCGAGCCGTGCCGCCGTCGCGCGTGAAGACCGCGGTGCCGTTGGCGTAGGGGCTCGCGTTGACGAGGGCCACGGCCTCGTCGTAGCTCTGCACGCGGACGACCGAGAGCACGGGGCCGAAGATCTCGTCGTCGTACACCTTCATGCCCGGGGCCACGCGGTCCACGAGCGAGACGCCGACGAAGAAGCCGTCGCCCTCGAACTCCTGCGTCGTGCCGTCGACGACGACGTCGGCGCCTTCCGCGGCGGCGCCGGTCACGTAGGAGGCGACCTTGTCGCGGTGCTCGCGGGTGATGAGCGGGCCCATCTCGCTCTCGGCATCCGTTCCCGGGCCGATTCTCAGACCCGCGATGCGGCCGGAGACCTTCTCGACGAGGGCGTCGGCGACGTCGTCTCCGACCGCGACGAGCACCGACACCGCCATGCAGCGCTCGCCCGCCGATCCGTACGCGGCCGAGACGGCGGCGTCGGCGGCCGCGTCGAGGTCGGCGTCGGGCATGACCACCATGTGGTTCTTCGCTCCGCCCAGCGCTTGGACGCGCTTGCCGTTCTCGGCCGCGCGCGCGTAGATCGTCTTCGCGATCGGCGTCGAGCCGACGAAGCTCACCGCGCGGACGACGGGCGAGTCGAGCAGGGCGTCGACGGCGACCTTGTCGCCGTGCACGACGTTCAGCACACCCGCGGGGAGGCCCGCCTCCTCGAAGAGCTTCGCGAGGAAGAGCGCGGCGGAGGGATCCTTCTCGCTCGGCTTGAGCACGACCGTGTTCCCGCAGGCGATGGCGGATGCCGTCATCCACAGCGGGACCATGACGGGGAAGTTGAAGGGGGTGATGGCGGCGACCACTCCCACGGGCTGCTTGACGGAGTGCACGTCGACCCCGCGGCTCACCTGCTCGGAATGCTCGCCTTTGAGAAGATGCACCAGCCCCGCGGCGAACTCGACGTTCTCGATGCCGCGGCTGATCTCGCCCTTGGCATCCGAGAGCACCTTGCCGTGCTCGGAGGTGATGATCGCCGCGAGCTCGTCGGTGCGCTCGACGAGCAGGTGGCGCAGCCGGAAGAACACGTCGGCACGCTTGATGAGGCTCGTCGCCCGCCACGCGGGGAGCGCCGCGGCGGCCGCGGCGATCGCCTCGTCGACCTCGGCGGTCGTGGCGAAGGCGACGTGCGCCTGCACCGCACCGGTCGCGGGGTCGAAGACGTCCCCGGTGCGCGCGTCGGTCCCGTGCGCGGCGCCGGCGATGTGGTGGCGGATCAAGGTCATGCGGGTCCTCCTCGGCTGAGCGGCTCCCGGACACTCCGACCGGTCGCGCACTAGGGTGTGTGAGATTGATTCTTCGGGTCTTCTGGGGGGAGCGCACGTGTCTGATCGTCGCGAATTCGAGACTCTCCGGACAGATCGTCCGGTCTCGACGGAGTCCGGTCTGCCGACGCTCTCCGAGGCCCTCGAGATGCCGGCCCTCGTGCAGGGGATGCCCGAGGTCCTGGTCGGGCGGACCGCCCTCGACGCGCGCGTGCGCTGGGTGCACGTCTCCGACAGCCCGGGGGTGGCTCGGCTGCTCGACGGCGGCGAACTGCTGCTCACCACCGCGTCCGCGTGGCCCGAACAGCCCGAGGACCTGCGCGCCCTCGTCGCCGCCTTCGCCGCGGCGGGACTCGTCGGGATCGTCATCGAGCTCGGAGCGCACTACCGCTACGTCCCGGCGGTCGTCATCGATGCGGCGCGCGCGACGGGACTGGTCCTCATCGCCCTGCACCGCGAGGTGAAGTTCGTCGCCGTCACCGAACAGGTGCACCGACGCATCATCGACGAGCAGACGATGGCGCTCCGAGCGCGGGACGAGGTGCGGACGCTTTTCACCGAGCTCGCGCTGCGGGGCGCTCCGGCCGACTACGTCGTGCAACGACTCGCGCGGACACTCCGCGCACCCGTCATCCTCGAGTCCCTGGCCCACGAGGTGATCGTCGCCGATCTCGCCGATGCCGAGCACACGGTCCTCGACGGCTGGCAGGAGCGCTCCCGCCTCTCCGGGCGTGACCCGGTCGACGACCGCACGGTGGTGCCCGTGCAGGCCCGCGGCACCCGCTGGGGCTCTCTCGTCGCCCTCGCCGGTCCCGCGCATCCGGCCGGTCGCCTCGCCGTCCTCGAGCAGGGCGCGACGGCGCTCGCCCTCGGGCGGCTGGCGGACACCGACGGCGAGGACTGGTCGCACCTCGGCCGACGCCGCCTCGTCGACGCACTGCTCGCGGGTCGGTACGGCTCGCTTCCCGAGGCCGCGATGCGTCTCTCCGCCGCGGGGCTCCTGGCCGAGGGGGTCGCCCTGCTCGGCCTCGCCGTGAGCGGTGCCGGCGTGAGCGCGGTCGAGGGCGCCGCGGGAGAGGTCGGGGGCCGAGCGCTCTGCGGAACCCCGCGCCGTGCCGACGAACCGGCGGAGGGATGGATGCCGATCCTCCTGGCCGTCCCGTCCGCGACGAGCTTCTCGGGTGCCACCGTCGACCGCTTCCTCGCGGGCCTGCGCGCCGGTGGCGGCCGCGTGCGTCTCGTCGTGGGGCCGCGGGTCGACCCGGGCTCGCCCGAGGCCGTGCTCACGCGCACCCTCGACTCGGCGCGGGAGGCGCTCGACCTCGCCGAGTCGGGCGAAGTCGGGGAGGGGGGCGTGATGTGGGTGCGGCGGCATCCGCTCCGCCGGTTCGTGGCCGCACTGCGCGGCGACCACCGCCTCCTCGCTCACGCGGAGTCGATGCTCGCGCCCGTCCTCGCCCTCCCTCCGGCGCGGCGCGACGACCTCCTCGACGCCCTCGGCGCGGTGGTCGCGCATCCCGGCAACCGCACCGCCGCGGCCACCGCGGCGCACGTCTCGCGCTCCGTGTTCTACCAGCGCCTGGACGCCCTCGAGGACGTGCTGGGGGTCCGCCTCGACGACGGTGAGGTGCTGGCCGCTCTGCACCTCGCGCTCGCGGTGCATCGCGCGCACGCGGGGACGGCGGCATCCGGGGCCCGGCGTTCGTGAGCGCGGGCTGGGCAGGGCAGTCTCCGGGCCGGCGTGGTCATCCGCCGCGCGCGTCGTGGGTCGCGCGGGCTCGTGAGCCCGACACGGCTCCCGTCGACATAGGATGTGCCGAAAAGGCGGGGGTGGCGGTGGGGAACAGATCGATGCGCGTGTGGCGTGCGGGCCTGCGTGCGGCAGCCGTCGCGGTGGCTGCGGCGCTCCTGAGCGCGGGAGCGGTCGTGCCGGCGGCGAGCGCCGCGACGGTGCCCGGCTGGCTGTCGACCAAGGGCTCGACGATCGTCACGGCGTCAGGCTCCGCGTACACGATCAAGGCGACCGCCTGGTTCGGCATGGAGACCTCGAACTGCGCCCCGCACGGGCTCTGGTCGATCTCGCTGGACGAGGGGATGGATGCCATCGCGGCGATGGGGTTCAACACCATCCGGCTGCCGTTCTCGAACGAGTGCCTCGCCGCGAAGAGCTCGAACTCGATCAACGCGTCGGTGAACCCCGGACTCGTCTCCCTCTCGCCGCTGCAGCTGATGGACACCGTCATCGCGCGCGCCAAGGCCCACGGCCTGTCGGTCATCCTCGATCGGCACCGTCCCGACTCCGGCGCGCAGAGCGAGCTCTGGTACACCGGCCAGTACAGCGAGAAACGCTGGATCGACGATTGGAAGATGCTCGCGGCGCGGTACAAGAACGAGCCGGCCGTGATCGGTGCCGACCTGCACAACGAGCCCCACGGCCCGGCCTGCTGGAACTGCGGCGACGCGTCGCGCGACTGGCGTGCGGCCGCGACCCGGGCCGGGAACGCCGTGCTGTCGGTCAACCCGAAGCTCCTGATCATCGTCGAGGGCGTCGAGAACCAGCGCGACGGCTCCGCCACCTGGTGGGGCGGCGGTCTCAAGGACGTCCGGGCGGCGCCGGTCACGCTGGCGGTGAAGAACCGCGTGGTGTACTCGCCGCACGAGTACCCCGCGACGGTGCACGCGCAGTCCTGGTTCTCGGCGGCCGACTACCCCGCGAACCTCGAGGGGATCTGGGATGCCAACTGGGGATACCTCGCGCGCGAGAACATCGCCCCCGTGCTCCTGGGGGAGTTCGGCACGAAGCTCGAGACCGCGAGTGATCGCGCGTGGCTGAAGACCCTCGTCGCCTACCTCGCGAAGACGAAGATGAGCTACGCCTACTGGTCGTTCAACCCCAACAGCGGTGACACGGGTGGGCTCGTCGCCGACGACTGGCGCACGTGGCAGACCGCCAAGCTCACGGCGCTCCGGCCGATCCTCACGCCCGGGGCGGTGCCCACGCCGAAGCCGACATCGAGCCCGAAGCCGACGCCGAAGCCGACGTCGAGCCCGAAGCCGACGCCGAAGCCGACGTCGAGCCCGAAGCCCACCTCGAGCCCGAAGCCGACGCCGACGCCGACCTCGAGCCCGAAACCGACGTCGAGCCCGAAGCCCACGTCCACACCTCGGCCCTCGGCATCCTCCTCCCCGAAGCCGGCGGGCATCACGGCGTCGTGGATCCCCCAGAGTTCCTGGGGTGAGGGATACGTCGCCGAGGTCGAGGTCACCGCGACGGGGGCGGTGTCGCGATGGCAGGTGTCGTTCGAGGCACCCGGCACCACCGATGTCTCGAACGCGTGGGGGATGAACTGCAGCCTCGCCGGTACCACGGTCACCTGCCGCGGTGCCGACTGGGCCGCCGCGCTGGCGCCGGGGCAGACCGTACGCGTCGGCCTCCAGGCGAAGGCGACGCGGGCCCCGTCGTCGCCGAAGCTGACGGTCCGCGCGTCCTGAAGCGGATCACGACGGGCCGTGCGCCGCGCCGGCCCGCCCCACGACGGGCCATGCGCCGCCCCGCCCTACGACGGGCTGTGCGCCGCCCGCCCCATAACGGGCCATGCGCCGCCCCGCCCTACGACGGGCTGTGCGCCGCCCGCCCCATAACGAGCCGTGCGCCGCCCCGCCCTACGACGGGCTGTGCGCCCCGCCGCCCCGCCCACGGCCTCGTGATACGTGCCGCGCTCATAGGTGCGGTGAAGCAACCGTGAGTGAACGGCTGCCTACCATCCCGGCATGACCGCCACGCTCGACCCGATCGCTGCGCCGCTCCCCGAGGCCGCTCCGCCTCCCGCCGCTCGCCGTTCGCGGGCCTGGACGGGCGGCCTGGTCGCGGTGGGCGCCCTGGCGCTCATCCTGACCGGCTGGCAGGTCTGGGCGGGCGCGCCGTCCGAGTACTACGCGTCGATCGCCCTGTCCATGAGCCGGTCGTGGTCCGACTTCTTCTTCGGGGCCGTGGACCCGGCGGGCACGGTCACCCTCGACAAGATCCCGGGCTCGTTCTGGATCCCCGCGCTGTTCGTGCGGGTGTTCGGGTACTCCGCCTGGACGGTGATCCTGCCCAACGCCCTCGCGGCGACCGCCGCCGCGATCGTGACGGCCGTGGCCGGTCGCCGGCTCGCGGGCCTGCGCGCGGGACTGCTCGCCGGGGCGATCACCGCGGTCACCCCGATCCTCGTCGCCGTCTCGCGCTCCAATCAGCCCGAGTCGTTCTTCGTGCTCGGTCTGGCGTTGACGGCGTGGGCGTCCGTCCGGGCGGTCCAGGCGCGGAGCCTCGGCTGGCTCGTCGTCGCGGGTGCGTTCGTGGGCCTGTCGTTCCAGTTCTACATGCTCGAGGCCTGGGCCGTCTGGCCCGCCCTCGCCGCGGCGTACCTCTGCACGCGCCAGAGCTGGGCGCGCCGGATCATCCATCTCGCCGTGGCCGGGGCGGTGAGCCTCGCTGCCTCGCTCTGGTGGGTCGCGATCGTCTCGCTCATCCCGACCGGCACCCGGCCGTACATCGGCAGCACGATCGGCGACAACCCCTGGGAGATGGTCTTCGGATACAACGGCCTCGGACGCTTCTCGGCGACGGCGGACAGCGCGACGTACGAGTCCTTCACCCCGCCGTTCTCCGGCGACCCCGGCATCCTGCGCCTGTTCAACGTGCAACTGGCCGGGCAGATCGCCTGGCTGATCCCCGCCGCGATCCTCGGGATCGTCGTGCTGTGGATCCTCCGCTTCCCGCGGCCCCTGACCGTGCTGCTGGCGGTGTGGACGGCGACGTTCGCGGTCATGTTCTCGACCGTCGCCGGGATGCACCAGTTCTACACGGCGGCCCTCGCGGTCCCGCTCGCCCTCGTCGTCGCCGTCGCCTTCGCCGCCCCGCAGCGCGCCGGGAAGGTCTGGCCGCGCGTCGCGATCGTCGGGGTGGCCGGGCTGACCGCCGTCGTCATCGGCTTCTCGTACGGCGGGTACAGCATCCCCGTTTCCCTGATCCAGGCGGCCGCCGCCGCGGCGGCGATCGTCCTGCTGCTCTCGCGTCACCGCGCTCGGCTGGTCACCACGGTCGTGACGGTGGTCGGGCTGCTGCTCACGCCGGCCGTGTGGTCGGCGGTCACGATCGCCCACCCGAGCTCGATCAACCCCGTCGCCGGCGGGGTGTCCGAGATGTCCGCCGGCGGCTTCGGCGGCGCCGGGCGAGGTCCCGGGGGACAGGGGACGGGCGCGCGCCCCGACGGCGGCTCTGTTCCCGGCGGCGCGCAGGCCGGCGGGCGAAGCGGTGCGCAGGGCGGGGGAGCGCGCAACGGCTCCGCGGCGGGCGGCCCGGGTACGGCTCCGGGAACCGGGCGGACCGATTCGTCTCAGGGCTTCGGCGGCCAGGCGGGCGCCTCGCGGAGTGCGGACACCGAGCTCGTCGCGTGGCTGGAGGCGCGCGACACGGGGACGACGTACCTCGCTGCCGCCTTCGGCGCCCAGCAGGCGGCATCCCTCATCCTCGCGACGGACGGCGCGTCGATCCTCCCGATCGGCGGCTTCAACGGCAGCGACGACGTCCCGACGCTTGACAGGTTCCTCTCCCTCGTCCAGTCCGGCGAGCTGCGCTACGTCATCGGCGGCGAGGACCGCGGAGCGGGGGCCGGCGCGACGGGGTTCGGCGGGGCGGGAGGCATCGGCGGGGGAGGGTTCGGCGGAACCGGATCCGCCCGGTCGACGACCACCGACACGGCGTCGGCGCAGATCCGCCAGTGGGTCGAGCAGAACTGCGCGGTCGACTCGTCCGCTCCGGGCACGGTGTACGACTGCGGGTGAGGCGCGGGGAACGCCGGAGGGCGACGCGCCTGCCCATCGAGACGGTGCCGGGTGCGAGCGGCTTCGGCGGCGCGCTCGCCCCGGCACCCTCGCGGGGCCGACGCTCGGCGCCGGCCCGGCTCAGCCTTCGCGCGAGAGGAACTGCACCCCGGCCTCGCGGAACGCCCGCGCCCCGGGCGCGTTGACATGGTGGCGGCCGGGGATGTCCGCGAACTCTCCACGCGGCAGCAGCGACGCGAGGTGCTGCGACTGGTCGTGGATCGGGTCCTCGGTTCCCGTGGCGATGAGCACCGGCTGCTGCGGCGGCGACGCGGGGTCGGGATCGGTCTCGCCGAGGCGCATGCCCTCCGCGATGGCGACGAGCGCGCGCAGGTCGTTCCCCGGCACGCGCTCGGCGAGCGAGACGTAGCGCAGGGTCGTGGCATCCTCGACCGGGGTGCCGTGATCCAGGAACGCGCGAGCCTGGTCGACCTTCAGCCGCGCGAGCGGACGACCGTCCGGGATGCCGCCGAGCACCGCGCGCTCGACGTGCTCGGGCGCGTCGACGGCGAGCTGCCACCCCACCCGACCGCCGAGGGAATAACCCAGGTAACGCACCGAATCCAGTAGATAGGTGTCGAGGACCGCGACGAGATCGCTCACCAGCGTGGGCATCGTGTACGACGCCGCGTCGTGCGGCTTGTCGCTCGCACCGTGTCCGCGCTGATCCACCGCCACGACACGGAACCCCGCACGCAGGAGATCGCGCACCCAGCCCGTGTTCACCCAGTTGTCGCGCGTGCTCGACCCGAAGCCGTGCACGCACAGCACCGCCTCCGCGTCGGGGTCGCCCCAGGTGTACGTCGCCAGCCGGACGTTGTCGCCGACGATGACGAACTGCGGCGCGGGGATCTCGGTGAGCGCGGGGACGGCATCCATTCGTCCGATCCTGGCAGACGGGCGGGCTCCGACGCGGGTAGTGGTCATAGTGGTCTCATGGGCTATACGCGCGCCGAGCTGGAGTCGTTCCGGGATGCCACCATCCCCGACCTCGTGGAGCCCGGTGTCCGGCTGCTCTTCGTCGGCATCAACCCGGGGCTGTGGACCGCCGCGACCGGCACCCCGTTCTCGCGCCCCGGCAACCGGTTCTGGCCCGCGCTGGTCGCGGCCGGGATCCTGCCGCGCCTTCCCGTCTACGCCGAGCCGTTGAGCGACGAGGATCGGCGCATGATCGTCGACGCAGGTCTCGGGGTGTCGAATCTCGTCGCGCGGGCGACGGCGCGCGCCGACGAGCTGTCGCGCGAGGAGTTGCGGACGGGGGCGGCGGCGCTGACGGACCGCGTCGCGGCCTGGCGTCCGCGCGCGGTCGCCGTGGTCGGGCTCACCGCGTACCGCGACGGCTTCCAGCGTCCGAGAGCCGTCGCCGGGCGGCAGGACGAGGGAATCGCCGGGCTGCCCACCTGGGTCCTCCCCAATCCGAGCGGCCTCAACGCGCACGACACGGTCGCGACCCTCGCGCGCGCGTACACCGAGCCGGCGCGCGCCGCGGGGGTGCTCGCGTGACCCCCACCCGCCGACGTCCCGCGGCGGCGATCGCCCTCGTCGGGGTGGTGATTCTGGGGCTCGTGGTCGCTCGGGGGCTGCCGGACTCCGTCGCGACCGATGTCGCGGGAGACGCGCTGTACGCCGCGGCCGCGTACACGGGACTGGTGCTCGTGTGGCCGCGAGCGCGTCGAATCGTGCTCGGGACCGTCGCCGCGGCGTGGTGCGGGAGCGTGGAGCTCCTCCAGCTCACCGGGTTACCCGTGGCTCTCGCGGACCGCTTCCCGCCCGTCGCGCTCGTGCTGGGCAGCGGGTTCGACCCGCGTGACCTGGCGGTCTACGCGTGCGCCGTCGTGACGGCGGCGGTCGTGGATGCGGGGGTGAGCGCACTCCTCCTGCACGGGGGAGACGCCGCGCCCCGCGTCGGAGGTCCCGAGTAGGGTGACCGCGACGAGAGGAGCATCGCGTGATCGTGCGTTTCGAGGGCGAGGTCTACCGCTGGGAGGCCCGCACCGACAGCGACTGGTACTTCGTCGCGCTCCCGCCCGACCTGAGTGACGACATCCGCGAGACCCAGACGTATCGTCGCGGCTTCGGCGGTGTCCGCGTCGACGCGACGATCGGCGGCTCGACCTGGCGCACCTCGATCTTCCCGCAGACCCGAGGGTTCTACGTCCTGCCTCTGAAGCGCGCGGTGCGCGACGCCGAGGGGATCGCCCCCGACGGTGTCGTCACGGTCGATCTCGTCGTCCTCGACGCCTGAGGTCCCGGATGCCGTGGGCCCTCGTCCCCGCCCTGTCGGTGTTCGCGGTGCTCAGCGGCGTGCTCGCGGTGGTCGATGCGCGCACCCGTCACCTCCCCGACGCGATCGTGCTGCCGGGCGGCGCTGCAGTGGTGCTCTTGCTGGGCGCGGCGGCGCTCGCGATCGGGGAGCCCGCGCGGCTCGCGGGGATCGGCGGGGGAGCGGTCGGCGCGTTCACCGCGTGTCTTGCGCTGCACCTCGCGCGCCCGGCCGCGTTCGGCGGGGGAGACGTGAAGCTGGCCGCCCTGTGCGGGGCGGTGCTCGGGTGGGGAGGCTTCGAGGCCGTGGCATCCGGACTCGCGCTCGCCTTCCTCGCGGGCGGGATCGGAGCCGCGGGCGCGCTTCTCGCGAGCGCGCGGGGTGCGTCGATCGCTTTCGGGCCCTTCTTGCTGTTCGGCGCGTGGTGGCGGGTGCTCACGGGGCTGTGAGCGCGGGGTCCGTCGCGCGGGAAGAGGGCGCTGTCGCCGCGGGGCACGGCGGTCAACCCCCGATGAGGGCGATCCTCCGGCTCGTTACGCTGACTCCATGGCCGACCTCATCCGTCGCGTCACCGCGTGGGCCTTGTCGCTCCGCCTTGTGCGCGCCTTCCTCGTCTACTCGGGTGCGCGGGGCCCCATGCTGGCCGACAGCGTCACGTACCGCACGCTGTTCAGCCTGTTCGCCGCGGTGCTGATCGGCTTCTCCTTCGCCGCGCTGTGGCTCTCCGGCAATCCCGCGGGACTCGACGCCCTCGTCCGCTCGGTGAACGGCGTCGTGCCGAACCTGGTCGGTGAGAACGGGCTGATCGACGTGCGCGACATCCAGGCGCCCGAGGGCCTCACGATCGCGGGCATCATCGGAACGCTCGGTCTCGTCGGCGCCGCCATCGGTGCGATCGGCTCGCTGCGTTCGGCGCTGCGGCAGATCGCCGGCGTGACCACCGACGACACCTTCATCGTCTGGGTGCTGCTGCGAAACCTCGCCCTGGCTCTGGGCATCGGCGTCGCCCTCGTGGCCGCGGCGGCGGTGACGTTCCTCGCGACGGCCGGGCTCACGCTCATCCGCGATCTTCTCGGCGTTTCCGCCGACTCGTGGATCACCGGTTTCCTCACGTGGCTGGTGTCGACCGTGATCGTGCTCGTCCTCGACGCCGCGGCGATCGCGGCGGCCTTCGCGCTGCTCTCCGGCGTTCGCACGCGCAAGGGCACGCTCATCCGCGGGGCGCTCCTGGGCGGCGTCGGGCTGGTGGTCCTCCAGCAGCTGTCGGGCCTGTTCGTCGGCGGCGCGGGCAGCAACCCGCTGCTCGCGACCTTCGCGTCGCTGATCGCGCTCCTGCTGTGGCTCAACCTCTCGAGCCAGGTCATCCTCATCGCCGGAGCCTGGATCACCGTCGCGACGGAGGAAGACCACGATCGCGTCCGCGCCAAGTACGGGGCGACCACCATGATCCAGTTCCGCGTCCGCCGCGCCGAGAAGGCCGTCCGCGCCGCGACGGGCGAGCTCGACGCCGCGCGGGAAGCCGAGGCCAAGGAGCGCGAGACGCTCGCCGAGAACGACCCCGCGGCCGCGGCGCGCGAGACCGACGCCGAGAAGGCGGCGTCCCGTGGCTGATTCCGTCCGCCCGGTCGCCGAACGCGCGGAGGAGTCTCCCGCTCCCGCTGCGCGGGAACGCGTCGCCGCCTACACCGCCGACGCCGTACGCGCCGCCGAGGCGCCCCTGCTCGCCGAGGGACGCCCCCTCATGCGCGCGGCGGCCCGGGCGCTCGCCGACGTCGCGGCCGCGGAGGCGCACGCCACCCCCGGGCCCGCGCTCGTCCTGGCCGGCGCCGGAGACAACGGGGGAGACGCGCTGTTCGCGGCCGCGGAGCTCGTGTCCTCCGCGAGCCGTGTCGACGTCGTGCTCGTCCGCGACCGCGTCCACCGCGAAGCCCTCGACGCGGCCGTCGCCGCCGGCGCACGCGTCGTCTCCGTGTCCGAGGCGTCGGCGGGGGCAGGCGAGTACACGCTCGTGCTCGACGGCATCCTGGGGATCGGACGTCTCGCCGACCGTCGCCTGCGCGGAAGCGCCCGTGCCCTCGTCGAGCGTCTGCTCGCCCTCCCGCACCGCCCACGGGTCATCGCCGTGGATGTGCCGAGCGGCCTCGATCCCGACGACGGGACCGCGGATGCCGTCATCCTCCCCGCCGACGTCACGGTGACGTTCGGCGCGCTCAAAGCCGGTCTCGTGCGCGGCAGAGGTCCGGATCTCGCGGGCCGCGTCCACCTCGTCGACCTGGGTCTGGAGCCCTACCTGCGTCGCGCGCACCCCGCCGTGACGGCCGCGATCGACGTCGTGCGCGAGACGCCGCGCGCGGCGTAGACAGACCGTCTCAGCGCGCGTAGCGCTCGACGAACGTCCGCAGCATCCGCGACGGCGCCGTGACCGGAGCGCTCCGCACCGCCGCGAGCGTGAGGTCCAGCTCATCGGCGGCGAAGTACCCGTATGCGGCATAGGCGTGGATGCGTGTCTCGATGCCGTCGACATCGAGCTCGGGGTGGAACTGCGTCGCGTAGACGTTGTGCCCCACCCGGAACATCTGCACGGGACACGTCGGCGACGACGCCAGCAGGGTCGCTCGCGGCGGCAGCGACGTGATCGCCTCCTTGTGGCCGACGAAGGCGGTGAAGGTCTCGGGCAGCCCTGCGGCCAGCGGATCCTCGCGCCCGGTGGGTGTCAACGTCACCTCCACCACGCTGATCGGCTCGGAGTACGTGCCGTCGATCTCGGCATCCAGGTACGTCCCCAGCGTCCCCACCCCGTAACAGGCACCGAGGAAGGGCAGGTCGCGCGCGACCACGTGGTCGAGCAGGGTCGCCATCTCGGCCTCGACCCGCCGCTGGGCGGTCGACTTCTTCTCGAGGGGATCCGAGGCGTTGAACGGGCTGCCGCCGACGAGGATGCCAGAGATCGCGTCGAGATCCAGGTCGGGCATGGCGTCGCGCTCGAGTCGCACGCGGAGCAGTCGCTCGGGCGGGAGACCCGTGTAGCGCAGGAAGAGAGCGTACTCCTCGTCTGCCGGGCGGTCCTCGGCACGGGTGGCGAGCAACACGAACGGTCGCTTCCCGGGCAGGTCCGTCGACGTCACTCGAGCGATTCTAGGCCAGTGCTGTCAAGGTGCCCGGCGGTGTCGGAGGGGCGGTCTACGCTGGCGGCATGGCTATTGCACGACTGACCGGAGGCCCGCTCGACGGGCAGGTGCTCCCGCTCGAGAACGAGTCCGACGACACGCTGATCATGCCCTACAGCGAGGGCCAGCTGGTCTACCGCCGAGAGGGCGGTCTCGAGCACACGGGCGAGTCCGACGGCCCCACCCAGGCCGTCTTCGCCTTCGTCGAAGAGACGGAAGACATCAACCCCGACGCCGACGGGCGTGACGATTGAGCGAAGGCTCTCACGGCGCCTCGAGCGTCGAGGTGGAGTCGAAGTACGACGTCGACGAGACGACGCCGCTGCCGGACTGGTCGGCGCTGCCGGGGGTGGTCCGCGTCGGAGAGCCCGAGCCGCGTGACCACGATGCGCGCTACCTCGACACCCCCGCGGCCGATCTCGCCCGCTCCGGCGTCGCGGTGCGCCGACGCGTCGGGGGTCCCGATGCCGGCTGGCATGTGAAGGGCCCTGCCGCGGCGGGCGGTCGCACCGAGACGCAGTGGCCTCTCGAGGCCGACGTCGATCCCGACGCCGACCCGGTCGTGCCTCCGGCGGTTCAGGATGCCGTAGCCTCGATCGCCGCCCCACCGTTCACGCCGCTCGCGCGCGTGCGGAACGAGCGCACCGCGTACGCGCTCCTCGACGCCGACGGGGGAGAGGTCGCCGAGTTCGTGGACGATCACGTCCGCGCCCGCGACGAGCGTCGCGGGGTCGAATCCGCGTGGCGCGAGTGGGAGGTCGAGCTCGGCCCCGCCGGGCCCGCCGACGACGAGGGCCGGGCGGCGTTCTTCGCCGCGGTCGACGCGGCGGTTTCCGCCGCGGGCGGTCGGCCGGCGGCATCCGGATCCAAACTGGCCCGCACGCTCGGCCACTGAGCACGCCCCGAGAGCTGCCCAGGTCTCGCCCGGCGAACGACGACGAAGGCCCGCCCGGACGAACCGGGCGGGCCTTCGCGCGTGAAGCGATCAGAGGTTGATCATGTGGCCCGTGAGGCCGTGGAACGCCTCCTGCAGACCCTCCGACAGCGTCGGGTGCGTGTGCACGTTGCGCGCCGCTTCGAGGGCGGTGAGGTCCCACTTCTGCGCCAGCGTGAGCTCGGGCAGCAGCTCCGACACGTCGGGACCGATCAGGTGGCCGCCGATGAGCTCGAGCGTCTCGGCGTCGGCGACGAGCTTGACGAAGCCGACGGGCTCGCCGAGGCCGTTCGCCTTACCGTTGGCCGAGAAGGGGAACTTCGCGACCTTGATGTCGTGGCCGGCGTCGCGCGCCTGCTGCTCGGTGAGACCGAACGAAGCGACCTGCGGGTTGCAGAACGTGGCGCGCGGCATGTTGCGGTAGTCGCCCAGCGTCTGCGTCTCGGCACCCGCGATCGTCTCGGCCGCGACGACGCCCTGCGCCTCGGCGACGTGCGCGAGCTGCAGCTTCGCGGTGACATCGCCGATCGAGTAGATGTGCGGCACGTTCGTGCGCATGTGGTCGTCGATCTCGATCGCGCCGCGCTCGGTGAGCTTCACGCCCGTGTTCTCCAGACCGAAGCCCTCGACCTTGGGAGCGAAACCGATCGACATCAGCACGCGGTCGGCGTCGATCGAACCCTGCGAGCCGTCCTTCGCGGTGTACGCGACGGTGACCTTGTCGCCGTGGTCGGTGACCGACTCGACCTTGGTCGAGGTGAGGATGTCGACGCCGTAGCCCTTGTACTGCTTCTGGATCTCCTTCGAGACCTCGGCGTCCTCGTTCGGGAGGGCACGGTCGAGGAACTCGATGATCGTGACCTTCACGCCGTAGTTGGTCATGACGTAGGCGAACTCCATGCCGATGGCACCCGCGCCGACGATCACGATGGACTCGGGGAGCTCGCGGTTGAGGATCTGCTCCTCGTAGGTCACGACGTTCTCGGAGAGGGTGACCCCCGGCAGCAGGCGCACGGTCGAGCCGGTGGCGATGATGACGTTGTCGAAGGTGACCTGCTCCTGGGAGCCGTTGGTCAAGGTCACGTTCAGCGTGTGGTCGTCGGCGAAGAAGCCGCGTCCCTCGTACTCGGTGACCTTGTTCTTCTTCATCAGGTAGTGGATGCCCTTGACGTGGCCGGCCGCGACCGACCGCGAACGGTCGAACGCCTTGCCGAAGTCGAAGTGCACGTCACCCGAGATGCCGAACAGGTCGGCCTTCGCGTGGAAGGTGTGCGCGAGATCGGCGTTGCGCAGCAGCGCCTTGGAGGGGATGCACCCCACGTTGAGGCAGACACCGCCCCAGTACTTCTCTTCGACGATCGCGACCGACAGTCCGAGCTGCGCTCCACGCACTGCAGCGACGTACCCGCCGGGACCCGCACCAAGAATGACCAGATCGTAATGAGGCATGAGGAAATCCTATCGTCCGGAGGTGCCCGTGGAACCGCCGCCGGAGGACCCGCGACGCCCGCGTGCGACGAAGAGCCACACGATGGCCCCGGCGACGATCACGAGCGCCACGACCAGCAGGATCCACGGCAGGGGAGACGCGTCCGACGCGTTCTCGGACGGTGCCGTCGTGGCATCCGGAGTCGCCGTCGGGGGAGCCGTCGTCGCCGACGCGCTCGGGGTCGCGGTGGGGGTCGCCGTCGAGGTCGCTGTGGGCGTGGGGGTCGGGGAGTCCACCGTGAACGAGAAGGTGCCGTCGATCGGGTGGCCGTCGCTCGACACCACGCGCCAGATGACCGTCACCGGACCGGATGCCGCTCCCGCCAGCGTCTGTGTCACCTCGGTGCCCGAGACGACCGGGGACCCCTCCGTGAGGGAGGTGCCGCCGGCGTCCGCGACCTCGACGACGGCCGTGCCCTCCTCGGCGAGGATGTCGGCGCTGTAGGTGAAGGTGATCTGGCCCGGCAGGGCGTCGAGGACCGCGTCGGCGGGGGGATCGGTCGAGACCAGCTCATCGTGGGCGAACGCGGGGGCCGCGGGCAGGACGAAGAGAGCGGCTCCGGCGAGCAGCAGACTCGCCAGGACGGCGGGCAGGGAACGGCGGGGGGCGGAAGAAGTCACCCTTCGACCCTATTGAACGTCTCTGGACCGTGGCTGGCCGCGATCCGGAGAGCCGTGCGTGCGCCGCTCGGCGTGCGTCGCTCCGCGTGCGTCACGAAACGTCGGGCAGGGGAAGACGGGACCGCGGGGAGATGAAAGAATCGGTGGTGTTCGACTTTTCGCGCTCGGATCCGCCGCACCGTTCGGCGGTCAGTGGGACCGGGCGAGGCGGCGGACTCGACACGGCGGACGTGTGATCGGTAGGTTCGAGTGTCCCGTCGGGCGATCGGCGTTACCCGAACAGCGATGCTCGGTGTCGAGACAACAGCACAGACGAAGCCCCACCACGACCGCGCGAGGTCGGTTCGACCGTTCACGTCGGACCGGTCGGTGATGGTGAAGAAGAAGGAGAAGCCCGTGGACGAGACCCGCAGATTCGAGCGCGATGACATCCATCGTGCAGCCGACGTTCCCGCGTCGGAGCGGTCGCACGACACGACGCAGACGTTCGGCCACGATGCCGATCTGTCCTTCGTCCCCTTCGGCGCCGACCTCAACGAGGCCGAGCTGGAGGCGATCGACGCGCTGCCGTCTCGGGTCGCCCTGCTCATCGTCCGTTCCGGTCCCACGACGGGCGCGCGCTACCTGCTCGACACCGACGTCACGACGGTCGGTCGTCACCCCGAAGCCGACATCTTCTTCGACGACGTCACGGTCTCGCGCCGGCACGCCGAGATCACGCGCTCGGGGACGTCGTTCGAGATCGTCGACCAGCGGTCGCTGAACGGCAGCTACGTCAACGGCGAGCGCGTCGACCGCTCGGTGCTCGCGAACGGGTCCGAGGTGCGCATCGGCAAGTTCCGGCTCAACTTCTTCGTCTCGCCCGTCGATCTGCCGCCGGCAGAGCACTGATGGGGGCAGCCCCCGCTCGCGGTCGTCCGGCGGCCTCGGGGCTGTTGAGCATCGGCCAGGTGCTGGCGCGCCTGACGCCGGATTTCCCCGCCCTCACCTCGAGCAAGCTCCGGTTCCTCGAGGTGCAGGGCATCGTGTCGCCCACGCGCACCGAGTCGGGCTACCGCAAGTTCTCGGCGGCCGACCTCGAGCGGCTGCGGATGGCGCTCACGCTCCAACGCGACCACTACCTGCCCCTGGCGGTGATCCGCGACTACCTCGCCGACGTGGATGCCGGGCGCAACCCCGCTCCGCCGACGTCGATGCCCTCGATGACGGCCACTCCGCGGCGGTATCGCCGTGACGAGCTCCTGGCGACGACGGGTGCCGGTCCGCAGCTGCTGAACGACGCCATCAGCACCGGGGTCATCACGCCGGCCGAGACCTATCCCGAGCAGACGGTCTCGCTTCTGCGCACCCTCGTCGCCCTCGACCGTCACGGCATCGAACCCCGCCACGTGCGCTCGCTCCGGCAGAGCGCCGAACGCGAGGCGGCGCTCGTCGAGTCGGCGCTGTCCGCGCTCCTGCGGCGTCCCGACGCGGCATCCCGCGCCCGGGCGAGCGAGCTCGCCCCCGAGCTCGCAGCGCGTCTCGACGAGGTGCGCAGCCTCTTCGTGCGCGACGCGATCGACCGGATGCTGTCCTGAGCGCGACACGCCGAGACGCTCGGGCCGGATGTCATTGCCGAGGGCGCACCGCTGATCTAGCGTGGGGATATCGAGCCGATGAGGAGGGACGCGAGCATGACCGCTGGCGACACAGTCGGTGAACCCCGGTTCGCCACCGAACTCCTCTTCACCGACGGTCTGCCCGAGATGGACGACGACACCGGCTACCGCGGAGCGGTCGCCGCTCGTGCCGCCGGCATCACCTACCGGCAGCTCGACTACTGGGCTCGTACCGAGCTCGTCGTCCCCACGGTGCGCGGTGCGAGTGGTTCGGGGTCTCAGCGCCTGTACGGCTTCCGCGACATCCTCGTGCTCAAGCTCGTCAAACGCCTGCTCGACACCGGCATCTCGCTCCAGCAGATCCGCACCGCCGTCGAGCAGCTGCGGGCCGCGGGCATCCGCGACCTGGCGGGCACCACGCTCATGAGCGACGGCGCGTCGGTCTACCTCTGCACCTCGAACGATGAGGTCATCGACCTCGTGAGCCGCGGCCAGGGCGTCTTCGGCATCGCTGTCGGCAAGGTCCTGCGCGAGGTCGAGTCGACGCTCGTCGATTTCGAAGCCGCCTCCGCGGACACGGTCGACGAACTCGCCGCGCGCCGCGCCGCTCGCACGGCCTGACCCCGAGAGTTTCACGCCCCGGATGCCACGGCATCCGGGGCTTTCTCGTCGAACGCGATTCCTCGCCGGGGCCGGGCGACCTCGGGGAATGGCCGCCGGCCGGTGCGCCGTCGTGCGGAGTCGTGGGCGACACGTCGATCCGGGTGCCGTGGCCGCGGCGCGATCTCCGCGTGACGGTACACGTCGCCCCTGCCGCCGCACGTCCCGAAGACGGACCGTGCGCGGAGGTGGCACGGAGGGTCAGGCCTGCGGCGCCTCGTTCTCGACCGGGATGCGGCCGGTGCGGACGATGCGGTCGAGCAGGGCGTCGAAGTCGGCCGCGAGCTCCTGAGCGGAGTCGCCGGGCCACACGTGCAGCGGCTTGGCCGCGCCCTGGGCCTGCTGGAGCGACGTGCGCTCGGGCAGCTGCGGGTTCAGCACGAGCGGGCCGAACATGTCGCGCAGCTCCTTGATGCGGAACTGGTGCTCGATCGACTGCGGGCGCACGCGGTTGACCACGACGCCGAGCGGCTGGAGACGGGGGGAGAGGCCGCGGCGGATCTCCTCGATCGCGCGCAGGGCCCGGTCGGCGGCCGCGACCGAGAACAGGCCCGGCTCGGTGACGACGATGACCCGGTCACTCGCCGCCCACGCGGTGCGCGTGAGGGCGTTGAGCGAGGGCGCGCAGTCGATGAGCACGAGGTCGTACTCGCTCTCGATGGTGGCCAGGGCCTCCTCGAGCTTCCAGACGTCGCGCACGCTCGGGTGCGGGCCGTCGAAGTTGATCGCGGAAGGGCTGCCGATGAGCACATCGATCGTGCCGGGGTGGACCTTGGCCCACCCGCTGGTCGTGATGGCCTGACGGACGACCTTCTCTTTCGGGTTCGCCAAGACATCGGCGATGTTGAGTCGGCCGGCCACCGAGATGTCCATGCCGGTCGACACGTCGGACTGCGGGTCGAGGTCGACGACAAGAGTGCGAACGCCACGAGCGAAGGCGGCGGATGCCAGCCCGAGCGTCACGGTCGTCTTGCCGACCCCGCCTTTCAAAGAGCTGACGGAGAGTACGTGCACGAGAGTCCACGTTACCGTCCCCTAGGCTGTGAGCACATTCAGCTCCGCCAGCTTGACGTGAGGTGCGCATGTTCTCGAAGATCCTGGTCGCCAATCGCGGAGAGATCGCCATCCGGGCGTTTCGCGCCGCGTACGAGGTCGGTGCACGCACCGTCGCCGTCTACCCGTACGAAGATCGTGCGTCGCTGCACCGGCTGAAAGCCGATGAGGCGTACCAGATCGGCGAGCGTGGGCACCCGGTGCGCGCGTACCTCGACGTCGACGAGATCGTCCGCGTCGCGCGCGAGTGCGGGGCGGATGCCATCTACCCGGGCTACGGCTTCCTGTCGGAGAACCCGGAACTCGCCGAGAAGGCCGAAGCGCACGGCATCACCTTCATCGGCCCGCCGGCCGAGGTGCTGTCGATGGCGGGCAACAAGGTCACCGCCAAGGAGCACGCGATCGCCGCGGGCGTTCCGGTCCTGCGCTCGACCCCGGCCTCCGACGACATCGACGCACTGCTGGCGCAGGCGGAGGAGATCGGGTTCCCGCTCTTCGCGAAGGCCGTTGCCGGCGGCGGCGGGCGCGGCATGCGCCGCGTCGAGAACCTCGGCGAGCTCGCCCCGGCGCTGGCGGAGGCGATGCGCGAGGCGCAGAGCGCCTTCGGCGACCCCCGCATGTTCCTCGAGCAGGCCGTGCAGCGCCCGCGTCACGTCGAGGTGCAGATCCTCGCGGATGCCGCGGGCGAGACGGTCCACCTGTTCGAGCGCGACTGCTCGGTGCAGCGGCGCCACCAGAAGGTCATCGAGATCGCCCCGGCGCCGAACCTCGACGACGCGGTGCGCGCGGACCTCCACCGCTACGCGGTCGCCTTCGCGCGGTCGATCGGCTACCAGAACGCCGGAACGGTCGAGTTCCTCCTCGAGACCGCGGGGCCGCGCGCGGGCGAGGTCGTCTTCATCGAGATGAACCCCCGCATCCAGGTCGAGCACACCGTGACCGAGGAGGTCACCGACGTCGACCTCGTGCAGTCGCAGATGCGGATCGCCGCGGGAGCGACCCTCGCCGAGCTGCACCTGCAGCAGGACGACATCCACCTGCGCGGCGCGGCGCTGCAGTGCCGCATCACGACCGAGGACCCCACGCAGGGCTTCCGCCCCGACACCGGCAAGATCACCACCTACCGCTCGCCCGGTGGGGCCGGCATCCGCCTCGATGGCGGCACCACCGCCGCGGGCTCGCAGGTGAGCCCGCACTTCGACTCGATGCTGTCGAAGCTGTCGTGCCGCGGGCGCGATTTCCCCGCGGCGGTCGCCCGCGCGCGGCGCGCTCTGGCGGAGTTCCGCATCCGCGGCGTCTCGACGAACATCCCGTTCCTGCAGGCGGTGCTCGACGACCCGGCCTTCGTCGCCGGCGACCTCAGCACGTCGTTCATCGACGAGCGCCCCGAGCTGTTGAAGGGCCGCGAGTCGAAGGACCGCGGCACGAAGATCCTCTCGTGGCTCGTCGACACCACGGTCAACCGTCCGAACGGCGAGAACCCGCTGTCGGTCGATCCGGGCGCCAAGCTCCCCGTGCTCGACCTCGTCGCTCCGGCCCCCGCGGGATCGCGTCAGCGCCTGCACGAGCTCGGCCCCGCGGGCTTCGCGAAGGCCCTGCGCGAGCAGACCGCCCTCGCCGTGACCGAGACCACCTTCCGCGACGCGCACCAGTCGCTGCTCGCGACCCGTGTCCGCACCCGCGACCTCGTGCGCGTGGCGCCCTACGTGGCCCGCATGACGCCGGGCCTGCTGTCGGTCGAGGCGTGGGGAGGGGCGACCTACGACGTCGCGCTCCGCTTCCTCGGCGAAGACCCGTGGGAACGGCTCGACGCTCTGCGCGAGGCCCTGCCCAACGTCGCGATCCAGATGCTTCTGCGCGGCCGCAACACCGTGGGCTACACCCCGTACCCCACCCGGGTGACGGATGCCTTCGTCGCCGAGGCCGCGGCATCCGGGGTCGACATCTTCCGCATCTTCGACGCCCTCAACGACGTCGCGCAGATGCGACCGGCGATCGACGCCGTGTTGAACACGGGCACCGCGGTCGCGGAGGTCGCGGTCTGCTACACCGGCGACCTGCTCGACCCGGCGGAGGACCTCTACACGCTCGACTACTACCTCGGCCTCGCCGAGCAGATCGTCGACGCGGGCGCGCACGTGCTCGCGATCAAGGACATGGCGGGTCTGCTGCGCCCGGCGGCGGCGGCGAAGCTCGTCTCGGCCGTGCGCGAGAGATTCGACCTTCCGGTGCACGTGCACACGCACGACACCGCGGGCGGGCAGCTGGCGACGCTCCTGGCCGCCTCTGCAGCCGGGGCGGATGCCGTCGACGCGGCCGCCGCGCCCATGGCGGGCACCACGAGCCAGCCGTCGCTCTCGGCCCTCGTCGCCGCGCTCGCGCACACCGAGCGCGACACCGGCATCGACCTGGCGGCCGTGAGCGATCTCGAGCCGTACTGGGAGGCCGTGCGCCACCTCTACCGCCCGTTCGAGTCCGGTCTCGCCGGCCCCACCGGTCGGGTGTACCGGCATGAGATCCCGGGCGGACAGCTGTCGAACCTCCGCCAGCAGGCGATCGCCCTGGGGCTCGCCGACGATTTCGAGCTCATCGAGGACATGTACGCGGCGGCGAACCGCATCCTCGGTCGCGTGCCGAAGGTGACGCCCTCGTCGAAGGTCGTCGGCGATCTCGCCCTGCACCTCGCGGCGGTCAAGGCCGACCCCGCCGACTTCGAGCAGAACCCCGAGAAATACGACGTGCCCGACTCGGTCGTCTCGTTCATGGCGGGCGAGCTCGGAGACCTGCCCGGCGGCTGGCCCGAGCCGTTCCGTTCGAAGGTGCTGGCCGGACGCGACGCGAAGATCGGGGTGACGCCGCTGAGCGACGACGACGCGACGGCGCTGGCGGGGGAGTCCGCCGAGCGTCGCGCGCGCCTGAACCGCCTGCTGTTCCCGGGGCCGACTCGGACGTTCGAGGAGACCCGCGAGGCGTACGGCGACCTCAGCGTGCTGGACACGGCCGATTACCTCTACGGGCTGCGGGCGGGGGGCGAGCACACGGTCGAGATCGAACGCGGCGTGCAGCTCTTCGTGGGCCTCGAGGCGGTGGGCGAGGCCGATGACAAGGGCATGCGGACGGTCATGACCACCCTCAACGGGCAGCTGCGCCCCGTGTTCGTCCGTGACCGTTCCATCGATGTCGAGGCCCGTCAGGCCGAGAAGGCCGACACCTCCAAGCCCGGTCAGGTCGCGGCTCCGTTCTCGGGCGTCGTGACGCTCAAGGCCGCCCCGGGCGACCGGGTCACGGTCGGCCAGGCGGTGGCATCCATCGAGGCGATGAAGATGGAGGCGGCGATCGCGTCGCAGATCGACGGGGTCGTGGAGCGTGTCGCAATCGTTACCACACAGCAAGTGGAAGCGGGAGACCTTTTGCTGGTAATCCGCCCCGCGCAGTAACCTGGGAGGGGGCGCTTTCGCGCCCTCTTCCCGTTTGGAGACTGCAGTGACCCCCGACCGCATCGACGCGAACCCCGACGAGAACGCCGAGCACGGCGTGCTCGACGAGAGCGGGAATCTCGACACAGCCAGCATCACCATCCTCGGCGGGCACATCGCGCAGGTCAGTGTCGACCTGCCCGTGACCTCGCACGACGACGACATCGACGACGATGTGGTCGAAGACGAGGTACCGGTCGACGAGGCCGAGATCCGCTCCTTCGAGACCATCGGCCAGCCGTTCACCCTGGACGGGGGCAACGGTGCGCCCGCTCTCACCTACGTGCCCGAACCGCAGACGGACCCGCAGCCGACGGTGCAGGACGACGTGCACGTCGAGCACCTGCCGACCGGCGACATCATCCTCGAGCCCCACGACGACGCCGATGCCGACTCCGACGGGGAGGTGCACGACGAGCCGGAGGTGCACGACGCCGAGATCGTCGAAGAGTCGGAGGGCGAATCCGGTGACGCGTTCGAGGGCGAGCCGGAGAGCGAGGATGCCGCGGAGGCGTCGTCGCGCGACGATCTGGTCGTCGCCGGCTTCGACGAGGACCGCGTGGAGCCCCGGATCATCCTGTCGACCGACGGATTCGACCCCGCGCCGGTAACGCCGTTCGTGCTGTCGACCGACGTGTTCGAGCCGGAGGACCTCGACGGGGAGCCCGCGGACGACGTGCGTGCTCAGGACGTGCGTGCTGAGGACGATCGTGCCGAGGACGAGCGTGCCGAGGACGAGCGTGCCGAGGACGTTGATGCCCAGCACGACGTCGTCGATGACGAACGCGCGGGTGACGAGCTCGTGGGTGACGAGCTCGTGGACGACCTGCGTGCAGACGACCAGCGTGCAGACGACGGGCCCGCCGACGTCGAGCCCGACGGCGACGAGCGCCCGGGCGACGACCACACGGGCGACGAGCCTGCGCAGTCCACCGACGCGGAGTCCACGGGCGCGGTGGATGCCGACCTCGAGAGCGCTCACACCGGCGCCGTCGAGTCGGAGTCCGTCGAGGCGGAGTACGTCGATGCCGAGTCCGCCGACGCGGACATCGCGGAGGCCGAGCTCTCCCGCGCGGACCCCGCCGCCGAGGACTTCACGGCGGAAGACCTCGACGACGACCTCGCCGAAGACGAATTCGCCCGACGCGAGCTCGCTGATCAGGAAGCCGCCGAGCCCGAGAGCGGCGAGCACCCGGGCGACGAGGCGACTCCGGTCGAGGCCGACAGCGCCGCGGACGAACTCACCGAGAACGACGAGCGGGAGCAGAACGAGGCCGACATGAGCCACGACCGAACGCACGAGCCCGTGTCGAGCGCCGACGAGTCGAACGCGATCGAGGCGACCACATTCGTGAGCGAGCCCCACGGAGCCGAGATCGCGTCCTCCGACGCCGCAGACGCCGACGTGGAGCCCGCGGAGCCCGCTGCCGCGCCGACCGCGAGTGCCCCGACCGACGGCACACCCACGACGACCGGAGCGGTTCCCTCGGCCACCGGTGCTGTCGCGACCTCGACCGGCACGGTCCCCACCACCACCCGCACGGTCCCCACCACCACCGGGACGGTCCCCACCACCACCGGCACGGTCCCCACCACCACCGGCACGGTTCCCGCCGGTGCCGTCGCGACGACCACGGGTGCGATCCCGCGCACCCGCGCCGAACGGGCCGCGACCGGCGCGATCGGCACCGTGCCCCTCACGCGCCGCGGGGCGCACCAGGCGGACGAGGCGGCGCGCGTGGGGCGCGCGCACGCGGCCGAGCGGGTGCGCACCCCCGGTCCCGACCTCGCGCTCACCTCGAAGCGGTCGAGCGCGATCGACGACGCGCGAGAGAGCCCCGACCTGCTCACCGCCGACCGTCTGCTCGACCCGCGGCAGGTCGCGCGGCCCGAGCCGGAGGGCCTCTGGCAGCAGCTCGTCTACTCGATGTCCGGCCGCCGGATCAACCTCGGTGACGGTCGACGCGCGCGGCAGCGCAAAGAACTCGACCGTCGTATCGCCGCTCCTCTCGCGGGAGGCGCACGCTTCGTCCCGGTCCTCTCGCGGAAGGGCGGCGTGGGCAAGACCACGGTCACCTCGCTCCTGGGCATGGCCCTCGCCGACGCCCGCGACGACCGTGTCATCGCCGTCGATGCCAACCCCGACCGCGGAACGCTCGCCGACCGCGTGGGGCGCCCCAACGGCCGGACCGTGCGCGACCTCGTGCGCGCGCACGACGAGGTCGACGGCTATCACGACGTGTCCTCGATCGTGGCCCGCGACGCCACGCGCCTGGATGTCTTGGCATCCGACTCCGATCCGCGGGTGTCCGAGGCGTTCAGCGACGACGACTACCGACAGGTGGCCGACGTCGCCGCGCACTACTACTCGATCGTGCTGACCGACACCGGGACGGGCATCGTGCACTCGGTTATGGAGGCGACGCTCGAGCGCGCCGACTCCCTCGTCGTCGTCGCGGGGCTCTCCGTCGACGAGGCCCGACTGGCGTCCGAGACGCTCACGTGGCTCGAGACCAATGGATACGCCGACCGTGTGCGTTCCGCCGTCGTGGTGATCAACTCCGCGCGACCCGGCACGCCGCTCGTCCGAGAGAGCGAGCTCGAGGCGCACTTCCGGACGCGCGTGCAGACCGTGATCCGGATGCCCTACGACCCGCGCATCGCGGCCGGAAGCGCCATCTCGTTCCGCGACCTCTCGCCCGAGACCCGTCTCGCCGCCCGCCAGCTCGCGGCGGCGGTCGTCGAGGGCCTGCGCGCTCCGGTGGCGGCGGCATGACCGTTCGGCCCATCCGCCTCTTCGGCGACCCGGTGCTTCGTGCGCCCAGCGCGCCGATCGAGACGATCGACGACGGCATCCACGCCCTGGTCCGCGACCTCCTCGACACCGTCGCGCCCCCGGGACGCGCCGGCGTCGCGGCTCCGCAGATCGGCGTGGGCCTGCGTGCCTTCAGCTACAACATCGACGGTGACATCGGCTACGTGCTGAATCCGGTGCTGGTCGAGACGCGCGGCGAGCCGCAGCTCGTGGGGGAGGGATGCCTCTCCGTCCCGGGCCTCTGGCACGACGCGACGCGGTATCCCTGGGCGAAGGTCGTCGGTATCGATCTCGACGGGAACGAGGTCGTGCTCGAGGGGGAGGGCCTCCTGGCCCAGGCCCTCCAGCACGAGACCGATCACCTCGACGGCATGCTCTACCTGTCCCGTCTCCCCGCCGAGACCCGTCGCGAGGCGATGCGCCAGATCCGCGAGAGCGACTGGTTCTGACCGGCTCGACCCCGCCCTGAGAACAGGGGACGCTGCGAGGACAGGCCCCCTCGCCGCGGATCCCCCTGTTCTCGTCGAGGAGCCTGTTCTCGGAGCAGCGAAACGGCCCGGCCCCGCGAGGGGAACCGGGCCGTTCGTCACCGCACGTCAGGGCAGCGAGACGTTCGTGGTGTTGATCGGCACCGCGTAGATGTCCTCGATCGCGTCGGCGTAGTCCTTCACGATGACGTTGCGCTTGATGCTCATCTTCGGCGTCAGGTGACCGCTGGCCTCGGTCCACTCCGTCGGGAGGATCGTGAACTTGCGGATCGATTCCGCGCGCGACACCCGCGTGTTGGCGCGGTCGATCGCGCCCTGGACCTCGGCCCGGACCTTCTCGTTCGTGGCCGCGTCCGTCAGCGACATGTCGGCGGGGAGGCCGTTGTTCGCGAGCCACGTCGGCAGCATCTCGGGGTCGAGCGTCACCAACGCCGAGATGAACGGCTTGTGGTCGCCGACGACCACGACCTGGCCGACGATCGGGTTGGCGCGGATCGGGTCCTCGAGCGCGGCGGGGGCGACGTTCTTGCCGCCGGCCGTCACGATGATCTCCTTCTTGCGACCGGTGATCGCGAGGAAACCGTCGCTGTCGAACGCCCCGATGTCGCCCGTCTTGAACCACTCGCCGTCGAACGCCTCGGCCGTGGCCTCCGGGTTCTGCCAGTACTCGCGGAACACGTTGATGCCGCGCACCTGGATCTCGCCGTCGTCGGCGAGACGGATGCCGACACCGGGGAGTACGGGACCGACGGTGCCGATCTTCGACTTCGTGGCGAGGTTCACCGTGGCCGGGGCCGTCGTCTCGGTGAGGCCGTAGCCCTCGAGGATCACGACGCCGAGGCTCCGGAAGAAGTGACCGAGGCGCGGACCCAGGGGAGCGGACCCCGAGACGGCGTACACGATGCGCCCGCCCATGGCATCCCGGAGCTTCGAATACACGAGCTTGTCGAACAGGGCGAACTTGACCTTCAGCGCCAGCGGGATCTTCTTGCCGTCCTGCAGACGCTGCGAGTGCTCGATCGCGGCGTCGGCGGCGGCGCGGAAGATCTTGCCCTTGCCGCCGGCCTCGGCCTTCTGCTCGGCCGAGTTGTAGACCTTCTCGAACACGCGCGGCACGGCGAGCAGGAACGTCGGCTTGAACGTGCCGAGCGCCGGCAGCAGCTGCTTGGTGTCGGGCTGGTGCCCGGTCTTGACGCCCGCGTGCACGTTCAGCAGCGAGATGAAGCGCGCGAACACGTGGGCGGTCGTGATGAACAGCAGGGTCGAGGCGCCCGGGGTCTCCACGACCTCGTGCAACGCCTTGGCGGAGTTGCGGGCCAGCTCGACGAAGTTGCTGTGCACCAGCACGCAGCCCTTGGGGCGGCCGGTCGATCCGGAGGTGTAGATGAGGGTGGCGACATCCGACGCCTTCGCGAGACGGCGACGACGCTCGATCTCCTCGTCGGTGATGTGGGTGCCGTTCGCGACGAGCACGTCCAGAGCGCCCGAGTGCATCGGCCACACCTCGCGCACGAGAGGGAGGTCGCTGCGGACCTCGTCGAGGCGCTCGGCGTGCTCCGGCGACTCGAGCACGACTGCGATGGCACCCGAGTCCGAGAGGATCCACGAGATCTGCGACGGCGAGCTGGTCTCGTAGACGGGAACCATGATCGCCCCGGCATAGAAGAGCGCGAAGTCGACGAGCGTCCAGTCGTACGTGGTGCGGGCGATGAAGCCCACCTTCTCGCCGGGCTGGACGCCCGCCGCGACGAAGCCCTTGGCCAGCGCGATCACCTGCCGCTCGAATTCCGCAGCCGTGACGTCGCGCCACCCGTCGGCATCGGGCACGGCGAAGAGCGGTCGGTCGGGGGTCGCCCGGACACGGTCGGCCAACAGATCGGACGTGTTGGCGTCCGGGTCGGCTTCGACGATGGGGGGGAGGTCGAACTGGATCACGGCAACTCCTTCGGTACCGGAAAAAATGTCGATCGGTCCGTCGAGTCTATCCGGACGACTCCGTGCGGCCGCGGCAGGCGCCCCGTCCCGCACGGGTCGCGGAGGGTGGCTAGACTGCTCCGGGCCGCGCCGGGTGGCGAGCCGGAGGGGAGCACGGTGCAGAACGTCGGCATCGACATCGGAGGCACGAAGATCGCGGGGGGCGTCGTCGCCGAGGACGGCACCATCGTCGAGAAGCTCCGCGTGGACACCCCGATCGATCCGGCCGCCCTGGTGGATGCCGTCGTCGACATGGCCGATCACCTGCGCCGGGCCCACGAGATCCACGCGATCGGCGTCGCGGCCGCCGGGTTCATCAGCTCGGACCGCAGCACGGTCATCTACGCCCCGAACATCGACTGGCGCAACGAGCCCCTGCGCGCGCGGCTCGAAGACCGCCTGCACGCCCCCGTCACGATCGAGAACGACGCCAATGCCGCCGGCTGGGGCGAGTACCGCTTCGGCGCGGGACAGGGCGTTCGCGACATGGTGATGCTCACCATGGGCACGGGCGTGGGCGGCGCCGTCGTCACCGACGGCGAGCTCTTCCGCGGCGGCCACGGCATCGGCGCAGAACTGGGCCACATGCGGTTCGTGCGCGGCGGGCACCCCTGCGGGTGCGGGCAGAACGGATGCCTCGAGCAGTATGCGTCCGGCCGCGCTCTGCAGCGCGAAGCCAACGCCATCGCCGACGAAGGCGGCATCGGCGCCGCCCTCGCCGCGATCCGCGACGAGAGGGGCGCGATCCCCGGCCCCGCCGTCTCGCGCCTGGTGCTCGCCGGCGATCCGGGTGCGGTGGAGGCCCTGCGCCGCGTGGCCACAGCGCTCGGCGAGGCATGCGGGGGGTTCCAGGCCGTGCTCGACCCCGAGCTCTTCGTCATCGGCGGAGGCGTGGCCCAACTGGGTGCGGATCTGCTGGTCCCGGTGAAGCTCGCGTACGAGACCTCGCTCCCGGGGTACGGTGAACGTCCGGTGGCCGAGTTCACGATCGCGCGACTGGGCAACGACGCCGGTCTCATCGGCGTCGCGGATCTGGCGGGCAAGGAGCGCTGACGATGTTCTACTGGCTCATGAAGTACGTCGTGATCGGCCCGGTCATCAAGGCCGTGTTCCGTCCGTGGCTCGTGGGTCGGCGCAACATCCCGCGCGAGGGCGCCGCCATCCTCGCCAGCAATCACCTGTCGTTCTCCGACTCGATCTTCCTCCCGCTGATGATCGACCGCCGCATGGCGTTCCTGGCGAAAAGCGACTACTTCACCGGCAAGGGCCTGAAGGGCTGGGCCACGCGCCTCTTCTTCACCGCCACCGGGCAGCTGCCGATCGACCGCTCCGGGGGCAAGGCCTCGGAGGCCTCGCTCAACACCGGCCTCGGGGTGCTCGGTCGCGGGGAGCTGCTGGGTATCTATCCCGAGGGCACCCGCAGCCCCGACGGCACCCTGTACCGCGGCCGCACGGGCATCGCGCGCATGGCCATCGAGGCGCGCGTCCCGGTGATCCCCGTGGTCATGGTCGACACCGGCGCGGTCATGCCGATCGGCCAGCGGCTGCCGCGCGTCGGGCGGGTGGGGATCGTCGTCGGCGAACCTCTCGACTTCTCCCGCTTCGAGGGGATGGAGGGCGATCGCTACATCCTCCGGTCGGTCACCGACGAAATCATGGTCGCGCTGCAGCGCCTCGGCGAGCAGCGCTACGAGGACGTCTATGCCTCGACCGTGAAGGACCGTCTGGCCACCTCGCAGGCGGCGAAGGCGCCCGCGTCGCGCCACTAGACTTCAGGGGTGAATCAGCAGCTCCACGACCTCGACCACTGGCGTTCCCTGCCCATCAAGCAGCAGCCGCAGTGGTATGACGAGGGCGCGGTGGCCGCGGCATCCGCAGAGTT
>Ga0308161_1000415_pt1 | contig 69700 bp, 52 predicted proteins | sample PhyFR2_FD_201034 | JGI IMG/M metagenome (GOLD analysis project Ga0308161, IMG submission 201034) | Phyllosphere microbial communities from UC Gill Tract Community Farm, Albany, California, United States - DLSLF.R2 | ecosystem: Host-associated > Plants > Phyllosphere > Unclassified | place: USA...
TACAAGGAAAATTGAAAACATACTAAAAGCTGCATAAATCTTTTATAATTGCCCGCTTTTCCGCTCTTGAGTATTTCCCCCATGATCCATCAAGTTGATGTTGTTGTTTTAGGTGCAGGTGCATCAGGCTTGATGTTGGCTGCTGAAGCAGGCAAACGTGGGCGCTCGGTTGCAGTGCTTGAGAAAGCCAATAAAGTCGGTAAAAAGATTTTGATGTCTGGTGGAGGTAAATGTAACTTTACCAATCTGGATGTCGAGCCTGCGAACTATCTTTCTGAAAATCCACATTTCGTTATTTCTGCCCTCACCCGCTATACCAACTGGGACTTTATTGGTCTGGTCTGTGAATACGGAATTGAATATGAAGAACGTAAACACGGTCAGCTTTTTACCCTAAAAGGATCAAAGGAAATCCTTGAGCTGTTACTTTCAGAATGTGATAAAGCCAAACGTGTACAGATTCAAACCCATTGCGAAGTACAGCAAGTCAAAGCACAAGCAGATGCAGGTTTTATCATTGAAACCAGTCAAGGGACTTATCAATGTGAATCGGTGGTGGTTGCGACAGGCGGTTTGTCTATTCCAACTTTAGGCGGTTCTGGCTTTGGTTATGAGCTTGCACAGCAGTTCGGACATCACGTATACCCAACACGCGCAGGTCTGGTTCCCTTTACCTTCTCAGATCAATTTAAAGAAGTGACCACCCGTTTAAGCGGCAATGCGCTAGATGCAACGTTAATCAATGAACGTCATCAATTTACAGAAGCCTTGCTCTTTACCCATCGCGGACTCAGCGGCCCAAGCGCTTTGCAACTTTCCAACTATTGGCATGTCGGTGAAAGCTTTAAAATTGATTTCTTTCCGAGTCAGGACTTCGCTCAATTTTTCAAAGAAAAGAAAAAATCTCAGCCGAAAGTGCTGTTACGAACCTTGCTGAGCGAATTTACCGCCAAAAGCATCGTACTTGAATTACAGCAATTGATCTGGGCAGAGCAAAGTGAAACTGCGATTGGCAATATAAGCGACCTTCAACTGGAGCAGATTGCAGCACAACTCCATGCCTTCTCCGTTAAACCGTCTGGAACCGAAGGTTATCGCACAGCAGAAGTGACACTGGGTGGTGTAGATACCAGCGAAGTCTCATCAAAAACCATGGAAAGTAAGAAGCAGAAAGGCCTATATTTTATTGGTGAAGTACTCGATGTGACAGGACACTTAGGCGGTTATAACTTCCAGTGGGCGTGGTCATCTGCACAGGCAGCAGCCCAATTCGTTTAAATACGGTTCTGATACATACCCTTCGCTTTGGCTTCAGATGAATCAATACTTAATGTGGTTCATCTGAAGAATTAGCAGCTTCCGAAGACGGGATTTTCTGGGTATTTTCGATTGATTTCTCTTTGGTTGGGCTTGATTTCGCCACGACAAATTTGTAAGCACTTGCCAAAAAACCAACAGTAATACCTGCAATAATAATCGGTGCAAATACACGATTTGGCCTCTTCATTCTGTTCTCCTATTAACTTTTTATTGAGAGACTATGGGGACTTTATCTATAAATGAATTGCTTTTTAGGCCAAGTTTTCACTTCGACCCAATCGAATGCGCAACTTGCTCATTCCACTTCGCTCAGAATTTTCAACATGTTGAACTGAGCTGGATGCAAAACGAGAGTCCTAACAGCTCTGGACAGCATTACAAATAAAGGCCAAAAGTGCGAATAAAAACAAAACGACCACCCTGCTTAGAGTGGTCGAATTGATTGAAAAAATCAAAGATTATTTTTTACTATTCATCCGAATATGGCGGAGTTGGTGGTGTTGGATTCACTGGAGTATCTGATGAAGTTGGTGTCGGACTCACAGGATTCACTGGAGTTGTTGGCGCTGTTGGTGTTGGGCTCACAGGCGCTGCTGGCTTAACCTCATCCTTGTGCAACGGATTTGGTTTGTTGCCTTCTGTTTTTGCCTTATCCAATAAATCACCAAGTAAACGCTCTGCCGGTTGACGACCGCCTAAACCAAAGGCCAATGCAAATGCGACTGCAACTGAACCCAGTGTTAAACCGAATGCCAGATTAACAATAGAATCCGCAATACCCATTGCTTTCAAGCCCATCGCAATCACAAGTCCCATAATTAAAATACGGACCAGATTACCTAACCAGCGAGAGCTATTATATTCACCGCGTTGAACGACATTGGCAACCACATTCGCCAGCCAGAAGCCGATCACCAGAATCACCGCACCTAGAAGGATACTTGCACCGAACTGGATAAACATGGCGATAAGTACGCTCACCTGTTCCAGTCCCAGACGATTCGCTGCTTCTGAAACGGCAAATAGCATGGTGAAGAATACGATTAGACAGCCAACCACATCTGAAACACGTGTTTGTCCAAGGAAACGTTGTACATCGAGTTTCATTGGAATTTCATCGACACCAGCACCTGAAATCAATTCAGCCACTAAACGTCCAACAAAACGTGAAACAATATAAGCCACAATTAGAATCAGGCCTGCCGCAATAATTTGTGGAATCGCGTGCATGATTTCATTCAGCATTGATGTCGCTGGTTGAGAAATCGCTTCGATACCAAGTGCTTCAAATGCCACAATTAAAGTGGTAATAATAATGACGGCGAAGACAAAAGAGCCTAAAAATTTAGAGACATTTGAATTTTTAAATAGCCCTACTTTTTCAGCCTGTGTTTGTAAACCCAGACTATTACTTAAACCTTCAACAATGCCACGTACAATCTTCGCAAGAATATAACCGACAAAGATAATGACACCGGTAATAAACAAATTCGGTAAATAAGCAACGGCATCATTCACCATGTTCTGTACAGGAATTAATAGCCCTGTTAAACCGAGAATCGATAAAACAATCGGCAAGAACAGTAATAAAACCAGCCAGTAAAAAATTTCACCGATATTGTTGCTCAGTGAACTGACACCGACCTCACCGCTCAGCTTCTCATCCAGCTCGGTTCTGGCAAGTACATTGGTTAATCCTGCACGTACCAGTCGGGCAACAATCCAGCCAATAAAACCGACCGCAACAGCAGCAAGCAGATTAGGGATGAAGGCCAAAATACGCCCGACCATATTGCTAAATGGATCACTCACACCACTGATATTTAAGACATTTAATGCACCCACAACCGCCAGAATCATGATAAACCAGAACACCAGCTTGGAAATAAGATTCTCAATATTTGGGGCACGACCAGTTGCAGACGACAATTTATGATTGGTATCAAGTTTTTGCAGTAATTTTTTCACACCTGCTGCAACCACCAGAGCAATAATCCAGCCGACCAGCAGAATTACAATTGCAGCTAAAATTGGATGAAATTGATCCCAATAATACATTGCATCAAATCCTCCACGGTTGGAGGGGTCATTAAAAAATTCATTCATGTTGTTATCCTTATGTTGTGTTTTTCAGTCTTGTACAGTCCACCCATGGTTGCTCTATGAACTAAGAACATGATTTATGGATGCTTCCACCATAATTTTTGTCTATTTTCCAATCAATAAATGGCAGCACTAATACAACAAAAAGTGCGCAAAATATTGCAAAAAAGCTCATTGATTCACACCAATGAGCTTTTTGAAGAATTAATTCTCGGTCTTAAAATATGCTTGTCTAAGCATTCAGAACTGCCGACTGCATTTGTGACAGAATCACTTGTGCAGTTGGATTGGCTGAATGATCAGCAACCATATAAACAAGTAATGCAATCAGGAAGATTCCGACTAGAATCAAAATATAAACGGGTAATCTTCTCTTTTTGGTAATTTCTTCTTTGCTCGCCACATGGGGTTGTGGCTTACTAAAATCATGCATGATAGCAGCCCTCATCCTTATTACTTTTCAATATTTATATTAGCAACGTGCTGTGTAGCATTGTGTGAAGAAGCTTCGGACTATCGTTGCGCTGGTTGCAGAACTCTACTTTTTTTATTTTATTTTTTGTTTAAAATATAGGCGGCTTTAGCGGGCAACAAAAATAAGCTATAATGCTCAGTCCCGTTTTTTAAATGTTTTGCTTTATGTCCTATAGCCAACAAAGTGTTTCTCTTGATTTGGACACTGATGTAACACATCAATGTTTTTTACATCACACACGCGATGAACATTTGATTGGAATTATTGAGTTTAATAAGCCAAGCTATATCCTGAAATGGGGTGATCTGGAATATTTTCGTCGTCGCACAGAAGAGTTTTCGGTGATGCCATTACCAGACTGTATCAATGCCATGATCATTGATATTCGTAATGTACAGCCTTTTTTAGATAATGAAGTTCCCATCTTGCCGTGGCGCTTACTGGAAGAAGATTGTCCTGTACGTCTGGTCGTTCCTCAAGAACGCCTTGAGCATTACATTGGGTTATTTGAACCGACTTGGTTAACCACCGATGTAGACACGGCGATTCAGGAAATCCGTGAATTTATGGATATGTTTGTTCACTAAACATATCCCTCCTCTCCCATTCAAATGAATCGTCTCAACCGAAGTCTGTTACCAGTAATTTTCTACGGCAATATTACCTTCACCACGACGATTCATAATTAAACCACGCTGTTTCAAGGCTTCTTTGGTGTCTTCCACCATTTGCGGATTACCACATAACATCACATGACTGCTGGCTGGATTCAAATCCAAGCCAACGGCTTTTTCCAGTTCACCATTGCCAATCAGCACAGGTAAACGATCATGTAATGGCGCCTCTGGATCACGCGTGATAATCGGGACAAATTTAAAGCCCGTATGCCCTTCACCAAACAGCGCCGCAATTTCTTGAATACGATCTACATAAGCCAGTTCAGACTCGGTACGAACGCTATAAACCAGATTGATGTGCTGATATTTATTCCATGTTTCGAAATCTTGCAGCATCGATAAGAACGGCGCCAGACCAGTCCCTGTCCCCAATAACCATAAATCCTGCGGTAAAGGTTGTTGATAACGCGCAAGGGTTAAATATCCATACGAGATCTTTTCCAGATACAGCTCATCACCCACTTTAAGGTGTTGCAGATTCGAGGTAAATGCGCCATCGGGTACCACAATTGAAAAGAATTCTAGCGTTTCATCAAAGGGGGAAGACACCACCGAATAAGCACGAACCACCAGTTCGCCATCTACCATTAAACCAATACGGGCAAACTGCCCTGCGGTGAATTTAAAATGGGCTGGACGGGTCATGGTAAAACTAAACAGATTGTCAGCCCAACGGTGTACAGATAAAACCTTTTCTACGCTAAATTTTTCAATTGACATGATTTGAACGTGGCACGAAACAGTAGGCTCATGTTAGCATGATCGAATAAATGATGGATACTCAAAACATTAAGGCTATTTAACATGCGCATGACATTACGCCAATTGGCTGTTTTCGTGGCGGTCGCTCAAGAGGGAACTGTAACCAAAGCGAGTGATGCTGTTCGTCTCACACAAAGTGCGGCAAGTATGGCCTTAGCAGATTTAGAAGATGGTCTGGGTGCACCATTATTCGACCGTCTAGGAAAACGCTTACAACTGAATGATCTAGGACGTTTTTTACTTCCTCAAGCGCTTGAGATTTTAGGGCGTTGTGAAGCTTTTGAACAAGCGGCCAAAGGCGAGTTGCAAAGCATTGATTTACGCCTTGGGGCAACACTCACTATCAGCGATTATTTAATGCCTGATTTGATGGCTGATTTTTTACAACGTCATCCGCAAGCGCATCTCCAACTGCAAGTGGGTAATACCCGTCAAATGATTGAAGCCGTGAACCAATTCCAGCTTGATCTTGCCTTAATCGAAGGTTCGTGTCATTTACCACAACTACAATGTATTCATTGGCGTAATGATGAACTGGCTGTATGTTGTGCGCCTGATCATCCTCTTGCACAGCTCAACCGCCCCATTACACCGGCAGATTTTGATGAAGTAGAATGGATCTTACGTGAAGAAGGTTCAGGAACACGTGAAGTGTTTGATAATGCCATTTTACAAGATTTACCAGATGCCAATATCCGTTTAACACTGGGCCATAATGAAGCGATTTTAAAAATAGTCGCAGGTGGTTTGGGCATGTCATGTATTTCCAAACTGGCGATTGAACCTCTTCAGGAAAAAGGCCAGTTAGTCATTCTAGATACGCCTTACTGGGAATTAACCCGCCCGCTTTATATGCTGGTACATCGCCAAAAATATCAAGGGCCTGGTTTAAAAGCCTTTTTGCAATTTTGTGAAGCAAAGGTTTAACTTTTTAAATAAAAAATGCTTCCACTTGGAAGCATTTTTTTATGCAGTTCTGTTTAGAAGTCGAAGCTCACACCAAGTTTATAAGTACGACCTGCGCCAATGATGGCATAGTCACTGTTAAATACACCTGCCCAGTGCTTTTTATCGGCAACGTTATCAACATTTGCTCTAAAAGTTGTATTCACGCCTCCGAGTTTAGTTGCGTACTTCGCACCTAAATCAAAAACAGTGTAATCAGGCAACTCTAAAGAATTATCGCTATTTAAATACTGTTTGCTTACATAGGTAGCACCAGCATTTAGGCTTAAACCATCTACAGTTGGAATCGCATAATTCAGGTTCAACCCTGCTGTAAAGTCGGGAATACCATATATGGTTTTACCTGTCGTTGTTGCCAGAGCTGTTTTCTTATATTTCGCATCGATGTAAGCCATGTTTCCAATCACACTCAAATCTTGAGTTAAATTGCCAGCAAACGTCCATTCAACACCACGTGAGCGAGTTTTAGCATCATCTGTAGTAATTTGTGTTTTCTTATTTGCATCAGCAGTCGTAAACTTTGTTGTGATCAAATCAGGTTTTTCAATTTGATATATTGCCAAAGTATTTAACCATGAACCCTGCTGTACTTTTGCACCTAATTCATATTGTTTAGTCTGATAAGGAGCAAAAGTTTTATTATAGTTGACATCATCTTTATAGCTTAGATCAGTAAGAGATTTTCCTTCTGATAAACCTTCAACATAACTTGCATAAAAAGATATATTTTCACCAAAAGGTTTAATTACAATACCAAGGCTTGGTGAAACCTTATCTGCTGAGTAATCGGTTTTTTTAAACAAGTTTTTGGTATCAAGATCTTGATATCGCGCTCCGAGAATTAGCTGTAGCTTGTCATCTAGCATTGAAAGCTGGTCAGTCAAGGTATAACTCACATACCTGTTATCAGCATAAGGGACAATTTCAGGATAAGTCGTCGGCATTGCTCCATTATTTTCAGGATGATACAAATTGGTATCAAAAGCAGACATTGTTGCAGCACCATGCTGCCAATATTTACGTGTTAAATAATCTGCCCGTACCCCAACAGTATGCTTAATAACGCCTGTTTCAAACTTTGCTTCTAGACCTGTGTTTGCAGCAACATTATGTTCCTGCGTCCCTACTCTATAATATTGAGACTTTGCCGCACCTGTTTCAGCATTTTGCACAATCATGCGCGTACCAAACAGATGGCCTGAATATTCTTTTTCCGTATAGCCAACTCCCGCAAATACTTTTAAATCTGGACTAAATTTATACTCACCAGATAGGCCTGCATATTGGCTATTTTGTTTCCCTTCAATTTTTGGAAAGTAATTATTATTGCCATCTGGTGCGGCAATCACCTGTTTTATTGTCCCCATTGAAACCATGGCTGGAGAACCGCCCTCCCGATGATCTCGCATTGCATAGGCATCAAAATTTAGTTTTAATTGATCTGTTGTATAGTCCAGTGCAAGGACACCTGTTGCATTGGTATCGTCCATTCCATCAATAAGATGTTCACCCGTACCATAAGAGCCGCTCGCTCGGATACCAAATTCATTATTTGTGCCTAAACGGCGAGAGATATCAAAACCAGATTTATAATATCCCCCATCTTCGTAGCTGGCAGATACTTGGGTCAGGTCTCGATTTGCACGTTTAGTCTGTGCCATGACCACACCACCTACACTACCTGCTGGTGCCATACCTGCCACTAAAGCATTCGGACCTTTTAATAACGTAACTGATTCAAGAATATCCGTCGGAATACGTCCTGTCGGAGCCATTCCAAACAAACCATTTAAATTATAGTCTTCAAAACCCACACTAAAGCCACGGATTTGGACATTTTCATTTAAATGTCCTGCATTGGTTGTTTCACGAATACTTGGATCATTTCTTAGAACCTCAGAAACAGTTGCGGCTTGTTGATCCTGAATTAATTTATCTGAGTAAGTCACTACTGAAAATGGAGTATCAATAATGGATTTATTCCCTAAACTACCCAAGTTTGAGTTTTTCTTAAGCTTGCCATCAGCATAACTATCTTGTTGATCGGCCTTCACCGTAATCGTTGGCAAAACTGTGTTTTCTTCAGCCACAGCAAACATAGGTAATGCAATGAGAGATAGAAACAATATATTCTTTTTCAAGTGACCATACCCCGATAAAAATTTGATCACATTATATAAGAAAAATTAACAAATGATAATAAAAACCATTAACAAAGTAATAACTATTTATCACTTTAACATTAAGAACCAATCTCGGAAATTTATCTCAAAGTCTAAAGAGCTACCTTAACAACTCTATGTTTCTTATAATAATTTAAGTCTATTCAATAATATATGTTATTTAAACAGTACTCTCCCTCACTGCCTATGCTCCATATTTAACGCCCAAATTGACGTTCACAAGGAATACCGTCCCCATCACCATCCATTTTTGTATTAGGACAATTTTTTAAAAAGAACAATGCTTCCTCATAAGAGCTCATTTGGGAACAATGCTCTCGTCCATCACACTGGAATTGGTTATTTGCTTTAGTAGATGATTTGTTCTGAACAGATTGGACATGACTAGATTCAAGTGCTCTCTTGGTTTTTTCTGACAATTTCACCTCTGGTAATTCACCAATAGCTTGTCGTTGTTGTTCTACAATCTTCCTTTGCTCTTCGATCAACTGAGCAGCTTTTAGTTTTTTTGATTGCTGATAGGACTGATACTTCTGAAAAACTAAACCACTCAAGATTATAATTACAATCAACCCTACGATGGTAAATGTTACTCCTTTCTTGGAAGTCTCTTGAGTACGGTTAGATAACGTTGGTACAGTCAATTTTTCATTAGGAGTGATTTCAGAAATCGGGCTTTCCCTTTTTAAGTCCAATCGAACAATATTAGTTGCTTTAAATTTTCCATGCTCTTCAACAATCAGAAATTTAAGCCTTTCCCCTAGTTTCGGTTCACCAGTCATTTTGGGAAAATCAGTAATATGAAAGAAAATATCTGATGTTCTTCCTTCTACCTGAATAAAACCAAAACCGCGCTCTGAATTGTATTTTTTAATTTTTCCCTCAAGAAACATTGCGTACGCTCTATTTTTTATATTGCTTCTATTCTAATAAAAAAAGAGGCTAAAAAGCCTCTTTTCTCATAATATTTAAGTGGATACCTAAATAAAGAAAGGATAAATGTTATGTATTTAGCGACGGAAGTTTGACAATAATGCCGACGTAATCGAATTATTGTGCTCAGCAATTTTGGTTTTCTTGGTTTTGGCAGGATTCGGATCAAGACGTTCAATCTTGGTCGCTTTGTATTTCCCGTCATTTTCAACGACGATAAATTTCACTTTTTCATTTCTTTTCGGCTCAGCATCGGCTGGATACTCTGAAATATGAAAAAATACATCCCCTTCAGAAGTGCCAATAAAACCAAAGCCTTTGTCTGGATTATATTGTTTAACTTTGCCTTGATAGAATTCTTGCTTCATGACATTTATCCTATTTTCTCAATACGATGATGACAGTATATAAAAATAAAAAAGAGACTTTCAATCAATCCTCAAAACAGCTTCAGGATGAGATCAAGTCTCTTTTAAGAATGTGTCAAAAATTAGTCTTTTTGAACACTACCAAAGATTTTATCGCCTGCATCACCCAGACCAGGAACGATATAACCTTCTTCATTTAAACCTTGGTCAATCGATGCAGTATAAATGCGAACATCAGGATGTGCCGCTTCTACTTTAGCAACACCTTCTGGTGCAGCAACCAAGACCATAACACGAATATCTTTACAGCCACTTGCTTTCAATACATCAATCGCAGCAATGAGTGAATTACCCGTCGCAAGCATTGGATCAATGATCATAGCCAAACGATTGGCAACATCTGGCACTAACTTTTTATAGTAAGTACGAACTTCCAACGTTGCTTCATCACGCTCTAAACCCAAAACACTCACTTTCGCACTTGGGATCAGGCTCAGTACACCTTCCAACATCCCAATACCAGCACGCAAGATAGGTACAATTGTGATTTTCTTCCCTGCGATACGCTGAGTTGAGACTTTCCCTGCCCACCCATCAATTTCATGCTCAACAACAGGAAGATCCTTTGTTGCTTCATAAGTCAGTAACATCGTGACTTCTTGCGCTAATTCACGAAAATTCTTGGTACTGATGTCAGAACGACGTAGTAAACCAAGTTTATGGCGAATAAGCGGATGACGAATTTCTTGAATCGACACGAGTGAGTACCTAGGTAATGTTAATCTTTGTCTATTATAAAGCGTTTTTTTACTCGGCAATAAAAAAGCCCCCAATTTTGGAGGCTTTTTTGTACAAATCAGACGATTACTGTTGTTGAGACAACATAAAGTGCAATGGAGACATGATCTCAGCCTTCAATGCGAGGTTAATCATCGGATCTGGGTAGACACCCAATACGAATACAAGTAATGCAGCAGCAAGCACCATCAAGCCACCCACTTTAGTACCCCAGTGTGCATCAGCATCAATACGTGGTACATCTGGTGGTGTCATGTACATGACAACCATCACACGTAAGTAGTAATACAAACCGATACCACTACCCACCACGATCATTGCAGCTAGGAACCAGTGTTGTGTGGTTACCGCAGCCATCACCACAAGGAACTTACCAATAAAGCCTGCAGTTAATGGAATACCCGCTAAAGACAGCATCATTACAGTCAATGTTGCAGTCAAGATCGGACGGCGCCAGAACAAACCACGGTAGTCCGCAAGACTTTGTGCTTCATCAACGTTGTTATATGGGCTAGACATTAATGCAACTGCACCGAACGCACCGATTGTAGTGAGTACATAAGTAATCACATAAACCGTCACGCTACCGAGGCTTGCATAAGTCATGCTGATCAAAGCAATCAACAAATAACCAAAGTGTGCAATTGATGAATAACCCAAGATACGCTTCAAGTTAACTTGACGTACTGCAAGTAAGTTACCCACAACAATCGACAATACTGCAATGATGGTAATCACTGTCACAATTGACTCAATCAGGATCGCACCAGAAGTGAGTAAGTAACGGACAAATAAACCAATCGTTGCAACTTTCGCAGCCGTAGCCAAGAAGGTTGCCATTGGCGCTGGCGCACCAGCATACACATCTGGCGTCCATTTATGGAATGGCGCAAGTGAAAGTTTGAATGCAACAGCAAAGATAATTAAACCTAAGCCCAATAACACCATAGGTTGTTTGATTGCAGTAAACAATGCCTGAACAGAGTCATAGAATGACAATGAACCTGTATAAGCATAGATATACGCCATACCCATCAACAACATTGCAGACGCAGTCGCTGAAAGTACAAGGTATTTAATCCCCGCTTCCAAAGACTGGCTACGTTGATAGGTATACGCCAACATGCCGTACACAGGAATCGACATCAACTCTAAGCTGATGAAGAATGCTGCATAATGCGAACTTGCAACCAATAACATTGCACCTGCAACTGAACACAGCAACAAGATGTAAAGTTCTTCGCGGTTTTCCTTATAGGTCTCAATATACGCATGAGACAAGGTACAGCACGCCAAAGCAGCAATCAGGATCAGGAACTGATAGAGCATGGTAAATGGATCAACCATAAACATGCCCATCACGTTTACTGGCGCAAAGTGCCCAGTAAACATGGTGTATGCAATAAAGATTGCAGCAAGGTTTAAACCTACAACCGAAGTGGTCGCAATGAGGTTGTGATTACGTTTAATCGCAGTCAACAACATCACGACGATTGCGGTCAGTGCCACAATCATCACTGGAGCTAAAGGCATCAGCTCAGAAAAAGAAATTGTGAAGTTCATGGTTTATTGCATCTCCACATGTTCAAGTTGAGTTGCAGCCTGTTGAACAGTTTCAACAACTTCTTGTACTGGCATATAACTATTTACTAACCACTGCATGCTTGAATGTGACATATCCAAGAAGGTTTGTGGGTAAATACCTAACCAAACTAAGCCGATCACACAGATCATCAAAATGCTGACTTCACGTGCAGATAAATCTTTAAGCGGGCTGGTATAGTGCTGTTTTTGCTCTGGGTTTGGTTCACCAAACAATGCTTTGTGAATCAGGATCAGACCATAAAGACCAGCAAATACCAAGCTCACTGCTGCAATGATGGTGAAAGCTGGATAAGCTTTAAATGAACCCATAAGAATCAGGAATTCACCAATAAAGTTACCTAGACCTGGTACACCCACAAGTGCTGCAACAAAGAACATCAGGAAGAATGGCAAGTATTGAAGCTGACCACGAAGACCGCCCATTAAGCGTAAATCACGCGTGTGTACACGCTCATAAACCTGACCAGACATAATGAACAATGCAGCAGATGACAAGCCATGTGCCAACATCATGATCATGAGGCCTTGGAATGTCAGGATATTACCTGCGTAGATTGCAAGTAAGATGAAACCCATGTGCGAAATAGACGTATACGCAAGTAAGCGCTTCATATCTGTTTGCTGGTAAGCAAGGAAAGCACCGTAGAAAATACCAATCAAGCCCAGAATAATGGCGATATCAGCAAATTGTGCTGACGCTGCCGGGAAGAATGGAATTACGAAACGAAGCAAACCGTACGCAGCTGTCTTAATCAAGATACCCGCTAAATCCACAGAACCCGCTGTTGGTGCTTGCGCATGCGCATCAGGCAACCAGCCGTGTAATGGGAATACTGGTAATTTCACCGCAAAGCCGATGAAGAAACACAGCATGAATGCATAAGCAACTTCAGGTGGCAAGTGGTTCGCAACAGCCAATAAATAGTTGTAATCGAAACCGATCATGCCTGTCATCATGTATCCATAGACAACTAAGCCCAAGATACCGATCAACATGATCAAACCAGCGATTTGTGTATAGAGGAAGAATTTGGTTGCAGCGTAAACACGTGAACGACCATTCGAACCTTTATGACCCCATAACGCAATCAGGAAGTAGATTGGTACAAGCATCATCTCCCAGAAGAAGAAGAACAAGAATAAGTCAATCGCCAAGAATACACCGATCACCCCACCTAAACTCCAAAGTAAGTTTAAATGGAAGAAACCAACGTTCTTTTGAATCTCGCCCCATGAACAGCCCACTGCAAGTACACCGAGTAATGCGGTTAACAACACCATAAGAAGAGATAAACCATCCACCGCCAAGTGAATGCTAATACCTAAAGTCTGAATCCATGGAAGATGGAATTCAGCCGCCCAAGTCGGGACTTTACCGCCCAACTCGTAGCTATATGTACCACTTTGCCAAAGTGCAATGCCCAAACCAAAAGTAATGAGCATACCAATTAAGGCAATCCAACGCGGTAAGTGCTGGTCAAATTTATCAACCAACCAGCAAATAAAACCAGCAATGAAAGGAACTAAAATCAGTGCGGGTAAAATTAAATTGTTTTCCATTTTATTTCCCCACAACCTGAATCACGATCAAGATCATCAATAACACCACTACACCGAGTGACATGCTTGATGCGTATTCACGTAATGAACCTGTTTGACGCGAACTTGTAAAGCTATTACCGCCCTTCACAATTGCAGGGAGTACTAACCATAGACCATCAACTGGATCACGACCTAAAATTTTCGCAATCAATAAGTAAGGTTTTACAAATACGATGTCATACAAAGCATCAAAACCAAATGCAGTACGGCAAATATGCGCCAAACCTGAACCCAAAGAACTTTGAGCAAATGATTTAACTGCACCATACGCAAAGGCAAACAAGAAGATACCTACAGCCAGACCAACAAGGGCAACACCACTTGCTAAATGTTCAGCATGAGAAACGGCAGCTTCTAATGTTTCAGGAATCACAAAACTTGGAATATTTGCAGCCGTCAATAACTTGGCAACTGGTGCTTGTAAGAAGTAACCAATACCTGTTGACAGTGCAGCAAGAATCGCAAGCGGGCCCCAGTAAGTTACACCATGAATGGCATGTGCATGCGTTTTCTCTTCGCCGAAGAATACGACCCAGATTAAGCGGAATGTATAAATAGAGGTTAAGAATGCGCCCGCAACACCTACCCAGTACAAGGTATTGTAAAGCGGAAGGTTTGCAATGGTTGATTGAGCATATACCGCGCCCAAGATCGCATCTTTAGAGAAGAAGCCAACCGTTACGATTGGAAGTGCTGCCAATGCGCCACCACCGATCACGAAACACCAGAATACGAATGGAATCTTGTGACGTAATCCACCCATTTTGAAAATGTTTTGTTCGTGATGACATGCAAGAATTACGGCACCTGAAGAAAGGAACAATAACGCTTTAAAGAATGCGTGAGCAAGCATGTGGAATAAACCAGCTTGATACGCCTCAGCACCCACCGCCATAAACATATAACCGAGCTGACTCATGGTTGAGTAAGCCAAGATACGTTTGATATCGGTCTGAACCAATGCGGCAAAACCAGCGACAAGCAAGGTCACTGCACCTGTAATCGAGATGAACTGCATCACTTCTGGTGCCATTTCCATCACAGAGAACATACGGCAGCATAAGTACACACCCGCTGTAACCATTGTCGCAGCGTGGATCAATGCAGATACTGGTGTAGGACCAGCCATCGCATCTGCCAACCATGTTTGCAATGGGATTTGCGCAGATTTACCTGCTGCACCCAAGAACAACATCAATGCTGTCCAGATTGACAATGATGAGCTTTGCGTCATTACAGTTGCTGCATTTTCAACAATGTACTGAATATTCAAAGTACCAAACTGTTGATAAATCAGGAACAATGCGATGAGTAAGAATACGTCACCCACACGTGTTACCGTGAATGCCTTGATTGCTGCCCAACCATTTGCAGGATTTGAGTAGTAGAAACCAATCAAGAGATATGAACACAGACCTACGCCTTCCCAACCCAAGAATAATAACGCAAGGTTATCGCCCAATACCAACAACAACATGCTGGCAACGAACAGGTTGAAATAAGAGAAGAAACGCGCATAGCCTTCTTCACCACGCATATACCATGATGCGAAAATGTGAATCAGGAAGCCAACACCAGTGACCATACCTGTCATCAATAATGACAAGCCGTCTAAATGTAAGCTAATGCCCGGCTCAAAACCGCCAACACTGAACCACGTCCATAAGTGCTGAACAAAAACGGTTTGACCGCTGCTGGTAAATGCAAGACCAGCAATTAAAGCAAATAACGCAGATAAACCGACTGAACCGACACCAATAATGGCAGCTACATTTTCAGAAAGTTTGTCACGCCCTGCCGCTAAAAGGATAAAACCAATGAGCGGGAATAAAACGGTTAAATATAATGTACTCATCCGCGCATCTCACTAGCAGCATCCACATCCAGATGATGGAAGCGATGATAAAACTGAAGGACGATCGCAAGACCGATACATGCCTCTGCTGCAGCAAGGGTCAGAATCAGGATGAACATGACTTGTCCATCTGGCTGTGCCCAAACACTACCTGCCAAGACGAATGCCAACGCAGCAGCATTCATCATGATTTCAAGGCTCATTAGCATAAATAATAGGTTGCGTCGCACCATCACACCGTAAAAACCGAGTGCAAAAAGGATGGTTGCAACGATCAAACCATGTTCTAAAGGGATGTGTCCCATTATTCTTTATCCTCTTCTGCACCTGGTTCACGTTTGCCTAAGTGGAATGCTGCAACAAGTGCTGCAAGCAATAACATCGCGGCAACTTCTACCAATAATAGATAGTGAGTAAATAGTGCTTGACCGACTGCTTTAGGGCCAACAACTTCTGTACCCATTGGCGCAGAAATTGTGGTGTATTCACCGCCTAACATCCACACAAGGATTAAGCCCAACAAGAAGCTCATGAGTGCAGGATATGCCCATGCATCCGAGGTCAACCATTTGCTTTCCTGTTCGATCGTATCCTGGCCAAGATTCAACATCATGACAACGAAGACGAACAAGACCATGATTGCACCCGCATAAACGATGATCTCAAGCGCACCAGCAAATGGCGCACCTACGATCATGAAAATGCCTGCAACAGCAAGAAGAGAAACGATCAAACTTAATAATGCATGCACAGGATTGGTGTTGGTCACAACACGTACTGTCGAAACAATGGCCACGAGTGCCATCAAATAAAATGGCCACATCATGGTAATAAGCTCCGTACATCAACTGGTGCACTTTCTTTTTGTGCTTGACCTTTTTCTTTACCGCTTACTGCCATACCAGTGACACGGTAGAAGTTGTAGTCAGGATATTTACCTGGTCCAGAGATGAGTAAGTTTTCTTTCTCATACACCAAGTCTTGACGTACATATTCACCAAGTTCGAAATCTGGTGTCATTTGAATCGCAGTGGTCGGGCAAGCTTCTTCACACATACCGCAGAAAATGCAGCGTGAGAAGTTAATACGGAAAAATTCTGGATACCAACGTCCATCTTCTTTTTCCGCTTTCTGTAATGAAATACAGCCAACAGGACAAGCAACCGCACAAAGGTTACATGCCACACAACGCTCTTCACCATCTGGGTCACGTGTTAACACGATACGACCACGATAGCGTGGAGGTGCAATTTGTTCACCTGGTACTTCTGGATATAAGATCGTGTCACGTTTACGTGTTACATGGCTGAACACCATCCATAACGAACGTACAATCGATCCAAAGCCAGCTAGAATTTTATACATTTTGTACTCCTTGCTGTCCTAGGCCTGATTCATCAGAATCACAGCACCAGTCACTAACAAGTTGACCAACGCCAATGGCAAACAAACTTTCCAACCAAAATTCATCACTTGGTCATAACGAGGACGCATTAACGAACCACGTGCCAAGACAAACATCATCACAAAGAATGCTGTTTTGATAATGAACCAGAATACTGGTGGAACAAATGGAATTTCTAAGTTAAATGGTGCAAGCCATCCGCCGAAGAATAAAGTCACGATCAATGCAGAGATTAAAACCACGTTGACGTATTCCGCAACGAAGAACATCCCCCACTTCATACCACCATATTCTACGTGGTAACCTTCGGCCAATTCTTGCTCTGCTTCTGGTTGGTCAAATGGATGACGATGCGTGACCGCAACACCAGCAACAACGAAGATCAGGAAGCCTAAGAATTGAGGAATGATGAACCACATATCACGTTGTGCTTCAACAATCTCACGCATGTTGAATGAGCCTGCAATCGCAACCACACCCATCAACGAGATACCCAAGAACACTTCATAAGAAATGGTTTGAGCAGCAGAACGAAGACCACCGAGTAATGAGTATTTGTTGTTAGATGCCCAACCACCAAATAACACTGCATAAACTGCGATACCCGCCATTGCCATAAAGAACAATAGGCCGATACTCATGTCTGCAACACCCAGTGTAGGGCTTACTGGAATAACCATAAACGAAAGTACCGCAGTTGCCATCGCAACTGCTGGTGCTAAACGGAAAGTCAACTTATCAGCAAACTTTGGTGTCCAGTCTTCTTTGAACATGATCTTGAGCATGTCGGCAACGATCTGGAACATACCGCCCGGACCAACACGGTTTGGACCGTAACGGTCTTGCCATAATGCCAAGAGACGACGCTCAATAAATGACATTAACGCAGCAACCAAAACCACCACCAGCAAGATCACAATGGCTTGAATCACTGAATAAGCGATTGGCCAGTTCTCAGCCCAAAGTGGCGTTTGACGTATAATTTCTTGATTCATGAATTACACTCCTACCGCCACAGAAACAGGCTCTGCCAATGAAACTGTTGGTGCCAGACCAATTGGATAACCGATATAACCTGTTGGTAAATATTCGATCACTTGTACAGGTAAGCTGATGCTGGTCTCGCCCGCTTTCACGGTAATACGTTGACCATCCTGAACATTTAAACGTGTCGCATCTTGCTCGCCCACAGCAAACATCGCTTCAGGAATACGAGATTCCATCGCAGGTGTTTTAATAGTGAATTCGCCAGAACCAAAAATATGGTGCATTGGCACAAGACGGAAGCTTTCAGGATTTACAACAACCGCTGACGGCGCGACATAGCTACGTGCAGGACGTTTTGCTAAACGATCGAATAAACGCACACCCGAATCACCACCTTTTAAGTGACCGCCCACTTCATCTTGGTATTTGTTCCAAGCTTGTGGTGAGTTCCAGCCCGCAGACCATGCGAAAGGTACCAGTGAAGATGCTGTCTGATTACCCACATAACCTTCCATTGAGAATGTTAATGCCGAATCAGGATCAGTCGGTTGTTTAGGCTCATGAATCGATAACGGCGCACGCATTGCAGTACGGCCAGAGTAACGACGTGGTTCACGCGCAATCTTCAAACCGTGAATACGATAACCCGCATCAGGTGCAACATCTTGAATCGCTTCAAGCACAGGAACATTCTTCACGATGTCATCAATTACATCATCAAGTAAAGTCCAGTCCACTGCTTTGCCTTTAAGACCTGTCTCAATGGCATGTAACCAGCGCCAAGATTCTTTGATCGCATATTCAGGCTTGTAATAGCTTGGGTCATACACTTGATAGAAACGTTGTGCACGGCCTTCTTGGCTCACCACAGTACCATCACCCTCAGCAAAACTTGCTGCTGAAAGTACGATATCTGCAAGTTTCAAGGTTTCAGTTTCGCTATGATCGAGTACGATCACAGTTTCAGCCTTGTCAAATGCAGCTTTCACTTGCGCCACTGGTAAACGACGAGTCAAGTCATTCTCAATGACAACAACAGCATCATAATCTTGTGCAAATGCTTGTTCTAAACTTAAACCACCAAACAATGCCAAGCCCATTGAGTTCACTTCAGGAACAGTCAATGACAAACCAGCATGTTCACCGAGGTTTTGCGCAACTTGAGCTGCAGCTTCCATGATTGCAGGATCTTGTAAGCTGGTACCAGAAATAATCAATGGCTTTTTAGCAGCTTTCAAGGTATCCGCAATGGTTTGCGCAAATGCTTTTGCATCATCAGCTAAACCAGAAAGTGCTTCGCCTTTAACAGCAGCAGCAACCGCGAAACCTAAACGTGCGATGTCATTTGGAGACGCAACCACTTCACCTGTTGCAACATCCGCTAAACGGGTTTGCGTTGCAGCAAGGATATAAATTGGTGATTTTGCATCTTGACCAATACGTTGAACAGGTTCAGCTAACCAGTCTGGTGTACGTGTTGCAGCAGCCATTTCTTTGGCTTTATTTTTCGCAGCTTGGCGAACAGATAAAGCCATACGTGGCGCAGTTTGAGTTAAGTCTTCACCCAAGATCAACACGGCATCATAGCTTTCAATTTCACGCATGTTCGGGTTATAGATGCCCTGTGTTTGCATGATTGATGCAGCTAACTCAACTAGGTTTTGGTCTTTTTGAGACATACCTGTTGAATAGTTGTCTTGTCCAACCAGTTCACGCAGTGCGTAGTTTGACTCCAAGCTTGCGCGTGGTGAACCAATACCTAACACTTTCTTGCCTTGAAGTTGAGCAATCACCTGATCAAGTGCCTGATCCACACTCACCGTCGCAACAGTTTCGCCATTGCGGAACTGCGGTTGACGCGGACGATCTTCACGGTTCACATAGCCTGTACCAAAACGACCTTTATCACAAAGGAAGTATTGGTTGACTGAGCCGTTGAAACGGTTTTCAACACGACGGATTTCGCCATAACGCTCACCCGGAGAGATGTTACAACCAGAAGAACAGCCGAAGCATACGCTTGGCGCATACTGCATGTCCCATTTACGATTATAACGTGCTGAATGCGTCTTATCCGTGAATACACCTGTTGGGCAGACTTCAGTCAGGTTACCCGAGAATTCAGATTCTAAAGTGCCTGATTCTGGACGACCGAAATACACACGTGAAGCATTGGCATAAACACCAAAGTCAGTACCGCCAGCATAATCTTTGTAGTAACGCACACAACGGTAGCAAGCGATACAACGGTTCATCTCATGCGCAATAAACGAACCTAACTCTTGGTTATAGTGAGTACGTTTGGTAAAGCGATAGCGACGACGATCGTGCTGAGTCATCACCGTCATATCTTGTAAATGACAATGACCACCTTCTTCACAGACTGGACAGTCGTGTGGGTGGTTCGTCATCAAGAATTCAACGATCGACGCACGGAAATCCGTTGCTTCTTTGTCTTCAATCGAGATATAGGTATTGTCGGTCGCAGGTGTCATACATGACATCACCAAGCGTCCACGTGTGTCCTCAGGATTCGCATACTGAGTCACCGCACATTGACGACAAGAACCAACAGAACCTAAGGATGGGTGCCAACAAAAATACGGGATGTCGATGCCAAGGCTGAGACATGCTTGTAGCAAGTTTTCTGAGCCGTTGACTTCATACGATTTTCCATCGACATGAATTGTAGCCATAGTCGAATTCCTTAAGCTTGTTCTACGTCTAGAGCTGGAGCATGGGTTTTAACCTTTGCTTCAAACTCGCTACGGAAATATTTAAGTGCGCCCATAAGCGGCTCCATCGCACCTGGTGCGTGAGCACAGAAAGTTTTACCAATCCATAATTTACGAGTAAGCTCTTGTAAATGGTCGATATCTTCTTTCTTACCTTCGCCTGTTTCCAGTGCTTTAAGCGCTTTAACTGCCCAAGGTAAACCATCACGGCATGGCGTACAGAAACCACATGATTCACGCGCAAAGAATTCTTCTAAATTACGTGTAGCAGAGACCATACATTGAGTTTCATCGACCACCATCAACAGACACGTACCTAAACGTGAACCTGCTTTCATGATGCTTTCAGAATCCATTGGTAGGTCAATGTGTTCAGCTGCCAAGAAGTCAGTTGATGCACCACCTGGCAACCAGGCTTTTAAGGTCAAACCATCACGCATACCACCCGCATGTTCTTCAATCACTTCACGCGCAGTTGTACCGAATGGAAGTTCCCAAAGGCCAGGGAATTTGACTTTACCTGATGCACCATAAATCTTGGTGCCTGGATCTTTCGACTTACCTGCTGAAAGGTTGATATACCACTCAGGACCACGCAACATGATTGCTGGCAAGTTATTGTAGGTCTCAACGTTGTTTACAATCGTTGGACGACCCCATGCACCTGCAACTTGCGGGAATGGCGGCTTAGTACGCGGATTGGCACGACGGCCTTCAAGCGAGTTAATCAATGCAGTTTCTTCACCGCAAATATAACGGCCTGCACCAGTATGAACGTGTAAATCAAAGTTCCAGCCAGTTCCGAGGATATTTTCGCCTAGGTAACCTTTAGCACGGATTTGCTCTAATGCTTCATTTAAGTATTGAGCTGCTTCGATATATTCGCCACGGATGAAGATATAACCTTGAGTTGCCTCTAGGGTATAACCTGCAATCAACATACCTTCGATCAATTGATGTGGAAGTTTTTCCATCAACAAACGGTCTTTAAAGGTGCCCGGTTCCATTTCATCGGCATTACAGATCAAATAGCGAGGGCCGCCATCATTTGGCGCCATCAATGACCATTTGATCCCTGCTGGGAAACCTGCACCACCACGACCTTTTACCGTCGCAGCTTTAATGACTTCAAGTACATCTTTTGGTGGCATGCTGAGTGCTTTTTTAAAGCCTGCATAGCCTTCTAGTGTTTCATACTCGTCAGCATTACGTACTGCATCTTGTTTGCTCAAACGCCAAGTCAGCGGATGAGTTTCTGGATTACCGTCGCCATAAATTGGTTTTGGTTCAGTATTCATACATACTTCTCCAATAACTGTTTAACTGATGACACATCCACTAAACCGTGGGTATCTTCATCAATCATTAAGGTTGGCCCTTTATCGCAGTTGCCTAGACAGCAAATTGGGAGCAAGGTAAAACGACCATCTGCTGTGGTTTGTCCATACTGGATTCCCAACTCGCGCTGGAACGCTTCTGCCAAAGTTTCTGCACCCATCAAGAAGCATGCAATCGAGTCACACAATAAAATCACGTGACGGCCAACAGGTTGACGGTAGATACGGTTATAGAACGTTGCTACGCCTTCCAGATCTGCCACACTCATGCTGAGCAATTGTGCAATCGCATTCATTTGTGCGTCATCTACCCAGCCATTACGGCGCTGTACACACTTCAACGCATCCAGAGAGGCTGCACGTGGGTATGGGTAATGACCAATGTGATGTTCAATCTCATGAATTTCGTCAGCAGTCAAAATCCCTTCAACATTCACACGTGGTTTTTTATCAGTCAAAATCATCATAATCGTTTACCCCTAGCGATCCACGTCAGCCATAACCACGTCAATGGTCGCCAAATAAATGATCAAGTCAGAAACCAGACTGCCGTTAATCACCGATGGCATTTGCTGTAAATGCGTGAACGTTGGCGTACGAATACGCGTACGATAACTCATGGTTGACTTATCTGAAGTGAGGTAATACGTACTCGCACCCTTCACAACTTCAGTCATAAATGAAGACTCGCCTGCTGGCATTACAGGACCCCAAGATACGCTCAAGAAGTGCGTAATCAAGGTTTCAATATCTTGTAACGTCTTGTCTTTTGGTGGTGGAACAGCCAATGGATGATCCGCTTTATATGGACCAGATGGCATGTTATCCAAGCACTGTTGAATAATTTTCAATGATTCAGTGATTTCACGGAAGTGAACCAAGACACGTGCGTATGCATCGCCTTCATATTCCACAGGAATATCAAAGTCGAAGTTTTCATAACCACTGTATGGACGATATTTACGAACATCAAAATCAATACCAGTCGCACGTAAACCTGTACCCGTTACACCCCAAGCCAACGCAGATTTAGCATCGTATTGCGCAACGTTGCGGGTACGACCAATAAATACCGAGTTTTTAAGTGCAGCAGTGTAGTACTCGTTCAAACGCTTCGGCATCCACTCGAGCAATTCTTTAACAAGTTTTTGCCAGTTGTTTGGAAGGTCGTGTGCTGTACCACCGATACGGAACCATGCTGGGTGCATACGGTAACCCGTAATCGCTTCAACGATGTCATAGACTTTTTGACGGTCTGCGAACATATAGAATACTGGTGTCATACCACCCGCATCCTGAATCGCTGTACCACAGAACAACAAGTGGTTATTGATACGGAATAATTCGTTCAACATGACACGAATGACTTGTGCACGCTCAGGGACTTTAATCCCTGCCATTTGCTCAACAGCCATCACGTATGGCATGTTTTGCGCACAACCACCCAAGTAGTCAACACGATCCGTATAAGGAATGAATGAATGCCATGTTTGACGTTCAGCCATCTTTTCCACACCACGGTGGTGATAACCGATATCAGGTACACAGTCTTTGACTTCTTCGCCATCTAACTGTAACACTACACGGAACGCACCGTGTGCAGATGGATGGTTAGGACCCAAGTTCAGGAACATGAAGTCTTCGTCATCATTACCGCGTTTTAGGCCCCAGTCTTCTGGTACAAAGCGTAAGTGTTCTTGTTCGAAATCTTGCTTTGCCTGGTCTTGCATGTACGGCGTATATTCTGTCGCACGCGCAGAATATTCTTTACGTAACGGATGACCTTCCCAATAAGTTGGTAACAAGATACGACGGAGCATTGGATGCCCTGCGAAATCGATACCGAACATATCGTAAGCTTCACGCTCGTACCAGTTGGCATTTGGCCAAATATTGGTTGCCGTTGGAATGCTTAAATCATTTTCATTCAAGGCAACTTTGATACGGATGTCACTGTTACGCTCAAGCGATAACAAATGATAGAACACGGTGAAGTCAGATGCTGGCAAACCATCGCGGTGAACACGTAAACGCTCATCTACCGCTGACAAGTCAAACAGCATGACATAAGGACGTTCCACTTTACGGAGGAACATGAGGACTTCTTGCACGCGTGCGCGCTCAACCCAGACTGTTGGAAACTCTTCAAAAGTCGCCTGCACGTAAAAGTTCTCACCAAATTTGGTTTTGAGCTCTTCTACGATTGCAAATGCTGGGCGTGAATCAACTGGTGTTGATTCTGGCATAGCAATGTCAGTTTCAGCCATTGGCTTGGCTTCCTATTTAATACAAATTCTGGCAATTTTTCCGATGACCATATCCATCACGGGATACGTCAAAAACTCATCGTTAAAATTATTTAATATCATCCATAGAGCGTAAGTTTTTCACCGCAATACGTTCAGCATTTTTACGGTCACGTTCTGGCATCATCTTTGGCTTATACACAGGCTGAAGATCATCACCAATAACCGCTGAAAGTGGACGGCGCTCTAGTTGAATTTGGTCTTGAAGTAACATTAATGCTTGAATCAATGCTTCTGGACGAGGAGGACAACCTGGGATGTACACATCAACAGGAATAATTTTGTCTACACCTTGAACCACGGAATAGATGTCGTACATACCACCAGAGTTAGCACAAGCACCCATTGAGATGACCCATTTAGGCTCAAGCATTTGTTCATACAAACGTTGAATTACAGGTGCCATTTTGACAAAGCAGGTCCCTGCAACAATCATTAAGTCTGCCTGACGCGGTGAAGCACGAATAACCTCGGCACCAAAACGTGACAAGTCATGAACGCCGGTTAATGTGGTTGCATATTCAACGTAGCAGCATGAAGTACCAAAGTTAAATGGCCACAAAGAGTTTTTACGCCCCCAGTTCACTGCTGTATGCAACACATCTTCAAGACGTGTCATCATCACACTTTTATTAACTTCTTCCTCAAGGGGATCAGTGACAATTTGACGATCTTGTAATGGATATTGATCGGCATCCGGATTCGCACGGGTTAAAGTATATTTCATCCCGACTTACTCCTGTTCAGATGTTGAGGTAGTCGGTGTTTTAGATTTAACACGACCAGAAGACTGTGCTGGAATATGACCAGTAGGATCGACAACCAACTCTTCAATGTTATTGAATCGGGTAATGTCAGCAATGTTCATATTTGGCGAACCGATATTAGTTTTAACACCAGCAGCTTTACGGCGATCAGAAGGAGCCCAGTTGAGTGCGCCTGTTGAAAGTTCGTAAATCAAACCAATTAATAAAACTAGAATAAAGACTGCGGCAGTTGCAAAACCAACCCAACCAACTTCACGAACTGAAGTTGACCAAGCGTAGAGATAGAGGGCTTCCAGATCGAAAACCACAAAGAAAATTGCAACTAAATAGAACTTGGCAGACAAGCGGATACGAGCACCGCCCGCACCAACTACACCTGACTCAAACTGCTCTTGCTTCGCACGTCCCCATGCTTTACCCCCTAGGAGTAAGGGAACAGTGAGCATAAAAACGCAAAGAAATGTAACGCCGATCACGAAGGCAATAATTGCCCAATCGTATGGAGTAATGGCACTCATGCGGGGATAACTCCTGGCAGGCCTATTTTTAACAAAGAATGTATGTATTGGCCTTCAAATACACCAAACACAAAATTAATCCCGCCAATTGTACCTGATTTCTAATTTCTCATGCTAGTTGAAGCGCTTTAGTCTTTCGGATGATTTTGTCCATAAAGTTACTGATATATACAAGATCATGGTTAATTCACCCCTAGAAATCGAATTATCTAATCAAAGACTCTATATTGATCATTTTTTTCTTTATTAGTGCATCAAAAACATTCATCATTTCTGCGTAATGTTCCTAAATATGGCAGCACGAACTAAATCATTGCATTGATACAAATTTGTGCTGAAAATTTAAACAAAATTTATTCATCTCCCCCTCTATATTTGTATTTATCCAGCGGAGAATCCCTATTCTATTAAACAATGATTTAAACAGGCAGATGAAGCAATTTATCCGACTAAAAGACCACACTGAAATCAAGTTGTCATTTCGACATAATATGTTGCAATTCAGCTAAATACTTTAATTATCTTTATACACAGCTCGAGCAATAGATCGTTATTCTAATAGAAGCAAAGAAGGAGAAAAACATGCATCTAGAATACACACACGACTCGGATTATTTCTTTTTTTCACAACTACTCATGCGTCACATAGAAAGTTATGTTCGAAAACATCCAGATGCTGATAATGCAATTTTTGATTTAAGAGATATCTACGAAGTATTTAGAGAGGACTTTGCCGCAACCACAACCAATTTAGAAAGTATTCTTAATATTGCAGACAGTTATAAAGTCGAAACCTTAAATGGAGATCAGGCACTGATCCAAGGCTATAAAATCGATATTAAAAACAATTCCCTACTGATTGATTTCAATGCTGACGCATTACATGCGCTGCGCTCAGGCAAACCATTGATCGAACCAGATCCTTCGGTTCATGAGTAAAATTAGATGAATTGATTTAAAAGTTTTTATTTCAATTGAGCCAAGGTGTTTATCACTTTGGCTTTTTTATGGGCTTTAAAACAAAAAAGGAATGGTACTCGCCACTCCTTTTTCTTTGATTATTTCTTTAAGACTTGCTTATATCTTTTTGCAGGCCAAGTCATGATAAAACGTGCACCGCCCAGATTTGGACTCTGATCAACCTGAATGGTACCACCAAACCAGTAAGCAATACGGCTGACAATCGACAAACCAAGTCCATAACCACCTGAAGCACGAGTACGACTATCATCCAGACGCGCAAAGGCTTCAAAGATACGGGCGCGCTCCTGCTCAGGAATCCCTGGCCCATCATCTTCAACGCAGACATAGGCATTGCCATCAGCACGGATACCACCACTAATACGCACCTTATGGTCACAGTAGCGCACTGCATTTCCAACCAGATTCTGTACCACACGGTGTAGATAGCGACGCTCTGCATCGACCTGCAACGCCATTGGTGGTGCAATCAACTCGATTTCTTTTTGTGTCTTCAGCGCTTCCGTTTCCATTGCCACTTGGTCTAGAACTTCAACCAGTACAATTTCTTCAAAATCGAGAGATGGTGTGCCCTGCTCCAGTTTGGCATAGGTCATGATTTCATCAATCAGGGTATTGAGTGCTTCAATATCCTTATCAATCATATCGACTTGCTGAATACGATAATTATAGTCATCTTCCTCTGCCAACATTTCCATCCCAAAACGGATTCGCGCGACAGGGGTTCTGAGTTCATGTGATACCGCACGCATCAATTCACGCTGTGCTTCAATCAAACGCTGAATATGATCCGACATATTGTTATAACTTGATGCCAGATTCGCCATCTCATCGGTTCCTTCAATCGGAACACGTAAAGACAAATCACCAGACTTCATCTTGTTCAAGGCATAACGCACCTGACGGATTTTACGTTCAAGCGGCAGAATCAAACCATAGACACCCAAACTCAGCAAGAATAGGCTAAATAAGGTAATCCCTGCTGAAAGCTGGAATGGCATCCAGTTAAACATCGGCACTGGGCCTAGGATCAGCACTTGTGCAGGATGGTTTGGCATTGGAGACACAATCGAAATGGTCGTGCCACGGACTGTTGCACTATCTTTATAAAGCAAGATACTTTGATCTTGGCGTAAACGACCAATTTGCTCAGAATCCAGATTAATATCTTTAATATCCGCAATTTCAATCGGATAATAGAAATGCTTTTTAATTCGGTCTAAATATTCGCGCTCTTGGCCTGGATAGAAAATCAAATAATCCAGTACAAAAATCGGCAGCGCCTTCATCTGGCGTTCGCCAATTTTATCCACTTTGATATAGAGAAAATGCTTGGGATCGTCTTTTAGACCGATAATGATATAGCCAATTCCATTATTGGCATCATAACGAACCACCGACTTTTGCTCGGCAATGCGCTTTTTCTCGGTACGCGATAACTCTACCCGTTCCGCATCCACATAGTAGATTGGTAATTCCAGCAAATCAGACGCATCGGAAATCCAGTCGAGTTTCTGTTGTTTTTCTGGCTGGCGAGATACCCCCTCACTAATGACATAGGAAATGCCATCGGTCAGAGATTCACGATATTCTTGTGCCCGTTGGTAGTTGATAATCTGCACCAGCAAATAACAAAATGCGGCAACCACAACAACCAAAACCACCAAGCCAGCATAAATACGCAAGAATATGCTGTTTTTCAGTACTCGACTTACCATAAGCTAAATAATTCCAAGCTCATTAAAACCCCTCTTGAGCAGCCTGCTACGCAAGTCCTTAGCAGAAAGGAAAGAATCCCCCTTAAAGAAGGAGGATTCCAGGGATTTAGATCCCGTTGGTTTCTTTAACGAAGAGATAACCTTTACTACGTACTGTTTTAATACGTTTTGGATTTTCTGGATCATCACCGATTTTTGGACGGATACGCGAGATACGTACGTCAATCGAACGGTCTTGACCATCGTATTCGATACCGCGTAAACGTTCGAAGATATCTTCACGAGACAAGATACGGCCCGCATTTGAAGCAAGTAACCATAACAAGTCATATTCAGCGCTGGTGAAATCAACCAGATCACCATTTAAAGTCACTGAACGACCGCCGTTATCAATCACAAGATCATCAAACTCGATACGTTGTGCAACTTCGTCTTCAACCGTCTTATCGGTACGACGTAATAAGGCACGAATACGCGCTAACAGCACGCGTGGCTGAACAGGCTTGGCAACATAGTCATCTGCACCCATTTCCAGACCCAGTACCTGATCCATATCTTCGGTACGCGCAGTTAACATCAAGATGGGTTGATGATAATGCGGACGAACTTCACGACAAACGGTCAGGCCATCTGCACCAGGTAACATCACATCGAGAACCACTAAATCTGGCTGCTCGCTGATAATACGACGAATGGCGCGATTACCATCAGTTTCAACACCAACTTCTAAACCGTTACGAATCAAATACTCTTGTGTTAAACGTGCTAAACGCTCGTCATCTTCAACAATCAAAATCTTCGGTAACTTTTCTTCTTGGCTCATTTGTTGCCCCTAAAATCTGAGTGAATCTGTCTATGAAATCTGACAGATACATTGGTTTATGAATTGCAATATACACACGTTTACATTGTAAACAAGTAGCCGTTCACCAAACTGATACACGCTTACCCTGTTTTGTTATCTTTTTATTAAAATTATGAATTTTAATATATTTTTCAGAATTGTAAGCGTTTTTTCTTCAGGATGGATGTTTAGTATAGATTTTGTGCCAATGTTAAACAATTTGTTTCTTTCTTCGCCTATAACAATTTAAGTGTCTGTTTTTTGACTTATCCACAGAGTTATCTATAAGCCTTTTTTAATGGCTTTGTTATGCTATGTCCCTGTGAATTCAGCAGTTAAGACATGAAAAAAAAATTAGTAAAATGTCAAGGATTGATCTAGTACTAAAAATCCCGTATCTTGTGTTGAAAATAAACTTTAACCACTAAGTATTGTGTTTATCCCTCAAACATCGTGGCATGCTTTTTGCTCGATTCAAACGGTCAATGAACATAAAAATAGATGATAATGGAGCTATGCTGACATGAGCATCATCACTTCTACTCCTGGCCAACTTCAGGTCATTAAGCGCACCGGTGAGATTGCGCCATTTAATGCCGAGAAAATTTCTGTTGCGATTGGGAAAGCATTTCTAGCTGTTGAAGGTCAACAAGGTACTGACTCTAGTCGTATCCATGACCGCATCACCCAACTTACAGAAATGGTTATGAACACATTTAACCGTCGTTTACCTTCTGGTGGCACGATCCATATCGAAGAAATTCAGGATCAGGTTGAATTGGCCCTGATGCGTACTGGCGAGCAAAAAGTTGCTCGTGCGTATGTGATCTATCGTGACCAACGCGCAAGTGCCCGTCAGCAAACTGGTGCGAACCACCACCCTACTCTTCAGATCACCGACAGCAATGGCCAGCTCCAGCCATTAGATCTTGATGCGTTGACTGCAACCATCCAGACGGCAAGCGAAGGTTTGGAAGGTATTGATGTTCAAGCGATCGTTGATGAGACCGTTAAAAACTTATATAACGGCGTAAAAGAAAGCGATATCGCGACGACCATGATGATGGCGACCCGTACGCGTATCGAACAAGAGCCAAACTATACTTATGTGACTGCACGTTTATTATCAAATGAATTGGTGAGCACAGGTCTTGAATTCTTAGGTCTACCTTCAGATACACCAGAAGGCAATGCTTTAGAAACCTTCTTGAAGAAAGGTATTGAGCTTGATCTTCTTTCTGCTGACCTGCTTGACTTTGACCTTGAAAAATTGGCAGCTGCAATCAAGCCAGAGCGCTCAAACCAGTTTACCTATTTAGGTCTACAAACTTTATTTGACCGTTACTTCATTCACTCGAATGGCGTACGTTTCGAATTACCACAATTATTCTTTATGCGTGTATCGATGGGTCTTGCACTCAACGAAGAACATAAAGAAGACCGCGCAATCGAATTCTATGACTTATTGTCTAGCTTCGATTACATGGCGTCTACACCAACCCTGTTTAACTCAGGTACGTTACGTCCACAGTTATCAAGCTGTTACTTAACCACGATTGGTGATGACCTGTATGACATTTATGGTGCAATGCGTGACAACGCGATGCTGTCAAAATGGGCTGGCGGTTTAGGTAATGACTGGACACCTGTACGTGCATTAAACTCTTATATCAAAGGCACCAACGGTAAATCACAAGGTGTTGTACCATTCCTTAAAGTTGCGAATGATACAGCGGTTGCGGTTAACCAAGGTGGTAAGCGTAAAGGTGCAGTCTGTGCGTACCTCGAAACTTGGCACTTAGATGTTGAAGAATTCCTAGAGCTACGTAAAAACACAGGTGATGACCGTCGTCGTACCCATGACATGAACACTGCAAACTGGGTTCCTGACCTATTCATGCAACGTGTATTTGAAGATGCGGAATGGACACTGTTCACCCCTTCTGAAACACCAGACCTGCATGACTTAACAGGTGCTGAATTTGCTGAGCGTTATGCACACTACGAAGCGGTAGCAAAAGAACAAAACATGCTACACAAGAAAGTACGTGCGAAAGACTTATGGCGCAAAATGCTTTCGATGTTATTCGAAACAGGTCATCCGTGGATCACGTTCAAAGATGTATGTAACTTACGTTCACCACAACAACACGTGGGCGTGGTTCACTCATCTAACTTATGTACAGAAATCACCTTAAATACAAACCAAGACGAAATCGCGGTATGTAACTTAGGTTCGATCAACCTTGTACAACACGTTCAAGGTGGTGTGTTAGACCGTGAGAAGCTTGCTCGTACAGTAAAAACTGCGGTGCGCATGCTCGATAACGTAATCGACATCAACTACTACGCTGTTCCACAAGCGAAAAACTCAAACATGAAACACCGCCCTGTGGGTATGGGTATCATGGGCTTCCAAGATGCATTGTATGAAATGAATCTTGCTTACGGTTCTGACGCAGCAGTTGATTTTGCTGATGAATCAATGGAAGTGATCAGCTACTACGCAATCGAAACATCAAGCGACCTTGCAATCGAACGTGGCACTTACTCAACATTCAAAGGTTCATTGTGGGATCAAGGCATCCTACCAATCGACTCTTTAGAAATCGTTGCAAAATCACGTCCAGAACGCATGTTCGAAGTAGATCGCACTCAACGTTTAGACTGGGACACTTTACGTGCCAAAGTTCAAAAAGACGGTATGCGTAACTCAAATGTGATGGCGATTGCACCAACAGCAACCATTTCCAACATTTGTGGCGTGTCTCAATCAATTGAGCCGACATTCCAGAACTTGTATGTGAAATCTAACCTGTCTGGTGAATTTACTGTGATCAACCCTTACCTTGTTCGTGCGTTAAAAGAACGTGGTCTTTGGGATACAGTGATGGTAAACGACCTGAAACACTTTGAAGGTTCGGTTCAAAAGATTGCACGTATTCCTGACGAATTAAAAGCAATCTTCGCAACAGCGTTTGAAGTTGATACGCGCTGGATCGTAGATGCTGCATCACGTCGTCAAAAATGGATCGACCAAGCACAGTCATTGAACCTTTACATCGCTGGCGCGAATGGTAAGAAACTTGACATCACTTATAAGATGGCATGGTTACGTGGTCTTAAAACTACATATTACCTCCGAGCTTTAGGTGCGACCTCTGCTGAGAAATCAACGATTAATACTGGTGCACTCAATGCAGTAAAACCAGCATCGGTTGAAGCGCCAGTTGTTGCAGCAGCACCTGCGGCGGTTGCAGAGAAAAAACCAGAAACTCCAGTTGAAGAAGATGGTTTTACGACAGCAGCACCAGTACCAATGGCTTGTTCAATCGACAATCCAGACTGTGAAGCTTGTCAGTAATTAAATCCGCATACGCCCTTCTCACTCTAGAAGGGCCTTGCAAGATTTAAATCTATAGAGGCATAGATCATGTTCCATCTCAGTCATAATTATCAATTTGGTGTGATAGTCCTGATTTGTGCCTTTCTAGTGTTTTATATCCCCCTCGTTTACGCGTTTTTTAAAATACGTAGACAACAGCGTAATCAAAATAAGTCTTAGGGATTGTCAGTGCCCACTGGTCACTTATAAAAAATCAATCAATAAAACTTAATTTTGCTTACACAAATTGAGCGTATAGTAGGACATCTCCTTGCTTGAGATGTCTAAATAAAAGATATAAAGCAACGAAGAGAGAATGAATATGTCTATCCTTAGTTGGGACGATTTTGAAGATGATTCGCAAAAACCGACTGCACCTGAACACAAGTCTGCGCCCATCGACACGCAAAAAACGGTTAATACGCAAGTGGTATCTGATTCAGAGCAATCATCGCCGCGCGTGGCAGCTGCACAACCCGCTGGAACCAATTCCGTGCGATCAACAAATCCCACCGATTCGTTGGCACGAGCATCTGCTGCCTTAGAGCACTTGGATGCCGCACCTGGCTTGGAAGAGCTTGAGATGGGTGCACAGCGCGTTCAGGTTGATGATAAAGCCATGATCAACTGTCGCGCAGACTTGAACCAGCTTGTGCCATTCAAATACGAGTGGGCTTGGCAGAAGTACCTTGACGGGTGTGCAAACCACTGGATGCCGCAAGAAGTCAACATGAACCACGATATCGCACTTTGGAAGTCTGAAAATGGCTTAACCGAAGATGAGCGTACCATTATCATGCGTTCTTTAGGTTTCTTCTCGACTGCCGATTCATTGGTTGCAAACAACTTGGTATTGGCGATTTATCGTCACATTACCAACCCAGAATGCCGTCAATACATCTTACGTCAAGCATTTGAAGAAGCGATTCACACACATGCTTATCAATACTGTATCGAATCTTTGGGTATGGACGAAGGCGAAGTCTTCAACATGTACCGTGAGATTCCAAGTGTTGCACGTAAAGCATCATGGGGCTTGAAGTACACTCAATCTTTAAGTGATCCTACTTTCAACACAGGTACACCTGAAAACGACCAACGTTTACTTCGTAACTTGATCGCATTCTACTGTGTTCTTGAAGGGATCTTCTTCTACTGTGGCTTTACTCAAATCTTGAGTATGGGTCGTCGTAACAAGATGAATGGTGTTGCTGAGCAGTTCCAGTACATCTTGCGTGATGAGTCTATGCACTTGAACTTCGGTATCGACATGATCAACCAGATCAAGATCGAGAACCCACACTTGTGGACTGCTGAGTTCCAAGAAGAAGTGATTCAAATGATTCTTGAAGGCACTATGCTTGAGATCGAATATGCGCGTGACACCATGCCACGTGGTGTATTGGGTATGAACGCAAGCATGATGGAAGAATACTTGAAGTTCATCTGTAACCGTCGTTTAGCGCAGCTTGGTTTACCAGAGCAGTTTGCTGGTGTAACTAACCCGTTTGGCTGGATGTCTGAGATGATGGACTTGCGTAAAGAGAAGAACTTCTTTGAAACGCGTGTAACGGATTACCAAACTGGTGGTGCGTTAAGCTGGTAAGTTACATACAGTTCGTCACGCGACATATAAGTTGTCATTTGCGACACATAAAATGTCATTGCGCGACTCATAGTTTGTCATAAAAATACTCTATTACGATAATTCAAAGCAATTAGCGTAACCAAGGCTGATATTACTTCCGTATATCAGCCTTTTTATTAAAAATAATATTAGGGCGAACAAATTAAATGAAACTAGACACTTTAAGAATTAGCAACTTTCAATCATTTGGACAAGAACCAACTGAAATTACTTTTGAAGATATTAGCTATTTAATAGGACCAAATGGCTCTGGAAAAACATCCACCTTACAGGCGATTTCTAGATTATTTGGTTTCGATCCAAGCTTAAGAAGAATTTTGAAATCTGATTTCCATATTAATCAAAATGAGGAAACACCTCCCATTGAAAGAAATCTTTGGATTGAGGCAAATTTTTTATTTCCCGAATTACTAGATGATGAGGAACATTCAACAATTCCAGAATTTTTTAATCAAATGAGATTAGATGTAGGAGAAGAAATTCCGAGAATCCGCTATCGCTTAACAGCCTCAATGGGAATAAATGGTGATATCGAAGAAAATCTTTATTATATTTTAGATATTGATGAAAATAATGAACCTGTTACTAAAACATTAGTACCTCGTTCTGATCGAAATCAGATACAAGCTCACTATCTTCCCGCAAGACGTGATCCATCAAATCATATAGGTTTTGGTACAAATGCTTTGTTAGGCAGACTATTACGCTCAATAAATTGGGATAATGAAAGAGAAAACATAAATTCATTATCAGAGCAAATAAACTCCTGTATTACAGGCAACTCCTCCATCTCGTCTCTTTGTACAAAGTTAGATGAAAGTTGGAGTCACTTACATACTGGTAAATTCTTTACAAAGCCTCAACTCTCATTCGGTAATTCAGAAGTTGAAGCTTTGTTGAAACACATGTCTATTTCATTTTCACCAGGACATGGTGAAACAAGCATTGACTATTCCAGATTAAGTGATGGTCAAAAATCAATGCTATATCTCTCCTTAGTCTTATCTTCTATAACACTGAACCGAGATGTAATTTCTGGAGAAGAAACAGCATTCGATATAGACAAATTAAATCCGCCTGTATTCAGTATAATTCTAATAGAAGAACCTGAAAATAGTTTGTCTCCTCACTATTTAGGGAGAATAAGTAATGTACTTAAAAAATTATTAGGTAATGATACACAGGCTCTCATTGCAACACATGCCCCATCCATATTAAGACGCGTCGCTCCAGAGAAAATTAGATATTTACGTTTAAACTCGGAATCTCGTTCAACTAATATTAAAACTGTTACTCTACCTAAAAAAACTGATGAAGCACACAAATTTGTTCGAGAAGCTGTTCAAGCTTTCCCTGAGATTTACTTTGCACGTTTAGTTGTATTAGGTGAAGGAGATAGTGAAGAAATAGTATTACCTAAACTATTTGAAGCACTAGAGCTACCTGTTGATGAATCAGCAATATGCATTACACCTCTAGGGGGAAGACATGTTAATCATTTTTGGCGCTTATTATCGACACTAGAAATACCGTATGTAACATTACTTGATTTAGATGTTGGACGGTATCAAGCTGGCTGGGGAAGGATTAAATATGTTAATGATAAATTAAAAGAATTCGAACCAGAAAAAATATTACCGACTTCATGGACTATACCTAATTGGAAAGATGATACTTACCCCGTTCTCACATATCATTCTTACTGTTATGAGGGTGAAGAAATAAGCATCTTCCATGCACTTGAGGATAGAAATATATTTTTCTCTACACCTCTAGATTTAGATTTTTCAATGCTTTTAGCTTTTCCAGATGCTTACAACGTAGAAAAAGAGACTCCTAATGCAGAAACTATTAAATCTGTTCTAGGGAAAAGTCATTTTAATTCAGATCAATATTCTACTGAAGAACAGGAATTATTTGATACTTACCACTCTCATTTTAAAGTAGGGAGTAAACCAGCTGCTCATATTGATGGATTATCAAATATCAATGATGAAGACCTTAAATCCAATATGCCTCAAGCTTATATCAATTTAGCGCTTAAAGTGAAAGAGATATTGGAGAGTATTCCAGAATGATTAAACCTGATTTATGGATCCCTGCGAATAATTTAACTTTAGAGCCGAATGCATTAACCGCAGCAAAGGAACAGTACAGCTCACTTGCCCTAACCGCTGGACCAGGGGCTGGAAAAACCGAAATGTTAGCCCAAAAAGCTGATTTTCTATTACAAACTGGAGTATGCCCTTATCCTAAAAGAATATTGGCAATTTCATTTAAGACTGATGCAAGTAGTAATTTAAAGGAAAGAGTCAAGCTTAGATGTGGCTCAAATCTATCTCGACGCTTTGATAGTTTTACCTTTCATGCGTTTGCTAAACGAATAATTGATAAGTATCGAGTGTTATTGACAGACTTAGATGAATTGGAACCCAATTACTCAGTTGGAAAGGAGCGAGTACATAAAAAGCAAATTGATTTTGACTCTCTTGTACCTTTTGCACTACAAATTATTAATACCTCAAGTATTGTCCGAAAATCAATATTACAAACTTATTCAGATGTATTTTTAGATGAGTTTCAAGATTGTACAGATAAACAATATGAGCTAATTAAATCCATTTTTTACAACTCAAATATCAAGCTAACGGCTGTTGGTGATACTAAACAAAAAATCATGGGTTGGGCGGGTGCCTTAGAAGGTATATTTCTAAGTTTTACTGCTGATTTTAATGCGCAGCCATTGAACATGTATCGAAACTTTCGTTCAAAACCAAAACTATTACGCCTACAAAACGAAATTATTCGAAACTTAGATCCAGATTCTGTAATGGCAGAAGATTTAATTATTGGTAATGAAGGTTCCATTTTTCACGAGAGTTTCAGTAATAGTTCAGATGAAGCTGAATACTTATCAAATCTGATCCAACAGTGGATTGTAGATGAACATATTCCGCCATCCGAAATTGCCATATTAGTATCAAGACAAATTGAACATTATGCATTTGACCTAATGACTGCACTCAAAGCTAAAGAAATCCCCTTTAGAAATGAGCAAAGTATGCAGGATATTTCAACTGAGCCAGTTGCAAGGTTAATTATTAATTATTTACTATGTTTATATGGATCCAGAAATCCTACGTCATGGACAAAAGTAAATGAGTTATTATCACCCTTCGATATCGATGAACAGACACGTATTTCTACTCTTAGAGATTTTAATAATTTTTTTAAAGAACAAAAGAAAAAGTTGTTAACAGGAGACTACCAACAACCTATTGAATCTTGGTTTGATGCCGCTAAAGCCTTGTTAAAACATTTAGGTTCATCTACTTTAATAGCTTTATCACCAGAATATGAATCTCAATCTTATTTAATAGATGTTATTAAGCAACTAAAAATAATAATAAACGATTTTTTAAGCCAAGAAGCTGATCTATTAAAAGCTCTCAATTCTTTTGATCATGATGAAACAGTGAAACTTTTAACGATTCATAAGAGTAAAGGTCTCGAATTCCATTCAGTCATACTTTTAGGTATTGAAAATGAAACCTTTTGGGGACAATTAGAAAATGAAAGATGCGCTTTTTTTGTTGGTGTTTCTCGAGCCAAGGAAAGACTAATTCTTACAGAAAGTAGACAACGTCCTCTTAACTCGCCTCCGCGTGGATGGAGAACAAGCCGAAATCCGCACCATGAATTTTTCAGCTATCGAGTTGATTAATAAAATCCGTGATTTTTACATCTATTGAGTTAAGCCAATCGCATAACTCAATCACATCAAGTCGTCTTTCTAAGATTTCAACTTTGGAAACATACGACTGGGGCTTTTCCAGACGACGAGCAAGCTCAACCTGAGTCACATTTTTAGACTCACGAAGTTCTATAAGTTTCTTAATTAGGTCTTGATACCTAGGATCATGTATTGAGCGCATGGCTCAATATCAGTTACAATCAAAAATATCCCAAAACAGGATATTTAAGAATTAAAATGATGTTTAAAACTAAAAATTTACCAATAATACTATGTGTTATGACCTTGGCATCTTGTGCAACAAAATTTCAAGATATAGGTACATCTATATCTGTGAACCAAATGTTGACCAACGAATGGCATATAAAATCATATGACCTTTCGAAACCAGTCGTGATCGATAATGAATTTGAAATGAGAGTATCTACCTACTCATCCCCTTTTTTTATTCATCAACAATGGGTAGAGCAATTAGCATCACCTTATAAAAAGCTACATGGTCTATGCCGCAGACAAAATGGGCAATTTACTTATCTAGGTGATAATAATGCAGTAATGATAAATGCTGGTTTAGTAAAAAATGGGCAACCATTACCCCCACCAGACCAGTTAACAATTGAAGTACTTATACAGATCCGCAATTCTAAATGGATTGGTGACTATTCTTGTTCAAGTAGTACAGAGAACTGGAAGGCTTCTATCAAAGCAACAAACTGGAGAGCGAAAAATGATGGAACAAATGCTTGGCGTTATATAACACTTACAACAAAGATTGATAAAAGTTAATTATCCCAAATCAACACTTTACCCTATAACTTTATAGGGTAAAGTGTTGTTCCTAATGATCTTTGCGGATAAAAATCTCGTATAAGGAACCTTTAAAGCATAAAAACAAGATTAAAAGTTTGAAATTTATAAAATTTAATCAAAATATGAAGGTGTATCCGAAGCCTCTACCCGAGTTTTTGGTGAAATCTCTTTACTAGGAGTCACTTTTTTACTTGCTTCTAAAGCTTCAGACTTTTGCTTCATTTCCTCTGACCATAAGTTATCTCTATATGATCGCCAAAAAATCACAGCAGAGAGTCGAATATTTGGAGCTAAAAAGATGTAGTGTTTAAAAGTTTTATCAATATAATCAAATAGCTCAGGATGTATATTAAAGAACAGTGAGTCTTGGGCTATTTTCTCTGTCAATCCTACATATAGCTCTAAAGCAAGCTCTCGAAGTTTTTCTGATCCCAAATAAATTGACTCTTGGATCATTAATATTGCCACTACAAGACAGCCAATTGATCCTATTCTGGTTAGAGACTCAACAGCATATTCATTAAAAGGTTTTCTTTTTATAGGTGTCACTTTTAACCGACTGATAAGTTGAAACTTTACTTGTGGCTCTAATCTTTGAATTAATTCATTTATTTCATCTTGTGTACGATTAAATGAAGACAGAACGTCCCACAATACATGGTCAAATATTGCCTTAGAACCAGGTATTACGAAGTCAACCTCATCAAGGTACTCAGTTTTCGGAGCATGTTTCCCATTCTCATACCGATTCCATCTATTTAACTTTTCTAAGGGTTGAGTAGGTTTTCCCCTAACCATTGTCTCTACAGAAAAGGCTTTCTTGTTAGCCTGCTGTTTAGCATATTCAACCCAAACTATTGTTCTTAAAACTTCAATAAGATGCTTAGGTTTTCTTCCTTTTTTTCTAACTTCGATCATTTTATATTTGTCAACACTACATGAAATTAAAGCATTTCATGTAGTGTTGTAACATAACCTGATAGCTCTAATATAGAGTCTATGTGCAACTATTCGATACTAAATATGCAAACTAATCGGCAGTCAAAACTATTAATAGCTGAAATAAAAGAAAAATATGGGGAAATTATTGGCGGTTATGATTTAGCAAAGTTATTGGGCTACAAATCCACAGCCGCTTTTCGCCAAGCTATTTCTAGAAAGCAAATTCCGTTTTCAACATTTAATATAGAAAACCGTAAAGGCAAATTTGCCTATACAAATGACGTTATTTACTGGTTAGCAGACCTGGAAAGTAAAGGGGGTATTTAATATGGACTAGAAATAGATCTGAATTAAAAACGGACTCTAAAAAGAATCCGTTGGTGACTCTATATTTCGAAGAATATAAAGACGTGAGAATCAAAGTATCTTCTGTATTTAGTCACCAGTCAAGACTTGTTGCTGATTTTTAAGCGACAAAGAATTTCACTCATCTCTAAAAAATATTTTGGAGATGTCACAGAATGCTGGAGATACTTATATGTACCCTTTCCCACAACAAAAAAGGAATACTCTCACCAAATTCATTTGTGAGCAAATAGAAAAAGCTTTTCAGGCTGAACCCAACTTGGCATCAACACTTCATGGTCAACGTAGAATTTACCAAGGATGCTTTGGTCGTAGAACTTCCTTATTTCCTAGTACTAAATCTGGTGGAGCAATACCGCTTGAAAGTTTCCTAGAATTAGCAAATGCAATCTGTCTTGAACAAAGTTCCCAAGTAAAAAGCTTCCGTACACAGGCCTTAAAGATTCCCTTATCAGGAAATAATTTTTGCTATCCAGACTTTTTAGTACAAAACATAGATGGATCATTTGAAATCCATGAGGTGAAACCTTCTATTAAAGCTCTGACACAAGAAGAGCTACAAAAGTTTGAACAAGTCGCTGAAATACTTAACCAAATGGGTATTACATTTAAACTTATTGATCAATCTAGCTTACCAACCAAAAATCAGCTCCAAAAACTTTTATATCTTTATCAACGGGGACATAAACGAATTTGGACATCATTAGAAATTGATTTGGCTATCAGGGCACTACAAAGGCTTCCTCTTCAGAATATTGAAGCAGCTTATGAATCTCTTCAAGAATTGGGTTTACCTTGTGAGTTGGGGGATTACTTACTCTTTCATAAAAAGATCACCATAGATACAGAAGGAGGAATTTAAGATGCCGTCATCATTATTTATTCCTCAACCCAGCTTTCGCTTTATTTTTAGCAATCAAGAAGACTATGTTTTTGAGGTTACTACAGTTGCGTATGGAACAGTTCGCTATGCTGCCGTTATAGGAGGAAAATCCTTTACTTTATCGTCTGAATCATTTGAACAATATTATAAAAATGATGAAATCAAATGTATTTTTGCTCCTGAAAAACTAATCATCAATCCTGAGAAATGCAGTGAAATTCAACGTAAAGAACGATATGTAAAGTCGGCTCTGTATAAATTACACATGCCTACCGCCCAAGCTCCGTTAAAGGAGCTTATTAATGAAGTCGCAGCAGAGCTTGAGGATCAAACACCTCCTTCACCTAGAACTGTAGCCCGCTGGGTGAATAAATATCACAGTAGCTGTCATAACAATTTAAGTTTAAGTAATGGGCATAAAGGTAATCAATCGCTTCGATTCCCTCCAGAAATTTATCAAATCATGTCTCAAGGAATTAATGAAATTTATTTAAAGCCTGAGTATCGAACCAGTAAAGATGTCCATGCATATATGCTTGGTAAGTTGATTGAACAAGGAATATCAACAAAATATTTGCCCAGTAGAAGAACCATTCAACGTTACATAGACAAATTAGACCCTTATCTTGTTACTAAAATTAAAAAAGGAAGTCGCATAGCACGAAAAACGTTTCAAGCATCTGGTCAAAGTTGCCCTAGCCCCTTTGCACTCTACATGGTCGAAATCGATACGCATTATTTGGATATTATTGTGATTGACCCAATAACACATCAGGTATTAGGACGACCATACTTAGCTTGTGCGATCGATGTATATTCACGTGTGATCGTGGGTACCTACATTAGTATGTTTCCACCTAGTGCCATGACAACCTTAGCAGTTATCAAGGACATGATTACTCGTCCAAATCATGGATTACCTGGAGGCATAGCATCAATTATTATTCCAGATAATGGTGTCGAATTTAAAAATAGTGCCTTGGCAAGAGTTTGTGAACAATTAAAAATTACACTTACTCCATCCCAAATTGGCACGCCTAATAACAAACCTCATATCGAACGCTTTTTCTCGACATTGACCAAAGGAGTTATTCAGAAGCTATCTGGTACCACCTTTTCAAATCCCAGTGAGCGAGGTTTCTATAATCCCAGTAAGAATGCCAGATATTCAGTAGAACAGGTCAAAGACTACATAAATGACTGGATTAATAATACCTATCAGCAATCTATTCATAGTAAAACTGGTCGAGCGCCTATTTTAATGTGGGGTGATGCAATTGAGCATATCAAGCCATCTTTTCTGACAGAAGCTGATGCTAAAATTATTTGCCGCAGACCTATTGATAGAACAATACATCATGGGCAAGTGCAAATAGATGGATTAGCTTACTACTCTCATGCACTGACAGTTCTAGAAGCGGAAAGAGTTAAAAAAGTTACTGTTTTGGTCGATGACCTTAACCTCAATGAAGTCTATATCCTTTCGCCAAATGATAAGCAAGTCGTCATTCAAGCGGATTCAACAAAACCTGAATATACACACAACTTATCTCGTGCTGTCCATTTAGAAGTACAGAAAAGAAAAAAATTAATGGCAGATACAGACAGACAACGATTAGGGATGTTTGCTGATCTTTATCATTTATATAGCCTAATGCAGGACATACAAACAGATCTTGTCAGGAAGAAACCTAAGCTAAAGCAAATCAAAATTGATATTCCCAAGCAGTTGCAACAATTGAAAGAAAATTTAGACTTAAATTCAGCAGTCAATTCAGAAAATTTAAAAATATATGAGGAAATCCACAAAGAGAATTTAACGCCTCCAACTAGATTTGGCTCAATGGAGGTAAAAAAAGATGATAAAAGATAATACTACATTTGAAGCAGTCAGCTATCTCAATGACCTTGTGATTATCTCCGATGAATTTATGCTTGCATATAAAGGTATTCAGCAATGTGCTGAACGTAGTGTTGCATATAAAGAACCTATTGGAAGTATGCTGCTATCTGAAGGTGGGCTTGGAAAAACAACACTATGTCAAGCATTAATCGCCCAAATGCCAAGTTCGATTAAAATAGAGAATGATCGTAAAAAACGGGTTATTCCTGCCTTTTACGTTGAGGTTCCATCACCAGCAACAGTAAAGTCCTTAGCAATCACAATGCTAAATAAATTAGGCGATCCTAGTTTTGACATAGGTACGACGAAATACCTCACTTCAAGACTCACCTATCTACTCATACAATGCGAAACAAAGCTGGTTTTTCTAGATGAGTTCCATCATCTTTTTGATCGGAAAGCAACATCTACAAGAATGAATATTACAGTAGGAAACTGGATAAAAACCCTTGTGAATGAAACAGGAATTAGCTTCTGTCTTGTAGGACTTCCCCCATTCGCAAAACTCATCCAAGTTGATACCCAAATTGCTAGGCGATTTTCTTTTCAATATAAATTATCTCCACTTACCCTAGGTACAAAAGATACATATGGGACAATCTACTTATTTCTGCATGAAATCTCTAACAAAGCCCTCGAACACGATACAGTTTTTAGTCCTGAGTTAGATAGTTATCTTTTAGGCATGCAAATCTTTGCTGCAACTAAAGGTTATCACTCCTATGTGATGAGTCTTATACGTGAAAGTATTGTGATTGCATTAGAAGATGGAAGAGAAACTGTTACGCAAAATGATTTCAGCCAAGCATGGAAACTCGGAATAACCCTATTTATTAGTGATTTTAAACAAGATCCGTTTGTTATGAGTCTTGCCCAATTAGCCTCAGGCATAAGAGGAGTTTAAGAATGAATAATAAAATTTTGCTTATACAACCAATTCCCTTTGAAGAAGAAACAGCTGCTAGCTATTTGCTCAGAGCTGCACAGCTAAATATGCATTCATCAGTATATACACTACTAGGTAAAGAAAATTACTCCTACTTTGCCAAGCAAGCACCTAATTGTGATTTAACTGATCTACCCCGTTTTAAATTCGTTCTACAAGTTTTATATCTGGATTCTTCTTATCAACATTTAGCATTAGAACGTGTGGGCCCCACCAATCGCTCTCCTCGAAAGTGGGGAGAGTTAAAAGTTAATGAAAATTTACTACGGCTTCGTGAGTTTTCATTTTGTCCTCAATGTCTTGATGAACACCCTTATTTTAAAAAAATATGGTTATTTAAGCCAATTTATGCCTGCCCAGTACATTCATTATTACTTTTAAATAAGTGTCATGAATGCGGAAAGGCAATTACACTTGCTAAAGGCTGTATTACATTATGCCCTTCTTGTAATGCTGATCTCACTCATGCTCCAAAAGTTCATTGTAAGACAATCCATATCATTCATTGGTTCATCAGAATTCTAAAAGAAGAAAATCACGAGTTTTTTCAGGAGTTCACCTCATACTGGACAGCATTAGAATGTTTTGCTGAGCTTCAGGAGCCTTTCTCTGATGAAGAATATACAAAAGCAACTTATGAATATTTTACAGATCCTAGCAATTCGATTAAAAGATTAAGCACTTGGATAAACAATAGGATTTATCTAGCCCACCCAAGAGTTCAACTTCTTCCCTTTTTAAAGGAAAAAGAAAAGTTTAACTACTTTGGCAATTATCTAAGACTAGTGGAAGAAAGATGCTCTCGATATAAAATCAATTCTAGATCAGAAGAATTCCATTTATTACATGAAGATGTCCGACTCATCTTAAATATTGGCCGAGGGCGACTCAAAAGTCTTATGGCAAATGATTTCTTAAAATTACGTAAAGAACATTATGGTTTTGAAGACTTTAAAAGCTCATTAATTGAAAAACTTTTGATTAAAAAAAATAAGTTTATTGATCATAAAATATTTATACCTCTGAAAGCTAAGCCTCAAGAGAAATCCGTACAACCAACAATTACGGAAATCTCAAAAAAACTGGACATCAATTTTGAAACAGCAAGAAAATTGAGCAAAACTCACTGGCTTCTTGATGATAATCAATCCATTGTAAAGGTTATCTCATACGAAAAACTTGAAGCGTTTCATGAAAATTATGTCACAGCATCAACCTTGGCAAGAAAGCTTAAAGTTAACCCTACAAATTTAGTAGAGAAGCTACTAAGTATTGGGATAGTCCCAGTAAGTGGACCACATATTGATGGCTTATCAATTAACTTTTATGAACAGTCTTCTGTAAAGGATATCGAGCTGATAGATCTTAACCAAATTTCCCATTATCAAACTCGAACAGGAAGACATAGGAAAGGGACAAATAACTTGATAGAGGATCACTGTTATTCTCTATTTGAAGCAGCTTGTTTATTGAGAATAAGCTTAAGACAAGTATTATATTTAGTACATCAAGGCTATTTGATCAGAAACTCAGAGAACCCCATCTCAGTACGAGTTGATAGAAGATCATTACATCTGATAAAGAATAAAGTTGAAAGTGATGACTTTATTAGTATTGAAGATGCAGCTGAGACGTTAAATTGTTCATTGAATTGGTTACGACAATATTGGTGCAAAACAGGCTTTCTAACAATTGAAGAACTAGTCTATTGGAGACTGGTTAAAAGAGACGAACTAAATGAGATCCTTAAGTTAAAAGAAGAATATTTAACAGGAGCTGAAGCCAGCAACCTCCTCGGTATGCCTCATTCACATATTACGAACTTACAGAAGCAGAAGCTGATCAAGCCTTATTACATGGGTAAAACGGATCATAAGATCAGGCTGTTTAAGCGAGAGGATGTATTAATCTTACTATCTAAGCCGAGTTGAAGTTTTCAAAAATAGGAGTACAATGTAGGAAAATTAGGTGTTCCACAACCTTTAATCGCGGATTGAAAAATTACTTCAGCTATTTGCTGAAGTAAAGAATGGTGCTCTTCTGAGTACCATTTTTATGGATAAAATAAATAATTGAATAGCCCCATATAATAAAAACTCTTTTCAAATTTTATATTGTTACCACTCCCCAAGACTATATAAATATCCTCTAATTAGGTCACTATTTTTTTTCATTCAATTAAATTTATTACTGACATAAATGCATATTTCACTTATTATTTTTGGTAAGTTACAAAAAGTTAATTTTTTATAATTGAAATATAAATAAAGGATAACATCTTGTCGAATGTGAATTATGAAAAACAAGCTCAGGACTATTATGGGAAGGCTCCTATCATAATTCTAGGCAGCGGAGCATCAGCTGCACATGGAATGTCTGGTATGGGGGCACTAGCACAGCATTTGATTAAAGAAACCAATGTTTCAGACTTATGTGATGCAGACATGAAATCTTGGGGTATTTTCTGCCAGACACTGACAAATGGCATAGATCTTGAAACAGCACTCCATCAAGTAGATGTATCTAAAGAATTAACTTGCAGGATCATAAATTCCACGTGGTCACTCATAAACTCTGAAGATTGCAATATTTTTAAAAATGGCTTGCAAAATATTTCAATGTTTCCGCTCAGTCGCCTACTTAACCATATGTTCAAAACAACTCTAAAAAAAGTAAATGTTGTCACGACAAATTATGATCGTCTGGCAGAGTACGCATGCGAGCAAAGCAAAATCCATCACTATACTGGTTTTACACATGGCTTTTTCCGCCAACTAACCACTCCCGATGAATTAACCTGCTCACGCAGAGTGAATATATGGAAAGTACATGGATCTCTCGACTGGTTTCAATCTCCATTAGAAGATACCGTTGCAATTTCAGGCACACAAGAGATTCCTGAGAACTATAGCCCACAAATTGTCACACCAGGTACTCAAAAGTACCAAAAGACACATCTTGAGCCATTCCGCTCTATCATTAATAACGCCGACAAAGCTATCAATGAAGCAGGATCATACTTGTGTATTGGATATGGATTCAATGATGAACATATTCAACCAAAACTTATGGCTAGATGTCAGCGACAGGAAGCACCAGTCACTATCATCACATACGCGCTTTCCGATTCGGCCAAAAAACTTATTATTGATGGCAAAGCAAAAAATTACTTAGCGATAGAGCGTGGGGCGACAGATGACAAGTCAGTTGTTTACTCTTCACTAAGCCACTCTTCGTTCACAGTTGATAAAAACATTTGGAGCCTTGAGGGCTACTTATCACTCATCATGTAGAGAGAACATATGGCTATATTTAACTTTAAGGATGAAGAGACCCTCGGGAAGGTTGCCTCCGTTGATACGACCAATGTTATTGTAGATGTAGAGAATATTGCTCATCTAAAACGACTACAGGTTAATCACCTTGCTGTGCTCCAAAGCAGCAGACCTGGACAGCACCTCATTGGGCTTATTACACAAGTGACTAGAAAGCGTGGTATCGAGAATATTTCCGATGATGGAATAGTAGAACAAAACTCAGAATTGAATCTATGCCGCATTGCTTTAATTGGAACCATGCTGGATCGTGATGGCTCCAAGGAGAACGTCTTCCGTCGAACACTAGAAAGTGTTCCAGAAATTGATGCCAACTGCTTTTCGCTTGAAGGTGATAACCTAACCAGATTTATGCGTACGCTCTCTAGTGTTTCAGCAGATGGAAATGCCTTGACGCTAGGTAAGTACACACTGGATGAGAACGCAGTAGCCTATCTCAATGGCAATAAATTTTTCCAACGCCATGCTTTTATCGGAGGAAGTACAGGTTCTGGAAAGTCGTGGACAACTGCCAAAATTATTGAACAGATGTCAGGGCTTGCTAGTGCGAATGCTATTGTCTTTGATCTTCACGGTGAATACGCTCCATTAACAGGGGCAGGCATTCAGCACTTTAAGGTTGCAGGGCCAGCAGATGTGGAAGCTAAAAGTACCATTTCTGATGATGTACTTTATCTTCCTTATTGGCTTCTTTCTTATGAGGCGCTGGTTTCCATGTTTGTCGATCGTAGCGATCAAAATGCACCCAATCAAGCCATGATCATGGCTCGTGAGATTAACCAAGCAAAAAGAAAATACCTAGAAGACAATGGGCAACATGATTTACTAAAGCATTTTACTGTTGATAGCCCCGTTCCATTTGATCTGAATTTCCTTTTGGAGCAACTGAATTCTATTAACGTCGAAATGGTTCCTGGTGCTAAAGCTGGAACTGAAAAACAGGGCGATTTCTTTGGAAAGCTCGCGCGCATGATTTCTAGACTTGAAAACAAAATCTCTGATAGACGTCTCGGCTTCATGTTTAATGGTGGTGAGGATATTCTTGATTTTGCTTGGCTTGAGAAATTTGCTAGTGCTGTACTCGGCAGCACAGATGAAAATGGTAAGGCAGGCATCAAGATCATCAACTTCTCTGAAGTTCCCTCGGATGTTCTTCCCCTGATCGTTTCCCTTGTTGCACGAGTCACATTTTCCGTACAGCAATGGACCCCATCTGAACTTCGTCACCCTATTGCCCTTCTCTGTGATGAAGCCCATCTATATATGCCACAGCGCAATATGGCAGATTCTGCTGATGATATTTCATTGGATATCTTCGAACGCATCGCCAAAGAAGGACGCAAATATGGTGTCAGCTTAGTTGTAATCAGCCAACGCCCATCTGAAGTAAATAAAACACTGTTAAGCCAATGTAGCAACTTCGTTTCCATGCGACTGACTAATGCTGAAGATCAAGGAGTTATCAAACGCCTTCTTCCTGATAGCCTCGGTGGTTTTAGTGATATTCTTCCGACTCTCGACACTGGAGAAGCATTAGTCGTTGGTGATGCCAGCTTACTACCAAGTCGAATTAGGATCGATGAACCTCAAAATAAACCAAATAGTGGTACTGTCAATTTCTGGGATGAATGGCAGACGCAAGTCAAGGAAAAGCGCCTATCAACTGCCGTTGATAATTGGCGTAAGCAAAGTATTCAATAATAAAGATTTGAGGGGACAAAGCATCCCCTCTCAATTCAACCATAGCATAGAGTCATTTATGATCTAAAACTCATCCTATAAAAAGGACTCTGAGATATTTATGAAATGAAGCTGCCATGTGTTTAGGATCTTAGTGACTTTTCACCAAGCGCAAAAAAACTACCTATCCAAAACTTAAAAATCACCCTACTCATTTTTTAAGAGACTCCAAATCTAAATTACCCTTATGACTTCCAAGCCATTCATTAGGTGGACATTCTCCTGCATGATCGCCAATTTCTTGTGTTTCATATGCTGAAAAATATCATTCAAAAGAGTGTGCTTAGCAAAAGCTTCATCAAAATTTATAGATTGTGAAATCTGCTTAAGATAAATTTGCAATCGATTTGATGAATGTTCCTCATCTAAGTTCTGCCAATCTTTTGGCACGACGATGTATATATCACGACTTGAGATGTAATTTAAAACTATCAAAAGCCCACTAGGATCGAAATCAGAGTAGACTGCAATTTTAGCTGTATCAGCTAATCTTTCTAACAGCTCATTAACTAACTTAATATTCTTTCCTTGTCCGCGGTATAGAAAGAGGCTACCCTGCCATTGCTCCGGCAAATACTGGTGCCATTTATATAAGTGGACCATCATGTCGCCATTTTCTACAATGACCAATTGTTTAATAGCACTAGTATCTACTTCGTTAATATCTATTGTGGCTAGAAACTTCGGATGTGATATATCTAACATACCACTTTTCAGAGGTAATGCCGCTTTGACAGATGCAAAGACTAGATAATCTGAAAAAACAGATTTATTAGTGTCCTTTTCATTAATGCTGTATTTAACATGTTCAAATCGAGATAATCCCTTTGGAATTTCAATATCAGCTTCAACTTTCCTATATTGCTTATAAATCTGATCTAACCTCACAAAGTCTAAATCATCTAGATGCAAATCACGGCCTCTAACCCTGCCAATTGCCTCAGAGTCATGTAACATTCGCCACGTATTATTCAACGATACTTTTTTCGTTCTCTTAAGTAATGCCTGTTGAATAACATTTAATTGAGTACCAGTAATCATGATAACCTGTTAAATACGTTTAATTACGACATCATGAACTAACCGGTTGCCGTTATAATTAGGAATGATATTTTCGATAAAATGCATGTCTAATACCCCAGCATAATATTCATAATTATCACGATACGAACTGACAAGATGCAATATCCAAGAATTGATTTCAACTTCTGGCTTTAAGTCTTGATAACATTGTACAGCAGTGAGCTCAACTGGCCCTTGAGGATGTATCAACGCCTCAAAGAAATGGTTTGATGCTACCTCTAGCGCTGAGGGTTCTACCAGAACTTCTGCATCTATCTGTATTTCCACCTCAACAATTTCTTTTTCAGCTTCTTTTGTTATCTTCTCTCTGTTTTCACTCGCTTTTCGTGCGATTAGCTCCAATGTTTCCTGTGCTCTGTATGAACCTAAATCAGCATAGGCAGTGAATTGTGGTTTATAAACTCGAAAAAAAGGGCTAGGTGCAGTGCTTTGATCTAATATAGAACTTAGCTGTTTACTAGCCAAAAAACTATGTACAGCATCAATCATGGAATTACGTTTCTGAATTTCTAAATCTTTCTTCCATCGGAGTAGATATTCATTCAACACATGCCCTGCATTAATCAGTTCTTTATGACACTTAAAAACGATCGGTGTTAACCTTTTGGTAATCAGACGTTCAATCTCTTTGTCTCCAACACCAAGTTGGGCCAGTTTGTCTGGTGACAGTTGAACCATGATATCGCTTAATGGCTTTAAATCCTGAATTGCTTTTTCATTAGCTCTGATGCGGACTTCCAAATCACTAATAATCAATAATTTTTCATGAACTTGGCCGGAAAAATGAACATAGTCTTCAACAAGTACATTAGACAGCTCTAGGAGCGCATCGATTAATTCTCCTTGGTCATATTTTGCATCTTCATAGTTTCTCTGTTTAGAAAAAGCATACGAGTGTGCGCATTCCTCTATTCGGATTATGAGCGATGCAATCTGACCAGGACTATTCTTAATACGTCCTCTGCGATCAAAATGAGATACAAACCGTAATACGTTACTTTGAATGATAAAACCATCAAGATCACGATAGCCTAATCCAGCTTTAGCTAACGACTCAATTTTATTTTCAATATCATAAGTACAGTCAATGATGCCATGTTGGTGTTTAATGGCATGTCCTATTAAATCAATATTATTTGTTAATAAACGACATGGTACTAACGCTGGATGATTTTGATCAGACATAATTCAATCCTGTATTACAAAAGAGCATCTTGCTTTAGTTGACTATCTGAGTCTGACTTAATTTGTTCACATGCAGCAATATACTCTAACTGTTCATAGAACAAAGACCATTTAGCCGTAGCGACATAAACTGAACCAGTGTCACTACCAGTATTGAATAAATAATTTTCAGCGGTAAGATATTTCAGCACGCTCTCCAAGTGCTCTTGAGATGAACTAGCGGTATTGGAACGTCCTAGTTTTTTAATAATTTCTTTCAAACGACTTTGCAGATACTCTGATTGCTCAATCGCTGAGAGTAAATGGCCTTTAGTTATAATATCGTTATAAGCAAGAGGTTTACTTTCTGAGTGCAGAGAGCGGCACAAGCGTACCCATTCTACAAGTGGTTCAATTTTGCTGACAAAAGCATTAAAATGTGACTCAATGCTATCTTGAACCTTACGCTGTTGGACATTCAGATATACTGCATAAAACCCATATCCATCATGAGTTTTTACGCATTTACGGTCAATCCTGTGCAGAAAATCATTCATCTCATCAAAAAAGACATTATCCAGCAGCCGTTGATAATGTAGCGTAAAGCAAAGGTTATCTATAACTTCACCACTAATGAGTAGGTGAACAATCTCGGAAAAAGCTTCGTTATTCATCAGCGACCTCCATGATTTAAGTATTAATTTTATTGCTAGATTGATGCTGATTTAATAATGGATTATCTTGAACAATTGACCTAGCAATGTAGTGTCGGACACCCATTTTTTTATCTATGTCATTCTTACAAGTGAAATATTTCCCTAAAATATCGCCCATTTGGGGTTGAGCGCAAACCAAATTAATGTTTCGCTCACGCATGAAATCTTGCAATTTACCGCAATTTACCGTGTCAATCTGACCCAACTCATCGATTGGTAAATGAATAATAACATCTGGATCAGGACATAACTTTCTTGCTAAGGCAGTAAAAATCACCAAAATAGCTAAACGTGAGATGCCCGTACTGCTAGAGTTTTCAAAGTCATTATCATTTCTTACCTCAACATATCGATCATTTTCAGTGAAGTTAATATTTAACTCAACCAAAGAGCCAATATCATTCGTTATGGACTTGGAACTATCTAACACATGTAACGCCCTATCAAACGAATCAAGAAGTGAGTCATCTGGCAGGGCATTAAAGTTATCTACTAACGGTTCCCACTCCATCACAAATTGTTTTAAATCGCTGTTAAAACCACATCTATCAATCTTTGGTTCCAGTTTAATGTTAATTTCGTCCAAAAAAGTAAATGGGTTAGTACCGTTAATTTGATTGCTTAGCTCACGCGATACTGTTTCCACCTTATTTTTAAACTGACGTAAAGACTGATAATAACTGACAAAGGAATTTGAGATCACTTCAAATACATGGATGACTACTTCTACTTTCTGAGGAATATCATAATGGTACATTTCCTCAACTTCACTCATTGCACTCAGATAATACGGAGCACTGTCTACTCTAAAAACATATTTCGACATTCGATTTAGCCACTGTTGTTCAAGTTCACTACCTGTGGCCGCTTTTAATGCTTTCAATACAGCATAATAAGCATCTTTGAGCGCTTTCAATTGCAGCTTAAAACCATCCAACTTTTCATGAGTGTTATCAATAAACCATTCAAAATCTAAAGGTAGGTTGTCATGTATCGCTTTAAATTCTGGAAAATCATCCAGTTTCTCGGAGATTAATTTAACCAAATTCGACAGTTTTTTCTGGTTAGTATCTATTTGAACAAGCTTATTATTGATTGTGGTAATTTCTAAGCCAGCCTTTTCTTCTATATCCTTAAGTTTCTGGTCAATTGCACCCACCCGAACAACCAGACGCTTTAATTCAGTTTCAAATTCAAATTTATTAGTTTCCAGGTCATTTTTTTGAGAAAACTCAGTTTCCAACCACTTTTTATATTCAGTAATTTTAGCGGCATATGACATTACCAAATCGACTTTTTCATGCGCAGCAATTTGCCTATTTTCGGCATTCTGAATAGCATCAGTATCTGCTGATTCAGTTTTCAATGCACGTTTTTTAGCTTGTTCCAATTCTTTAATTTGTTGTTCTTTATTCGTCTCTATACTGATTATTTGAGTTTGGAGGATAGCTAGATTATTGTCATTGGCCATATTCAGATTGTCAAAAGATACTTTTAAATGCTCCAATTGTTTCTTATGGCTCAACTCCAGTTCTACTTTTGCATTTTTGTGGTCGTTACGCATCAGCTTTTCATTTTCATTTTCTTGTTTTAGTGCTTTGCGCGATTCACTACTTCTTAATGTGCATTGACTGAATATAGATTCCTGTAAAGTTTTAACTGCTTGTTCAGCCTCATCAACGCGACTTTTCCTACGTTTTAATTCAGTATTAGCCTCTGTCAACGCAGTATCTAGAGCAGTCTTTTCCTTATATCTGGCTTTAGCAGTAGCTTCACTATCATCTCTAGTTTTCTTAGCAATTTGGGTGATTTCGACCTGACGATTTAAACGTATCTTCAACTCATCAATTGACTCAGCCTGTTGAGGAATAGGAAGTAAGCTAGTATCCAGATTTAGACCATAAAAAGAATCATTTAAACCATTTATCACCCACTCGGGTTTTAGATCTTTACGCGCCAATAATTCAGGCGAAATAACCTTTGCAATAGTATGTTTCCAGTTCTGATCTCCACTGTCTCGTAGGAAGCTAATTAAAGTGTTCTCAGAATTAATTTCTTTACGTAATCCCTCTACTTTAATTTCATGTTGTTTATAAACCCGTTCAGCAATTTCAAAGTCCTTTTGTGTTGAAGTCACAGCTCTTCCTGTTGCTTCAACTTGCTCAGTTAATTTCTGGTGTTTGGATTGTTGTTCCAAATATTCAATTGAACGTTGCTGCGCTAACATTCTAGAATTGGTAATTTGCTGGGCTTCTTCATCAGTTGACTTCTGATTAGACTCAATCTCATCGAAGAGTTTATTTTTTCGTTCTAAAACTGTTTCCAGTGCCAATTCTTGCACATTTTCTAACTTCTTTAACTCTCCAGCATTTAAGTTGCGGCGCTCATCAAGTGCAGCATCGCGTTGACGAATTACCTCCTCCTTTTTGTCCTTCAAATCATCAACTTTAAGACGAATAGCTTTTATCGAAGTGATGCTATTCTGAAGCACTGTACTTTTGTTACTTTCAAAGTTATTGATAATTTGTTGATGCGACTCCTGCAAGTGCTGTAAATGTGTTTTGGCCTCTTTCAACTCTTGTTCGTATACTTGCAGTGAGTCATATTCGGTTATTTTTTGGAGAATATTGATCCGTTGATATTCATGTTGTTGTTCTTCAAGTAAAATTAAATTTCTCGAACAACTAGTTAACTTACCACTTAAATCAGCGGTCATTGAACTAATCCTATTTTTCTCCTGCAACAATTGTTGAGATTCTTCATCTGCCCTCTGCTTGATGACTGTGATTTGTTGTTCTTTATCAGAACATTCTTCAGCGAATTGAACTTGCATTTGTTGTGATTGAGCTCGAGCCGTGGCCAAATCACTTAAGGTTGTTCTAATAACATGCTGCTGTTTTATGCCATCTTCTAGCTTTACTTTTTCTTTGTTGAATGCATTTAAACTCCTAATATCACGAATAATTGTTATATTTTTTTCATGTTCTGGTTTTTTCGTTATTGAAACATCATCACTTAAAAAGGATTCGACAAGCATATTCTTAAAACTGGAGATCAACTGACCCTTATTAACTGGAACACGAGAGAACTCACCAAGAAACTTTAACTCATGTTTCGTATCACAAATCGAAAAGTCAGCAGCAGCGACTCGTAAGCTTCGGTCCCTTCGCAGACGCTCTTTATCATTATGCAAGATTGCAGCGTAATCCAAACTATTATCGAATTGATTACTGACTTTAATTCCATCAGCTCTAATCGTATTCAAAATTGTTGATGCATCAGCACCCGCAGTAAACAAAACATTATATTTTTCGGAAAATAAAGTTTCGTCTAATCCGCCCTGCACAATGCGATAACAATGCTTCTCACTACTATGTCGATACATAACAACACAACACAAACCTGATTTACGCAAATACTCAAACACAATCATGCTTTGATAATTAGGTAAGTAATAATCCAAGAAATTACTTTTTCCAGCACTCCTGCTGACCATTTGATTTGGTTTTGCTCCATTAAAGATTGGAATTAGGTGCAGCAGTGAGGTTTTACCAGCACCATTAGCACCGGTAATATTTGTGTGACCATCACACTTAACCAATGAACGCTTACTTCTGATGTAAGAGTTATGCAACACAATGTTTTTTAATCCATAATTATTTATATTGCTCTGCATAAAAATATCCGTTTAGCTAAGTGATCGTCATTCTAAACATTATCAGAAATAATTAGATATATGACTATTAACCATCAATTAACGCGACATAGCACGTCGTGTTAATTGATGGTTAATCAGGGCGTTATGCAAAACGACTAAACCACTGAATAATAATTTTTTTTAAATTATATACACTCAATGAACAACTAAAACTATGAAGTACAGCGATTTTTAAAATTAGGTTTGGTGATTTCATTTTAGTCCATTTCTATTTATTATACAAAAAATCCCAACAGCCCCTAATTAAAGGAAATAAATATGATAATAAAAGAATCTGACGATATGAGCCAGACTTTCAAGTTAAGTTTTGATAGGTTAGGTGAACTTTTTTGGGGCACAGTAATACTTACTAAAATTTCCGAAATAGTTGAAAAAGATTTAGTCCATATAACTATTGGTATGTCCGATATTTTCTTCCCTAACGAAATCGAAGATGCAACATTGTTACAGGAGGTAATACTACCAAAGTTAAAGCCTATGCAAAAAAATTTAAGCGACTTGATTACTCTTATATATGGAGAAAAGGCAGCAGAAGAATTTTTTGGTAAAGCTGATGCAGTAGAAAAGAAAAGAATGTCGGAATATTTTAGTCCGCTTATTAAGAATTCTTTATATCATCTTAAAGAAGGCGATTCTAGTGGTATCACTAAACCATGCATTGATGATTATACAATAGATGATTACGACTCTTTAGGTATTCCTATCTACAATATTACAGTTTCTCCAGACAAATTCATTAAAAACCTGAAAGAAACAGCCTTAAATTCAATCTTTATCCACGAGTCAGCTTTTAAAAAGTTAAGTGAATCTTATAAGTTATCGGATCCAGGAATAAGTATAAAAAAAGAATTAGATTTTTTACAGAACTATATAAATCATCGAATTGAAAGGACAGGAGAAGTAGAGTTCGCTTTTTCTCTTAAAGATATTAATTTTCGTAAAGTATTAATAGCTATACAGGGCGATAGTGGAAAAGGAGTTATACCTTCGCCAATGACACCAAGTGCAAATATTAAATCTTACTTACCTCTATTGCTTGCAATACAAGGAGAGCTGGATATAGTGGGTTTAAAAATTCAAAGTGCTGTTTCTAACATAGAGGATGTTTGTCTTCAGTTTTCAGTGAGTAAACCTGCAAAAAAAAATGTATTTGGATCAGAGTTTTGTTTATTGCCTACAAATATTCGTGAGCGAATGTCAGTTATTGAAATAAATGAATATGAGAAAGTAGTAAAGAAACTTCAGGAAAATTATTGCTTTTATAAGTATCCAAAACTTGAAAAAGATTTTGTGGAGTTTTCTTCTTGGATTATTAGGAAAGTTACTTATTGTTTAGAAGAACATTCTTTTTTAAAACAGAAGGCAAACGAATGGATAGAAGAACATAAGGATGAGAGTTATCAACGTATGGAAGATGATATGTTTCTACCTTTTATTTATGAACGATTGCGAGATGATTTTGGTAATAAAGTTTTAAAAAAACCTGAAAGATTCGGAGGTAATGTTGATATTCTCTTTGGCGATTTGCCTATTGAACTTAAAGTAAGAAAAGGCTCAAGCGAAATATTAACAGATGATATTGTCAATGAAAAATATAGGCCTACTAGTCAAGCAGCAGCTTATGCTGCATTAACCCGTTTAGGGTGTGTTGTTGTTTTGGATATTATGAGTAAAAAAACGGCAGTAACTAATATTAGTTCATGTATAAAAGTCGTGATGAGAAACTTTCCAGAAGCAGAGTTTTCGACAGCAATACCTGTATTCATTTTTCAATGTAATACTCCTACACCAAGCCGAGCATCTTAATATCTGCTATGGGGTTGGGTAAGAATTTCATCTTTGGTTAAAAATTCTATAGCGTTGTAGGTTGTTAATAGTGTATTTCTTGCTCCTGCTTATAAGAATTCATGAATGGTGAAAAGTACATTCGACTTGTAATGAAGTTAGCTATTGGATAAAAGTCACTTTTATAAAATGACAACTTATGTGTCACGAAACGTAAATTATGACATTACTCGTGTCACAGCAATTGTCATTAAGTGTCACGATTGCTACTAACTTATTGATTTAATGTTACAAACAATGACAACATATGTGTCACATGACGCAGTTTTCGAAAAACGACAATTGAAACTTCCCTAGCGACAATTGAAATTTCCCTGATTCAAAAGCCATCTCATAGTAGGTGGCTTTTATTTTTTTAAACTTAAAACAAATTCGCCAGATGAAATATAGATAATTATTTTTAACTAAAATTTTACTTCCTATAGGAGATTCTAGTTTCACAAATTAGTATATTGATTAATCTAGCTATTTATCATCAATTCAATACACCTCGCTGATAATTTCTTAGTGGACTAATAGTCAATTCTATAGCTATATGCCTATTTATTATAATTATCAGTCTAAATTCTTAACAAAATCAAAAATAATTCCCAATCATTATTAATTTTAGGAAGCGAAATGCATCAACATGCTCAAGAAAAATTAAAGTCTCCTACTTTGAACGACTTAGTTAATGATAATAGACTAGAAAGATTGTTCTCAAAAAATGTTAAAGCCTGTGCACTTCAACTGTGGGTATTACAAGTTAAATGCGGCCAATTAATTGAGAATCGAATAGTTTACGGCCGCTTGCTTCCTTATAATCACTTTGATAACACTTGGACTTTCAGCGATAACAACAAGTTCTGTACTATTGACCAAAAAACTAAGGCTAGAGTAACGAAACTTACTTTGTACCTTCAAAGCATTCATTGTGCTGATCTATTAAGATTATTAAATGATAGGCAAACTATTACCACAATTAGCACGGAACTAGGGTTCATAATTCCAAAAAAGTTAGAAAAAGAATTTGGAAAAACCTCTCTATCTCCTACTGATCTTGCTTACCGCCCTGTTGCATACCTTATCAATCGTGATGCTTATCATCATTCACTCTCTAGCCCACATGGAGAAGCTGGAGCATTTAGTGCCTCAATTACCCAAACTGATAAGGATGCATTATTTCAACTGGGATCTCTATATAGTCCAAAGTTAACTAAGATGGTCGTCAAATCCCTTAATGGAGATACAGGTATGGACTTTTCTAATACTGATACCTCTAGATTTGGTGACATAGAATTGCTAGTTTTTCCAACCTTAGATGATCATGAGCGAAACTTATTAGAAATAATCTGGATAAACTCACCACACACTTTAATAACTAGGTTTAATCCCTCTCAGATACCATATTATAACAGTTTTCAATTTCGTCTAAATATCGAAAATAATAGTCAAATCACTTATTCAGTACTTGCTATAGCAGAAAAAAATGAAGATGGATTATTTGAGTGTAGGTTCGAATTAGATGAACAAGTAAGTGGCTGTATAGATAGTACTGAACTAGAGATTTTCGGCTTTCGTGATAGTACTTATAAACAAGGTACGTTATGTTCACGCTGGCAAATTGGATATATTAGGGAAATGCATTTTCAAAGCCATGTTGTTGGTCATGGAAGAGGTAGTTCATTTAAGTTCGATTGGCTAGAAAAAACAGCTCAACATGCTGACAAACTAAGAGTAGAAGCAGCCCTAACGATTAATCACAATAATCAAGATTTTTCTGGTCACGTCGGGGGACGTGAAGTAGATTCATGGGTTCCAGTCAACCGTGAAATAGCTACTCTTTTTAAACGGCTACATCCCCAAAAATCGAATGGTCTATTCTGCCCCCGCTGGAGTCAGGGTAATGATAATGGTCGTTTACAACTCGTAGAATGGTTCAAGGCGTTACTAACTCAATATCAACAGCACCAAATAGTCATTTTTGACCCTTATTTTGAAGATGCAGGTTTAGGCTTATTATTGCTTTACTCTGTACAAAAATCAGACTATATCGTATTCAGATCTCTACCAAAAACTCCTCCAAAAGATAAACCTCAACGCCGCCAATCAGATAATACGGCTCAGAATGGGATTAATAATCTATTAGCTAATTGTGAGCAAAGCCATTACCAGCTAAGACACCTTAAGTTACGGATTTACGGATTGAAGGAAGGTCGTCTACATGATCGCTATATAATAATTATGGGTAAAGATGGTCTTCCAATCACAGGTTTTCATCTATCTAACTCATTTCAAAGGGCGGCCGAAAACCATCCGCTACTGATTACACCAATTCCATCAGATACTTTGCTAGATGTAGAAGAGTATGTCTTATCACTGATACAAGAAGCCAAAGTATCACAGAATCAAGAAAATATTGAAAATACCAATATGCGTCTTCTCTTCGACTCTACAGCTTTACCTCCGTCAACACCGAAACGGTACGAGCCATTACTCTTTCTCAATAAAACTTTTGCAGGTGAAGTACTTAGTATTTGGTGTAATGAGCCTACACTACACAGCTTAAACAGTAACGCACTCAAAGAACAAATGACTACCCTCGGCCTACTTGAAGAAGAATCTCTCAATTTATCCACAAGAGTAACAAGTTTTCATAACTTTTTAGATCAGCAAGCAGACAACTTCGATAACTTCGGCCCAATCTGGGAAATACTTGGAGATATATTTGCTCATTCACATACTAATGAATATTACATGGAAGAACTTGAATCTGAACATAGTTTTTTAAAATTTCTAGCTCATTTTCTCAAGTTATCATTTAATCGTGAATATACAGAAATAGATAAGAATTTAACTGTAGTAGAGTCTCAATTCTTTACAAGAACCATCGAAGAGTTACTATATAGCCCATATCAACCACACCACTTATTTCATACGACAAAATATTCTGCTTTAACTTGGTCAGAATACTTCGCTATTAAGTTCTTATGGCAATTTAATCCAGATGTTCTCTTGGAAATTGCCGAAAAACAAATATTAGATATTCCTACAGACAACCAAAGCTCAAAAATCATACGACTATCCCTTCTAAGCCAAATCGTTAGTGAAATTTCTCTTTCTGTACAAATCAGGATCAGTGAAATACAACTAGATCGATTACTTAGTAGTAACGCCTTATTCTACTGGATGGGACTACACGCTATTCAAATACAATTAGAAAAACCGAATGGCCTTTCCAAAGCTATATCATTGATAACTAACTTTACAGCCGCCCACCAAATACAAGCCCTTGGCTGGATGATTAATCATACTGCTAAAAAATCAGAAAATACCGAAACATATAAAGGTCTTATCACAGCATTACATAAAATTTTACCGCCCAAGATTTCCAAAGATGAATTAAAAAGCTTAATTGACTCAATGCGTGGCCATATGAAACAACTGGCTTGGGCAGAACCTTGGTTATTCCAAGACATCATTTCTCTTCTACTAGAAAATGATCGTGTTAACGTCGATGATGCCTGCGAGATTTGGACTCAAGAACTGATTTCAATGCTTGAGCCAGAAAGTCCAAATACATCTTTATTATTTGACCAAGCACGAGAAGGCCAAACAACTAATATTTGTGCATTCCTAATGGCTCATAGCAGCCCAGAGCAGCAGCAAATTAGTCTCCAATTGATAAATAAGATTTTGAACCAACAGAAAAGGATTATTCAGCAGCCGCTGGCTAGCACTTCAAATTGGTCACGATGGGATAAGGCATTGAAGATTTCATTATGGATATTAGCCTTCTGCAAATGGTGTGAATACTATCTATCTAAATCTAATCTAAGGAACAATGAATTAGAAAAGCTATCCGAAAATGCTCGTAAATTAGCCGAAGCTAGACCAATCAATGAATGGAGAACTGAAACTTCTGATCAACTTTCAGGGCTTATAGCATTCCTTAATCAAGGAGAATCTCTGTTAGCTTCAATCGACGAAACAGAAAGCATTTCTTATTTCTAGCTATATAGTAAGCTGCTAATGCGTACTAACTTAAAAATGGTATTCAACAAACCTCTTTTAGGAAAATGACATCAGATGTGTCGATTTCTTATCAAAATGTCATTGGTTGTGTCGTATTCTAGTGTCATTATGTGTCGTAAGAATCGCTAAGCTGTTGAATTTCTAAAATAGAAAATGACAACTTATGTGTCATCTGACGACAGCTAATAAAAAACCGCCGTAAATGGCGGTTTTTTTATCAGAATCCAATATAGAAGCACTATTTAAATCTAGAAATCTCAAAATTTAATCGATATGTCATAAAATTAATTAAGGAAACTTCTCTAATTCTTGCTTTAAACAGCTCTTTAAAAACAGAGTTTGTTAGAAAAAAGCTCAATACAATTATAAAAGCTACAAGATATACATTCTCAAACTGAAACACATTTAAAATCTCGGCAAAAAACTCTTCTATTAAATAGAAAAAAAACCAATTCAGCGAAGAAACAAAAGATGAGAAAAAAATACTATAAAAATTGAATCCAAACATATCAGCCTCCTCAAATACTTCACAAAAAGCTTATTAGCCAAAATACAAATTAAAATTATCTATATAATTTTTATACACTTTTAAAATTAACATTGCAATATAATTTAATTAATTATAATAGTTTTCTCATACCTCTTATCTACCCAATTTACCTCCACACCCTCACCAACCATCCTTTCAACCACTCCCCTTTATCCACACCACACCCTCCTAACAACTGCACTACCGCCCCATCCACCACAAACAGGAACATTTCTGCATCCACCTTAGAGGCATTCACATTAGCAACTAAAAGCAATTGATAAACCTCTTCAACCAGCCAGCTCCGATACTCAAGCACGATTGCATACGCATCGGGATAACGGATTTTAATTTCAAAAATCGCCTTAAACAGTAAATGATAAAGCCCATCCAAATCCGCATGCAGAAAGAAAATACGCTCCAGCTTTTCATCAACCGAAAGACGCTTGTGTATATGAATCAGGGAACGTACCTCCTCTTTCAATAGATTGCGCTGAAAAGCCAGACAGATTTCAACCAACTGCTCTTTCGACTGAAAATATTTATAAAAAGTACCTTTGGCAATATTGGAAGATTCAATAATGCGATCTACCCCAACATTGTGAAAACCATCTTGGTTAAAAAGCTGTCGCGAGGTATCTAATACTTTTAAGGCGCGAGATGAAAGATGTAAATGTGGCATATATTTACCATGACAAAGTATGTTTGCTGCGCCCTTGCCCTCAATAGTGATAGGCAAAAAAGGCATGCAAAATCCCCTAAAGATGGCGTTAACGCATCTCAAGTTTTATTGTTGCTCTGTTTTTTTAGTCGCGATGCGCTATAGCCTGAAAACTTAAAGGTTCTCAAACATGACGAAGGACTAATGAAGAAGGATAAAAATACGATGCATGGCCAACTCCTGAATGATTCGGAACGCTGCCAAGACATGATGAATTATGGTGGCAGAACGAAAGAGGGTTAGCAGACTGAACCTAAGAATCAGCACACCCGAAGGTGTCCCCCTTCCGTCCTACCGCTACAAAAAAGGGGGACGAACGAGTCTACATCAAAAAAAACAAGTTTTTTCAATGCACTTAGGAAACGGTCTGCTAAAACCGGCTGGCAATGTAGGCCAGCATCCGAAGAATAAGCGGAGCTATATCAAGGTGTCAATGTAAGATTTTGCATAAAAACAATATTTATTATTATTTTTCAATACATTAAAAAAGAATAAGCTCTATCAAAAATTACCTGATAGGACATATTATTTATCACTTTTATAAAAATCAGATTAAAATTAATATTAATCTTCAAAAGCATAAGCCAACCCTGAACAAAAGGCAGTGCCAATCGGCTTTTTTCACCAGAACCAATTTATAAACGTATATTTGGTTAAAATGTGACACACTTCTCTAAACCATAAACGAGAGATTTTCCACCACTTTACACAATACAAATACACAAAATAATTAAAAGCGACTTGATTAGTACATTTTGAAACATTCGCTAACCAAAACACTGTCTAATTTAAAGTAAAATTCATGAACTAACTCCTCCAACGTCTGTTTCAAGGCCATCCCTTGACTGATGTACCTTTATTGCGTCTGTATCATCATTTAAATTCTTCTCTCTATATCGTTTGTCATATAGAGCGTCATTTAATTTTTAAGGTAAATTGAATGAAAAAATTTTGGAAATATTTATTAGTACTGCTCGTAGTACTAATTATTATTGCAATTGCCTTTCTTTTTAGACCAGTTGCGTCTAAGGCAATTAAAACTGCAAATGACGAGCCGACTGTCGATGTTGTACTCATCGGCGGCGGAATCATGAGTGCCACTTTAGGTACTTACCTCAACGAATTACAACCAGACTGGAACATCCGCATGTATGAACGTCTTGATGCTGTTGCACAAGAAAGTTCAAACGGTTTTAACAATGCGGGTACAGGTCACTCTGGCTTTATGGAAATGAACTATACCGAAGAAAAAGACGGTAAAATGGACATTTCTAAAGCCATCAACGTGGCAAGCCAGTTCGAAATTGCAAAACAGTTCTGGGCTTACCAAGTCAAACAAGGTGTGCTTGAAACTCCAAATACATTCATCAACCCAGTACCGCATATTGCGTTTGTCTGGGGCGACAATGTGAACTTTATGGAAAAGCGTTATGCTGCCATGGTTCAACATCCATTATTCGCTGGCATGAAATTGAGTGAAGACACAGCTGAAATTCAACAATGGGCTCCATTGGTGATGGACGGTCGTGATCCTCAACAAAAAGTTGCTGCAACGCGTATGGACGTAGGTTCAGATGTTAACTACGGTGCAATCACCAAACAGTTGATTGGCAATCTCGAAAAAAGTCCAAACTTCAAGCTAAGCACTTCAACAGAAGTCACTGGCATTAGCAAAAATGACGACAATACTTGGTCTGTCGCTTTCAAAGATGTGAAGTCTGGCAAAGTTGATCATGTAAAAACGCGTTTTGTGTTTATTGGTGCGGGCGGTGCTGCAATCAAATTATTGCAAATGACTGGTCTTCCAGAAGCTCAACAATATGCAGGCTTCCCTGTAGGTGGTGAGTTCCTTGTAACTGATAATCCAGCGGTAACTGCAAAACACACAGCTAAAGTGTATGGCCGTGCTGATCTTGGTGCGCCTCCAATGTCTGTTCCACATATTGATACCCGTTATATCGACGGTAAAAAATATGTATTGTTTGGCCCATTCGCAACCTATTCAAACAAGTTCCTGAAAAATGGTTCACAACTTGATTTGCTTACGTCAACCAACAAGAACAACGTGTTGCCTATGGCTGCCATTGGTCTACAAAACGCTGACCTTGTACAGTATCTCGTAAGTCAGGTATTGATGTCTGATGCTGACCGTTTCAACGAGTTGAAAAAATACTACCCTGAAGCAGATCCAAAAGACTGGCATCTACAACAAGGTGGTCAACGTGTTCAGATCATCAAGAAAGAACCGGGCAAACCAGCTAAATTGCAATTCGGTACAGAAATCTTTGCTTCTAAAGACAAGTCTGTAACGGCGTTGTTGGGTGCTTCTCCGGGTGCATCTACTTCACCTTACATCATGCTTAACTTGCTTGAAAAAGCATTCCCAGAGCAAACCAAAGGTGTGTGGAATGACAAGTTGCACGAGATTGTCCGTTCTTATGGTCAAGACCTTGCAAATGATCCAGCATTGCTTGATCAAATCCGTCATTATTCAAGCTCAACACTTGGCTTGAACTATACGACACCAGCAAACTTGGTTCCTGCGAAAAAAGTCGAAAAAGCTGAAGCTGTTGCTCAGTAATTCTGCTTAGGAATGAGTTCAAAAGGGAGGAGTTTCGGCTCTTCCCTTTTTTGTTTTATTTTTTCTGTGCCTTTTTAAATCTATGTCTTCCGATGTAAGCCCCTCTGCTTTTGCCGCATTTGCCTGTCGTGACTTCAAGTTATTGACCATCAATCAATGCTGCTTAACCTTTGCGGTTTTGATTCAGGAAGTGCTGATTGCTTTTCATCTTTATCAAATTACCAAGAATCCACTCATCCTCGGTCTGGTTGGGATCATGGATTTCTTACCCTTTTTGGCGCTCTCTTTGTGGGGCGGTTATATTGCTGACCGTTTTAATCGCCAGCGTATCTTGCAGATCAGCTTTAGTATTGCCATTCCCCTTTCCATCGCTTTATGGCTGTGTTTCGATCTGTTTCAGACTGAAAAAATCACAACCACCGTCTTACTGATTTCGACTTTTAGTCTTTTATTTCTATTTGGCTGCATTCGCGGTATTTATAGTCCATGCTTTAACTCGTTACGACCTTTTGTCGTGCCCGAACATCTTTATACCAATGCCGCAACATGGACCAGCATGTGCTGGCAGGCCTGCGGTATCCTTGCTCCCGTCATCGGTGGTTTTTTGCTGGCGCATCTTGATCTGGATATTACCTTTGGCGTTATTGTCGGATTATTTATGACAGGTAGCGTGGCACTCTGGCGCTTACAAAAAAGACAATTTCCACAACTTCAAACCGAATCGATTGCCAAAAGCCTGCAACAGGCACTGCAATTTATTTTTAAAACTAAAATTATTTTCTGGGCCATGTTTCTCGATCTTGGCTCGGTATTTTTTGGTGGTATCATTGCCCTGCTACCAATTTTTGCACAGGATGTGTTGCATATCGGCGCCGACGGTTTCGGTCTATTGCGTGCTGCGCCTGCGTTTGGCGGCCTGATCATGATGATGATTCTGGTTCGTTATCCACCCAAACATAGACCTTGGCAGATCATGCTAATGGCCGTTGCAGGGTTTGGTTGTTGCACATTGTTATTTGCTGTTACCAGACACCTCTATTTTTCTGTCGCAGTTCTCATTATTATGGGAGCTTGTGACAGTATCAACATTGTCATTCGTCAAACCATACTGCAACTTATTCCCCCCAAGGACATGCTTGGACGTATTGCTGCCATTAATGGCATCTTTGTCACGTCTAGTAATGAGCTAGGCGCATTGCAGTCCAGTGTGATGACACGCTTTTTCAGCGTGGTTCCAGCAATGTTGATCGGCGGCACGCTTTCTTTGCTCTGCGTGGCTTTAACCAGTGTCAGAAGCAAAGCGTTATTTAAATTTCGTTTTTAAATTCTTTTATATCGCTGTTTAGAAAAATCAATGTAAGTCATATGAAACACACTTTGCCCGCATCCTCTGGTGCATCCAGGTTCATTATTGTTTCCATTTTTGTATGGCTGGTACTTTTGTGCCTGCAATCCATCTATATCGTCATTATTGGCGGCAGTGCTTATCTTTTCTGGACCTCTTTTGGCTTATTGATCTTAAATGTACTCAGCCTTCGTCCAACCATTTTAAAAAACCGAATTGCCACCGTTGTGACGGCAGCCTTGCTGATTTATCTGGTGCTTAACTCACTGTTTTGCACTTATCTAATTGTCGCATTCTATTGTATTTTTCATTTATATTCCGATGAGTATAAGAATAAACGTCTGATTAAACTGGCAGGTTTATTCCTGATCATGATTATTTTTGCGCTCTATCAAAGTCAGTCCCTACATGAACTAAAACAAAAATATGCGCCTTATGAAACAGGTGAAACTTGGCAACAACACGGCGCTTTATAAAAACTATCCAATAAAAAAACCTCACATGACGTGAGGTTTTTTTATTGCGAATACTAATCTTGCGAATCAGGATACAAAGGACGGTTTCCGGGACTAATGCGGTTGATATGCAAGAAAGTCATGTGACGTTCATACTTATCGAGAATGTCATTAATCACCTGTTCTTTGGTGTATCCCACCAAGTCATTATCCTGCGAACCTTCATACAGGAACGTTTCTAAACGATAGTAATGTTGCTTACCACGTTTGCCACGCTCACTAAAGGTCGGCGCGATATAACGCACAGGCCAGATCTGGTAAACGAAGTTATGCTCTTCTTCGATGTAAATAGTGAGATCAAGATGATACAGCGTATCACTCTCTTCCACTTCACCTTGCGTGACTTCGACACTCATGCCACGCTTAACCAGCTCATCCGCAACGGTCTGAACGGCAGGTTTACATACACTGTCGAGCATACGTTGGGTTTCGCTGCTGCCAGGATGATGCATAACGCGAGATAAACGCTGTTTCCAGTTTAGAATATCAACGTTACCCACCACAGGGGCTGCATTCAGACTGCGGCTTGCTTTACGATAATCTTCTAAGCGCAAGGACTTATACAGACCCGCCATCACCAATAGCATCACAAAACTAAATGGCAATCCCATGATGACCGTGGCACTTTGCAAGGCAGTAATCCCGTTTGCCATCAACATGGCAACCGTCAATAAGCCAATTGCAGTGGCCCAGAAGATACGTAACCAACGCGGCGCATCATTATCGACATTGGAGAATTTGGTAGTGAAGTTACCCAGTACCAAAGCGCCAGAATCCGCTGAAGTCACATAGAACAATAAACCCGTAATGGTGGCAATACCCGCAATAAAGGCAAAGCCCGGATATTGAGCCAGTAAGTCATAGAAACCATGCGCAGGATCGGTCAATACCGTTTGTGCCAGTGCCGTATTTCCATCAAAGATCACGCTATGTAAGGCACTATTACCAAAAATAGATAACCAGGTAATGGTGAACAATAATGGAATAATCAAGGTACCGCAGACAAATTCACGGATGGTACGACCACGGGAAATACGTGCCAGGAACAGACCAACAAATGGAGACCAAGCCACCCACCATGCCCAGAAGAACAAGGTCCAGCTATTCATCCAGTCTTTTGGACGGTCAAAGGCAAAGCTTTCCAGCGCCAAACTTGGGAAACGACTAATATAATCGCCAAAGTTTTGTACCAGTGCATTGAGCAGGAATTCGGTATTGCCGAGGAACAATACAAACAGCATCAAGCCAATTGCAGCATAAATATTGATTTCAGATAAAATCTTAATGCCTTTATTGACCCCTGCTGTCACTGAAATAATAGTGACGATTACCGCAAGGCCAATCAGGGCAATCTGAATCCACAGGTTCTCTGGTAAGCCAAACAGTACATGCAGACCATAATTGATCTGTACCACCGCGATACCACAGGTGGTCGCGATACCAAAAATGGTACCAATGACGGCGGCAGTATCGACGGTATGGCCAATCGGGCCATCAATTTTATTACCAAAAATCGGGTATAACGCAGAACGGATGGTGAGTGGCAGATTATAGCGGTAACTAAAGTAACCTAACGCCATCCCGACCAGTGCATACATGCCCCAACCGGTTAAACCATAGTGAAACAGTGTCCACACCATCCCCTGACGAGCCGCCTCAAAGGTCTGACCTTCGCCAACAGGAGGATTCATATAGTGGGAGAGCGGCTCTGCAACCGAGAAGAACATCAAGTCTGTCCCGATCCCTGCCGCAAACAGCATGGCTGACCAGCTCAGTAGACTGAACTCAGGCTTCGAATGTTTTGGGCCAAGCTTGATATCGCCATAACGGGAACAGGCGATAAAGACCACAAAGACCAGATAAAGCGTCGCTGCTAACAGGTAGTACCAGCTAAATTTATCACTGACCCATGCCAGCACCACATTCAGCAAGTGGTTGGCAAAATCGTTAAAAAAAATCGTAACAAGTGCAAATGTTAAAATAAGTAGAGCTGAAACATAAAAGACCACACGATTCAAATGATCTTTATTCGCTAATGTAGAATCATCAACCGCTCTTGGATTATCTGTTGCCATACAATCCTCAGGGAGTTAGAGAACAAAAAGAAAATATTCATCCACGTCTTTCCACTGCATCTTCAATGAAAAGACATTTCTGAATAAAAAATGAAAAATAAAAGTCATTACCCAAATTACAATGTTTCTGATTTTTCAGTTGCAAAATGTGATGGTGGCGTTACTGGCGCTATTACTTGCGGCGGTTGAGGTCGTAAAGCATCCTGCTTCAGGGCTTTGGCTAACCCAAACATATACAACAAAATAATAACGGAAAATGGCAAACCACAAAGTACCACGGCGCTTTGCATGGAGTGAAAACTCCCTGCCAAAAGCAAGCCAATACTGACAATGGTAATGACCACAGACCAGAAAACTCTTAACCAAATTGGCGAATCACTTTCATTGCTACCCCCTTTCGAGGACAGATTTGCGATCATGAGTGTACCAGAACCCAC